>Ga0302202_10005204_pt1 | contig 13367 bp, 6 predicted proteins | sample II_Bog_N3_3_FD_194579 | JGI IMG/M metagenome (GOLD analysis project Ga0302202, IMG submission 194579) | Peat permafrost microbial communities from Stordalen Mire near Abisko, Sweden - II_Bog_N3_3 | ecosystem: Environmental > Terrestrial > Soil > Wetlands > Peat | place: Sweden: Abisko, Stordalen...
CGAGGCGGACCACCCCGGCCCGGGTGACCGATACCAGGGTGACCTCACCGGGGACCGACAGTTCGGCCAGTCGCTTGCCGGCCCACCGTTCGGGCAGGTGCCGTTCGATCAGCGCGATGCCCCCGGTCGGGTCCGTCCATTCGCTCTCCAGCTCGTTGGGGAGCAGCCGGTGGCGGACCTGGTCGATGGTCCAGGACACGGTGGCCACGGTGGAGATACCGAGACGGAGGTAGATCTGCGCCCGGCGCGGGTCGTAGATGCGGGCCACCACGTTCGGGATGCCGTAGGTCTCCCGGGCGATCCGGGCGGTCAGGATGTTCGAGTTGTCACCGCTGGTGACGGCAGCCAGTGCCGAGGCGTCGTTGGCCCGGGCCGCCTCGAGATCACCGCGGTCGAAGCCCGATCCGATGATCGTGGTGCCCGGCCAGTCGCCCGGCAGTCGACGGAAGGCCTTGGCGTTCCGGTCGATGATGGCCACGGAGTGGCCCTGCTCCACGAGTTCGACGCCCAGGCCGGAGCCGACCCGGCCGCAGCCGACGATGATGATGTGCACGGGCACCATGCAACACGGATCGGGAGGCCGGCACAACTCACCGGAACGGCGACGGGTGGCGCCCGGTGCGCGGACCTCCGGTTCTGTTCCCCAGGGTCCGGCATGCTCTAATGAGGAGATGGAGCCCCAGGTCAGTGCCGACGGCGACTCCGCCGCGGCCACGGGGTCCGGATCCACGGTCGCTCCCGCCGAGGCACCGCGACGGTCCACGGGCGCACCACCCCGGCCGGCGGCGGCGCCGGTGGTCAAGATCGATCTCCCCGAATCGCTCCGCTACCGACTGAAGAACACCCTGCTGGGGCCACCGCTGGTCAACGAGAAGCTGGGCGACGAGCGGCTCGGACGGCCCTCGGCCCTCGGGGTGCTCGCCCCGGACTGCATCTCGTCGTCCGCCTACGGCTCCGAGGAGATGCTCAACCAGCTCATCCCCTTCGTGGGTCTGGCCGCCTTCAGCCTGGTGGTGCCGATCACCATGGCCATTCTCGGGGTCCTCTTCTTCGTCACCCTGTCGTACCTCGATGTCATCAAGCTCTACACCCAGGCCGGCGGGGCCTACGTGGTGGCCCGGGAGAACTTCGGCCCGAAGATCGCCCAGATCGCCGCCGTGGCCCTGCTGATCGACTACACGGTCACCGTCGCCGTCCAGACGGCCGCCGGCACCGACGGCCTGGTCAGCGCCTTCCCGCGTCTGACGCCGTACGTCGTGCCGATCACCGTCGGCGTGATCCTGCTCCTCCTCTACGGCAACCTGCGGGGGATCCGGGAGGCGGGCAAGGTGTTCGCCTTCCCGACCTACTTCTTCATCGCCAGCCTGGCCTTCGTGGTGGTCGCCGGGTACATCAAGGAGGCGATGGGCCAGCTCCACCCCCAGGCCATCGCCACCCACTGCGTGGCCACGGCGACGACCAGCTGCCCCCTGGTGCAGACCCACGCCGCCACCGGTCCGTCCTGGCTGTACGGCGCCACCTTCATCATCATCCTCCGCTCGTTCGCCAACGGTGGCTCGTCGCTGACCGGTCTCGAGGCCATCTCCAACGGGGTGGCCACCTTCCGCGAGCCCGCCTCCCGGCACGCCCGCCAGACACTGGTGGTGATGAGCTCGGTGCTCGCGTTCCTGGTGCTGGGCGTGACCCTCCTCGCCCACTGGACCCACGCCACGCCCTATGCGGGGGGCACGCCGACGGTGGTCTCCCAGGAGGTCCGGCTGGTCTTCGGCCACGGGCCCTTCGGCAACATCGCCTTCTACGTGGTCCAGTTTGCCACCGTCCTCATCCTGTACACCGGGGGCAACACCAGCTTCAACGGCTTCCCGTTCCTGGCCAGCTACGTGGCCGAGGACAAGTACCTGCCCAAACAGCTGACCCGCCGTGGGCACCGGCTGGCCTTCTCCAACGGCATCATCGTGCTGACCGTGGTGGCCCTGATCCTGATCCTGGTCACCGGGGCCAACCTGTCGGCCCTGGTGGCGCTCTACGCCATCGGCGTGTTCACCGGATTCACCATGGCCGGCCTGGGCATGGTGAAGCACTGGCTCGACGAGAAGTCCTCGGGCAGGTGGCGTCGCCACGTGTTCATCAACGGGCTGTCCGCCGGACTGTCGGCCATCGTCGTCCTGATCTTCGCCACGGTGAAGTTCAAGGAGGGGGCGTGGGTGGTCGTCCTCGTCGGACCGGCCATGTTCTACGGGCTGATCCGCCTCCACCGTCAGTACATGGAAGAGGACGTCCAGCTCGAGGAGGGCGCCGCCGAGGCGGCCGAGGCCCCGGTGCTCAACCGTCACGTGGTGGTCGTCCTGGTCGACCGCCTCGACATGGCCACGGCACGGGCACTGCAGTACGCGCGCACCCTGCACCCCGACGAACTGCGGGCGATCCACTTCGCGCTGGACCCGATCGCCTCCGAGCAGCTCGAGGAGGAGTGGCGGCGGATCGGACTGTCGGACTTCCCCCTCGACATCCAGGAGTGCGAGGACCGCCGTCTCACCCGGGCGGCGCTGGAGCTGGCCGCCGAAACCGTCGCCGACCGCAAGACGGAGCTCACGATCCTCCTGCCCCGGCGCATCTTCAACTCGGGGCTCAGCCGGGTGCTCCACGACAACACGGCCGACCACATCGCCACCGCGGTCGGCCACCTGGAGCACGTGAACGCGACCGTGGTTCCCTACCAGCTGTCGGGCGGCTGGTGGTCCAAGCGCCGTGAGTGGCGCCGCAAGTCCGAAGAGGCCAACCCGACCGCACACGGTGCCCGGGCGGCGGACCGGGCGGCCGATCGCGAGCTGGCGGCCCGGGCACTGTCCCATCGGGAGGCCTTCGGCGAGCGCGCCCGGGGCACCGTCCCCATCGGCGACGTCCAGTGGCGCACCAGGGTCCGGGTGGCCGGCCGGGTGCGCTCGGTCCGCGTGCAGCCTCGGGCCGGCACCTCGAATCTCGAGTGCCTGCTGGCCGACGACAGCGGGATGCTCCTGCTGGTGTTCCAGGGTCGTCGCCGGATCCCGGGCATCCAGCCCGGCGCCCGACTCGTGGTCGAGGGGATGGTGGGCGACTGGGCGCGCCGCCAGGCGATCCTGAACCCCGATTACGAGCTCATCGCCGGGCCGGAAGCGACCGTCGAACCCACGTAGCCGCTCGACCCCGGGGCATCCGCCCGACGCGGATTCTTGCCCCTGGTCCCCGATGTCGGTATGTTCTCCCCGATTGCCGGCAACGGTGCGCCCTCACGGCGGACCGCCGGTGTCCGGTCGTTCGGCCGTGATGTCGCTTGGGGGGGACCCGAGTCCCAGAACGCTTGCGATGTCACGCGTCCGCGCGTGCCGTAACGCGAGGGAACCTAACCGTGCAGCACAGCGAAGGGAGCCACACCGATGACCCACCTCCTGGCCGAAGGGGGGTACCAGAGCTTCTTGCTGACCAGCAACGAGAAGCTGTGGCTGTACTTCGCCATCGTCTGTTCCCTGGCCGCCATCGTCGTGGCCCTGTTCCTGGTCCGGGGCGTACTCGCCGCAGACCAGGGCACCGCTGCCATGAAGGACATCGCCAAGGCGATCCAGGAAGGTGCCGAGGCGTTCCTGGCCCGTCAGTTCAAGACGATCGCCATCATCGTGGTGCCGCTGGCCGTGCTGATCTTCTTCACCGCGACCAAGGTCACCCATCCGGTGTGGTTCTGCGTGGGTCATGTGACGTTCTCCACGTTCCACGTGGGCTGTACGAAGGGCACGGTCACCGACCTGACGTTCGCCCAGGCGGGGATCTACCGGGTGATCTGCTTCCTCGCCGGCGCCGTGTGCTCCGGCCTCACCGGCTTCATCGGGATGAGCCTGGCCGTCCGGGGCAACGTCCGCACCGCCGCCGCCGCCCGTGAGGGCCAGATGGCCCCCGCCCTGAAGGTCGCCTACCGCACCGGTGCCATCACCGGCCTCCTCTGCGTGGGTCTCGGTCTGCTGGGAGCCACGGTCATCGTCCTGATCTTCCAGAACACGGCCACCGCCGTGCTCATCGGCTTCGCGTTCGGCGCCTCGCTCCTGGCCCTCTTCATGCGGGTGGGCGGCGGCATCTTCACCAAGGCCGCCGACGTCGGTGCCGACCTCGTCGGCAAGGTCGAGGCCGGGATCCCTGAGGACGACCCCCGCAACGCCGCCACCATCGCCGACAACGTCGGCGACAACGTGGGTGACTGCGCCGGCATGGCCGCCGACCTCTTCGAGTCCTACGTCATCACCATCATTGCCGCCGTCATCCTGGGCGTCACCGCGTTCGCCTCGATCCACCGCAGCGGCGATGCCGCCAAGACGGTCATCTTCCCGATCGCCATCCCCGCCATCGGGATCCTGGCCACCATCATCGGCGTGTTCGTCGTACGGGCCGGAAAGAACGACCGCAACGCCATGGCCCCCATCAACCGGGGCGTGTGGACGGCGGCCATCTTGACCATCGCCGGTTCGGCCGTGGTGGCAGGTGCCTACCTCCACTACTGGAAGGCGTTCTACGCCGTGCTGACCGGTGTGGTCCTCATGCTCGTGGCCAGCCAGATCACCGAGCACTTCACGTCCACCGAACGGGGACCGGTCAAGGAGGTGGCCGAGACGGCCCGGACCGGTCCGGCCACCCTCACCCTGTCGGGCCTCGCCCTCGGGCTGGAGTCGTCGGTGTGGGCGATCATCGCCATCGTCCTCGCCATCGGCGTGTGCATCGGTCTGGGGGGCGGCAACATCGAGCTCACCCTCTACCTGGTCGCCCTGACCGGCATCGGCCTGCTGTCGACCGCCGGGATGATCGTCTCCGAGGACAGCTTCGGCCCGGTGTCGGACAACGCCGCCGGTGTGGCCGAGATGTCCGGCGAGTTCACCGGTGAGGCCGAGCGGGTCATGGTCAGCCTCGACGCCGTGGGCAACACCACCAAGGCGGTCACCAAGGGTGTGGCCATCGGCTCCGCCGTCATCGCCTCGGTGGCCCTCTTCGCGTCGTTCATCGAGACGATCGGTCAGCAGCTGAAGTTGCCCCAGCTCGGCAACGCACTGTTCAACCTGCCGGCGACCTCGATCAACGTGTCGCACCCGACGACGTTCATCGGCGTGCTGATCGGTGGGTCGATCGCCTTCATCTTCAGTGCCCTGGCGATCCGGGCGGTGGGACGCTCCGCCGGCACCGTGGTCCAGGAGGTGCGCCGCCAGTTCCGCGAGCACCCCGGGATCATGGACTACACGGAGAAGCCGGAGTACGGGAAGGTCATCGCCATCTGCACCGCCGCCAGTCAGCGCGAGCTGGCCACTCCGGCCCTCCTGGCCATCCTGTCGCCGGTCATCGTCGGGTTCGGCATCAACTACTTCGCCCTGGGAGCCTTCCTGGTGGGCGCCATCCTCACCGGCCAGCTCATGGCCAACTTCCTGTCGAACTCCGGTGGAGCGTGGGACAACGCCAAGAAGTACATCGAGGACGGCCACGAAGGCGGCAAGGGGTCGGAGGCCCACAAGGCCGCGGTCATCGGGGACACCATCGGTGACCCGTTCAAGGACACCGCGGGCCCGGCACTCAATCCGCTCATCAAGGTGATGAACCTGGTGTCCCTGCTGATCCTCCCGGCGGTCATCACGCTGTCGCACCACACGGCGGCGCGCCTCTCCATCGCCGGTGTCTCACTGGTCGTGCTCCTCCTCTCGATCGCCTTCTCCAAGCGCAAGACCGAGAGCATGGACAGCGAGGTCCCGACCGCATCCCAGGAGCCGGCACCGGTCGCCTGAGGCCATCGGGAACCCGGGAGGATCCACCTCCCGGGGCCGCCGGAACCAGTTCCACGAAGGATTCCCACCGGGGCCGTAGGGCCCCGGTGGCGCGTCACCGGGGTTGACAAGGCCCCAGCGGACCGTTAACCCTTGCCCTCAGCGATGCCACCCACCGAACTGACAGAGACGACACCCGACAGTGATTCCGACGACGCCACCCCTGCGCCGCGCCGCAACGGCCGTGGCACCCGGAAGCTGGTGATCGTCGAGTCCCCTGCGAAGGCCAAGACCATCGGTGGTCTGCTGGGCCCGGAATACGTGGTCGAGTCGTCGATCGGCCACATCCGGGACCTGGCCACCCGCAAGGAGCTCCCCGAGGCGTTCAAGCACGAATCGTGGGCGGACCTGGCCGTGGACGTCGACAACGGGTTCAAGCCCGTCTACATCGTGTCGCCCGAGAAGAAGTCCCAGGTGACGATGCTCAAGCGCCTGGCCCGGGACGCCGGCGAGGTCTACCTGGCCACGGACGAGGACCGCGAGGGTGAATCGATCGCCTGGCACCTGAGCCAGGTCCTCGGACTCCCCGAGGACACCCCCCGCATGGTGTTCCACGAGATCACCGCCCAGGCCATCCAACGGGCGGTCGAGGAGTGCCGGACCATCGACTCCAACCTGGTGGAGGCCCAGGAGGCCCGGCGCATCTTCGACCGGATCTACGGGTTCAAGCTCTCCGACGTCATGCGCCGCAAGACCAACGGGCGGTCCGCCGGCCGGGTCCAGAGCGTCGCCACCCGCATGGTCGTGGACCGCGAACGCGAGCGGATGGCCTTCCGGTCCGCCAGCTGGTGGGGGATCGACGCCACCGTGACCGCGGAGGGTGCATCGGCCCTGGCCGCCGGGGACGACACCTCCCGGAGCTTCACCGCGTCGCTGGTCGCCGTGGACGGTTCCCCACTCGCCGGGGGCAAGGACTTCGACTCCTCGGGCCGGTTGGCCGGATCCGGCGCCGTCGTGGTCCTCGACGAGGACGGGGCACGGGCGTTGGCCGCCGGGCTCGAGGGTGCTCCGCTCACGGTCTCGTCCATGACCCACAAGCCCTACCGCCGCTCGCCCCGGGCGCCCTTCATCACCTCGACGCTCCAGCAGGAGGCGGGCCGGAAGCTGCGGTTCAGCTCCAAGCGGACCATGCAGGTGGCACAGCACCTCTACGAGGAGGGCTGGATCACCTACATGCGGACGGACTCGACCACCCTGTCGGACCAGGCGCTGACCGCGGCCCGGTCCCAGGCGACCGCCATGTACGGAGCGGCCTATGTGCCTGCGAGTCCCCGGCACTACAACAAGAAGGTCAAGAACGCCCAGGAGGCCCACGAGGCCATCCGACCGGCCGGCGAGACGTTCCGCACGCCCGACGAAGCGGCCCGTTCGCTGTCCGGCGACGAGTTCCGGCTCTACGACCTGGTGTGGAAGCGCACGATCGCCTCGCAGATGGCGGATGCCACCGGTACCAGCGCCCAGGTGCGCCTGACAGGTGCCGCCACCACGGCCGACGGCTCACGGACCGTCGAGTTCGGCGCCTCGGGCACCGTGATCGAGTTCCCGGGCTTCCAGCGTGCCTATGTGGAGGGCGAGGACGACCCCGAGGCCGAGCTGGCCGACCGTGAGGTCCACCTCCCGCCGATGGCCGAGGGGGATCCGGCGTCGTTGTCCGCCGTCGACCCGGGGGGCCACAGCACCCAGCCGCCCGCCCGCTACACCGAGGCCTCGCTGGTCAAGGCCATGGAGGACATCGGCGTGGGCCGGCCTTCGACCTACGCCAGCATCGTGTCGACCATCCTCGACCGGGGATACGTGTGGAAGAAGGGCACCGCCATGGTGCCGTCCCTGACCGCCTTCGGCGTGGTCGGGCTGCTCGAGCAGCACTTCGCCGACCTCGTCGACTACGGGCTCACGGCGTCGATGGAGGACGACCTCGACGAGATCGCCGGCGGCGAGCAGGACATGGCCCGGTGGCTCGGCGATTTCTACTTCGGGCCCGACGGCCACGGTGGGTTGCGTGACCAGTTGGCGCAGAACCTCGACGCCATCGACGCCGCCGCCGTCAACGCCGTGCCCATCGGGACGGCCGGCGACGGCCAGGAGATCGTGGCCCGCTCCGGCAAGTACGGCCCCTACCTGAAGAAGGGGGAGGAGACCGTCTCGATCCCCGAGGACCTGGCCCCGGACGAGCTAACCGTGGAGAAGGCCGAGGAATTGCTGGCCGCCCCGTCGTCGGACCGGGTGCTCGGCACCGATCCCGAGACCGGGCTCGAGGTCCAGGTCAAGGCGGGCCGCTTCGGTCCCTACGTGCAGCTCGGCGAACTGGTCGACGGAGGACCCAAGCCACGCACCTCGTCGCTGTTCGCGTCGATGACCCCGGCGTCGCTCACCTTCGACCAGGCCCTCGAGCTGCTCCGCATCCCCCGTGTGGTGGGCACGGACCCGGGGACCGGCGAGGAGATCGTGGCCCACAACGGCAAGTTCGGCCCCTACCTGAAGCGGGGTACCGACAGCCGTAGCCTGCTCACCGAGGACCAGTTGCTGTCCGTGACGATGGACGAGGCGCTGGCTCTGTTCGCCCAACCCAAGACCCGAGGCCGCAACGCCAAGGGTCCGCTGCGCGAGCTCGGCCCGGATCCGGATTCGGGGCTGGCCATGGTGATCAAGGACGGGCGCTTCGGCCCCTATGTCACCGACGGCACGACCAATGCCTCCCTCCGTCGTGGCGACGACGTCGAGGAGCTCACCGTCGAGCGTGCGTCGGAGTTGTTGGCTGAACGACGGGCGGCGGGCCCGGCCAAGAAGCGGGCGACCAAGAAGAAGGCTCCGGCCAAGAAGAAGGCTGCTGCCAAGAAGACCCCGGCCAAGAAGGCCGCCGCCAAGAAGACCGCCGCCAAGAAGGCTCCGGCCAAGAAGGCGGTCGCCACCAAGCAGGCCGCCGCGCCGGTGCAACCGGTGCCGACGAGCACCAGCGACGACGGGTGACCACCCCCCGGGGACGGCTGATCGCCCTCGAGGGAATTGACGGGTGCGGCAAGTCCACCCAGGTCCGCCTGTTGGCCGACCGACTCGACGCCGTGGCCACCTTCGAGCCAGGAGCGACCGGACTGGGAGCGTCGCTGCGGGCACTCCTGCTCGACCGTGACCGACCACCGGTGGCCGGCCGTGCCGAAGCACTGCTGATGGCGGCCGACCGTGCCCAGCACGTCGAGCAGGTGATCGTGCCGGCTCTCGATGCGGGGCGGTGGGTGGTCACCGATCGGTTCGCGGCCTCGACGCTCGCCTACCAGGGCTACGGGCGCGGCCTCGCCATCGATCAGCTCGACACCCTGGTCACCTGGGCCACCGGGGGACTGCGGCCCGACCTCACCGTCCTGCTCGATCTGCCGGTGGCGTTGGCCGCAGCACGGCGACAGGGTGGGATCCCCGACCGGATGGAGGCCGAGGGCGACGCGTTCCTGCAACGGGTGGCCGACGGGTTCCTCGACCTGGCAGCGTCGGCACCCGGTGCCTGGCTGGTGGTCGATGCCACCGGGACGGTGGAGGATGTCGCCGGGCGGATCGCCGTCGCCGTCGCCGAACTCGGCGGAACTGACGGGGATCGACGATGACGCCGCCCGCCGATCGGGCACCGGAGGCCGGCCCGGTCGTTCCGTCACCCGTGCTGTTCGAGGCCGTGGTCGGCCAGGAGCGGGCGGTGGCCCGCCTGCTGGATGCCGCCCGTCAGCCGGTCCACGCCTATCTGTTCCACGGTCCGCCCGGCAGCGGCAAACGGGCTGCGGTCCGGGGACTGGCTGCCGCACTGCTCTGCCCCGACGGCGGGTGCGGTGTGTGCAACAGCTGCCGGCGGGCACTGGCCGGGACCCACCCCGACCTGGTCACCGTCGAACGCACGGGCGCGTCGCTCGACGTCGATGACGCCCGGGAGATCACCACCCGGGCCCAACGTCGTCCGCTCGAGGGGGCCCGTCAGGTGCTCGTGGTGCCGGACATGCACCTCGCCGCCCAGGCGGCCCCGGCGCTGCTGAAGACGGTGGAGGAACCTCCGCCGTCCACGGTGTTCCTGCTCCTGGCCGACGAACTGACGCCCGGACTGGCCACCATCATCAGCCGTTGCGTGCAGGTCCCGTTCATCCCGGTCGCCCCTGCGGTGGTGGAGGAGTGGCTGGTCGGGCGCGGCGTGCCGGCCGAGACGGCCGCGGTGGTGGCCGTGGCGTCCGGGGGCAACCTCGACCGGGCCAGGCTGCTGGCCGACGACCCGGGATTCAACGAGCGCCGTGAGCGGTGGCGGTCGGTCCCGGGGCGCCTGGACGGGACGGGAGCGTCGGCCGTGGTCACCGCAGACGAGTTGCTGGCCCTGGCCGACGGCGCACTCGCCCCACTGCGCGACCGTCACGCCGGCGAGCTGGCCGCGCTCGAGGAACAGGCCGAGGTGGCTGGAGCGCGTGGGATCCCGGGCCGGCGTGCCGTGGAGGACCGCCACAAGCGTGAGGAGCGCCGATGGCGCACCGACGACCTCCGGATGGGCCTCGCCACCCTGGCCGACGCCTACCGGGACCGCCTGGTGGCCACGGTGGGTAGGGACGAACCGTCCGGATCGCCCGGGGTGGGCGCGGAGCGTCGGGCAGCTGCCGCCCATGTCGAGGCGGTGGGCCGGGCCTCGTCGGCACTGTCCCGCAACGTGCGGGAGGATCTCCTGCTCGAGGCACTGATGGTCGAACTGTCCGACATGCTCGAGTGAGGTCGGCCCGCCTGATGAGCTGGAGCCCGGCTGACGGGGCTGCGGCCAGGCGGCGGGGGCTGTAGCCCGCGTCGGATAGTTTGTTGGTTTCGCCTGGGTAGCTCAGTCGGTAGAGCAACGCACTCGTAATGCGTAGGTCAGGAGTTCGATTCTCCTCCCAGGCTCCAGGTCCGAGGTGGTGTCCGGCTCCCATCGTGTCCGGTCGTCGCCGTCCGTCGCCTGACCTCGAGCGGTCTCGCGCCGATCGGCGGCTCTGCCTGAGCAGGTAGACCCGTCAGTGAGGGCGCGGGTCGCTCTCCCCGACCACTCCACCGTCGCTCCAGACACCTGGTGACTCGAAGCATCACCGAGGATGTGTCTGTTGAACTGTCTCCTCACGTCGGTTCCGGCCGGTCCGGACCGCACTTCGCCTTCAGGACGGATCGTGCTTCGGCGCATGACCACGCCTCCGGAAACGCACCTCCCCACCCGCGGCACTGGTGCACCCGCTCGACGTCCAGGGACCGGTCGATGACGAACACCGAGATGCCGCGGGCCGACCGCCGGGGGTCCGCGGCCGACCGGACGTCCACCCACGACAAGCGGTGGTGGATCCTCGCCGTGCTGGGCATTGCCCAGCTCATGGTGATCCTCGACAACACCGTCGTCAACATCGCCCTGCCCACGGCTCAGGAGGCGCTGCACTTCTCCGACGCCGACCGACAGTGGGTCGTGACGGCTTACGCCCTGGCCTTCGGCAGCCTCCTCCTGCTGGGCGGTCGGATCGGCGACATCATCGGTCGAAAGCGGGCTCTGGTGATCGGCCTCGTCGGCTTCGCCGTGGCCTCGGCAGTCGGAGGGTTGTCCACCGGCTTCCTCATGCTGGTGATCGCCCGGACCGTGCAGGGCGCCTTCGGGGCACTCTTGGCCCCCTCGGTCCTGGCCCTGCTGACCACCACCTTCAGCGACCCCCGCGAACGAGGCACGGCCTTCGGGATCTACGGCGCCATCGCCGGCGCCGGTGGTGGCCTCGGACTCCTCCTCGGCGGGATCCTGACTTCCTACTTGTCGTGGCGGTACTGCCTCTACGTCAATCTCCTCTTCGCCGTGATCGCCACCATCGGCACACTGCGATGGCTGGAGAACGACAAGCCGGCGGACCATGACCCCCTCGACCTCGTCGGGCTGGTCCTGGCCACCGGCGGCCTGTTCTGCGTGGTCTTCGGCTTCTCGCACGCCGACACCACCTCGTGGAGCAATACCTACACGATGGGGTTCCTCGCCCTCGGCGTGGTCCTGCTGGCGTCCTTCGCCTGGTTCGAGACCCGGGCCGAGTTCCCCCTGCTGCCCATGCGCATCGTCCTCGATCGCACCAGGGGCGGTTCGATGCTGGCGATGCTGGCCGCCGCCATGGGGATGTTCGGGGTTTTCCTGTTCCTGACCTACTACCTGCAGGACACGCTGGGATGGAGTCCGGTCAAGACCGGGTTGGGCTTCCTGCCGATGGTGGGTGCCCTCGCCGTGATGGCACAGGTGTCCAACCGCATCATCCTGCCCAGGTCGGGGCCGAAGGTGATGATTCCCGTCGGACTGCTCCTGGCCGCTGGGGCGCTGTACGGACTGCACGACGTGGGACTGCACACCGCCTATGTGAGCCACGTGCTCCCGTACCTCATCATCCTCGGTCTGGGATTCGGACTCAGTCTCGCCCCGGCCTTCAGTACGGGGACGTTGGGACTGGCCCCCCAGGACGCCGGGGTGGGCTCGGCCGCCCTGAACACCAGCCAGCAGGTCGGTGGCTCCATCGGTACCGCCCTGCTCAACACCCTGGCCGCCAGCGCCACCGGCGCCTACCTGGTGGGCAGGACGGTCTCCGCGACCACCACCCGGGCGTCGGAGCTCCGTGGCTACACCACGGCGTTCCTCTGGTCGTCCGTGATCTTCGTGATCGGTGCGATGGTGGCTGCCGCCGTTCTGCGGAGAGGCAACCTGGCGACGCTGGCCGAGAGCAGTCAGGAGATCCCCGGCACGACCGGGGTGGAGGCTGCCCAGGCGTCACCCACGTCCCAGGCTGTGCCTGGGGTGATGACCATCGGAATCATCGGCGCCGGCAACATCGGCGGCACGCTCGCCCAGCGGCTCGCCGCCCTCGGCCATCACGTGGTCGTGGCCAACTCCGGTGATCCGGAGGCCATCGCGTCGCTGGCGACGGATTGGGGCGCCACCGCAGTGTGGGCGGGTGAGGCAGCGCGTGGTGCCGACGTGGTGGTCGTCACCGTGCCGGAGAAGGACGTCCCCCATCTACCCGACAGCTTCCTCGACGGAGCCGCCGACGATGTGGTGGTGATCGACACCGGTAACTACTCGAAGGAGCGCGACGGCCGTATCGAGGAGATCGAGGCCCTGATGACGGATAGTCGCTGGGTCGAGGATCAGATCGGAGTGAGTGTCGTCAAGGCGTTCAACACGATCCGGGCCGACCACCTCCTGGAGCTCGGCACGGATCGGGGGACGGTCGGGCGGATCGCGCTGCCGGTCGCCGGCGATGACATCGATGCCAAGCGCGTCGTCATGGACCTGGTGGATGCGCTGGGGTTCGACCCCGTGGATGGCGGTGGCCTGGACGACACCTGGCGACAGCAGCAGGGCAGCCCGGCGTACGGCAACGAGCTCGACGCCGACCATCTGCGGGCGGCCCTCGGTGGGGCGACGCTGGACGGGTTCGCTCGATCCCGGGCGTGACGATTTCCAGTGGTGGGTGGATGGGAACGTCGATGGGCAACCGTCATGGGGATTTCCAGACACATCACGTCGGCAACCTGCGTGTCGATCCCGGGGAA
>Ga0302202_10005205_pt1 | contig 13366 bp, 8 predicted proteins | sample II_Bog_N3_3_FD_194579 | JGI IMG/M metagenome (GOLD analysis project Ga0302202, IMG submission 194579) | Peat permafrost microbial communities from Stordalen Mire near Abisko, Sweden - II_Bog_N3_3 | ecosystem: Environmental > Terrestrial > Soil > Wetlands > Peat | place: Sweden: Abisko, Stordalen...
CCCGGCGTCCGGTGCTGCCCCTCGCTACGCTGCGACGGTGCGGACCACCAGCGGGGCGACGATGGGTTGGCTCCGGGCCACCGTCGGTGTGGTACTGATCGCCGCACCGGGCGTCCCCATGCGCATGGCCGGCACCGAGGCGTCCTCGGCCGCCTCACTCCTCCTCATGCGGACCATCGGCATCCGGGACCTGGTGATCGGCATCGGGACGGTGACCGCAGCCCGGTCGGGCGTCGCGGCCGACACCCGTCGGTGGACCACGGCCGCCCTGGCCAGCGATGCGCTGGACACGGCCCTCAGCCTGGTCAGCGCCCGATCCATCGGGCGCCGGGACGCCCTGGCCGCCGCCGGCCTGGCCCTGGCCTTCGTGTGCGGTGACGTGGTCACCCGTCGCAGCCTGGCGTGAGGGTGGTCATCGGGGACATCATCCCCCTGGCCCTGGTCGTCACCATCTCGCCGCTCAACATCATCCCGGCCATCCTCCTCCTCTTCACGGCCAGGCCCCTGGCCAGCGCGTCGGCCTTCCTGGTGGGGTTCATCATCGGCGTCGGCGCGCTGCTGGTCGTCCTCGTCGCCATCGCCGGGGCCATCGACCGGTCGGCCCACTCGGGCCAGGCCACCTGGGTCGGGATCGTGAAGCTGGTCCTCGGGGCGTACCTGATGGTCGCCGCCGTCAGGAAGTTCCGCGGTCGCCCCGGCCCGGACGAGTCCGCCGCCCTGCCGCGGTGGATGGACGGAGTGGCCGGGTACTCGCCGGGCCGGTCGCTGGGCCTCGGCGTCGTGCTCGGCGGGCTGAACCCCAAGAACCTGGTGGTCGGAGCGGCGGCCGCCGCCACCATTGGCTCGGCGGGGCTGTCCGGGGGCCACCAGGTGGTGGTGGGCGCGGTCTATGTCGCCGTGGCCGTGGTCGGGGTGGCCGCACCCATCCTCGTGACGGTGTCACTCGGGGACCGGTCGTCCGGGGTCCTGGACGGCTGGAAGGACTGGCTGGGGCACAACAACGCCACCGTCATGTCGGTGCTGTTCGCGGTGTTCGGGGTCGTCCTGGTCGGCCAGGGGATCGCCGGCGTCTGAGATCAGGGGGTCGGGTCGGGTCCACCGAGCGGCACGGGTGCACCACGTGGTGCGTCGCACCACCTGGTGCCGGACCACTTGCAACTCTCAATTGCATCGGCTGCCCGATGGGCCTAGCGTGGCGCCAGGCGGGAATCGGTGGTCTTGCTGGACCGGGGGCACGTGGGCGTTTCCCCTGCTCTCCGGTCCCGCACGACCGTCCCGACGCCGGATCGGGCCGCCACCCGGGTCCACCCGCCGGAACCTCCCCGGGGGTCGGTCATCCCCCGCTGGGTCCCGTTCCCGTCACACGCGGTCGAGGAAGTCCAGCACCCGTCGGGTCATCAGCCCGGCCGCGTCGGCGTCGTAGGAGGTAAGTCCGGGGTCGGCGAACAGGTGGGCATCGCCCGGGTAGAGGAACAGCTCCGCCGGTTCGGCCGAGGCGACGAGGGCCCGTGCAGCATCGATGTCACCGTCGCCGACGAAGAACGGGTCGGCCTCCATGGCGTGGACCTGCACCGGTACGTGGTCCGGCCATGACGTGGCGAACTCCGCCACCGGCACGCACGAGTGGAACAAGAGGGCACCCGTGGCCCCCGGGCGGGTCTGGGCCAGCCGCTGGGCCGGCAGGGCGCCGAGGGAGAAGCCGGCGTAGACGAGGGCGTCGGGCAGCGCGTCGGCGGCGCGCACCCCTCGCTCGATGACCTCGCCGAACCCGATGGCCCCGGCGTGGGCCACACCTTCGTCGAGCGTCCCGAACGTCCGGTGGTCCCCGTAGAGGTCCGGGACGTGGACCCGGTGACCGGCCTGTCGCAGCCCGTCGGCGAAGTCGAGGACCCCGGGCGTGCGACCCAGTGCGTGGTGGAAGACGACGATCTCAGCCACCGTGCTCCGATCCCGGGAGCTGCGCTCCGGCGCTCCGGCCCCCCCGGGCTGGGTCGGACCGTCCGATGCGGTCCCGGTGCTGTCGCCGGCCCGTCAGGGGGCGCGCGACGGCGATGGACGGGACGGCGAGAGCGAGCAACGCCGGTTCCTGCGCCACCACCCCACCAGTATGGCAGCCTGCCGCCCCGGCGGTCCGGCTCAGTCCGGGCGACGGGCCCGGGCCGACACCATCGGCGAGGTGGCCAGGTCGAGCCGGCCCGAGACGACGTTGGACAGGTGACGGTCGATGTCGTGGCGCGTGGCCAGGCCCGAGTCGACCAGGCGGTCGGCGATCTGTTCGACGGTGGCCCGCTCGAGCTCGGTGCAGGCGGGGCCGCCCATGGGGAAGTAGGCATCGGTCACCACGTCGACCAGCCCGGTCCCCCGGAGCAGCCTCGGCAGCGTCCTCCCGAACGAGAGGTCGACCCCGCGGTCGACCATCAGGGACCGGAACGCCGCCTTCAGCCGGTTGGCCAGCCGCTCCTCGTCGCCGGACTCGTCCGGGCACACCAGGGGCTGCAGTCCGGGGTCGGCCTCTTCGACCAGCAGCCACCCGCCGGGCCGGAGGGCCCCGACCATGGTGGCCAGGGCAGCGGCCCGGTCCTGGACGTGCACCAGCACCAGCCGGGCGTGGACCAGGTCGAAGGGACCGCCGTCGGGCACCGGATCGGTCCCGATGTCGTGGTGCCGCACCTCGACGGCCGGGTCACCCGCCTCGAGCCAGGTGGTGTCGATGTCGGTGGCCAGGACGTGGCCCCCGGTCCGCCCGGCGATCCATGCGGGCACACTGGCACCGCCGGCACCCACCTCCCACACCCTCCAGCCCGGGGCGAGCCCGAGGGCCTCCATGTGCCGGAAGGTCGACGGGTTGAACAGCTCGGCCAGGGCGTCGAAGCGCTGGCCCGCCTCGGGCTGCTGGTTGTCCAGCAGGTAGCGAGGCTCGGGCATGGCCTGATCCTAGGGAGCCGGCCGGATGCGCCGCGCCCGTCCCCCCGTCCCCGCGGCCGTTCAGGACGGGTGGGCGTCCACCGGCGCCACCGGGACGTCCTCCGGCGCGTCCACCGGCTCCACCGACTCACCGAGCCGTTGGCGGCGGGCGTTCAAGAAGGCGTACACGATCAGTCCGGCCATCAGGACGACCAGCGCCTGGTAGACCACCTGGTAGCCCGAGGCGAACGTCACCCACATGGAGAACAGGACGCTGGCCCCGGCAATGGACAGGTCCCGGGCCAGCAGCCACCCGTTGACCTTGCGACGGCGCGACACCAGGTAGGTCAGCTGGGCCAGGGCCGACATGAAGTAGGGGATGGCCACCGTGACCACGGTCAGGTCGACCAGGTAGGTGAACACGGTGAGACCCGATGAGGTGGTGTAACGCCAGAGCATCAGGAGGGACGGCAGTGCCGTCCCGACCAGGATGCCGAACCAGGCGGTGCCCTTCTTGTCCGTCCAGGCGAAGGGGCGGGGGAACATGTCGTCCTGGGCCATGGCCCGCGACGTCTCGGTGACGATCAGGGTCCACCCGTTGAGGGCCCCGATGCCGGAGATGACCGCGATGGCGGCGATGAACTTCCCGGCCCAGGCCTCGTGGGGGAAGATGGACTGGAAGGCGTTCACGAAGGGCGACCCCGTGCCCACCAGGGTGTGGTGGGCCACCAGGCCCATCACCACCGCGGTCACCAGGACGTAGAGCACGGCACTGAGCGCCGTCCCCAGCAGCGAGGCCCGGCTGACGTTGATCCGCGGGTTCTTGACCCGCTTGGCCGTCATGGCCGCCGCCTCGACCCCGATGAAGGAGAAGAGGGCCACGCCGGCAGCGATGCCGATGGCCGAGTACAGGCTCCCGCCCGAGGCGTTGAAGGCCCCGAAGTGGCCGCTCTCCACGAAGAACCAGCCGACCACGCCGACGAAGAGCAGGGGCAGGAACTTGAGCACGACGGTGACGTTCTGGAACCAGGCCATCTGGCGGATCCCGACCAGGTTGACGACGGCGGGAACCCACAGGCCCACCATGGCGATCAGCCAGTTCTCCATTCCGCTGATGTGGGCCCAGCCGAACAGGGCGTCGACGTAGAACACCCAGGACGAGACGATGGCGGCGTTGCCCGCCCAGGCCTGGATCCAGTAGCACCAGCCCACCAGATAGCCGGCGAAGTCCCCGAATTCGTGCTTCGAGTAGGCGTAGAGGCCACCGTCGCTGTTGGGCACCCGCCTGGTCAACTGGCCGAACAGGGTGGCCAGCAGCATGGCGCCGACGGCGATGACACCGAGGACGATGATGCCCATGGTTCCGGCACCGGCGATCACGGCCGGCATGGTGAACACACCCGTGCCCACGATGCTGCCGATCACCAATCCGGTGGCCGAGGTCAGGCCGAGGGTGCGGGCCTTGTCCTGGTTGCGCGGGGACAGCGGTTGTTCCGGCGGGGCCGGTTCACGGGGGGTGACCGGCTCGGTGGCCACCGGGTGATCGCTGATGAGCGACATGGGTACTCCTCTTCGGCGATCCGGTGCGGCGCCCACTCACGGATCCGCCGGAATTCGCACACGTCAGGGACTGTTCCACCCCTGACTCTGCTGGACCGGAGGGCCGATCGGTAGGGTAGAAGGTCCCGAGCTGCAGCAGGCGGGGGCGCCACGGGCGACGGTGACGGCCCGCTCGCCGCCCGGACCGGCGTGTCAGCTCTTGTCGGCCAGGTCGGGCTGGTGGGTCTTCAGCAGACCGCCGATCACCGGGATCTCGGTGACGGCCTCGGCGCGGGCGATGGCCAGTCCGCTCCGGGCCAACGGCAGGAACGGGCCGGTCACCACGTACCGTGGGTTCCACATCGGGTCGTACTTCTGGTTGAAGTGCCACAGGGACTCGATCTGCAGCGTCTCGCTGAAGTGGTGGAGCACGTTGCGCTCGAGTGAGCTCCACGGGCCGGATCCCGACTCGCCGGCCACCACCGCCCGCATGGTGGCGAAGTTGAGCCCGAGTCCGCGCAGCCCCCGCTCCGCCATCCACTGGAGGGTCTCGATGATCACGAAGTCGGTGAGCCCGTTGGGGGCGTCCTCGTCGCTGGTCCTCCGCATCAGGTCGAGGGAGTACCCGTCCACATGGGCCGCCGGCACGTACTGGTTGAAGGCCAGGGGCCGGTCGTCGGCACCGAAGCACACGGCCAGCAGCAGGCCCGTGTCACGCGGGTCGAAGATCCGGCTCAGCGTCATCGAGTAGCCCCGCTCGGCCTCGCCCTGCCTCGTCTCGGTCATCAACTCGAGGAGCTGCACCTTGAGGTCGGGGTCGAGGTCGTCGGTCGACTGGTAGCACTCGACCCGGCAGCCCGCCTTCTTCATCCGGTTGTACGCCCCGCGCAACGACTTCATCGACTTTCCCTTGAGCGAGAACCGTGTGGCGTCGACGATGGCCTCGTCGCCGATGTAGTGGTCGACCAGCCCTGCGGCCCGGTAGATCCCGAGCCACGACTGGGATGCGGCCAGCACCGAGGGCTGCCAGTTGTTGGACTGGGCCATGTCCATGACGTCCGACCACACCTCGGACCGGTCCTGGGGCGGCCCGATGGGATCCGGCGACACCAGCATGACCCCGTTGATCACCGAGTACGCCACCAACGACTCGCCGGTGAAGAACCACGACTTGTCATCCCGGAGGGCGAAGTAGTCCAGGGTGTCCCCGCCGTAGGTGTCGATGATGGCCCGGGCCCGGGCGAAGGCCTCCTCGCGGGCCGTGCCGGTGCGGCGCGACTCGCGCCCGGGCAGCGCCACCAGCAGCAGCAAGACCAGGACCACCACCGTCACCAGCAGGAACACCACGTCGAAATGTCGATGGTGACCGGTGGCCACCAGGTTGCCGACGCCGGCCGTGGCCCCGATCACCAGCAGCCCGGCGGCCGCCATCCAGATGAACAGCCGGGTGACCCCGGAGGGCCGGATGCGGAAGTGCTGGTGCTCGAGGAGCAGCCACAGGCTGAACAGCAGTCCGAGGGTGACGCCCTCGGGCGGGCGGCCCTGGATCAGGCGGTCGGCCGTGGTGGCCAGGAACAGGACGATGGTGGCGATCCACACCGGCGCCAGGCCCCGGCGGATCCCACGGGCCAGGCCCAGCAGGGCCAGCCCCGCCACCACCGCCTCCACCACGGTGAGGGGATGGACACCGAAGGGCAGCCAGTAGTCGACCGGTCGGGTGCCCCGAACATCCCAGAGCGCGGCGAACACGACGTTGAGGACTCCGGTCAGCAGGAGGACGGCGGCGGCGAAGCGGCGTACCCGCCGGCGGGTCACCCACCGGCGGAGCCCCGTCTCGTTGAGCGGCCAGGTGGGCCCGTTGGGAAGGGCGCCCACCACCGTCGTCGTGGACATGTCGACCTTGCTCGGGGCCAGCGCCAGCCGCTCGAGGAGGACCGGGCTGCGGACGGGCACCTCCCGCAGCCACAGCTTCACCTGGAGCACCGGCCCACCCGTCATCTCGACGTAGGAGAAGCGCTGCACGGTCACGAAGGGATGCGGCAGGCGGAGGCGGGACGGGCGGCTGATCACCGAGGCGGTCCCGCTGCCGGTGTTGGCGTAGAAGCCGTCGCCCACCACCGACAGTTCGGGCTCGTGGGTATGTCCCGAGATCATGCCGGCGTAGCCCCGGGTCACCAGCCGCGCCGCTTCGGCACGCGGCGGCGCGTTGTGGCTGGCCGGGTCGGACCGGCTGCTGATGGCGCTCTCCCGCAGGGCGCGGTTCACCCGGAGGAGAGTGGCGCCGGCCGCCACCGCGGCCACCACGATGATGATGGCCACCAGCAGCCCGAACAGGAGGAGCCAGCGCTGGGCGTGGTGGTGGAGCAGCTGGTGGACGCCGGGCAGGAAGGTCAGGAGCCGGAGGAGGAGGATGGCCACGAACGGCACGGCCGCCAACCAGAGCTTCCCCACGATCTTGCGGTAGAAGAGCCGTGATCCCACGAAGTCGGCGGCGTCGCCGTCGAGCCACTGCACGCCCTCGAGGAGGGTGCCCGGGCCCTGACGGGACTCGAGTTCGGGGAGCAGGTCCCGGACCACGTGGTGTCCGAACGGGGTGTCCACGGGGGAGAAGGGGTCCTCGAAGGCGTTGTACGGGTCGGCCTGGTTGCCGTGCACCACATGCACCCGCTGCGGACCGTGCTCGGTGCTGATCGACAGGTCGCAGGCCAGCGCGAAGTGACCGGCCCCGAGGCGGTCCCGCAGCGGTGCGATGGACTGGGGGTCCCAGGCCAGCTGGCCGTCGTGGTTGCCCGACAGGATCACCACCTCGTGGCCGTCCCGGGCGGCGAATTCGGACACTGCCGCGGTGAACTGCGGATGGGCGTCGAGGATCTTGGCCGTGTCGGGGGGACCGGCCAGCATCTCGAATCCGTCGCCGGCGATGATGAAGCACGCCGGCCCCTCCTCCCCGGCCAGTGCGGTGGCCAGCTCGTCGGCCACCGAGCTGGACAGCGCCGTGGCCACGGCGGGGAGGTGGAGGTCGCTGACCACCAGCGTGCGGCTGCCCGGGCCGAGATCGAGCTCGACGAGCTCGTCGATCACCACGGGGCTGAACTCGCCACCGGCCGGCTCGCCGTCATCGTCCAGCCCGGTCGGGAGGGCCTCGGCGAGATCAGTCACCGGTCGGCCTCCGGCCAGATGACGACTCCTCCGGCCGGCTCATGCGGAGTCCCGGCCGGATCATGACGAAGCCTCCGGCCGGCTCATGCGGAGTCCCGGCCGGATCATGACGAAGCCTCCGGCCGCATCATCGGGAAGAGGATGACGTCCCGGATCGCCTCCACCTCACTGATCAGCATGATCAGCCGGTCGACCCCGATCCCGATGCCCGATGTGGGCGGGAGTCCGTACTCGAGGGCCCGGACGAAGGCCAGGTCGGCCGGATGGGCCTCGAGATCACCGCGGGCCACCGCCTCGGCCTCACCCCGGAAGCGCTCCTGTTGCTCCTCGGGGATGTTGAGCTCGCTGTAGCCGTTGGCGAACTCCTTGGCGTCGATGGCCAGCTCGAACCGGTCGGCGATGGTCTCGTCGTCCTTGGTCCTGCGGGCCAGCGGCGAGACCTCGACCGGGAACCCACAGACGAACACCGGATCGACCACCGTGGGCAGCAGGATGGTGTCGTACAGCTCGAAGATCAGCTTTCCCGAGCCCCACTCGGGCAGATGGTCGACACCGTGCTTGTCGCAGACCGCCCGGACATCCTCCACCGGGTCGGTCGGGTGGAGCCGCCGGCCCACCACCTCGGCCAGCCAGTCGAGCAGCTGGTGACGCGGCCACGGTGGTGTCAGGTCGATGGCGCGACCGCCCACGGTGAACGTCAGGCGGCCGGTGGCGGCCTGGGCCGCTCCGGTGATGAGGCGCTCGGTCAGATCCATCCCGTCGGTGACGTCGCCGAAGGCCCGGTAGGCCTCGAGCGCGGTGAACTCGGGGCTGTGCCGGGTGTCGACGCCCTCGTTGCGGAAATTGCGGGCGATCTCGAAGACCCGCTCGTAGCCGCCCACCACCAGCCGCTTGAGGTACAGCTCAGGGGCGATGCGCAGGCTGAGGTCGATGTCCAGGGCGTTGGCATGGGTCATGAACGGACGGGCCAGCGCCCCACCCGCCTGCGGTTGGAGGATCGGGGTGTCCACCTCGACGAAATCCTGGGTGACCAGCAGGCGCCGGAGCTCGGCGATGGCCCGGAACCGGATGTCGAACACCTTGCGGGAGTCGGCGTTGGCCAGCAGGTCGATCTCCCGCTGGCGGTAGCGGGTGTCGGTGGCGGTCAGGCCGTGCCATTTGTCGGGCAGGGGCCGGAGGGCCTTGGACAGGAGCCACAGCCCGCGGACGTCCACGGAGAGCTCACCCCGCCGGCTGGTGATGGCCTCTCCCTCGGCGCCCACCCAGTCACCGAGGTCGAGATTGGACAGCACCGCCTGGGCCTCGTCGGTGAGGGTGGAGGCCTGCATGAGCAGCTGCACCGAACCGGTCACGTCGGTGAGGGTGGCAAAGGACAGCTTGCCGTGGCCGCGGATGCTGGTGAGCCGACCGGCCATCCTCACGTCCTGGCCGGTGCGGACGTCGGCCTCCAGCCCGTCGTGCTGTTCGTGCAGCTCGGCCGCGGTGGCCGTCCGGTCGAATCGGAGGGGGTAGGGATCGATGCCCTGCTCGGCGAGCGTGTCGCGCTTCTTGCGCCGCTCGGCGCTCAGGGCGTCACCGGTGCTCGATTCGGGCTCCCCGCCACTGGGGTCTGGCACGATGTTCCGACCTCTTCCTCGGGTTCCCCCGGCTGCTCCTCCGGGTTGCCCCGGCTCCGTAACCCCTACTCCGACTGCGGCACTGGCTATCTTAGGCAGAGACTTTTCATGAGAGACCTTGCCGTAAATATCGACCTGATCACCGGATGGTTCCCGGTGACCATCGTGATCGTCGCCATCGCATCGATCGTGCTGTCGGTCGGCTGGGTCGACGGGGCGTGGAAATGGCAGCTGCCCATCGGCATCCCGGTCAGTCTGGTGCTCACCGTGCTCACCGCCGTGGCCATCCACGTGTTCAACCTGGTCCCCGCCGAGTTCCCCCGGTCGTTCTACGTGTGGGCCTGGCTCATCTGGTTCTCCGTCACCCTCATCGTGCTGGGCTGGACCCGGGCCCACTGGATCCTCCGGTCCTTTTCGGTGATCGCCCTGGTGTTCTGCATCGTGGCGGCCTTCACCGTGATCAACCAGACCTACGACTACTACCCCACCCTGGCCCGCCTGTTGGGCAAGGACGCCGCCAACTTCGCCAACCTCCCCGAGCTGAAGGCCATCCGCACCGAGGTCCGCCGCACCGGCAAGCTGCCCACCCACGGTGAGACCATCGCCGTGAACATCAAGGGCACGGTCTCCAAGTTCGACACGGGACCGGCCTATGTCTACCTGCCCCCGGCGTGGTTCAAGAGCCCCGAGCCGCAACTGCCCCTCATCGAGCTGATCGCCGGCGTGCCGGGCGAGCCCTCCGACTGGACCCGGGCCGGCTACGCCGATTCCAGCTCGACGGCGTTCGCCGAGCAGCACCACGGTGTGGCCCCCATCCTCGTGATCCCGGACAACAACGGGATGCAGACCTCCGACACCGAGTGCTCCAACAGCGTGTTCGGGAACGCCGAGACCTATCTGATCACCGATGTGCCGAACTTCATGCAGGCCAACTTCAACGCGGCCATCGGCAAGCATTCACTGGCCGTGGCCGGACTGTCCGCCGGTGGTACGTGCGCATCGCTCCTGGCCCTGCGCAACCCCAAGCAGTTCTCGGTCTTCGCCTCCTACTCGGGCTACTCGTCGCCCACCTACATCAACGACGACGAGCAGCAGACCATCGCCCAGCTCTACGGGGGCTCCAAGGCCGACTACCAGGCCCACAACCCCGAGCACCTGCTCATGACCAACAGGTACACCGGTACCTCGGCGTGGTTCACCTCCGGACAGCAGGACCCCCAGGCCCTGGCGTCGGCACAGCAGATGGCCGACCTGGCCCGGAAGGCCGGCATGGCCCAGGTGTGTCTCACCACGCCGGCCGGTGGCCACGACTTCATCTTCTGGTCGGCGGCGTTCAAGGACTCGCTGCCGTGGCTGTCGTGGAAGCTCGGACTCACACCGGCGCCCAAGGACGTCCCGTCCACCTGCACGCCACCGGTCCCGTGAGCCCGGCTCTGGCGTGGGATCGGCACCGCCACCGGCGTTGACGGTCATGGGCAGTGGCCTTATGCTGCCCGGGCGCCCCTAGCTCAACGGTAGAGCAGCAGATTCTTAATCTGCAGGTTCCTGGGTTCGAGTCCGGGGGGGCGCACTCGATCGGGGTGCATGTCCGCCGTGGTCTGACCGGTGCATGCGTCCGGTGGCCGGACCGGGTGTGCGTCTCGTCCGGCGGTGGATTCTCCGGAGGCCGGGCGCCGGAGCGGGTCCCCGGGGCTAGAGGGCCTCGATGCGCCGCCGGAACCCGGCGACCGTGAGGTCGACCACCCGGTCGTGGCCCCACTGGAGCAACGGACGCCCGATGCGACTGGCCAGGCGCATGGCGGGCTGCTGCATCTCGAGTGTCCACGTGGCGTCCACCCAGGTTCCGTCCCCGTCGGGCCGGAACCGGAGCGTCGACGGGCCGGTAAGGTCACCGCCGATCACCGCACTGATGAGGTGCAGGCGCTCGCACTCGACCACCTCGATCCGCACCCGCATGCGGTACGGGAGCGGCGGGCTCACCACCCCGGTCAGCACCGACCCCTCGGCGAGCCCCGGGCCGTCGACGGTGAGGTCGGTCAGCCACGGCCACCACCGCTCGAACTGGTCCACCGCCTCGAGCTCGGACCACAGTCGCTCGGGCGACAGGGCGAACCCGAAGCCATGTCGGTAGGACATCACAGGAGCCGCCACCCGACCAGGGTAGGGGCGCGGGCCAGGCCGGCGCGTCCGGCGGGCCTCAGGCGTCGAGCAGGGCCCCGTCGGCGTGCACCTCGTCCTCCGGCACGGGAACCTCCGCCGACGGAGTCGCATCGAAGTGCCGCAGCCTCGAGCTGTTCCACACCACGAACGTCGAGGACAGGGCCATCGACGCCCCGGCGATCAGTGGGTCGAGGAAGCCCAGGGCGGCCAGGGGAATGGCCGCCAGGTTGTAGGCGAACGCCCACACCAGGTTGGCCCGGATGGTGCCGAGAGTGGCGCGGGCCAGGGTGATGGCCGTCGGAACCACATCGAGGTCGTCACGGATCAGGATCATGTCGGCGGCGTGAATGGCCACATCCGTTCCGGCGCCGACGGCCAGGCCCAGGTCAGCCCGGATGAGGGCCGGACCGTCGTTGACCCCGTCGCCGACGAACGCCACCTGCCGCCCCGCGGCCTGCAGATGTCCGATGAGCTCTACCTTGTCGGCCGGCTTCGCCCCCGACACCACGTCGTCGATGCCGACGGCCCGGGCCACCGATCCCGCCGCGCCGGCCGAGTCACCGGTGAGGAGCATGCAGTGCAGCCCGAGCTGCTGCAGCCGACCCACCGCCGCGGCCGCCGACGGCTTGAGCGTGTCCGCCAGGGCCAGGACGCCCACCACCTCGCCGTCGATGCCCACCGTCACCACCGTCCGGCCCAGGTCCTCCCACCGGTGGCGCACGGCACCGAGGCGGTCATGGTCCGGACCGGCCTGATCGGGGAACACGTCCGCCCTCCCGATGACCACATCGTGGCCCTCCACCGTGCCCCGGGCGCCGAGCCCGGGCAGGGCGTGGAACCCGGCGACGGCCGGCACGGGCCCGGCCTCGGCCCGGGCGGCATCGACCACGGCGGCGGCGATGGCGTGCTCGGAGGCACTCTCCAGGGCACCGGCGAGACGGAGGAGGTCGTGACGGGACGTGGTGGAGGCCACCTCCACGGCCACCAGGCGCATGGCCCCCACGGTCAGCGTCCCCGTCTTGTCGAGCACCACCGTGTCGACGGCCCTCGACCGTTCCAGCGCCTGGTAGCCCTTGATGAAGATCCCGAGCTGCGCGGCCCGGCCCGACGCCACGAACAGGGCGGTGGGGGTGGCGAGGCCGAGCGAGCACGGGCAGGCGATGATCAGGACCGCCAGGGCGGCGCTGAAGGCCCGCTCGATCGACCCGTCGAGCACCGACCACGCGACGAAGGTGACCGCGGCCACGGCCATGACGGCGGGGACGAAGACGCCAGCGACCCGGTCGGCCAGGCGCTGGACGGCGGCCTGCTCGTTCTGGGCCGTCTCGACCATGGCCACCATCTGGGCCAGCTGTGTCGCCCCACCCACCTCGGTGGCCTCGACCACCACCCTCCCGGCCGCCACCACGGTGCCTCCGACCACGCGGTCCCCCCCGGCCGTCTCGACCGGGCGGGACTCGCCGGTCACCAGGCTGGTGTCGACCAGCGCCTCGCCCGAGACGACCGTCCCGTCGGTGGCGACCGTCGCTCCCGCCCGGGCCACGAAGTGGTCCCCCACCCGGAGGGCCTCGATCGGCACCCGGTGCTCGAGGCCGTCGGCCCGGAGCACGGAGACCTCCTTGGCCCCCGAGGCGGCCAGGCTGCGGAGCACGTCGCCGGTACGACGCTTGGACACCGCCTCGTAGTACCGCCCGGCCAGCAGGAACGTGGTGACCCCGGCGGCGACGTCGAGGTAGAGGGCGCCGTTCGACGGATGGGTCAGGACGGCCAGCCCGGTCACCGGCCGGCCGGCGTCGGGATGGAAGAACAGGACGTAGAGCGACCATCCCGTCGAAGCCAGGATGCCCATGGAGACCAGGGTGTCCATGGTGCAGGCACCGTGGCGAGCGGCACGGAGGGCGCCGGCGTGGATGGGCCACGCCGCCCACACCACCACGGGTGCGGCCAGGGCGATGACCACCCACTGCCACAGGAAGAGGCGCGTCACC
>Ga0302202_10005208_pt1 | contig 13362 bp, 14 predicted proteins | sample II_Bog_N3_3_FD_194579 | JGI IMG/M metagenome (GOLD analysis project Ga0302202, IMG submission 194579) | Peat permafrost microbial communities from Stordalen Mire near Abisko, Sweden - II_Bog_N3_3 | ecosystem: Environmental > Terrestrial > Soil > Wetlands > Peat | place: Sweden: Abisko...
CCGGCTGAAAGTGTCGTACGAGGACGTGAAGGCGGTGAACCCCCGCATCGTCTATGGCAGCATCAGCGGCTTCGGCCAGACGGGCCCCTATGGCCCGCGCGCCGGCGTCGATCAGATCGCCCAGGGCATGGGCGGACTGATGTCGATCACCGGCCTGCCCGGCCAGGGTCCGGTGCGGGTCGGCATCCCCATCGACGACCTGACCGCCGGCAACCTGCTGGCGCTGGGCTGCATGATGGCGCTGTTCGACCGCGAGCGCACCGGCGTCGGCCGCTGGGTCACCACCAGCCTGCTGGAAGCGCAGATCTTCATGCTCGACTTCCAGGCCAGCCGCTGGCTGATCGAGAAGGAAGTCGCCGGCCAGGCCGGCAACGACCATCCGACCGGCATCCCCACCGGCGTGTTCCCCACCAGCGACGGCCACATCAATATCGCCGCCAGCTCATCCCGTGTGTTCACCCGCTTCTGCCAGGCGATCGGCAAGGAGGATTGGCTGGCCGACCCGGAATGGAAGACGCAGGTCGGCCGCAGCAAGCACCGCAAGGCGATCAACGCGGCGATCGGCGAGATCACCAAGACAAAACCGTCGGAACACTGGATCGAACTGTTCGAGGCCAATGGCATCCCCTGCGGCCCGATCTACACCATCGACCAGGTCTTCGCCGATCCGCAGGTCCAGCACCTCGGGATGGCGACGAAAATGAGCAGCCCCTACATCGGCGAGGCGGAGGTGGTGGCCTCGGCCATCAACATCTCCGGTTTCTCCAAGGCGATCCGCCGGCACACGCCCGATGCCGGGGAGCATCAGGACGAAATCCTGAAGGCGGTCGGCTATACCGACGCCGAACTGGCCGATATGCGGCAGAAAGGGGCGATGTAGGATGCTGCCGGATCATGCGGTGACCAAAGCCTTCGCCAACGGGAAGATGCTGGCGGCGAAGGACGACGGGGTCGGGCTGGTGACGTTCAACCAGCCCGAAAAGCGCAACGCCATGTCGATGGAGATGTGGACCGGCTTCGGCGAAATCCTGGATGAGTTCCTGGAAGACGCCTCGGTGCGCGTCGTGGTTTTGACCGGGGCCGGCAACAAAGCGTTCGTGTCTGGGGCCGATATCAGCCAGTTCGCCAAGAACCGGTCGAACGCCGATGCCCAGAAGGAATACGACAGAGCCACCGGCGTGGGGCGGGAGAAGTTTCTCGCCTTCCCCAAGCCCATCATCGCCCGCATCCGCGGCTTCTGCCTGGGCGGCGGACTGGCGATCGCGATGGGCACCGATCTGCGGATCGCCTCCGTGGACAGCCATTTCGGGATCCCGGCCGCACGCCTCTCGATCGCCTATGCCCCGGATTCAGTGAAGCGGCTGATCGACCTCGTGGGCCCGGCGCATGCGCGGATGATCCTTTATACGGCACGCCGGATCGACGCGACGGAGGCGCAACGCATCGGCCTGATCAACCAGATGGTCTCGGAGGAGGATTTGAACGAAACGGTGCTGGAGCTGGCCCGCACCATCGCCGACAACGCGCCGCTGTCGGTGGCGGCGTCCAAGCTGACGATCAGCGAACTCATGAAGGACGAGAGCCAGCGCAACATGGCTGCGATCCGCGACATCGGCGAGGTCTGCTTCAACAGCGCCGACTACCGGGAGGGCCGCACGGCCTTCATGGAGAAGCGGCAGCCGGTGTTTGCGGGGCGATAGTCCGCCCAGCACAAAAGCCGGCCTGCGGGCCGGTTTTTTGCGAGGGGTGCGCCGTTGCACGCGTTGTCGAACCGGGGCAGGCAGGCCACACGCGCGACCCATGGAGACGATCGTTCGTCCTCGCCGGCAGCCCCACCGCCGCCGACGCCGCTCGGCACCTACACCCGCATCGGCATCAGCACATACAGCGCGCTGGCGTCCGCGGCATCCTGCACCACCGTCGGCGCCGATCCGTCGGAAAAACGGAATTCCACCTGATCGCCAATCTGATCGGTGATGTCGTTCAAATAACGCGCCTGGAAGCCGATCTCCAGCGGACCGGCCTCGTACTTGACGTGATCGGAGTCCAGTTCCTCACTGGCGGTGCCCTGTTCGGGACTGGCGGCCGACAACACCAAAAGGTCGCGCGCCAAAGACAGCTTCACCGGCCGCGAGCGTTCGTTGGAGATCGCCGCCACCCGCCCGACCGCGTCGGCAAAATCCTTCTTGCCGACCCGCAGCACTTTGTCGTTCCCGCGCGGAATCACCCGTTCGTATTCCGGGAAGGTCCCGTCGATCAGCTTGCTGGTCAGCAGCACCTGGTCGGCGTGGAACTGGATGCGCGTATCGGACAGACCGATATCGACCACCCCGGTCATCTCATCCAGCAGCTTGCGAACCTCGTTCACCGTTTTGCGCGGGATGATCACACCCGGCATCTCGGCAGCGCCGTCGGGCAGCGGCTCCTCCACACGGGCGAGCCGGTGACCGTCGGTGGCGACGGCGCGCAGCACCCTGGTGCCATCGCTGTCGGTCACGTGCAGGAAGATGCCGTTCAGGTAATAGCGGGTCTCCTCGGTGCTGATCGCGAATCGCGTACGGTCGATCAGCCCGCGCAGGGTCTGCGCCGACAGGGCGAATTTGTGCGGCAGGCTGCCCGCGGTCATGGACGGGAAATCATCCACCGGCAGCACCACCAGGCTGGTGGCATAGCGCCCGGCGCGCAGGGCCAACTGGGCGTCACCGCCGGGATGGTCGAGTTCGATCTCGGCCCCGTCGGGCAGCTTGCGGACGATTTCGTACAAGGTTGAAGCCGGCGCGGTGCAGGATCCGTTGCGGGTCGTGACCGCCGGCACGTCCTCGACGATGGCGATTTCCATGTCGGTGGCGGTCAGGGTCAAGCGGCCGTCGCGGACGGCGATCATGACATTGGCCAGGATTGGTATGGTGTTCCGGCGCTCGACCACACTCTGGACATGCGCCAGGGCTTTCAGCAGGGCGGCTCGGTCGGCCTTCAGCTTCATTTGTCTGCAATCCTACAAAGGGTCCGGCCGCCGCTCCCGGACGCCGCTTGTCCCGGGGAGCGTGCGATTGGACGGCCAGTGTAGCAATGGCAGGCGAGCCGCGCCAAGCGCCGTGATGCAGGCGTTTGCCGCGAAATTCAGCCGGAAGAGGCTTTTCGGTAGGCTTCCATCAGCGCCTCGTCCAAAATGCGGCCGCCACCGTAGAATTTCAGCCCCTCGGGGACGACCAGGCCGGGATGTTGTCGCGGGCATTCCTCCGGTTCGCCCAGCACCTGGCGCACGGGAATCCGAGCGGCCCAGATCGGCAGGGCGTAGTCTTCCTCGTCATCGCTGACATGGGTGTCGCGGATCTTGCCGGAGGCCTGCTCCATTTCCATGACGACGAAGCTGGTGGCCTTGATCTCCTGCGCGTTGGGTGGACGCAGCGTCTGCGACCGGCCGGGGAAGAAGCGATCGACGAAGCCATCCATCGCGCGGCGTTTCTCGGCGGCATCGGTCACCAGGTGCGCGGTGCCGAAGGCCATGACCGAACGGTAGTTGACCGAGTGATGGAAGCCGCTGCGTGCCAGGACGATGGCGTCCAGGTGGGTGACGGTCACGCAAACGGGCACCCCGGGCGACTGGAACCGGATCATCCGGCTGGCCGAGGAGCCGTGCCAGTACAGATGGTCGCCCTCCCGCCAGAAGCCGGTTGGCGTGCAGAAAGGCTGGCCGTCCATGACGTAGGCGATATGCGCGACCATGGCCGAATCCAGGATGTCGTATACCGTCGCTTTGTCGTAGCGGCCGCGCTGTGGGCGGCGGACCACCTTGTTGCGCTTGGTCACCGGGAAGCCGTCGGCGGCGGGCTGGGTCATCTGCGGGTCCTGGTTGTGATCGCGCCGCCAGTCTGACGGATTGGCCACGACCGCCCGAGTGCCAATTGGACCTGGCTATATCAATCCATTCGCGTTGTGTGACCAGACCATTCAGGCAGGCCGCAGGCGGCCCAACATCGCCTCCGCACGCTGGCGCAGCCGGTGGGTGCGGCCGATCCCGGCAAGGCGGCGGTCCAGGAAAGCCAGCGTGTCGCCATCGTCCTCGCTGGTGTCGCGCAGCCAGAACAGCAAGGTCGCGCTATAGACCACGGTCAGCATCAGCCGTTTGGTGTACCAACTGAAATCGGCGGATTCGTCGCCCGCCGCATGCCAGACCGCATCGACCGTCCTGGCGGTGCAGGTGGCGGCAAGGCGCGCGTTGCGGGGCAGCGCGAAGACGGCGATGCCGCGCCGGATTGCGTCCTTGTGCTGGGCGTGGCGCCGCAACCGCCCGGCGATGACGGCGCGGACCCGGCCGGGCAGAGTGGTTTCGGCGATCGAGGCTGCGTCTTCCTCCATCCGCCGGTCGGCCAGGTCGCAGAACGCTTCGACCATCTCGGCGCCGCCGCCGGGGAACAGCATCTCGGCGTCGTCGGGGGACTGGCCGATATCCGTGAGGCCGTGGCGCAGGCTGCGCAGGGTCCAGCCGTCGAAGGCCACATGCGGCAGCATCGCGTCGATGGCTGCATCGCGTTCGGGACTGCGTTCGGGTACCGTCATCATCGCTGGGCCTCCCGGGCCTGTTGGGCGGCGGCTTCCTCGGCGCGCGTGAGTTCCTCATTGAACCCGAACAACCGAAAATCCGTCACGCGCATGGTATAGAGGATGCCGTCCAAATGGTCGTACTCGTGCTGCACGACGCGGGCGTGGAAGCCGGACACCGCGCGTTCCACCGGGTTGCCGTCGCAATCGACGCCGCGGTAGCGGATGCGCTGGGCTCGGGGTACGGCGGCGCGGAGGCCGGGAATCGACAGGCAGCCCTCCCACCCCAGCACGCGGTCCTCGTCCAGGAATTCGATCGTCGGATTGATCATGACGGAAGCGCCGACCGCGGTGTCGCCGGGATCCTGCTCCGACCGGCCGGGGGGGACGTGGAAGACGAACAGCCGCAGCGGCACATGGATCTGCGGCGCGGCCAGGCCGACACCCGGCGCATCCCGCATGGTTTCGATCATGTCGGCGACCAGGCGGCGGATTTCAGGGGCGCCGGGATCGGACACCGGCTCGCAGACTTGTGTCAGGACCGGGTGGCCCATGCGGGCGATTTTCAGAAGAGGCATGGTGTGTCCAGTTTGCAGGCTGTCGAAATGGGGTTGGTCTCGCCAGATTGCCATGTTATAGCGCCTGCCCCTGCGCCGGGAGGTCTCGGCGGCGGGGTTGGTATGCGCGCCACCGATGGGCGGGGGCGGCCAGGAAAGGAGCAGGCGGCCAAGTGCAAGTCCTCGTGCGTGACAACAATGTCGATCAGGCGCTCAAGGCGCTCAAGAAGAAGATGCAGCGCGAAGGTATTTTCCGCGAGATGAAGCTGCGTCGCCACTATGAAAAGCCGTCCGAGAGACGCGCCCGCGAAGCGGCTGAGGCCGTACGGCGCGCCCGCAAGCTCGAGCGCAAGCGGGTCGAGCGCGAAGGCTTCTAAACGACCCATCTGCCTCGGGTGAACCGGGGCACCGATCGCAAGCCGCGGACTGGCAGGGTCAGTCGCGGCGTTTTGGTGTTTTCCTTGCTGTCGTCGCGTTCTCGGCCTAGGGTCCGATTGGTCCAAGAAGGCTGGGTGGCCTGACATGCTCGCTCCAGACCAAACGCGGCAGAATTCGGTGTTCGAACGGCTGCGCCAGGGGATCCTGACCGGCAGCCTGCCCGCTGGCGGACGCCTGCCGCCGACCCGCGCCCTGGCGACCGAACTGGGTGTCGCGCGGCAAACCGTCGTGCTGGCCTATGAACGCCTGGCCGCCGAGGGTTACGTCCGTGGCCGCGTCGGCAGCGGCACCTATGTGGCACCGGATCTGCCGGACGCCGCCCCATCCCCCGCCGCGCCGCCGCAAACCGCCGCCGCCGCGCTGTCCGCCCGAGGCGCTCGGCTGTCCCTGGTGCCCGCCACCGCCAGTGCGCGCGACGCCGACGGCAGCATGCTGCTGGCAGGCGGCCTGCCGGCGCCCGATCTGTTCCCCGCACGAGCCTGGGCCCGCTGCACGATGCGGGTGTTGAAGCCACTGACGGGCGAACTGGCGAGCTACCCGCCGCCGCAAGGCCTGCTTGTCCTGCGCGAGCAGATCGCCGCGCATCTGGCCGCGACCCGGGGCCTGGTCGCCGATCCCGGTTGCATCGTGATCACCGCCGGCACCCAGCAGGCACTGCGCACCGCGGCGGAGCTGCTGCTGGATCCCGGCGATCCGGCCTGGGTCGAGGAACCCGGCTACATCGCCGGCCGCGGCGCGCTGATCGCCGCCGGGGCGGTGCTCGTCTCGGTCCGCAGCGATGCCGAGGGCCTGGACGTCGCCGAGGGCATCCGCCTGGCACCGCGGGCCCGCATGGCGTTGGTGGCCCCATCGCACGCCACGCCGTTGGGCGGCGCCTTGCCGATCGGACGGCGACTCGCCTTGCTGGATTGGGCCGGCCGCGCCGGGGCGTGGCTATTGGAAGACGATTGCGACTCGGAATTCCGCTGGGAGGGTAGACCACTTCCGCCTTTGGCGAGTTTGGACAAGGCGGGTCGCGTGATCTACTGCGGCACCTTCAGCAAAACCCTGGCGCCCGCGCTGCGACTGGGATTCGCGGTGGTGCCATCGCCCCTGGTGGCCGCCTTCGTGCGGCTGCGCACCTTGATGGACCGCGGCACCGACGCGCTGAACCAGGCGACCTTGGCGGAATTCATGCGCCAGGGTCTGCTCGCGCCGCATATCCGGCGGATGCGCACGGAATACGCCCGCCGGCGCAGCGCGTTGCTGGCGGCGATGGCGCGGCACGTCACCGCGGTCACTCCCATGCCAGCCCCGGGCGGGCTGCACATGGTCGCGCGGCTGGCGGACGGTGCCAACAATGAGGCTGCCGCAGTGCGGGCATGTCGGGCCGTCGGGTTGGCGGTGTCGCCGCTGCGCGCGTATTACAGCGGCACGCCGGGGATGGCCGGGCTGGTGATGGGGTTTGCCGGCACGCCGACCGCCATGGCCACGGATACCGCCAAACGGCTGGAAGCGGTGCTACGCGGCGCGATGTGACTCAGGCCGCCACGGAAACCTCGCTCTGCGCCTTGGCCCAGGCGACCCGAGCGGCCGGGAAACTCAGGACCACGCGCGTGCCGACACGCGCGGCCGATTCAACGGCCAGTCCGCCGCCGTGCGCCTGCATCAGAACCCGCGCCAGCACCAGCCCCAGCCCGAGACCGCGACTTTCCTGCTGACCCGGCGGGGACGATCGGTCGGGGGCGACCAGACCGGTGCCCTCATCCTCGATCACCAGGTCCAGGCCGCCGTCGCGTTCGTGCACGGAAATATCGATCCAATCCTCGTGGCGGGACTGGCGGGCGGCATTCGCCAGGGCGCGCCCCAGAACCAGTGCCATGGCGCGGCGGTCGGCCACCAGGGTGCAACCGCCGATCTGTTGGCTCATGCGCCACAGGCGGCGGCTGGGACCCAGGGTTGCCGTGACCGTGGCGATGGCATCGGCCAGCAGCGGACCCAAAGCAAGGGTTTCCACCTCCAGCACCCGGCTTTGCGCGCCGGCAACCGCGTGATCCTGCATATCGTCGGCGAGGTCGAGCAACTGGCGGGTCATGGCCAGAATCCCCGCCAGATGCGGTGGCGGGCTCGGTCCCCCGGCGCCAATCTGCTCGGCGTGGCCCAGAAGGCGCATCGCGGCGCCTCGCAGGTCCGCGACCGAGAGGCGCAGGACCCGCAAAGTCGCGGCTTCCGCCACCTTGGCGCGGTCGCAGTCGGCGCGCACGGAAGTCAGCTTGACCTGCGCGCGCACCAGCAGCGCCGCAAGGCCCAGGCTCAGCCCGGCGACAAGCGCCACAAGTCCGAGCAACGCAAGGTTGATCAAGTCCATGGGCGGAAGTGTGGCGCGAAAAAGCGACTAAAGGGTTAACGCGCCATCGGATTGTGTGCGAACGAGGCGATTTTTTCGCCCACCCGCAATCAGGCGGCGGCCGAGGCGGCCTTTTTGTCGCGTGCCCGCACGATCCGGCGCTTTGCGGCCAGGCCTTCCGGCGTCAGTTTGCTGTTGTTGGTGCCAAGCAGGAAGGCATCGATGCCGCCATTGTGCTCCACCGTGCGGATCGCGTTGGTGGACAGCCGCATCCGCAGCGGTTCGCCCAGGATATCGGACAGCAGCGACGTGACCTGCAGGTTGGGCAGGAAACGGCGGCGGCTCTTGTTATTGGCGTGGCTGACGTTGTTGCCACTCAACACGCCCTTGCCGGTGATCTCACAGCGCCGCGACATCAGACAATAATCCCTTGGTTCCGATCGGAAGGGGCGCCTTATGACGGCAAGGCCGGGCGGCGTCAAGCAGGTTGGGTTTGACCCGCGTGCGCCGGCAGGCTACATCGCCGCCGCGCCGGCACCCCTGGAGGCCGGCGTTTGTCATTCAGGAGCATATCATGGCCAACATCGGACAGATCGTGGCCGAGCCTCGCGCGCGAGCCGGTAAGGGGGCGGCGCGGGCGACTCGGCGAGCAGGCAAGGTACCTGCGGTTATCTATGGCGGACATCAGGAACCCAGCCTGATCGCGCTCGACCCCCGCGCGGTGCTGCGCGAACTGCATCGCGGCGGCTGGCAGTCCCGCTTGTATGAGATCGACACCGCCGGCAGCAAGGAACGCGCGCTGATCCGCGCCGTGCAATATCATCCGGTCAGCGATGCGCCGGAGCACGTGGATTTCCAGCGCCTCGCCCCCGGCGAACCGATCCGCGTCGCGGTGCCGGTGCATTTCGAGAATGAAGGCATCAGCCCCGGCCTCAAGCGCGGCGGCATGCTGAACGTGATCCGCCACGCGGTGGAGGTTTACTGCGATCCGGACAATATCCCGGAGCAGTTCACCGCCGACCTCGGCGCGCTGGATTTCAACGACAACGTGCGCTGGCACGATCTGAAGGGCCGGGAAAGTGCGAGGCCGGTGATCGACCGGGACTTCGTGGTCGCAACCGTCGCCCCGCCGACCAAGATCGAGGCCGCGGCGGCGGAAGCGGCGGCGGCTCCGGCGGCCGCGGCTGCCAAGGCCCCGGCAAAGGCGGCCGCGGCCAAGGCACCGGCAAAAGCCCCCGCCAAGGCCCCGGCGAAGGCCGCAGCCAAGAAGGGCTGATGCCGCCATGCGTCTCTGGGTGGGCCTCGGCAATCCGGAGCCGCAGATGGCTCGCAATCGCCACAATATCGGGTTCATGGCGCTGGATACGATCGCGATCCGCCACGGGTTTTCCCCGTGGCGGCAGCGCTTCAAGGGCCTGACCGCCGAGGGTGTCGTCGGCGGCGAGAAAATTCTGGCGTTGAAGCCGCAGACCTACATGAATGCATCTGGCGAATCCGTGCAGGCGGCGGCGGGGTTCTTCAAACTGCCGGTCGAGGCGATCACTGCCTTCCACGACGAGCTCGATCTGGTGCCGGGAAAACTGCGTGTCAAACGTGGCGGCGGTGCCGCCGGGCATAACGGCTTGCGCAGCATGGACCGGCATCTGGGGTCGCCGGATTACTGGCGGGTGCGTCTGGGCATCGGCCATCCCGGCTCGAAAGATCGTGTGCTCGGCTACGTTCTTGGTGATTTCGGCAAGGACGACCGGGACTGGCTGGTCGCGTTGCTGGATGCGGTGGCGGATTCCGCGCCGCTGCTGGCGCAGGACAAGCCCGAGGACTTCATGACGAAAGTGGCGTTGTTGACAAAGGACCAGACCTGAGATGGGCTTCAATTGCGGCATCGTCGGGCTGCCCAATGTCGGCAAATCGACCCTGTTCAACGCGTTGACCGCAACGGCGGCAGCGCAGGCGGCGAATTATCCGTTCTGCACGATCGAACCGAACGTGGGGCGTGTCGCCGTCCCCGATCCCCGGCTTGGCGTGCTGGCGGCGATCGGCAAGTCGGTGAAGATCGTGCCCACGGCACTGGAATTCGTCGATATCGCCGGACTGGTGCGTGGCGCGTCGAAGGGCGAGGGCCTGGGCAACCAGTTCCTGGCCAATATCCGGGAAGTGGATGCGATCATCCACGTGCTGCGCTGCTTTGAAGATACCGACATCACCCATGTCGAAGGCAATATCGATCCGGTGCGCGACGCGGAGGTGGTGGAAACCGAGTTGATGCTGGCGGACCTTGAAAGCCTGGAAAAGCGCTTGTTGGCGGCACAGAAAAAGGCCCGCGGTGGGGATAAGGAAAGTGTCGCGGCGGTCGCCGTGATGGAACCGCTGGTTGCCGCATTGCAGGAAGGCCGCATGGCGCGGACCGCGATTCCACCGGGACAGGAGGAAGCGGTGCGGCGCCTGCAATTGCTGACGTCGAAGCCGGTGCTCTACGTCTGCAACGTTGAAGAAGCGTCGGCCGCCACCGGCAACGCATTTTCCACCGCCCTCGAAGCGCGTGCCAAAGCCGAGGGTGCGCGGACGGTCATCGTTTCCGCAGCTATAGAGGCTGAAGTTTCACAACTGCCCGAATCGGACAGAGCAGAATTCCTGGACGGATTGGGGTTGACCGACAGCGGGTTGGACCGGGTGATCCGAGCGGGTTATGATTTGTTGGGACTGGTGACGTACTTTACGTGCGGACCGAAAGAAACCCGCGCCTGGACGATCACGCGCGGGACCAAGGCGCCTCAGGCGGCGGCGGTGATCCACAAGGATTTCGAGCGCGGATTCATTGCCTGTGAAACGATCGCCTATGACGATTATGTGGCGTTCAAGGGTGAAACGGGCGCCAAGGAAAACGGCAAGATGCGGATCGAGGGGAAGGAGTACGTCGTGAAGGACGGCGACGTGCTGTTGTTCCGGTTCAACGTCTAGCACGTTTTTCAGCGTGACTGGAAGATCGTCCCCCCTGCGTCATGGCCGGCCTTGTGCCGGCCATGACGAATAAAGGGCGACCGACCGCATCCCTTACGGCAAGCTACGCCGGAACGAACACGGTTTCCTCCTGCGTCTCCGGCAGATCGGTGACGATCTCCGCCGGCCGGGTGAACAACGGGTCGCGTTGCAGCACCGGCCGCACCCGGTCCGCAAACAGCCGCAGGTTCAGTTCGGATTCGTCATGCGGCAACCCGCCATAGGAGAACTCGCACACCAGATGATCCAGCCCGGTCAGGCCGCGCAGCTGGGCGATTTGCTGAATGCAGTCGTCCGGCGTGCCGACGATCTGGATCTTCACATAGGTGTCGGTCATCTTCTGCCGGTGCGTTTGGTCGGCCATTTTCGCGTAGGTGCGGCCGATGCGGCCATAAGCCTCGTAGCCCTTCACCTGCGCCAACCCGCCGTCCGAGAATCGGTAGTGGTTATCTACCGAATCCCACTTCTTGCCCAGCCATGTCTTGGCGCGGTCGTCAGCCTCATCGCGGGTCTCCGCACAGGACACGTTGGTGACGATGATCGGCGGACGCGGCGAATGCCCGGCCTCCATCGCCATTTTGTGGAAATCATAGACTTCGTGCGCGGCCTTCGCCCATTCGTTGTGCATCACAATCAGCAGGCCCAGGCCCGAACTCGCGATCAGCTTCGCCGATTCGGGGCTGTTGGCCGATCCGTAAAACCGCCGTTCGGGGTGCGAAATCGGGGCGGGACGGATCGAGGTGCGCGGAATCTGGAAGTACTGCCCATCATATTCGAAACTCGACTGCGTGAGGCCGAGACGAATGATGTCCAACCCTTCCTTGAAGCGCGGACGCGCTTCGTCCATCGGGATGCGGAAACCTTCATACTCCACCCTGGCGGCACCGCGGCCGAACCCGAAGATGCAACGCCCGCCCGACAGGATGTCCAGCAGCGCAATCTGTTCGGCAACCCGGATCGGATCGTGCCAGGGAATGACGATCACCCCGGTGCCCAGATGGATCCGTTTGGTTCGCCCGGCGTAGTACGACAGGAACTGCAACGGCGAGGGCGACATCGCGTAGCCGGTGAAATGATGCTCCAGCGCGAACAGCGAATCAAACCCCAGCGGCTCCGCCAGGTCGCCAAGTTGCATATGCTCGTTCAGAATCGCCGCATCGGGGCGTCCTGGTTGACTGAGCATGTTGAGCGCCATTCCGACTTTCATGACCGACCGCCTCCAGGTACGACTACCACCACGGACCACAGGGTACCGAGCGGTAGCCACGGCGTCAAATCGGCAGGGGCTCGGCTTGCATGCGCCTCGCCGTCTCCGCCATGGACCTTCCCGCACCACCTTGTTCGCTCCACCCACATGAGGCTACAACCGTTCCCAGGCCAGCTCGGGGGCGCGCTGCGGCGTAACCCTTCCGCGCAAATGATGCGGCGGCCAACGACCTGGGAGGCTACCATCGCCATGCTGACACCACGGGCCGCGACAGACGGCCGGCTGTGAACGATCTCGGTATCGCTCTGGTCCCGGTCGGGCAGGCGCTGCTCAGCGGCGTGCTGGTCGGCGGCGTTTATGGCCTGCTCTCGATCGGCTTCAGCCTCGCCTTCGGGGTGATGCGCATCGTCAATTTCGCCCACGGCGACCTGGTGATGTACGGCATGTATGTCGGGGTTGTCGCCGCCACCAGCTTCGGCATCGACCCGCTCTTTGCGCTGCCCATTAGCTTCCTGCTCATGGCGCTGCTGGGCGCGGCGCAATACCTGTTCGTCTTCAAGCGCTTCGTCGGGTCCGCCACGTTGCAGCAACTGCTGGCGGCGATCGGTCTCGGATTGGTGTTGCAGATGCTGGCGCAGGTGGTGTTCGGCGCCGATACCCGCTCCGCCCCGTCGATGTTCAGCGCGCGCTATATCCTGATCGGCCCGCTGTTCATCTCCGCTGCCCAGGTCGTCGCTTTCGTCGTGGCCGTCATCGCCACGCTGGTGGTCGAGGCGCTGCTGATCGGCACCCGATGGGGCAAAGCCGTGCGCGCGGTGGCCGACGACATCGAGGCCGCGGAAATCGTCGGCCTCAGCGCCCAGACCATCAACATCACCGCCTTCGCGCTGGCCTGCGGCCTGGCGGGCGTGGCCGGCACGATCATGGTCACCTACTACCCGACCGACCCCTCGAAGGGACTGTCGCTGATGCCGATCGCGATCATCGCCACCACCATCGGCGGTCTGGGCAGCATCCGCGGTTCGTTTTTGGGTGGCATCTTCTGCGGCGTGGTCCAGCAACTGACCGCGATGCTGTGGAGTTCGGCGCTGCAGGATATCCCGCTTTACGTGCTGCTGCTGTTCTTCATCGCCTACCGACCCACCGGATTGTTTGGGCTGAGGACCGAATAGGCATGGATATGCCCATCCCCGCCGGTCGCGCCATCGTCGTGCAGCCCCGCCCCGGGTTCAAAAGCCTGCTGCCGGTGCTGGCGGTCGCCGCGGTCGCCATCCTGCCGGCGCTGCCCTTCGTGA
>Ga0302202_10005212_pt1 | contig 13359 bp, 12 predicted proteins | sample II_Bog_N3_3_FD_194579 | JGI IMG/M metagenome (GOLD analysis project Ga0302202, IMG submission 194579) | Peat permafrost microbial communities from Stordalen Mire near Abisko, Sweden - II_Bog_N3_3 | ecosystem: Environmental > Terrestrial > Soil > Wetlands > Peat | place: Sweden: Abisko...
GTGGCGGCGAATGTGAGCGCGACGTTGATTGCGACGGGCGATGCAGCGCGCGAGGCGCTGATTGCGCAGGTGACCGGAGCCGTGCGCTGGGTGGAGTGCATCGAACTGCTGGCAGCCGAGGGGGCGACGCAGTTCATCGAGGTGGGGCCGGGGCGCGTGCTGAGCGGGCTGCTGAAGCAGATCCAGGGCAAGGACGCGGTGGCGGCGATGAATGTGGAGGATTCGGCTACGCTGGAGAAGACGCTGGCGGCGTTGTCGGCGAAGTAGTTGGGCGCGAAGTAGCGACAGAATTCCATGAGGAGGATGCAGATGCAGATTGGCGATGTGGTTGCGGATTTTACGCTGCTGAATCAGGACGGGGTTAGCGTCTCGCTGCGGAGTCTGGCGGCGAAGCCGGTGGTGCTGTTCTTCTATCCGCGGGCCGATACGCCGGGCTGCACGCTGGAGTCTTGCGGGTTCCGCGACGCGTTTGCGAAGTTCAAGAAGGCGGGGATTACGGTGCTGGGAGTCTCGCGCGACACTGTGGCGAAGCAGAAAAAATTCAAAGACAAGTACGAGCTGCCGTATGACCTGCTGGCCGATCCGGAGATGGTGCTTATCAAGCGATTCGACCTGCTGAAGAAGAAGACGATGTATGGCAAGCCGGTGACGGGCGTGGAGCGGACGACGTATCTGATCTCGGCGGACACGGGGAAGGGGCAGCGGTTGCTGCATGTCTTCGCTAAGGTGACTCCGGCGGGACATGCGGAGGAGGTCTTTGCGTTGTTGAAGACCAACGTTGCGGCAGGGAAGAAGTAGAGTATGCCGGGAGCGATTGCGGACGGTGCGATTGCGGCGGCGGCGCTGGGGCTGGCGGCTGGCGGCTTCGCGTATGCGTCGCTGTGGCCCACGTCGCAGATCTTCGGGCGGACGCTGATTGCGGGCGACGACGGGAACGAGGTTGCGCTGACGTTCGACGATGGGCCGAACGATGCGGCGACATTGCAACTGCTGGAGGTGCTGGCGCGGCATGTGGTTCGCGCGACATTCTTCAACATGGGGAACTTTGCGCGCGAGAGGCCGGAGATCGTGCGGCAGGTGGCGGCGGCAGGTCACCTTGTGGGCAACCACACGATGAGCCATCCGAGGCTGTCGACTGCGAGCGCGGCGCGGGTGCGGCAGGAGATCGCGGATTGCAATGCCGCGTTGGAGGAGATTATGGGCGCGGCGGTGAAGTTCTTTCGTCCGCCGTACGGAGCGCGGCGGCCTGCGGTGCTGCGCGCGGCGCGGGAGCTGGGGCTGACGCCGGTGATGTGGAATGTGACGGGGTACGACTGGAATCCGATTGGCGTGGAGGGGATTTTGAGCAATCTGGAGGCGGGGATTGCGCGTTGGCAGAGGCGCGGGCGTGGGGCGAATCTGCTGCTGCACGATGGCGGGCATCGCGCGATGGGCGCGGCGCGGATGGACACGGTGCGCGCGGTGGATCGGCTGCTGACGACGCGGCGAGGGACGGCGACGCGGTTTGTTACGGTGGACGCCTGGGCGTAGGCGGCGACGGCCTGATTGGGCTCGTGCGTGGATGTGTACCCTCCCCCCGTGCTAATAGCGTAAAGTATTCAAAAAATGCAAGTTAAGCACGCTCTAAGCGCGCGAGACGCATTAAAAGCGAAGACCCGGCGGTTGGCCGGGTCTGTTTGGTTTTGCTTACTGATTTAATTATACGGGATGGAGGGAAACTACTATGCCAGCTTTTAAAAAGAATTAATTGTTTGGTTGGTGCGGGTTAGGGGGGATTTTGGGGGTTCGAGGGTATTGACACGGCGATTTGCTGGGTTTTTAGGAGTCGAATCCCACCCATCGCAAAGTGCGCGATGGATGGGGCACCCGTAGGAGAACAAACAACGGCAACGGCGAAATGCGGGGATTCTTCGCTGCGCTCAGAATGACAATCTCAAGAGGCGCTGCGCTCAGAATGACAATCTCAAGAGGCGCTGCGCTCAGAATGACAAACAGAGGGGTTGCGTTTCGGGAAGTAAGTCGGGTTGCGGCTGGGGTTGCGATTGGGACGCGGCGTAGCGATGGAGCCGGCGGCGAGGGCAACGGAGTAAAAAAATAAGTCGGAGATGACGACAGGTGAGTCTAACTGAGTTGAACTCTGGGGCACAACAGATTTCCTTCCTTGTTTTGGGCCCGAATCGCAGACAAAACCATGTGGAGCTGCAACTGAAGAGTTGCAACTGCGGAGCCGCAGCGATTTTTTGCTGCGGCGAATTCGATGAGCAAAATAACTCTGAAAGCCAAAGGTAGCGATGAGAAAACTAACAGGATTGTGTGCAGGGTTGTGTCTATTTTTCACAGGCGGCGGTGCCATGGTGGCACAGGATATGACTGGCGCGGTGATGCCTCCGCCCAAGGTCCTGGTGATTGAACGCGAGTTTGTGAAGCCGGGCAGGTCTGGCGCGCTGCATGAGAAGAGCGAGAGCGCGTTTGTGAATGCGTTTGCCGCGGCGAAGTGGCCGACGCACTATCTGGCGGCTGAATCGCTGTCGGGACGGCCGCGGGTGCTGTTCATGGTGGGGTATCCGTCGTTCGAGGCATGGGAGAAGGACAACCATGCGATTGCGAAGAATTCGGCGTTGACCGCGACGCTCGACCGGCTGAGCGTTACGGATGGCGATTTGCTGACGGAGATCGACCAGGGCGTCTTCGTCTTCGATGCGGAGAACAGCCTGCGCTTCGGCGACGTGGTGCACTCTCGCTACTTCGAGGTATCGGCGTACAAGATCAAACCGGGACACAGGGCGGAGTGGAAGGAGCTGGTGAAGCTGTACCAGGCCGGTGTTGGGAAGGCTTCGCCGACTGCGAACTGGGCGTTGTATGAGAGCTACTACGGAACGGACAATGGAGGGCTTTATCTGGCCATCTCGAAGATGACATCGCTGGCCGAAGCCGATGCGAGCATGGGCGACGACAAGAAAGTTGCGGACGCCATAGGGCCGGATGGAATGAAGCGGGTGAGGGAGCTGTCGGCTGCGTGCATTGAGTCGGAGCAGACCAACCTGTATGAGTTCAATTCGAAGATGAGCTATCCCGGGGACGACTGGATCAAAGCCGATCCGTTCTGGAAGCCGAAGCCGGCAGCGGCCGCGGCAGCGAAGAAACCGGCTGCTCCCGCGAATCCATAGGGCTCATGGAAGGATGAAGACCGTTTGAGTTCCCGCCCTTTCGCCGCGCGAGGGGGCGGGGATTTTTTTGCCGGGGCTTGGGATGGAGAGCAACAGACAACGGCGAAATGCGGGGGGCCCTCCACTGCCCCTTCGACAAGCTCAGGGTCTGGCCGGATGACGGAGTGAGTGTGACGCTCCGGTCGAGAGAACGACTATCTTTCTGCCGTTTACTGCTAATAGCGGATCACTGGCCACATTTAGTTTGGGCGGGAGGTGGGGTCTATGGGGAGGTGGAAGAGATCGTCCTGGAGGTCTTCAGCGGGGGCGGGGAGGGGCTGGCGGCGGGAGGGGGTGGTGATGACGGCGAGGAGCTGGAGATCGGTGAGGGCGGCGCGGGGGACGTATATGCGTTGGGTGTTGGAGCGTGTGTCTGGCGGGGTGAGGAAGAGGCCGTCGTCGTCGGCGAGCGCGTCTAGGAGGGAGCGGTTTGTGGGAGCGAGGCCCTCGAGGAGGTCTCCCGTCTTGAAGGTGAGGCGGAGCCAGAGGCCCTCGGTGCGTGGGCGGGCGAGAAAGGTTCGGCGGGTGAGGCGCTCGGGATTGACTGCGTCGGAGAGGTTGAAGTCACGGACGTAGCAGACTGTCTTGATGTCGTTGAGCGACAAAGATATAAGTCGTCCGGAGAGGTCGAGGAGGTCGAATGTGTGGTTTCGCACGAAGGCGGCCTGGGGCAGGTAGCCGGGGAGGGTGTCACCGGAGAATCGTCGGACGAGGACCTTTTTGGGGGAATTTGCCATGCGATGCGACCGTCTGGGTGGATTGTCGCACGGCTGGGGCGGGTGCGCCACGAAAAAGGTGCAAATGGGCTGGCCAAAGCAGCGAAGCCGTGCTAAAATAGGAACTTGTGCCGTGCTTTTTCGGCCAATGTAAACGACTGATTCGCAGTAGTTTAGGTCGAAGTTTCGGGCGGAATTCCGACCCGGGTTCCCTCCCCGTTCCGAGCCGAGTTCAGGGCCGAGTCCGGGTGGAAAACCGAGGCTGGAGCGCCGAGCGTTGCGATCAGATGAAGTGCCCCGGCAGCGGCCGGGTGGAGAGAGCAACCGTATGGCCGATTACATCTATCTGCTTGAAAACCGGCTTTCCCGGGCCCAACAACTGGCACTATCCAAGGTACGAGAGATTGCCCGCGGCAAGGGGCTTACGGTGTTCCTGGTGGGCGGAGCAGTGCGCGACCTGACGAGCGGCTCGCCGGTGCGCGACCTGGATGTTGCGGTTCAAGGCAACGCTCTCAAGCTGAAGAAAGATTTGCAGAAAGCCGGGGCAGTTGTCACCGGCGAGATGGAGGCGGGGCAGGCGTTGTTTGTGCGTTTTCCGGGCAACGTGCGGATGGAGGTGGGGAGCACACTCACGGTCCACTATCCGAAGCCGGGCAAGCCGGTGATGAAGGCGGCGACGATTCTGGACGACCTGCGGCGGCGCGACTTTACGGCGAATGCGATGGCGCTGTCGCTGAACGAGGGGTCGTATGGGCTGCTGATGGACCCGCTGAACGGCGTGGCGGACATCGAAAACCGGGAGTTGCGGCTGGTGAGCAACTACGGGTTCATCGAGGACCCGGTGCGGATGATCCGTGCGGCGCGGTTTATGGCGCGGCTGGGCTGGCAGATGGAAGAGAAGACGCATGCGCGGTATGTGGCGGGCAAGGCGGAGGGGTATATCTCCGCGCTGCAGAGCTTCCACCGCGGGTACGAGGCGGAAGAGATTGTGCATGAGGAAGACCCGCTGCGGGTGATGCGCGGGCTGGAGCAAGAGGGCTGGTTGAAGCGGCTGGTGCCGGGATGGAGTTCTGCCAAGGCGAATGCGGCGGAGCTGGAGAAGCTGCGCGAGGCCCAGATGCAGTTGCAGATGCAGGGCATCGTAGCGGACGCGTCGGCGGCGCAGTTTCCGCTGCTGACGGCGAAGATGCCTGCCAAGGAAGTGAAGGCCCTGAAGAAGAGCTTCCCGCGGCAGGGGTTTGTTGCGGAGATCGATGCTCTGGAGGGCGAGGCGAAGCGGTTTGCGGCGGAGATGAGCGGGAAGCAGGCGGCCAGCCCGTCTGCGACCTGGAAGCTACTGATGGCGTCCCGGCCAGAGGTGGTGCTGTGGGTTGCTTACTCGACCAAGAACGCGGCGCTGCAGGCGAAGTTCCAGAGCTTCTATACGGAGTGGCCACAGGCGCGGCAGAGGGTTCCGTATGTGCAGATGCAGGAGATGCGGATTGTTGCGGAGCTGGCCGGGTTCGATGAGCTGGTGGAGAAGGTCTTCTTCGAGTTGATGGACGGCAAGCTGGGGACGGTGGAGGAGATGAAGGCGTTTCTGGAGCCGTACTCGCCGCCCGCGCCTCCTCCGGCGGTACATCTGCGTCGCGCACGGGCGGCGAAGAAGGACGCGAAGGCGAAGTCGCGCAAGAAGGCAGAGGCGGAAGAGGGGCTGGTCGAAGACGCGGAGGGACCGGACGAGGCTGCTTTGGTGGCTGAGGGGGCAGCGGCGGAGTCGATGGTGGCGACAGCGAAGCCGGTCGAGAAAAAGGCCGCGACTGCGGCGAAGGCTGTAGTGCCAGTGAAGCCGGTGGCGACAGCGAAGAATGTTACGCCTGCAAAGGCTGCCGTGGCTAAGACGGGTGAGACGAAGGCTGCGGTCAAGAAGCCGGTTGCTGCGAAGGCTGTTGCGAAGAAAGCGGTCGTGGGCAAGGCTGCGTCGAAGAAGGCTGCACCGGCAAAGAAGATTGCGGTGAAGAAAACTGCTCCGGTGAAGAAGGTTGTGGCGAAGAAGGTTCCGGTGAAGAAGGTTGTGAAGAAGCCTGTGGCGAAGGCGGTGGTGAAGGCGAAGACAAAGGCTGGGGCGAAGGCTCCTGCAAGGGCTGTAGCGAAGAAGGCCCCAGCAAAGGCTGCGGCGACGAAGGCGAAGAGCAAGCCTGTTGCGAAGAGCGCCGCGAAGACTGCAGGGAAGTCGAAGGGAAAGACGGCTGCGAAGGGCGCATCGGCGAAGAAGCGGTAGCCGGCAGAACGGGGTTGCAGAGCGTTGGGTTGGCAACTGCCGCAGGGATTTGCTCGACCACGTAATCGTGCTCAATGAACGGCATTTGAGACGATTGATGAGCGAGTACGTCCGCTACTACCACGACGACCGTACGCATCTTGGCTTGAACAAGCAGACTCCGACGAGTCGTGAAGCCGAGAACCATCACGATGCAGGTTGCAAGGTCGTATCAATGCCAAGGCTCGGCGGCCTGCATCATCGTTACGATCTGGCCGCCTGAGCTTTCGCTGCGGACATCTTTCAACAAAGTCGAAGAGAAACCACGGGAGAAGTGTGTCCGCTGACTCGTGGCATCGGCCCCGTCATCGTTTCCATGGTTCTCTCGCGTCGTCGTTCAACCCTTTTCCAATCGACAGTCACTGCAAAGCCTGAATCTGAGTTCATTCATCAGACCCGTTTTAGCGCCGGATGGGATTTTGGCGAGGGACATAGGCATACGGTACAGGCTCGATCTTCGCCGACCAGTCGGGATTCATGAAGCGGCCCGCGCTGCTGGCGTAGTAGCGGGCCTCGAAGTAGTCGTTGCCGGATTCGGCGTCGCGTTCCTTGTTGGTATAACGAGGCCAGACGCGATTGAGCTGCTGGCTTGCTCGCAACTCTCCTTACTTCACTTAGTGGCTAACTTTGTTGCCGCCACGACACAGACGACGGATGCCACCAATATGATCAATATCCTCATGCTAAGAGGCAATTCCGTGAGGCCTGCCTTATCACGCAGTGAATCCGATTCACCGTTGGAGCGGCTTGGTCCTAGAGCTAACGACACCACCATTATTGCCGTGATCACAATGAAAGTGAGGATGCCGTAGTTTCTTAATTGCGCCGCAAGTGAAGTACCGATTGACATCCGCCACGCCTCGTTTGTCCAAGACTGTTATTAGGCACCCACGCGAATCGTCCTCTAATGGGCGCGCCACGGTATTCGCCTGCTCCTCAGCATCAATGCCTTGCGACGATGTTATAGATTCCGATAATGATGAACGAGAGCATCAGGATTGCAATACAAGCCGCCGCTTTTCGTTGTTCCGGGCGGATCTTTTCTCTTTTGATCCAAAAAGCTATCAAGAGGGCTGACCCAAGTATTACGAGAGACCATTTGTTCCAGCCCTGATCGGCATCTGTGGGGATTGGTCCGAATATCATTTGTGCCTCGTTATGCAGTTCGCATTGTTCGTTATGTTGACATAGGCTCCTACCTCTCGCATCCGTCCGGCCGCTTGTCCCCCAACATAAACACCAGCACCACCCGTAGTAAAAACGACCGCGCCACCGCTCACGCCGACAGCACCAACGTCTACATTGGCACCCTCAAAGGCGAATGTTTCTGACCCCTTTGTCCCCTTGATATAGCCGCCACCGCCTTGAAGACCGTCTCCCACTCCAGCTTCTACAACTCCACCTGCCGACACGCCCTCCCGGGTATCGTATGCAGCAATGCCGCCAACTGCTCCTTCCGCCACGCCTATAGAACGTTCTCCCCCCTGAATCGCAAACACCCCCCCTCCGCAAATCGTTGGAGCTGCATTCGCAATGGCTTGGATATACTGCTGCGGCGTAGGTGCTAGTGATTGTGGCGCTGGATGATTCTTTAGCCAGACGGCGTCGGTCGCCACCTCTTGGTCATAGACCAAATTCGATCCCTGGGCTGGCGGCGTTACGTTCTTGACGTTTGCAGGCGGCGTAAACACATTCCACGTTCCATGTACATTCGCGCAGTTCGTATCGTTGTCACCACCTTTATCGTCCGGAATAACATTGCCATTGCTGTCTGTACAGTTATCCAGGCCATTGGGGTCGATGAACTTCAATGGATTGTTCCATGCATAGCTATATAGGTTGAGACTCTGAGGATTCCCAGGATCGGCGAACATGAGTCCAGAGGGGTCGGGACTCACGAATCTTCCCATGCTCGACCCGTAGTAGCGGGCAAGGAAGTAATCATTCCCGCTCTCTGTGTCTCTTTCCTTGCCGGTGAAGTGGTGCTCGGTGGCATCGCCGGCGGTGGAGAGGCTGGTTGTCTGGCAATTCAACGCGTTGCCATAGGGGAGGCTGGTGCAGGTCTCCTCGGTGTTGCCCGCAAAGTCGGTCTGGACGCGGCGCGTGCCCAGCCAATCCGCAAGCTGGTAGTGGAGACCCGCGGTGTCGTAGGTCGCGATCAACTGACCCGCCGCATAGACGTTGGTGTGCTTCCAGTTGCCGGAACCGTCGGTCTCGGCGAGCTGCTCGCCCGAGGGGCCCAGCACCGACTCGCGGCTGAGCGCAAAGCAGTTCGCGGGAACGCCCGTCGCCGGGTCAGGCGTCAGATTGCAACTGAATGCCGTCAACGTCCCCTTCGCCACGCGCTGCCCCTCCGCGTTGTACAGATGAACCATCATAAATCAGGATTAGAGGTAGACCCACTCATCGCATGAGACAAGAGCGCGATGAATGGGGCACGGAGTATTCGTAGGTTCAAGGAAAAACGGTGAGTGGGCCAACTCCGTAAAAGATCGGGCGGCGCGCGTTTCGATCAGCGGAGGGCGAGCAGGGTGAAGAGGCAGAGCCAGAGGGCGGCGATGGCGTGCCAGTACCAGGCTGCGCAATCGACCAAGATCTGACGGTCTTCGACGCTGCGGAAGGCGAAGAGTCCTACGATGGCGGCGACGAGGGCGATGAGGCCGGCGGCGAGATGGATGGCGTGGGCGCAGGTGAGGATGTAGAAGGAGTGTCCGCCGGCGCCGCTTGCGTGGAAGGTGAGTCCCTGGAGTGCGAGTTGACGCCAGGCGAGCCACTGGCCGGCGAGGAAGAGCGAGCCGAGGACGAGGGTTGCGAGCAGCCAGGGCAGTGCGCGGCGGCTGACGGGATGTCCCAGGCCAAACCACTCCTCCATGGCGTCGATGGATTGGAACATGTGGCGGCGGGCGATCTCGACGGTGACGGAGCTGAGCAGCAGGACGGCGGTAGTGAGCCAGAGAATGGGCGGGACGGCGGCGGGGAGCCATGCGTTGATGGCGTGGTTGTAGGCGTCCAGCCGGCCGGCGGGCTGAGTGACGGAGAAGACGCTGACCAGTCCGGTGAAGAAGAGGAAGACGGCCCCGAGGGCGAAGAAGAGACCGAGGCGATAGGAGATGAGCCGCTCGCCGGGACGGTGCGGGCGGTTGGGCCGGTTGTCCCAGTTGTCGTTGTCGCCCCCGCCGCCGGTGCGCTTGAGGTCGTGGCCATTGGGCGGACGACGGCTGTTGCCTCCATCGTCCTCTTCGGAGCGGCGGGGACGGCGTTCGAGATTTGGAGGCGTGATGGTTGTTGGCATCCGGATCACTCCACGCGCGCGCGATGAGTAGAGATTACTCGGATTGGGTCGCGGGCACCACTGGGGAAGAGTGGAAGCGATTAATGCGGAGGATTCGCTGAGGCGGCTGGGGCGGATTGCTGCTGAGGATTTGTCAGTTTGTCGAGATAGCTCTGTAGTTCTTCGATCGTCGAGGGATCTGTTTCGCGCTGAATTGCCGCACGAAGAGCCTCGATTGAGGAGAGGGAGCCGATCTTTGCCAGTGCTCGAGCGGAATCCCATCGAGTATTGGGGTTCTGCAACAGATCCTCAACTTCCTCAATTTTAGAGGCAGCTTGATCCTGTGGCATGGCCTTGATGGCCGCCGGCAATAATGAACAATATTCCGAGTAGTGAAATGAGCGTTCGCTTGAGTCTGTTGCGCGCTCCATTGCTTTGTGGATGAGTTCAATTGAAGCGGTGGAGTTTAATTCGGCCAAGACTTCGCTTCCAGCCATGCGATGCGATGCATCATCGCTTTGTAGCAGGCTTTGCGCATCGGCGACCATGCGGTCGGCTTGAGTCGGCGAGACATCAGGACTCATCGCTAGAAACAGCTCGACCATGTCAACCTTGCTGTCGGGTCTGCTGTCGAACAGATTGAGAACCGTGTCCGCACAGACCGAGGGCGATGGAAACTGAGGATGCAAGTAGTGCCCCTGCTGGAGACCTTCTACCGCCGCGCTCATGGCGAGAGTCGACAGGGAGTTATCGGTACATGCCGCAGCCAGATACTTCGCTCCAACTGGATCACCGAAACTGGCCAAGCCTCCAGCGGTACCTGCCCTAATTTGCTCGTCCCTCTCTGTGTATAAGGTTTTCTCAATCACAGGGATGGATTGCAGATCGCAATCAGCCAATAGCTGTGTGACTGCAATAAACCTTACTTCGGGGATATCGCTCTGTAGCGCAGCGATGAGCGACGGCTCCGAAATTTCGATGCCATGTGCGCGCAGGAAGTCCGTAGATGACTTTCCCCTATCAAGTGACTTAGCTTTAAAGGCGTTGCATCCCGCGATGGAAGCGCTATAGTCGTCGGCTCCTTCAGTGGTTTGCGCGGACAGTATCAGCGGCGTCTGCGCGCAGAGAAGAACCGCAAGAAGCAATTTGAACAGGCGTGTTGTCATGATCTCTCACTTTCATCAAAGAACGATGCTATTTCTTGGTTACTTTAACTTCTGTTACCGGGGTGCCGTTCACTATACTCGTTGAAAATGTCCTTGTGATGGTGAATGTCGCAATCGGCGCTCCGTTATTGCAGGAGTACGACTGTTTGCATACGACAAAGCACTGTGGGCTTCCTGCTGCAAGAAAGCTCTGCGGTGACGACGCATCAATGGTAATGTGAGCGTCCCAAAATTGATTCGTCACCGCGTACTGTGTCTGTGGAGCAAAGGCAGCCCAAGATGGGTCGCCTCTGCTATTAACCATTAACGTTCCATTTGACTGGCATATGTTTGCAGGTGCAAGGTTTGGACTTGTACAGGTAGAGCTTCCCTGCACTGGTGTGACCGTCTCAGTTATCTGCGAACCATTAAGGGGTGCTCCGCTGGTTGATACTACCTGCATTGCGGCGAACAGGCCGACCCCGGTTAAGTGTGCAGGAACCCATTGATCCACATTAGGGACCTTTATCGAACCTGAATCGTTATATATGATGGCGTCTGGGCACGCATTGCCATTAAAGATCGAGGCTTGGAACGAAGCTGTGCCGGAGGGGGAGGAGCCTTGGTTAGTGCCTGAGAAGCAACTGCCGGTGCATGCGCCACTGCCGTTGGCGGTGAGGGTGACGGTGGCGGTATCGTTGGCTGCGCAGGATGCCGAGATTGTCACATCGACAGAGGTGTATGTGCCGTTTGGATCGGAGTTGTAGGCGCTGCCAGCCTGTACGCATCCGTTTTGGTCGGAGATGCTGACGGATGGGGATGAGCCGAAGCCGCTGCCGTAGATGGTCAGTGTAAAGGTCTGCCCATTTGCCGTCCAGGAAGGAGGGTCAAGGCTGGAGATAGTCGCTGGAGTAGTAGTCGCGGCGCTGATATTGAAGTCGGGGCCGTAGGCTGTTCCGCCATCGGTTTGCACGACGACCGAACCCAGGTCTGACTGGGTTCCGGACTGAATGCTGTACTGCGCCGTAATATCCTCGGGGTCGACGACCTGGACGTTGTTGAACTGTACCTCGTCGCTGTAGTTGTTGCTGGTGTCGGACCAAAAGGAGACGCTCGGGGCCGAGCCGTCGGAGTTGGTCAGATTCTCCCCGTAGATGTACATGGTTCCGCTGTCCCCGGCAGTTCCGCTGCTTGGGTCGTTAGAGTCGATATTCGGCGGTAGCCCGTCTGTATCGACCGTGAGCACGATATCTCCTAACTCGTCGCAGTTTCCCCATGCGCCGTTGTAGTAGCCGTCTCCGTAATACTCCGGGGTGCATGCATAGGCAATACCATCGGCCTCGTAGGTTGAGTCTGGGAATGCGAGCATAGACTCTTCGGCATAGTCATCCCCTAAGCCCCAGGCGACAAGGCCTCCGTTATCATAGATGTACAGGTCTGTTTCCACCGAGACGTCATCCCAAAAATCATCCCAAAAACCATCCGAGTACGTCCTGGCGTAGGCATCCAGGTTCAGGTTGTCGTCGATGTCGAGATAGGTGGTCTCTTCGATTTGATATGAGCCATAGGACTCGTCAAAGAAATAACTTCCGGTCGCGACGGCATATCCCTGGGCGTATGCCTTTGCGGTTGGGGTTGCGACGGAGACGATTGCGAGTGCGACCCATGCGAAGATGCTGGCGGTTTGCGAAAGGCGAGGGGTGGTCATTGGGCCACCGCCTGGTTTGCCTGATGTGCGGCCTTGATGGCGGACGGAGAGATGGGGATGACCTTGACGTGGCTTGCCGTATCACTTTGCAGGTAGGCGTGGAGTCTGGCGGTGTCTTTAGGGCCGAGCGCGGTCTCCAACGCCGCGATCTCGGTGGTGATTATCTGGTCGCGCTGCTTCTGTAGTTGCTTCAGCTGCGGCAGGTTGGGTGGGGCTGACAGGCACGACAGCTTGCTGAACTGACAGGTCTTGGTGTCCGAGTCGATGAGTGCTTTGGCTTGTGTATTGAGCGTGTTGAGGGTGGTCTCCATGCGCAGGCTGGTGGCCGATACCGTCTGCCACTCAGCCTCCGAGAGGCCGGTCTTCTTACGCATGTGGTCCTTGATTGCTCCGCCCTTGGGAACCTCGGGATGCGCGTCTGCGACGTGTTCGAGATGGGCCTCGTAGAGAAAAAAGTGCATGTATAGGTGCGAGAGCGGGATGGGACGAGGCTGCTGTGCCGACGTGGTGGATGGCATCTGCGTACCGGTTGACTGCGGAGCAGCGATGGATGTGAGTGCCGACATACCTGGGATTAATTTGACTGATGTTGGTGTGGTACTGGTGGTTGTGGCGTAGGTAGCTGGGATGGTAAAGAGGCTTGCATCCGGCTCGCCCAGTTCGATCTGCGTCAGCACCGTCGAGGCCGTGTTGCCCAAAGAGTCACTGGTCTCGGCGAGCAGGACGGTCTGGAGATCCGGGCTGTACCAGGTGTCCTTGGTCTGACTGACTTCTTGTGTTGGACTTCTGGTTCCGGCTGGTAAAAGCAGGGTTAGCCTGTAGCCAGTCACGATATAGCCGCCGATGGTGCGCTGACCAAGGTCCTGAGCCGGTGCGGAGATGGACGCGCCGAATGGAACCGCGACAGGCAGAAATTGGGTCTTGGACGATGGTTTGAGCGTCGTGACGGCGGCGGTGTTGGTCGAGGGATGGAGAACAATCGTCCGGTGGTTGGGCACATCATGGATGTTGACG
>Ga0302202_10005214_pt1 | contig 13356 bp, 13 predicted proteins | sample II_Bog_N3_3_FD_194579 | JGI IMG/M metagenome (GOLD analysis project Ga0302202, IMG submission 194579) | Peat permafrost microbial communities from Stordalen Mire near Abisko, Sweden - II_Bog_N3_3 | ecosystem: Environmental > Terrestrial > Soil > Wetlands > Peat | place: Sweden: Abisko...
TATGACGCCAACAAGGCAAATGCGGTGAAGGTCGCCGCCCGCTACGGGGGCAAGCCCTGCGATACGCTGGAAGAATTCGCCACCCTCGTGGATGTCGCCTCGGTCGCCACACCGACGGAATCCCATCATGAAGTTGGCACCTACCTGCTCCAGCAGGGAAAACATCTCCTGATCGAGAAACCGATCGCTACCAACACCGCACAGGCTCTTGACCTCGCGGCCACGGCAACCGCGCACAACCGTATCCTTCAGATCGGCCACATCGAGCGCTTCAATCCCGCGCTTGAGGCGCTGGAGCAGCAGCTCGCCAATCCCCGCTTCCTTGAAGTGACAAGACTCTCCCCCTATCCGAACCGGAGCATGGATATCGGCGTCGTGCTGGATGTCATGATCCATGATCTTGAGATCCTGCTCCATCTTGTCCGATCCCCTGTCATCAGCGTCGATGCGGTCGGCATCGCCGTACTGAGCAAGGGGGAGGATATCGCCAATGTCCGTATCCGCTTTGAAAACGGCTGCGTGGCTAATCTGACGGCCAGCCGCATCAGTCGGGACAAGGTGCGTAAGATCCGCATCTTTCAGGAGGATGCCTATCTCTCGCTCAACTATCAGAAACAGAACGGCTATATCCTCCGGCTCAAGGAGGGATCGATCAAACGGGAACGGGTCAAGGTTATCAAGGGGGAACCGCTCCAGCGCGAACTCGCCTCCTTCATCACCTGCGCCCGCGAGGGAATCCAGCCGCGCGTCACGGGTCACGAAGCGGCAGCGGCACTTGATCTCGCCATCCGCATCACCAAACAGATTGAAGAAGCGGATCCGAGAAAGAAGGCTCCAGCCGCTCCCGTGCTCTAGTTAGTATGGCCCCGGCACGCCATCTCGCGCTCGTCGCGGGTGAATCGAGTGGTGATACCCATGGAAGCGCCCTCATGCGATCGCTCCGTGAAGCCTCTCCCGGCGTTCGCTTCACGGGAAAGGGGGGACCGAAGATGGCCGGGGAAGCAACGGTTTCCGGGGGATCGCTCGACAACTGGATCGCCGAAGCGGGCGTGCTCGGCCTCTGGGATGTGCTCCGTCACTACGGCTATTTTAAGAAAAAATTCGAGGCCTTCCTCGATGAGCTTGCCGCAAATCCACCGGAGGCACTGATCCTCATCGACTACCCAGGATTTAATCTTCGGCTTGCCAAGGCTGTCCGCAAACGCCGCATCCCGACCCGGATCATTTACTACATCAGTCCTCAGGTCTGGGCCTGGAATCGCCGCCGCATTCCCGAGATGGCGCGTGCCCTCGACCTGATGATCTGTATCTTTCCCTTCGAGAAAAAAATCTACGACCCCTCGGGCCTCCGCACCGTTTTCTCAGGACACCCGATGGCTGGAGAGCTTCATGCCGTTCCGACGGCGCAGCGGGAGGAAAACTTGCTTGGTCTCTTCCCCGGCTCCCGCACGCGGGAAGTGACGAAAATCTTCCCCTCCATGCTCGGTGCTGCCGAACTCGTGCACCGTTCCCGTCCGGATGTCCGCTTCGAAGTGGCGGCAGCAACCCCACATCACGCCGAGTTGCTTCAGGAGATGATCTCGGGTTCCAAGGCACCTATCACGATCTCCACCGGAAATTCCCGCGATCTCATGCAACGCGCGGCAGTCGGACTCGTCTGCTCGGGGACAGCCACGCTGGAAGCCGCCTGCCTTGGTCTTCCCTATGCGCTCGTCTATCGTGTCGCCTGGCTCACCTATGAAGTCGGCATCCGGGTGATCCGGGTTCCCTATCTAGGCATTGTCAATATTCTGGCCGAGCGCCCCGTGATCAGGGAATTCATCCAGCATGATGCCACTCCCGCCGCCCTTGCCGACGAAGCGTTACGACTGCTCAACAGCACGGAGGCCCGTGAACACCTTGCAGCCGATCTGGCCGAAGTCGTTGCCACCCTCGGCAGCAGGGAGGCTTCCTCCGCCTCGGAACGCGCCGCCCAAGCCGTGCTCGAATGTCTGGCAAATTGATCAAATCAAAGGCATGAACTAATCCCATGGACTTTCCGAAAGAACATCTCGAATACCTTTGGTCCCCCTGGCGCGTGGAATATTTCCAGCGTGACCGATCCAACGAAGAGGATTTCTTCGCGTCAGCTGCCAATACTTCCAACGATGCCTCCCATCTCGTCATCACGCGCAACAAGAACGCCTTCCTGATGATGAACAAATATCCTTATGCGGCGGGACATCTGATGGCCGTTCCTTACCGGCGCACCGGACGCATGGAGGATCTCTCCCCGGATGAGGTGCTTGATCTCTGGAATCTCTCGCTCCGTGCACAACTGCTCCTCCGGGAAGTGGCTCAGGCACAGGGATTCAATGTCGGATTCAACCTCGGAACTGCCGGTGGCGCGGGATACGAGGAGCACATTCACCTGCACATCGTGCCACGCTGGCCGGGAGACCAGAACTTCATGCCGATGATCGCGGGAACCCGCATCATTCCCGAGGCTCTGATGCCCCTCTACGAAAAACTCGTCGCCGCGAACGCCAAACTCCCGACTTAGAAAATTGCTAATCGAGCAGCAATATTACGATTAAACAACCTTACCGCGTCGTGCTTTAGCGGGGATAGGCGAAGCGAGAAACGAGGAGTTTTTTCGCCTCTAGAAAATCAGCCTTTTTCTGTGTTCCTCAAGGAAGGACTGCTATCCCTTACTGCAACAACATAGCATCCTATCCTAAAGTACGTTAGAAAGCACCTGAACACACTTACACTATGAAAAGTTCGATTTATCTCATCACCGGGCTATCGGCAGTCGCTGCCATGTTCTCTTTTTTCACTAGCCTTAGCGCTTCAGCCCAGGCTACGACAAGCGATACGAGGACCGCACAACGTCAGCCTGTATTGCAGGGACTTTTAAATACACTTAGCACTTCAGAGCAGGCTACGACAAACGATACGAGTACTACACAGCATCAGCCTGAACTGCAGGGGCATTGGTTGATAGATATGGAGTATCAGGGGCAAATCTACACTCATGAAGGTTGGTTTACGACTGACTCTTCTGAGCTTTCAGGATATGGCGGGTATCCTGCTGGAAGGAATCACACCTTCGGATGGAAGGTCACCTCGGGAATTGTAGGTAGTAAGGAAATTATGTTCGCTGCGATTTACAACCTGGGCGCACCAGGAACCAAAATGCAGATAGAATTGAAATGGATCAATAGTTCAAGACTTGAAGGCACTTGGTCAGACAATTTAGGTGGTCAATATCGGGGGGGTACAATGGTTTTTAGAAAGGCAGATGAAGACGTCGTTGCACCGGCAGAAAGGTCGGAGAGTTGCACCGCATTACTGCTCGGGCAGGCGGAGATCCACAAGCGCACCGAGACATTGCTTGCCGCACAAGAGCAGTTATTAATGAGGCAGGAAGCTGACGTTAGTAGATTCGAGAAGATTCTCGACTCATGGGAGAACCAGCAGAAGCAATATCAGAAGTATTTGGATACTCTGAAAAAGTGATGTAACCATAGAGTGCAGCTTATATCCTGCCGCGCTGGTTGGGCTATTATGCTAGACAGGATTAACAAGATTAACAGGTATGAGTTACAGAAACATTATCGTTCACACATTGGGTGAACTGGCTTTTTCCCGTAATTCATTTTTCTTCAATCCTGTCCAATTGCTTTTTTAGTTTAAATCAAAGCCATTTTCTTCGCACTCGGAGCCTTGGCCACCGCGTTTCTCTATTCCGTAGGCTACCTGGAGGAATTGAAGGCCTCCTTGCATCATGCCTCCCACCTTTTTTGGGGAGGCAATTCTCATCAACATCCTCTACGCCTCCCGCACCATCTGGTCAGTCCTCGTCGATGCCATCAAAGGGGAAGGCAGCCCGCGAATTCTGGCTCACCAGAATCAGCGGCGCAGCACTGCTTCTTACAGCCATCATCCTCGCTGTCCTAAAGTGAGTAAACGGCTTTTCCCTTTTTGATCAATCCTATCTCTTCAGGGTTTATCGCTTTAAAGTTGAGGGTGTAGTAGTGAACCATGCTGTCTTTTAACCGCAGGTAAAATATACTATACACTGCAAGAAATAGCAGGCTATTCTGTGCAAAATTAAATTCGACTAATAAAAATATGAAAGACTATGCAATCTCAGCCTCCATTATTCTTGCAGCAATAATCATCGCTCTAACTATTAAGTACATCCAAGGTGATATCGGTCGATATCAGGCTGTGTTTGTTCAAAACTCGAATATGGCCAATAGATTTAATTTGTTTATTACAGATACAAAGACCGGTAAGACTGAAGAAACAAATCCTACACAAAATAAAACATTCAAACCACTCTGTGCACCCGAGATCGCGAAGCAAGTGCTTGGGACCAATGAGCAGCAAGGGATTCTGCTTAAATGGGATGATATTAAGGATAAGACGAAAGACGAAATTGCCCAACTTCTCCTAGGGAAAGGAGGAGATTACAATATACAATCTGCATATATTAATAAAATACGAACAGAAGAAAGGCTTGCTGCTTTGAAAGCCAAAAAAGATGCGGTAAATCCGCAGGAAATTGCAGAATTGGAAATGTTTTTGACTCGCGATAGAATGGTAATAGATGCCGCCGTTGATCAACATTTACAGAAAGCGATGGATTCCAAGTAAAGAACCCCGGAGCAAGCTCCGAGGCATTGGGGAAGGTAGACCAAGACCGAACTGAAAAATCCGAAGCAAGCTTCAAGGTATTACACCCTCAGGGAATAAATAGACTGCAACCAAGGCTAATGATGCAGGGTAACGCACTAAAAACACCTGCCCCCTCAGACGCAGGAAGTTTTGATGCGGGGCAAGGCGCACGAGAACCAAGCCTCTGGGAAGAGGCGCGGAAGACAGTCCTCATCTGGAGGACAGCCCCAAAGGAGCGACACCGCTTTACGGGAGTAAAGTGCCGTCAAAATCTGTATATAACATACAACGATCGAGCAGCACCGCCGATAGACCTCAAAAGCAGCAGCGATCAGTTTTCTACATTCTTCACTCTGACTTTTTCTTTTCCCAGACTTCCTGTTCATACTTCCGGCTGTAGCGGATGAAGACGGAGAAGGCTGTGGCGTAAGCGATCCAGAAACCTGGAAATCCGTCGAGAAATCCGAGTCTCAAGACATAGGCTCGGAAGAAGCGCCAGAGCGGCCTGAGCAAGTTCGCCGAGAGCGACCAGCGTTTCCCCTCCTTGATCTGCAATTCCAGAAAATCGTCCGAATACGGGGTGATCTTGTCGAGGTAGCTCTTGATCGTCGGAAAGGAATCATGGAGCAGATCTCCCCGAAGCTGTTTGAAACGCCCCTGCAACTCCACCTTGTCATGGGGATCCTTTCCAACGATGCGGGCCTTGTCCCGCTGGACAAGCCGGAGCTGATGATCGGGATACCAGTCTCCATGCGTGATCCATCGTCCCAGAAAGCAGACCTTGCGGTTGAATCGCCCTCCCTGAAACCAGTTGGCGTCACCACTTTTGAAAAACTCCACAATGGAAGCGCGGAGCTCCACGGAAAGCTCCTCGTCACAGTCGAGCATCAGCACCCAGGGCTGGGTGCAATGATCAAGCGCCACCTGTTTCTGCGCGCGATGTCCGAGCCACGGCTGATGGATGATTCGGGCGCCGGCCGCCTCGGAAACAGCGACAGTCGCATCAGTCGATTCGCTGTCGACCACGATGATTTCCCGGACGAGTCCCTTCACGCTTTCAAAGCATTTTGTAATCCGCTTTTCCTCGTTAAAGGAAATGACGGCAAGGGAAATTGGAAGAGGTTCCACGGCACTCATCGGGTTCATTTAGTTTGTTGTCTGCCGGTCGTCCCCGACCAGGCATCCTCGCGCTGCGGCGCTCTGACTTCTTGCCCATTCGGCTCGAATGACAAAGCTGCGTTCCCACGCACCTTTTCAGCGCGTTTCGCCTGATCCCAGAGGGCATTCATCTCCTCGAAGGTGAGGTTGGCAAAATTTTGCCCCGGAGAGAGTTTCCGTTCCATGGCAAGAAATCGACGGGTGAACTTGTCGGTGGCGGCCTGAAGCGAGGACTCTGCATCGATGGAAAGGGTACGGGAAAGATTCACCACGGCGAAGAGAAGATCACCGATTTCCTCAGTCAGGCGTTGCTTGTGCAAGGGAGTTGCAGGCGCGGCCAGTTCGGCTTCTACTTCAACGATCTCCTCGCGCACTTTGTCGATGACATCCTGTGTGGAAACCCAGTCGAAGCCGACCTTGGCGGCCTTTTTCTGAATCTTCTGTGCCCGTACCAGCACGGGAAAGGCACGCGCCACTCCATCAAGATGCGATATCTCGGCAGCATCCCCCTCCCCTGCCTGCTTAGCCAACCGCTCGGCCCGCTTGATTTCCTCCCACTGGTTCAGTACGGCTTCACTGGAGTCGGCGGAGCTCTCACCAAATTTCCCCTTTGTGCCAAAGACATGGGGGTGGCGACGGATCAGTTTCTCGGCGGCCACGGAGGCAATGGACTCAAGTGTGAATGCAGCACTCTCTGAGGCGATCTCGGCCTGCATCACGATGTTGATGAGGAGATCTCCAAGTTCCTCCTCCAGATCAGCCTGATGGTTTCGCTCGATGGCATCAACCACTTCATAGGCCTCTTCCAAAAGTGACGTCCGCAAGGAATCTGCTGTCTGTTCGCGATCCCAAGGACAGCCTCCCGGAGCCCGCAATCGGGCAATAATCTCCCGAAGCTGTGCCACGGAGTCAGTCATCTTCCTGCTACGCTAGCGTCCGCCGCCTTCACGCTGAAGAATAGCCCGGCGGGCATTCTCCAGGGCCGTGCGCTCCTCGCGACTTAGGCTTTCGATTCCCTTGCTGCTGATCTTTTCAAGCAGACGGTCCATTTCCACCTCAGGATCCACATGCGGCGGCTTCGGAATCGAGTCTTTGGCGGAAACCGAGGAGAGACCCCCTGAAACGACTGAAAATCGGGAATCTGGTTTCTTGAAACTCGGTAGCGTCCACTGGAAGCCCCAGCCAAACAGCGGCTCTTCAAAACCGGCGCGACGCATGAGCATGATGGCGAGCAGACTGGAAGAGATCAGCACAAGGACGCGGGGAGCCTGATGCACGGCAAGATATTGCAGCGATGAAATCGAGACCAGGGCCACAAACACCCAACGGGCTGCCATGCCAAAGAAGAACTGCGCTCCCGGATGCATCGCCACAAAGGCGGCAAAGACGGCGAAATCAACCTCCTGCGCCCCGATGGCAAACTGCGGAATACCGGCGTAGCCAAAGGCCTGCAGGAGCAAGGGGCCGAGCAGGATCAGTCCTGCATAGAGGATCCCGAAGCGCTGCCAACCGAGACCATTCTCCACCTCCTTGCCAAAGTAGTAGAGCATCAACATCTCGAAGAGAAACCAGATGTCTGGGGTAGCAACGAAAGCATAGCTGAAGAGACGCCAGATCTGCCCTTGGGCAACTCCGGCGCTGCTGTAGGAAAAGAGATCAAGCCAGGCACCATGCCCGGCCGAGAGCAACAGGGAGCAGGCGATCAGGGTCAGGCAGTGAGCCGCCACCAGCAGTGTGATGAGGCGGACAGGAAACTCACCGAGCGTGAACAGAGGGTCTTCTTGCCCGTGTTGGAAGGTTACAGACATAGTAGTAAAAGGGGGTGTTACAATTTATCGTTCACTTGCCGCATGGACAGCTTTTTATCCCGGGATTTGTTTCTGGGGATAGACCAAGGTGGGGATAATGAGTCCAATTCCAATGGCCACGAGGGTAAAGGTGACGATGATCATGGTCTGCGCCGTCGAGGCCAGAAGCAGGGTGTCTTCGGGTTTCGCACGAATCACGGCAAAGAGGCCCATGAGCCCCTTGGCAGCCAAACTTCCGGGAACCATGGCGATGCAACCCACCACGGCGAGCACGGAACCAAGCGGTGTCTGTGACTGATGCCAGGTACGATCAACGGTCGCCAGCGCAAGCGCGGCGATAAAGGAGGAGAGAGGAAGTCCGAGATCGTAACTCTGACCGACGGTCCGGATAGCCAGGGCAAAGGCACCGGAGGCGAAGCAGAGGCCAAGAATGCGAGGAGGGGTGTTGAAGAGGACTCCGAATCCGGCGGCGGCCAGACCTCCGAAGAACGCCTGATGGAGAATGCGTATCCAGAGATCCAACTCCACAGTCTTGGACTCCGGCAACGTCGGCACTCCCAGAAGCACGACTCCTTGCGCAAGTGCAAGTCCAAGAGCCATGAAGAGCAGCAGGAAGGTGATGCGTAGCGCCCGCGCTGCAGCAAGGTTTGGCTTACCCTCGATGACATCGATCTGGGCGTTGAGCACGGGAATACCCGGTACCAGAAGCAGCACCGAGGCCACCATGGCGAGTGGGAGGTGGACACTTCCCAAGGCCCTGGCCCCGAATCCAGCTAACAAGGCTGCGACCAGGCTCACGGTTCCAGCGGTGAGGAAAATATTATACTTTTTATGAAAGAGGGTGTGTCGCACATACTGACCGACACCCGCTCCGATCAGTGTTGGAAAAAACGAAACCCAATCCGACTTAAAGAGTCGGCCAAAGGCGCTACAGGCCAGCCCAGTCGCCAGACAAATGAACCAAATGGAGTAGTGTTTTGTTTTTGTCGGCACTAGTTCCACTTCCCTCTGCGCTTCGGCGCAGGTGAGATCACAGTGGACAACCTGCTGGATGATTTCTTGGAGATTCTGGGTGCGACGGAGATTGACAACATGCTCCCCGACCTTCCCCATCTGTGTGTGCGACTCCGTGCCGCGACGGAGGACAGTGATGATGGCCGCGTGCTGGCAGAATGCTTCCGCAGAATCACACCCCAATCCGGTGGCGGTGCTGGAAATCGCCTCATGAACGGTGCGCGCATTCGCTCCCCATTCCAGCAGCATCCGTCCGACAGTGAGTACCAGATGGGCGATTTCAGGAAGCGGAGTTGCGTTGTTTTCCTCCCGAATGAGTTCACGATCCACGATTTTTTGCATCTTCCCCAAAGGTGGGGATTTATCTCCCGAATTCAAGAATATCTTTTCTTTATATCCCGCTTGCACTTCCTTGTCCGAGAGCCGAAACACTCATCCGATAGAATTACGTGAAAAATATTTCATCGGTAAATTTTTCACGGAAGGTGCTCATTTCTGGCACCTACAGAGTAAGACGAGCTATTCTCATCAAGAGAAAAAAAGATCATTGTATCGTTTGTTTTTTCTCTGGAAAAGAAAGAAAATCAACCCTTTTTAGGTGCCAAGAATGGCGCTTGCAGCGGCTTGAAAAAAGGATCAGACAGGGAGCGTGAGCACTACAATAGACACTCTGTCAGTAACCTTGGGCCATCAAACGCCCGCCATCGCCCAAGTCACAAACTGGGTTGATGAAATCGCAGCCATCACCCAACCGGACGCCATTTTCTGGTGTGATGGATCGGAAGCCGAGGACAAGTACATGAAGGAACTTCTGGTCTCCTCCGGATCAGCTCGTTGGCTTAATCCAGAAAAGCGCCCCAACTCCCTGCTCGTCAGCAGTGACCCGCGCGATGTCGCCCGCGTCGAGGAACGCACCTTCATTTGCTCCAAATCAAAGAAGGATGCAGGCCCGACCAATAACTGGGAAGCCCCCGAGACTATGAAGGCCAAGATGAAGGATCTCTTCACCGGGTGTATGAAGGGACGCACACTTTATGTCGTCCCCTTCAGCATGGGCCCCATCGGATCCCCGATCGCCCAGTATGGTATCGAGATCTCTGACAGTCCGTATGTGGTCGCCAACATGCGCATCATGACCCGCATGGGTGCCAAGGTCTACGATGAGATCGCCAAGACCGGCAAGTTTGTCAAATGCCTCCACTCCGTCGGCAAACCTCTCGCCGCCGGAGAAAAGGATGTTCCCTGGCCCTGCAATCCAGAGAAGACCTACATCACCCACTTCCCGGAAGCACGCCTCATCATGAGCTTCGGCTCGGGATATGGTGGCAATGCTTTGCTCGGCAAGAAGTGCTTCGCCCTGCGCATCGCCTCCGCCATGGCGCGTGACGAGGGTTGGATGGCCGAGCACATGCTTGTTCTCGGCGTGAAGGATCCATCGGGAACCAAGACCTATGTGACGGCTGCCTTCCCTAGTGCCTGCGGCAAGACCAATTTCGCTATGATCATTCCTCCCAAGGTTCTCAAGGACGAAGGCTGGGAAATCAGCACCATTGGTGATGACATTGCCTGGATCAAACCCGGCCCGGATGGCTGGCTCCATGCCATCAATCCCGAGGCCGGATTCTTCGGCGTGGCACCAGGAACCTCCTATGACAGTAATCCGATGGCGATGGATTCCATCCGCACGGACACTATTTTCACCAATGTCGCTCTGACTGACGACGGCGATGTCTGGTGGGAGGGCATGACCAAGGAGACACCCAAGCACCTGATTGACTGGAAGGGCAAGGACTGGACACCTGGGACCAAGGATGCCGATGGCAAGCCTGTTCTTACCAGCCATCCCAACAGCCGCTTCACGGCACCGGCCAGAAACTGTCCTATCATCGATCCCGATTGGGAAAATCCCGCAGGTGTTCCGATCAGCGCTGTGGTCTTCGGTGGACGTCGCGCCACCACGATGCCTCTCATCTTCCAGGCCTTCAACTGGGTGCATGGGGTCTATCTCGGAGCTACCGTTGGTTCGGAAATGACCGCCGCCGCTGCAGGCACCATCGGTCAGGTTCGCCGTGATCCGATGGCGATGCTTCCCTTCTGCGGCTACAACATGGGCGATTACTTCTCCCATTGGCTGGAAATGCGCCATCTGGTCAAGCACCTGCCCCGTGTCTTCCATGTGAATTGGTTCCGCAAGAGCCCCGAGGGCAAATTCCTCTGGCCCGGATTTGGAGACAATATGCGCGTTCTCAAGTGGATCGTGGAGCGTTCCAAGTTTGGTGCCCACGCCATCGAAACCTCCATCGGATGGGTTCCTGAATACCAGGACATCGACATGCGTGGCATCGAGAACTCGATGACCAAGGAAAAGTTCGACGAGGTTCAGAAGATCGACCGCACCGAGTGGCACCGTGAACTCGTTATGCAGGATGAACTCTTCCTCAAACTCTACAGCCAGCTTCCGAAGGAACTCATCTTCCAGCGCGAGTTACTCATCAGCAGACTTTAGTCGAGTAATCCCCCCTCATAAAGCGCTGGGTCGTCAATGGCCCGGCGCTTTTTCTTTTGTGAAAGAGTTGAAAGCAGGATTCAAAGTTATCATCTCCGCAAAGACACGGCCCACAAAGAGATCCACTTCGGCACGGATCGGCAGTCGCTCCACATCGTCGGACATCCAGATGCGTCCGGAATGAAATTTCCGATGCGGAGCCAGGCTCCCCTTGTGCTCGCCGTGAGTCTCGATGGTCTGAATGCGGATGTTAAAACGAATCGCCGGAATTTGCTTTCCCATCAGGGTCAGGGTGTCGCGTCCGACAACCGTGAGGTCCACCAGATAGGGACTACGATCGGGAAAAACAGCCAGCCTCAAGCAATCTCCATTTTTGAGAGGCTGACTCCGGACAAAGAGCATTGCTGAAAACAGATCCCGAACTCCGTGAAGTTCGATTTGCTCCCATGGCTTTGCCTCGTTCACCCCGCGGTGACAATCTGTGAAGCTCTCCCCCTTGAAGTAGGCTTCACTCAGCAAATCGCCCCGCGACACACTTTCATCCATGCGAAACCAGGAAGGCACTTCTCCGTTTCCACCCGATTCCCCGACATAGAGCGCCTGGTAATTCCAGAGTTTGCGGATCCAGGCGTTCGGTCCTCCCTGTCCCATGATGAACAGTCTACCTCCATCCCTGGAGACGACATGCACCGTGGCCCCACCAGCAGACAACCCCTCCCAACCAAACCGATACTCGGCATCAAACGGAGCAATCTTCGGAAAGGGAACCTTAGCCCCAGGAGTCAGCGTGGCATCCCAAGGAGCATAAGCATCTGTCGTCCCGCGAACGAGAGAGGATACCAGGCAGAGGATCAGGATCCAGCAGCAGGAGGCAGCAAAGTGGTAATGGCGGTTGAAGGAATCCATCCTGTCTTGGGACCGCTGGAGATTTTCCACCAGGCCCCGTTGCGCGAGAGGATAGTGATGAGGGAACCCGGTGCAAGTGTTCCCTCCGCCTGGGCACTGTCAGCAGGCGTGTCGCGAAGTGTCTGCTCTCCCTTTCCGGAAACAATGGCTTGATCACCTGCAAGACGACGGGGATCGGCCCAAGCTCCGAGAAGGGAAAGAGCGTGTCCAAAGATTAGGGCTGCCAATGCCAGTCCAATCAAACCGGGGCGTTTATTCTTCCGGTAGCGACCTGAGAACACGAGGACGACAAGGGCCAGCGCACCAAGCCATCCGAGCACCGCACCTCCGAGAACGAGCAGATCAGGATGGAACCTTATGAAAAGAGGGCCACTCCAAGGGGTAGCCTCGGAAATTCCAAGGAGAGTCAGCACTGAGGTGAGGTGGGTGCGTGCTGGAGTCAGTGTGGGATCAAGCAACAGGGCGCGACGATAGGAGAGGGAGGCAGCCAAGGAATCACCGCTCTTTTCTTCGGCAAGCCCACGGTTGTACCAGATCTCAGGCGCGCTGACGTTTGAGAAATCAGGAGAGGAAAGAACCGACTGATAAGCCGTCAGAGCCTCCGCCGGGTGACCGGCTGACAGTGACTGGTTGGCGGAGTTCAGCTCATTGGGGATGGATGCGTGTAATGCCCCCTGGAACGAAATTCCGATAATCAGAAGCAGATGATAAAATCGTCTTTTCATGATGAGGCTTTGTTGGAAGAAATCTTCCCGAGTGTCTCCAGCAGTTTGGACCGTTCATCACTCCCAAGCAGTACAGATCCACCCACTCCGTACTTGAGAACGTCTCGGCGGGCCGTGATCCAAAGGATCACCTCATCGCTCTCCGACACGCCCAGCAGGGTTGCATACTCAAGTGCGGCATCATAGGTAGAGGCAGCATCGAGCGTTCCCGAGTTGAGCGAGGCCCAGAGCGCCGTCAATCTTCGGCGCTGTTCCGCGACCGATCCCTGCCGTGTCTGAAGATCACGAAAGTGAAGGATGCCTCCGAGGGAAACGGCAGCGAGAAGCATAGCAAGCGAGCCGATCAGAAACTCCGCGCGCTGCACCGGCGTTTTCCAGGAACGAACGGTGAATGAGGAAAGGGGCTCACCATCGTTGCTGTTGGCCGTGACCGCAGGGCTTTTATTCACTCCCTGCGAAGGCTGTACCGGAGTGGAGAGCGCCATCGCTGTTGGTGTCACGACATCCGTTAATGGAGAAGCCTTGAGCGGCAGCGGCTTGGTGGAGAGCGTCACATACTTTTCCGTGGTGGGAT
>Ga0302202_10005217_pt1 | contig 13350 bp, 9 predicted proteins | sample II_Bog_N3_3_FD_194579 | JGI IMG/M metagenome (GOLD analysis project Ga0302202, IMG submission 194579) | Peat permafrost microbial communities from Stordalen Mire near Abisko, Sweden - II_Bog_N3_3 | ecosystem: Environmental > Terrestrial > Soil > Wetlands > Peat | place: Sweden: Abisko, Stordalen...
GTTGTAGAGAGAGATTGGCCGCACTTCCACTCCGACTTTCAAGGCATGATTGCCCCGGAGGAGATACAGATGGTCAATGAATGAGAGGCTCTGTCCTGTATAGGGAGCTCCAATTCCGTTGAACGAGCTTGACAGGCTGATCAGCGAACCCACATTTGTGAGGCCCGCGATGGCGATACGCGACTTGCTCAGATCGGCGTTGGGACTTGCGCCGGCAATGCCCAGTACGCGCATCTTGGCGCCGTTGAATCCAATCTTCGTATCATTGACGATGTGATCCGACCACGTCTGCGTCAATGCGAAAACTGCGTTCTGCGGCACCTCGACCTGGCCGAACTGACTCAGCGAAGCGTCCTGAACCTGGCTGGAAACGCCCTGATCCCGGTTATACCGAACATACGTTTGGAAGCGATTATTGATCCGGTAATCAAAGCGGATTGCGCCAAAGTCTTCGTCAACGAAGTTTCCTCCAACAGTGGTGACGTTCTGCTGAAGCACGCCCGCGGGGTTCCCGGTGGTGGGTTGTTCACTGGCGATGGCGATTGGATCTGCCGGGAATGCGGCAAGCACCGGATAGACGGCGCTGGTGGATAAGATTTGCGACTTGGCGTAGTTGCTCAAGGTTGCCTGCGTATAAGGGGCAGCCCACACCTGGCGCAAACCTTCATAATTCGCAAACACAAACAGCTTGTTTTTTATGATTGGCCCGCCGATGGAGGCTCCAAACTGGTTGAGGTGAAACTTCGGATTGCCGGCAGCATTGAAATCATTGCGCGCATCGAAAAAATTGTTTCGTCCGTATTCGAAGATTGATCCATGCAACGCGTTGGAGCCCGACTTGGTAATGAACGTGATCTGTCCGCCGGTGCCGGTTCCATACTCTGCCGGGTAGTTCGAAGCTTCAACGCGGAACTCCTGAACTGCCTCAAGCGACTGCTGCAAGCGGAACAAAGAGGTGAGTTCGCCATTCAGGTTGCCGGGAGAAGTATCGATGAGGGAGGAGGCTTCAATTCCATCCAGGCGAATGACGTTTTGCTCCACCGCGCGGCCTGAGAAGCGAAGGTTGTCAAAGGTTCCGGTGCCCGCGTTGGTTGCGCCGGGTACCAGCAGGTAAAGCTGCGAGATCTGACGTCCGTTGATGGGCAGGTTTTCGATTTCGCGGTTGGCAATGTTGGCGCCTATCGTGGCTGTCGAAGTATCCAGCTCCGTAGTCAAGCCGCTGTAGACCAATACTTCGGTTTGGACTCCCGCAGGCTTCACCACGAAATCATGCGTCACCACCTGGCCCACTTCCAGGATCAGCTTCTTGATCTCGGTTACAGAGAATCCCCCGGCAGTGACGCGCATGTCATATTCCGACGGCGGAAGCGACGTCGCAAGATATTCGCCTTCACTGTTGGTGCGTATGCTGCGTTGAGCCCCTGTCCGTACATTGGTGATTGTGACTTCAGCGTTCGGAATGACTCCTCCTGACGTGTCTCTTACAACACCCGCCAAGCGTCCGTGCGTGGTCTGCGCAGTCACGGTAAGGCCAAAAGGCATCAAAAGGATTAAGCAGATAAAAAACTTGAGGTTTCTCATACCCTCATTCTTGAAGGCAGCGGAGCAGAAAATGTGACAGTCCAATAAATTTACAGTGAAAGAATGTTACAACGCGCCATTATGAATATCTCGTGAATTTTGATGTAGTCGCCGGTCCATTCATTCGGTAATAAACTCTAGCGCGTGGGCCACTCATCGACGACGATGCCGAGGTCGTTGAGTTGCTGGATGACGGCTTCGACGTTGCGGCGGATTTTGGGGCGGTCTTTGGGGCTGGCGAGGGGGGACTCGGCGACGGCGATGACGCGGCCATAGCGCCATGCGGCGGGAGGCAGGGCGACGAGGGCCTGGACGAGGTTGGCGGGGCGCAACTGCATCTCGCGGCGTCGGGCGGCCTCGGGGCGGAGCATGGTTCCCTTGCCAATGGTGCTGCGGTTGGCGTCGGCGAGTGTGATGCGGAGGTTGAGGGTGTCGGCGTCGACGGAGAGAAAGGGATTGAGCCAGGCGCCGGGCTCGCGCACATCGATATACATGCTTTTTGAGGGCAGGGGGATGAGGGCGAGTGCGGCGCGCTGGCTTTCGCGGAGATCGGCGGCGGATTGTGCGTTGGCCTGGGCCTGGTGCTCGGCGTTGACCGCGCTTTGGGCGACGCCGACGACGGCTTGCTCTTCGCGGTGGCAGGCGGTGAGAGCCACGGCCAGGAACAGGGCCAGGGCAGAAAATTCTTTGAGTCTTGAGGGTGGGATCACATTCTGAGAATAACAGCGAGGGCGGGGAGGGTGAAAGCCGCCTAGAACTCGTAGCGGAGGCTGAAGACGGGGTAGCGGCCAATCTGGTCGGCCTTGGCGATGGGCAGGCCGCTGCTGTTGCCGCAGCCCCAGGAGAGCTGGCAGTCGTTGAGCCAGACGTAGCCCAGGAGGTTGCCGCGATTGAGGATGTTTTCCGCGCCGGCGTGGAGTTCGAAGGCGCCCTTGGGAACGCGGAAGCGGCGCTCGACTTCGAGGTCGAGGCGGTTGTAGAGCGGGCCGCGCAGGGCGTTGATGCGAGTGAGATCGTAGATGCCGCGGCTCTGCGCGAGCGAGTCAGTTACGTCGAAGGGCGTGTAGGGGCGGCCGCTGGAGGCTGAGTCGCGCAGGTCGAGCTGTATTCCCTTCCACATGCGGACGTTGCCGAGCGCGGTGGCCGACCCGGGTGTGTCGAAGTTGCCGGGGCGGCGAATGCCATCGAGGGCGCGATAGGTGGTTTGGGAGCGGGAGGCGGAGAGCAGCAGTTGCGCACGGCTGCGCAAGTGCGCGCGCAAAGCCAGCTCCAGGCCGCGAGACTGGGCTGTTCCGGCGCTGGTCAATGGCAGCCAGACAAATCCCTGGCCCAGAGTATCGACCATGTTCGATAACATCAGGGCGGGATACTCGGTGGAGACAGCTTCGCGGCGATAATTCTTTTGATAAGTCTCGACGTCGAGAGTGCTCCAGCTCGCCTGCCACAGCCTCATGCCCAGCGCGCCCTGGCGAACCTGGATAGGTTGCAGGTTGCGATTGCCGGGATAACTAATCATGTCCATGATGGGGGGTAACTGCGAAGAGATATTCAGGGAGCCGTGCAGGGTTTGCCGGCTATTGAGCCGGTAAGCGACGGAAAGGCGCGGATCCAAGGCATAAGTGCCGGTGATGGCGAAGCTCTCGGCGCGCAGGCCGGCCAGGAGCTTCCAACGCTTGCCCAAGGCGCCTTCTGCGCCGATAAAGGCCGCGGATTGGCCGGTGGAAAATTTGCGCTGAAAGGTGACGGCGTCCGATCTGGTTGTGTCGGCGCTGAAGGGAGATAACTGGCCTATGGGCTGAGTTACAGCGTCATCCGGGGTGGTTAGTTTGCCGCTGGCGCCCGCAGAGAAGAGCCATCCACGCACGTCCGCTAGTAACTCATAGTTCAACGCAGAGAGTCCGGTGCGCGAATCTTCAGTGTAAGCCGGCAGCAGAGTTACCGAATGGCAGTTACCGCTACTGTCGAGGATTTCACCGATTTGCTGCTGCTGGCCTATGTTCTGTTTAGTAAGTGAGGAGCTGGTGGTAAAAATTGCAGTAATTTGCGGAGAGTAGTTATGCCTCCAGCCCAGAGCCTCGGTGGTGCGCCAACCAGAGTACTGGGTCTGATAGATGCTGGTCGCTCCGGGCGAAGGGCAGGGAGTGATGTTAATGGTGTCAGCACCGCTCAGGCTAAAGACTGAGAGCGTGTCACGGTCTGTGGGATTCAGCTCGATGCGCGCTATGCCGTTGGTATAAGTGGGAACGCCATTGATGCCGATGTCGTTGGTGACTAGGTTCAGGATGCTACGGTGCGCTGAAAGCAGCAAGCTGCCCCTGTTGGCCAGGGCGCGTTGGTAAAGTCCGCCCGCGCCCGCAATACCCGCGGAGAGATTGCCCGTCTGGCGCGCCTCTCCCAGATCGCGGGTATGAATCTCAATCAAAGACGAGAGGCGGCTGGAGTAGGCCGCATCGTAGACATCATCCCTCATGTTCATGCTGCCCACGGCCGTGGAATCGATCATGGAAGTAAATCCGCCGGTAGAGCCGGAGAGCGAAAAGTGGTTGATGTTCGGCACCTCAATGCCATCGACGACGAAAAGATTTTCCGTGGGATGGCCGCCGCGCACCAGCACATCGTTGCTCAGGTCAGAGACCCACACCACGCCCGGCATCACTTGCAGATAGCGGCTAAAGTCTCCGTAGGTTCCCGCCGAAGAGAGAATCTCAACCTGGGTGACATTGGTGGCCGGCGTCAAGGCGTCCAACATTCCCGGAGCGTCGGCAACAACCTGCAATGTGGTGTAAACCTTTGGAAGCACGACTTTGGACGGAGCAAGGCCTTCCATGCCGGATGCGGAAACGTCCGCTTCACCGGCGGAGTCAGCACGCGCAATTTGCGGCGGCGACTGCGCAAGCAAGAGTAAGGGCTGCATGGCAAAGATCAACAACAGAGACCCGTGAATCATCTTTCGGTTCATGACAGCTCCGCACGAGAGGTGGAGAAATCGATCGCTCGGAATTGGCAACGAAAGGATAAGTCTCCGGAATGGCCAGTCAACGTGCAGGGAGGTTCCGCATAGTTACGAAAGCCGGACTATCCTGTTTTGTAAAATTAGGCCTTTCTAATTAAGTGTCGTTTGAATTGCGCTATTTGGAAATATCTCATCCGAGCGGGAATCAGTAACATGTGTCTTATATTGGGACAGTTATAGAAGGCAACCTATGGATTACTTGCGCATTAGTTATCTTATTATGACTGCCGGTAACTATAACCGTAGTTACTGGCCAGATAAGTAATCCCTTGCATGACTGAGTTACTCCAACTGCTCAAAGATGGCGGCAGCGCCCATGCCACCTCCCACGCACATGGTGACCATGCCGTAGCGGAGTTGGCGGCGGCGCATCTCGTTGAGAAGCGTAGCGGTGAGCTTGGCGCCGGTGCAACCGAGCGGGTGGCCAAGGGCGATGGCGCCTCCATTGACGTTGATGCGCTCGGGGTCGAGACTCAGTGTGCGGATGATGGCCAGGGCCTGCGCGGCAAAGGCCTCGTTAAGTTCGATGAGACCGATGTCGGCCAGGGTGAGACCGGCGCGACTGAGGGCATTGGGAATGGCCGTGATGGGACCGACGCCCATTTCTTCCGGCAGGCAGCCGGTGACGGCGTAGGCCACGAGGCGGCCGAGGGGGCGAAGGCCCAGATCGTGGGCGTGGTTGGCTGCCATAAGAACGACTGCGGCCGCGCCGTCGGAAGTTTGCGAGGAGTTGCCGGCGGTGACGGTTCCCTGCGCGTGGAATGCGGGTTTGAGCTTGGCCAGTGCTTCGAGCGAAGTATCGGCGCGTGGGCCTTCGTCAGCGGCAAAGATTTGCTCAGTAACGGTTGGCTTGCCGGCCTTTGTACCGGGAACTGCGGTGGTGATTTTGACCGGAATCAGTTCCTCGGCGAAGCGGCCAGCGGCCTGCGCGGCCAGAGCCTTTTGATGGCTCAGGTGGGCGAAGTCGTCCTGATCTTGGCGCGAAATTCCGAAGCGGCGGGCGACACGCTCGGCGGTGAGGCCCATGGTGAGCAGCGAGGCTGGGTAGTGCTCGGCGAGCCAGGGGTTGGGACTGGGCTTGAGGCCGCCAAAGGGCAGCAGGCTCATGGACTCGACGCCGCCGGCAATGACAACGCGGTTGCCGCCCGTGCGGATGCGCAGATCGGCCTGCACGATGGCCTCCAGGCCGGAGGCGCAGAGGCGATTGACGGTGACGCCGGGAACCTCGACCGGCAAACCGGCCCGCAGCGCGGCAAAGCGAGCGATGTTCCAGCCCTGCTCGCCCTCCGGCTGGGCGCAGCCGAGGATCACGTCTTCGATTTCGGAATGGTCGAGGCCGGGAACCCGCTGCAATGCTCCGTTCAGGGCAAGCGCGGCAAGATCGTCGGGGCGAGTTGTGGAGAGAGCGCCCTTGGGGGCGCGGCCTATCGGGGTGCGAACGGCGCTGACGATGACGGGTTCCGGCATGGGGAAGGACTCCTTAACGATTCTGTGAGCGATGATTCCCACCCTAGCCGCAAAAACAAATGCGCGGCGAGGGTGGGGCACCCATTCAATACTTATTCCGGCATTTCCAGCACGATCCAGGCGTTCTTCAAATAGAAATGGTAGACCGTGTGCTGGTCGACGAGCGAATCAGCCAGGGCGTCGTGATCCACGGGAGTTGGACGGTGCAGCAAGCCGGCCTGGGCCTGGCTAACCTGCTCGGGCGAGGCGGGGTCGATGCCCCAGTTGAAGCCGAGAACCCCGGATGGGTCGTGAGCTTGCAGGCGTTCGGTTTCAGGCGCGGCGGAGAGCACGTTCAGTTTGGACGGGGCGCTGGAAAAAAAGACCAGCAGCGAGACGGTTCCTTGTGCCGAACAAAGGACAGCCCAATCGGAGGAGCCGGGGCGCTCAAAGCTGGCGTGAACCACATTCTCCGGGTGATGCGCCTCGTAAGTTTGCGGGATGAGGCAGCCTCGGCGGTTGAGCTGGACGGCTAGCTCCTCGGGAAGATTGGGGAATGAACTGATGGGCAAATGGCGAATGAGGTAAGGGATGGATTGGCCGGCGACGACGATCTGGCCGGAGACGCTGAGGGGCGCGGGGGCTGAATTCCCCTGCTGACCTGCGGCCGGCGGTGCCATGAGGCTCACACCTACGACTCCCGATAGCACGACTTTTAGCAAGTTTTCCATGCCGTCTACTTGAGATTAAGGCCAAGTTGAACTGCGATTGCAGCCTCCACTCGCGCTATATCCTCGGAACCAAGAGTCCCTAGTTTGGCGCCGAGTCGCAGTTTGCTGGCCGTTGCTAACTGGGAAGCTATCGCCTTGCGCTTTTTCCCTCTGAGTTCGATGATCGCTTCCCCAGGATATACACGATGAGTCTTTGAAGTAATCGGAACGACTTGCACCCTGTTCAGAGCCAGATTGGCCGCATTGTTCGACAGGACAATTGCAGGACGTGTTTTTTGAATCTCCTCGCCCAGGCTATCGTCGAATCTAACCCAGTAAACATCGCCGCGTTCAATAGGCATCGCCAATCAATCCTTCCGTCCATTCCTCGGCTTCTGCTTCTTGTTCATGATCGGCTGCCATCTGACGGTATCCATCTAACAACGCCACATCACGGCTGATGTTAAGTTCCTTGGCTTTGGTTTCGACCTCCTTAGCCAACTCCTTTGGCAAAATAAACCAGACGGGATGCGCATTCGCCAAAGGTACACCCTTTTTACTCTCGTGATCCCCATTCCAGCGGATGCCAATGCGCTCCTCTGGACCATAGGTGAGCCGGGCAATTGACCAACTGTAATCGACAGGCCCTCTGTCAAAAAGAATCTCAACATCACGGACCTTATTTTTCGGAGAAATCACGGTTTGCGGATCAATGTACATGGTTTTTGAAGTCTCCCTCAAATCAATCCTTACATACATACGTACGTATGTCAATTTCGCAGCGGCTTGCCGGTTTTCAGGGTGAAGGCGATGCGCTCCTGCGTTTTCGGCTCGCCGCAGAGAGAAAGGAAGGCTTCGCGCTCGAGGTCCAGAATGTACTGCTCGCTGACCAGGGTTCCGGGCGTGATGCGGCCTCCGGAGAGAATGTAGGCGGCCCAGCGAGCTACTTTCTGGTCGTGCTCGGAGGCGTAACCGGCCTCGCCCATGAGAAAGACGCCGGCTTGGAGGGTGGCCAGGGCCGCTGTGCCGGGCGCGGGAATCTGCGTGCGCGGCTGCGGAGACACGTAGTTGGAGTTGGCGAGCGTCGCAGCCTGGGCCTTGGCGTCGAGGAGCAGCCGCTCGCGGTTGAGGGTGATGCGGTCCATGGGCGCGAGCAGGCCGAGTGTGCGCGCTTCGGCGGCCGAGGTGGAGACCTTGGCCAGTGCGATGGATTCAAAGGAGCGGCGGAGCGCCGTGGCCATCTCCGCCGATTGGGCAAAGCGGGAGGGAGGGTCGCGTGGATCGGCAGGTGCAAGGGCAATGGCCGCGTCGATGGCGCGCAACAACATTTCCTTGGTGCCGCCGCCTCCGGGAATGAGGCCGACACCGGCCTCGACCAGGCCGATGTAGCTCTCCGCGTGAGCCTGGCGGCGGGCGGCATGCAGGCAGATCTCAGCGCCGCCGCCAAAGGTCATTCCGAAGGGCGCAACGACCACCGGGCGGGGACAGAATTTGATGGCCGCAGTCGTCTGCTGGAAACTATGCACGACGGCGGCCAACTCCTCCCACTCGCCCTCTTGCACAGCCAGCAGCAGTTGCATGAGGTTGGCGCCGACGGAAAAATGCTCGCGGTCGCCGGAAATGACAAAGCCGGCAAAGTCGCGCACCGCGTCGGAGGCAGGATTGAGGACGGAAGAGACCATCGAAAGCACGTCGCCGCCGATGGTGTTCTTAAGCGAGTGCAACTCGATGCAGCCGATGCCGTCGCCGAGATCGACGAGCGATACGCCGGGGTTGGAGCGGACGACCCCGTTGGAGCGGCGGAAGTCGGCGATGCGGGCGTGGCCGGGGAAGGTGGCGACTGGCTCGAACTGGTTCCGCTCCGGCTGAAAACACTGGCGACCGTCACCGGCGTACCAGGATTGGTGCCCGGCGGTCAGCAGAGCATCGACACGCGGGCTTACGGCGAGGCCGAGGGCTTTCATGCGACTGACGGTGGAGGCAATGCCGGCCGCGTCCCACATTTCGAAGGGGCCCAGCTCCCAGTTGAAGCCGGCGCGCAGTGCGCGGTCGATGGAGGCGGCGTCCCCGGCCACTTCGCCGACGCGGTCGGCGGCATAGTTCCACAGCGCGGCAAGGAAGGGCCAGAGGAAGGCAGCGGTTTTATCTTTGGCGGGATCGTTTTCAAGCAGCAGGCGCAAGCGCTCGGGCAGCGTGGAGGCATTTTTAGCCATTTCCAAAGCCGGTAGAGCGGGCTTGGCAACGGGGCGGTATTCGTAGGTGGCGAGATCGAGGACCATGCGCAGGTCTTTTCCGTCTTCACCCTTGACCTTTTTATAGAAGCCCTGGCCGGATTTGTCGCCCAACCAGCCGCGCCGGAGCATCTCTTCCAGTACGCGAGAAAAGCCGCTTGGCGTTACGCCCTGGGGAAAATTGGCGGCCACATGGGCGGGAATGTCGATGCCCACCATGTCGGCCAGGCGGAAGGTGCCGGTGCGCGGCCAGCCGAGCGCCTGCCCGGTGAGCGCGTCCACCTCTTCAATGGTCAGCCCCTGCTCCAGCATCAGCGCGGCTGCCGTGAACATAACGGTGAGGCCGATGCGGTTGGCGATGAAGTTGGGGGTGTCGTTGGCCAGAACCACCAGCTTGCCCAGGTTGCGGTCGGCGAAGGCGGCAAAGGAGGCTACGACGGCGGGGTCGGTTTCGGCGGCGGGAATGACTTCGAGCAGGCGCATGTAGCGCGGCGGATTGAAAAAATGCGTTCCGAAGAAGCGGTCGCGGTGGGAGGCGAGTCCGGCGGCGATTTGCTGAACTGGCAGGCCGGAAGTGTTGGTGGTAAGCAAGGCTTGAGGGGCCAGATGAGGCACAACGCGATTGAGAAGGGCGGTTTTAATGGCCAGATTTTCCGCAACCGCCTCGATGACCCAGTCGCAGTTGGCCAGCTTCGGCAGGTCGTCGTCGAAGTTGCCGGGGGTGATGAGCGCGGCGAGCGTGGGCTCATAGAGGGCGGCGGGTTTGGCCTTGGCCAGAGCGGCAAGCGCGGATTTTGCCAGGCGGTTGCGGTCACCTTCGCCATCGGGAACGAGGTCAAGGAGGAGAGTGGGGATTCCGGCGTTGGCCAGGTGCGCGGCGATGCGGGAGCCCATGGTTCCTGCGCCCAGCACAGCGGCACGGCGGATTAAAAACGGTAAAGCAGCAGCGGGAAATGGCAAAGCAACAGCGGAGGGGGAAGTCGTGCTCATGCGGGCTCTCCTGCGTAAATTAGATAACTCTCAGAGGCTCACGACTCATTTATGGGCGGACAGGTTCCCGGCTGCCAGATCAGCAACAGGACTGCGCGGCAGGCGGTCAAGGAAGGATTGCGCCCGTTTGACCCTGCTTGGTCGAGGGCACTAGCTTAAAAGAGTGCGGGGAGGCGATTTTCGTCCTTCGGACAAGCAGAGCAAACAGAACAAGGAGATCGGATGCAAAGCAGAAGTTTCCCCTGGCTTTGGAAGGGCGTTTGGGCGCTGGCGCTGGCGGCGCTGGTGCTGGCAGGCGCGCATGCGCAGGACCTGAAGAGTTTTGAGCAGAAAATTACAACCAAAGTCCTGCCCAACGGGCTGACGCTGATTATTTGCGAGCGGCCGGATGCGCCCGTCTTCAGCTACTCCACCTTTATTGATGCGGGCGACGTGAACGACCCCTCGGGCCAAAGCGGCCTGGCGCATATGTTTGAGCACCTGGCCTTCAAGGGAACCAGCCAGATCGGCACCACGGACTACGCTGCCGAGAAGATTGCGCTGGAAAAGGTGGAGGCGGCCAACGACGCCTACGAGGCAGAGTACCTGAAGGCCGTGGGCCGCGATGAGAAGAAACTGGCGGAGCTGAAGAAGGCCTTCGTGGAGGCGCAGACCAAGGCGCACAAATTTGTCATCCCCAACCAATTCACCGACGTGGCGGAGCGCAACGGAGCCGAGGGGCTGAATGCCGAGACCGCGCTCGATAACACGGTCTTCTTCTGGTCGATGCCGGAAAACCGGCTGGAGCTTTGGGCGTGGCTGGAGAGCAGCCGCCTGGCCGACGTGGTGCCGCGCGAGTTCTACAAGGAACGCGACGTGGTGAATGAGGAGCGGCGGATGCGCACCGACTCCAACCCCATTGGGCGGCTTGTGGAGCAGTTGCTGGCTACGGCTTACGTGGCGCACAATTACGGCCGCAGCGGCGTCGGCTGGCCCAGCGAGGTGAGCCAGATCAACGCCACCGAGGCGATGGAGTTCCACAAGAAGTATTACGTGGGAGCGAATATCGTCATTGCCGTGGTGGGCGACGTGAAAGCTGCAGAAGCCCTGCCGGTGCTGGAAAAGTATTTCAGCCGCATTCCCGCCGGACCGAAACCGGAGGAGATGACCACCGTCGAGCCGAAACAGTTTGCCGAGAAGACGGTGGCGATCCGCGAACAGACGCAGCCTTTTTATGTTGAAGGCTACCACCGGCCCGACTACCGCAACCCGGACGATGCGGTATACGACGCCATCAGCGACATTCTGTCCAACGGGCGGGTCTCGCGGCTTTATCGCAGCCTGGTGCGCGATGAGCAGATTGCCGCAGAGGCCGCTGGATTCAGCCCCTTTCCCGGAGAAAAATATCCCAGCCTCTTCGCGTTTTTTGCTGTTCCGCTGCCGGGCCATACACCGGCGCAGATGCGCGACGCCATCCATAAGGAGATTGACAAACTGAAGAGCGCCGACGTGACAGACGAGGAGCTGGCGATGTTCAAGACTCGCACCCGCGCCGACCTGCTGCGCGGACTGGCCAATAACCAGGGGCTGGCCAACTCGCTGGCCGAGTACCAAACCCGCTACGGCGACTGGCGCGAGCTTTTTCTGCAACTGGACAAGGTGGACAAGGTGAGCAAGGCGGACATTCGGCGCGTGGCCAATCAGGTTTTTGTGCCGGGCAACCGGACCGAGGCGTGGATTGAGACAGAATCGAACGGGAAGGCCGCGGCGGCGCAGCAAGATGGAGGCGCGCAATGAAGAAGACTTTTGGAAAGTTAATTGTTTTTGCGGCCTGCGCTCTTGTTTTTGTGCCCGGCGCGCTCCAGGCGCAACAATCCAAGCCATGGGAGAAAATTCCCATTCCCAAGCTGCACGAGTTCAAGCCCCACCAGCCGCAACGCATTGAACTCAAGAACGGCATCGTCCTGTTTTTGCAAGAGGATCACGAGCTGCCGTTTGTGTCGGGCTCGGTGACGATTCCCGGCGGCTCGCGCGATGAAGACCCGGACAAGGCCGGTCTGGTCGGGCTTTATGGGCAGGCGTGGCGAACCAGCGGCACGGCAAAGATCAATGGCGACGCGCTGGATGATCTGCTGGAGTCCAAGGCCGCGCACATTGAAACCGGCGGCGACGTGGATTCCACGGCATTGTCGTGGGACTCGCTGAAGGGCGACTCCGATCAGGTTCTTTCTTTGGCGCTGGATTTGCTGTTTCATCCCAACTTCAGCGCGGAGAAGCTCGAATTGGCGCGACAAGAGGCGGCCACAAACATCGTCCGCCGCAACGACGACGAAGGCGGGATTGCCGGCCGCGAGTCGGTGAAATTAGTCTATGGCCCCAACAGCCCCTACACGCGACAGCCGGAGATGGCCACCATCGGCGCGGTTGGTCTGGAGGATTTGAAGGCGTGGCATGAGCGGACGATTGGCGGAAAGCTGATTGTCTCCGTCAGCGGCGACTTTGACCCTGTGGTGATGGAGGCCAGGCTGCGCGCGGCCTTCGCGGGGTTGCCGCGGGTGAAGGTTGCGCCGGCGAGACACGATGATTTTGCCGGACCCAAGCCGGGCGTTTATTTCATCGACAAAGAAGATGTGAACCAGTCGAATGTCGAGATTGTGGGCCTGGGCACGGACCGCCGCAATCCCGACGTACCGGCGCTCGCGGTGATGAACGAGATTCTTGGCGGCAGCTTTGCCAGCCGGATGTTCCAAAAGATCCGCACCGAACAGGGATTGGCCTATGCCGTGGGCGGAAGCTACGGCTATGGCTGGGATCATCCAGGCGAGTTCCACGCCATGGTGCTGACCCAGAGCGCCACGACCGTAGATGCCACCAAGCTCGCGCTGGCGGAGATCGACGGCCTCACCACGCGGCCCTTTACCGAGGAGGAGTTGGCGCGGGCCAAGGACAATATTCTCAACTCCTTCCTCTTCCGCTACGACACGCGGGAGAAGGTGCTGGCCATGCGTGTGCGCCTGGAGTTCTACGGCTATCCGTCCGATTACCTGGAAAACTACCGGGCCGCGCTGGAAAAGGTGACCATCGCCGACCTCGACCGGGTGGCAAAGAAGTACATTCATCCCGGCAAGCTGGCGATTCTGGTAGTAGGCAACGGGCCGGAGATCAAGCCCGGGCTGGAAGAGCTAAAGCTGGGGCCGGTGCTGCCCATCGACATCACCATCCCCATGCCCAAGCAACCGGAAGTGGAGAAAAAGCAGTAGGTCAAAAAAGGAATGGGTGCCTGTAGATGCTCAAGAGGTTGTACCTGCGTCGGAGCGGCTGATGGGCGGCCTGTAGTTGAGGCTACCATGAGGTCGCCGGTGATTGTAGTAGTCGGTCCACGGCTTGAGGCATGCATCGC
>Ga0302202_10005219_pt1 | contig 13345 bp, 9 predicted proteins | sample II_Bog_N3_3_FD_194579 | JGI IMG/M metagenome (GOLD analysis project Ga0302202, IMG submission 194579) | Peat permafrost microbial communities from Stordalen Mire near Abisko, Sweden - II_Bog_N3_3 | ecosystem: Environmental > Terrestrial > Soil > Wetlands > Peat | place: Sweden: Abisko, Stordalen...
GTCGTACTCGCCGACTTCAACGAGCGGCAGCTCGACGTCGAGGTCCGGTCGCTGGCCGCAACCGGCTACGACGTGATCGGCCATGTGGTCGACGTCTCCCAGAAGGACTCTGTCGACGCCCTGGCCGCCGATGCCGCCGTACGGGGCCCGGTGGTCGCCGTCGTGCACACCGCCGGGCTCTCCCCCGTCCAGGCTCCGGTCGACGCGATCCTGCGGGTGGACCTGCTGGGGACGGCACTGATGCTCGACGCATTCGGTCCGGTGGTCAGTTCCGGAGGTGCCGGGGTGTTCATTTCGTCGATGGCCGGGACCATGGCACCTCCGAACCCCGAGCTCGACCGGCAACTGGCGACCACGCCGACCTCCCGACTGCTGGAGCTTCCCGGACTGGCACCCGATGCCATCACGGACTCCGCCACCGCCTATGTCGTGGCCAAGCGGGCCAACCAGGTCCGGGTCACGGCGGCCTCGATCGCCTGGGGACGTCGGGGTGCCCGGGTCAACTCCATCTCCCCGGGCATCATCTCCACCCCGATGGGCGCCGCGGAGCTCGAAGGTCCCAGCGGCGAGTTCATGCGGATGATGATTGCCGGCAGTGGCACGGGTCGGGTCGGCACGCCCGAAGACATCGCGGGAGTGGTGGACTTCCTACTCAGCCACGACGCCGGCTACATCACCGGAACAGACCTCCTGGTCGATGGTGGGGTCGTCGCCGCGCTCCAGGCCCCACCTGCCTGAGCCGGCGACGAGCCGGCACCCTGCGCAACGGGTGGATCAGCCCCGGTCGGGCGATCGCCCGGCGGTCAGCTGATCGTGATGGCCAGCGTGGCCGTCGCCGTGTCCACCACGGACGGCTTGGTCTTGGACTTCTTGTCCACGACCTGGACCGTGAACGGGTAGGTCCCCGCCGTCTTGGCCTTGCCCGAGATCACACCCTTCGAGTTGAGCTTGAGGCCAGGTGGCAGCGGAGCCGACCCCGGGGCGAGGGACCACTTGACGGGAGGGATCCCGCCGCTCTCGGCCAGGGTCGCCGAGTACAGGACCTTGTTCGACTTGCTGTACACGGAACCATCCGGGAGGGACGTCGTCGTGATCGCCATCGCCAGCACGGTCAACGTGAACGCCTGGGTGGCGTTCACCGTGGTGCCGTTGGTGGCACCGAAGGTGATCGGGAAGGAGCCCGAGGCCGTCGGGGTACCCGACAGCACCCCGGCGGCAAAGGTCACCCCGGTGGGCAGGGTCCCCGTCTCGCTGACCGTCGGGGCCGGGAAGCCGGTGGTGGTCACGGTGAAGCTGCCTGCGGTGCCCCTGGTGAAGGTCACCGAACCGGCCGAGGTGATGGCCGGAGCGGTGGCGATCGTGTAGCTCAGGTCGCCCGTCGACCCGGCATCGTCGGCGAACGGCGCAGGTGTGAACACGGCATGCAGCGCATCGGCGCCCACGGGCAGGGACGACGTGGTGGTCTGGGCCTGACCACCGGCCACCGTCACGGCGCCGCCGATGGGCGTGGTGCCATTCTCGAACTGCACGGTGCCCGGAGCGGAAGGGCCCACCGTCGCCGTCAGCGTCACCGGGGTCCCGGTCAACGTCGGACCGGGCGGCGAGGCCGTGAGCGTCGTGGTGGTGGCGATGGGCGTCAGCGCCGGGTAGATCACCGACCAGACACCGTTGACGGTGTCCACGGAGATGTCGGCCGAGTCGTAGGTGACGTTGTTGCCGCCTCCCGACGTCTTGAGGCGAAGTTCGTACAGGTTGGCGTAGGCGCCGGACGTGTTCGGGAGCGCGCCCTCGATACCGGCCACCGTGAGGTCGGTCGACCGGTCGGTCAGCACCGGCAGGGCGGACGTACCGAGGGGTGCCGGTGCCGACGCGTTGGGGTACGCCGTGGACGTCGAGACCTGGGTGGTGGTCCATGCGGTGGGCAGTTCGCCGGGCACCGGAAGAGCGACGAACAGCGTCGCCCTGGTGTTCACCGGATTGATCACCGTGGCGCCCTGCACGTAGGCGGCCAGAGGCGCGTCGGTGACGTTGCCGCCGGTGATCTGCTGACCCTGGGAGTTGAAGAACGACAGGCCACCCACCGAACTCGGGTCCGGCTCCCAGGCCGGTGCCGACCCGCTGGCTCCAGCTGGGGTGGCAGGCGTGGCCACGCCCATGGTCGCGGCCAACACGGCTCCGAGGAGCACGGCGATGAGCGCACGCAACGTGACGCTACGGATTCGATTCGTCATGGGTGTGGGCCTTTCCTGGACGTACCCGGCGAGGCGGTGGTGGGCGGTGCCCGCTGGTTCCTTCGTCGACATTCCCTATAACTCCGGTCGACATTACCCGGTTTCCGGTACAGCCGCTGCCGTCCCACCCATGGCCACCCGACAGGAAGGCACCAACCCGCGCCCGGTGCGGGATCCCCGGCACGCACCGGCGCCGATTGCCTACGTGACGCAGGCCGGATCCCCATCACGGGCAGGGTGCTCGATCACCCGGCACGCGCACGCCCGGTCGCTGGTCGGTCCCGTCGGTCCCGGAGGCGGAAGAGGACCGTAGTCAGCCTGGTCAGCCGGGTGCACGGGTCGAGCACCTCCCCCGGTCCATCGGCGAGGCAGGGGTGCTCAGAAGGGCAGTGCACCGGCCTGGGCGGTGGCCAGCTCGTCGAAGATGGCCCGGCACGAGGACTCGTCCGACGGCGACAGCGGGTCGCGGCGCAGGGCCTCGAAGGCCGGTTCGGGATCCCCGGTCAGCGCCGACCGGACGACCAGCTCCTGCAGCTCGATCTGGGTCCGCATGAATTCGGCCAGCGGCTCGAGGACGGGCGGCACGACGTCGGGGGTGATGCCGGTCCCGTCCACCGTGCCCGGCACCTCGACGATGGCGCCGTCGGGCAGATTGGGGACGTACTCCCGGTTGGGCACGTTCACGGCGTTGAGCGTGCGCCGGTGGTCGGTCCACAGGGACCCGATGATGGGGAAGACCTCCTCGGCCGACCGGCCCGCCCGGTGCATCGGGACCCGGGACCCACCGTTGCCGTACCGGGTGACCAGCCGCTCCACCTGACGGCCGATCCCCTCGTGGAAGTAGACCGGGACGGGGTGCCACCCGGCCACCTCCTCGGCGAAGGGCACGTACTCCCCGATGTGGCTGTCGACCGAGCAGGGCAGGAGGCCGTACTCACGGAACATGTGGGACACCAGCGGGGCGTACATCTGCTCCACGGCCACCTGGACCAGTGGGACCCGGACCAGCTGCCGCGCCACCGACGTGACCGGGGCCGGGTAGTCGAAGTAGCGCCGGCGCCACAGGCGCCGCAGACGTGGGTAGAGGTCCTCCCCGGTGTCGGACCGCCGGATCTCGGTGAAGAAGGTGAAGTGGTTGATCCCCGAGGCCTTGGCCTCGATCTTCGATTTGGGGATCCGCAGCAGACCGGCGACCCGGGCCAGACCCCCGGCGAACTCGTGGCACATGGAGACGTTGCGGACCGACGTGGCCGTGTTGATGGCCAGGGCGACCCGGCTGAGCGGGTTGGTCAGGTTGATGAGGAAGGCGTCGGGGCAGTAGCGCTCGATGTCGGCACAGATGTCCAGCATGGTGCGGATGGACCGGAGGGAGTGGAAGACGCCGCCGGGGCCGCCGTTCTCGCCGGTGATCTGGGTGGCCCCGTGCCGACGGGGGATCTCGTAGTCCTCGATCCACCGCGGCCACCGGCCGACCTCGGCGCTGGTCAGGCAGAAGTCGGCCCCGACCATGGCCTCGGCGGGGTCGGTCGAGGCCTCGACGGTGATCGGGTGGCCGTTGCGCTCGTTCACGCGCTCGGCGAAGCGCACGGCCACCCCGAGCCGCTCGTCACTGATGTCGTGGAGCACCAGGGTGGCCCCCCGGGTGCGGCGCGTCTTGATGGCGTCGAGCGCCATGACCGGGCCGAAGGACATCCCGCCGGCACCGATCAGGCAGATGCGCGGTCCCCGGTCCCGGGGTGTCGGGTCCGTGCCGGTGCTCGTCGGGTCCGTGCCCATCGCTCCTCCGTCTCCGCGGTCCCTGTGATGGTACCGGCAGACGGCCGGGCCGGTCGGGTGACCACCGGCCCGGCCCGGCGTCGACCGGGTCGCCCGTCATCCACCCCCGACCCCCGGTGACCCTCCGTCCCACCGCTGTCGTACCAGCGGGAGGACCTCGTGGCCGAGCACGGCGATCTGTCGGCGGATCTCCGACGGCGGGACCCCGGGAAGGTGCACCCGCAGGTTGACGGCGTCCGCCCCGGAGTCGACCCAGGCCGCATGGATCCGTTCCGCCACCTCCGCCGGATCGGACGCGGCGATCGTCTGGTCCTCGGCGAACCCGGTCCCCGGGCCGGCGTAGCCGTCGTACACGGCACGCTGGCGCCCGATGAGGGCGGTCGGCCGTTCGCCGACCCACACCCGACGGATGATCACCTTCGACCGGACGCCACCTGCGGTGTCGTAGGCGTCGCAGATCCGACGGAGGCGGCCCACGTCGGACATGCCCTCGGACAGGATCCCCGCCCCGCAGCGGGCGGCCCGTCGGGCGGCCGCCGGCGAGGCCGCCGCGCTGAGCACCGGGACGGGCGCCCGGGCGCAGTCCTGCAACGCCCGGTCGCCGGCCAACTGGCCCAGGTCCCGACCCCGGAGCATCTCGACGATCCGGGGGAGACCCGCGGTGAACCGGGGCACCGCCGCGGCGAGCTCGACATCCATCACCTCGAAGTCGAGCGGGAGGGCACCGGCCGCCACTCCGAGCCCGACCCGGCCCGGATGGCGGACGGCCAACCAGGCCACCTCCTCGGCCAGCTGGGCGACGGGTCGGAGCGGCAGGAGGACCGGGCACGCCGCCACCCAACCGGTCGGGGCCTCCTCCAGGAGGAACGATGCCATCTGCAGCGGATTGGGCAGGTAGCCGGCGAACCCGCCGTGGTGCTCACTTGTCATGACGCCGTCGAAGCCGTTGGCCAGCCCGAGCGTGGCCTGGTCGCACAGCTCGCGGTGCACCTGACGGGCGTCGAGCTCGTTGTGGGGATAGAGACGGAGCGACAGCGAACCTCGGGCGAAGACCACCACGGGAGCCGACACTATGCGGCGCTCCGGGGGGGGACATCCCCTACGCCGCATCCGGAGGTCGGCGGGCCGCGCAGCACCCCGAGCTCCCGGGCCGGCGGAGCCCTACGATGCGGTCATGCGAGCGCTCATGTACGGGGTGGAGCCCGAGGTGCAGCCCAGGGTCGAGACGGACAACCGCCTGTTGCGGATGCTGGCCCGGACGCCGACCCGGCTCCTCGACATCGACGAGCCCGGGTTCCTCCGACCCGACTGGGTGGTGACCCGACCGAGGCTGGTGGGGATCTGCGGTTCGGAGTCCAAGGCGGTGTTCCTCGACTACGCCAGCCTGGTCGACCCGGACAACGCGGTGGGTATGCAGCAGAACCCGATGAAGGGCTTCGTGTCGTTCCCCCACGTCATGGGCCACGAGGTGATCGCCGAAGTGGTCGCCGTCGGCCCCGAGGCGGAGGGGCTCGAGCCCGGTGACCGTGTCGCCCTCAACCCGTGGCTCACGTGCGTGACCCGGGGAGTATCGCCCGTCTGCCCGGCGTGCGTGGCGGGCGACCTGAGCCAGTGCCACTCGTTCGGGAAGGGCGCGTTCGCCCCGGGCATCCACATCGGCATGTGTTCCGGGGTCACCGGGGGGTTCGCCGACCTCATGCCGGCGCACGACTCGATGCTGTTCAGCGTGCCTGACGAGCTGAGTGACGAGCAGGCCGTCCTGGCCGACCCGTTCTCGGTGTCCCTCCACGGGGTCACCCGCCATCCGCCCCAGCCGGGGAGCAAGGTGCTGGTCTACGGCGCCGGCGCCCTCGGCCTGTGCGCCGTGGCCATCCTGCGGGCCCTGTACCCGACGGTCGAGGTGATGGTGGTCGCCCGGTTCGACGCCCAGCGTCGCCTGGCCGAGTCCTTCGGGGCGTCGACCGTGGTCCCCGAACCACGGATGGAACTCATCGAGCAGGTGGCGGACTGGTCCGGTGGCGTACTGCAGCCGGCGGACGGCCTGCCGATGGCCTTTCCCGGCGGCATCGACGTGGTCTACGACACCATCGGGGCGGCCGAGACACTGGAGGTGGGCTGTCGGGTCCTGCGGGCCCGGGGGACCCTGGTGAAGCTGGGCATGCACGGCGCCGCCAAGTGGGACGACACGCCCGTGTACTCCAAGGAGATCGTCTACACCGGCTCCAACGCGTTCGGGATCGAGGAGGTCGAGGGGGTGAGGAAGCACGGCATCGCCCACTTCCTGGACATGGTCGGCTCCGGCCGGATCGACCTCACGCCGATGCTCACCCACTCGTTCCGTCTCGAGGAGTGGCGCGACGCCTTCGGTGTGCTGGCCGACCAGGAGACGTCCGGGGCGGTCAAGGTCGCCATCGACAGCCGCTAGCAACGGGCCCCCAGGCGCACTAGCTGGCCCGATCGTCGGCGCTCACCCGTTCGGCCGGAAGACCACCTTCATCGCCTGGCTGGAGGTCTTGTCGAGCCCGGCCCGGACGGCGTCCCGGTAGCCCTCGAGCGGGAACTCGTGGGTGACCAGCAGCTCGGGCGGGAACGCCTGGCCCGCCAGCAGCGCCAGGGCGGCATCGATCGAGTGGTCGGGGCCCCCGGACGCCCGGCCCATGTCCGCCGACGGGTTCGACCCGTGGTCGACGGAGCCCACCAGCACGAGCTGCTTGTACCAGATCGGGGTCAGGTCGACCGTGCCGATGCCTGCCGCACCCAGGGTGAGCACGGTTCCCCGATGATCGGCGGCCCGAAGTGCATCGGTCACCGCACCCGGCCCTCCGGCCGCCTCGATGACGTAGGGGAACCCTCCCATCAGCATCCGGTCGTCACCGTCCCCGACGGCCCGCCCTCCGGTCAGGGCGGCCAGCTCCTCGAACGCCGCCGCGCCGGAACCCATGACGACGGTCGTCGCCCCACAGGTGCGGGCCGCCTCCGCCTGGTGGGGGTGGCGGGCGAGCACCGTCACCGGGTTTTCCGGGAGGTAGGTCCGCACGGCCAGCAGGGCGGTCAGGCCGATGATGCCGCCACCGACGATGAGGATCGGGGTCCCCTCCTCGGGCGGACGGTGGGCCAGGCCGTGGATGGCGATCGAGATCGGCTCGTGGAGCCCGGCCACCTTGTCGGGTACGGCGTCGGGAATCGGATGCAGCATCGACCGGTGCCCGAGTACCTGCTCGGCCCATCCGGCCCCGAGTCCACGCGTGTACCCGAGTGACCGACCGCCGGTCAGCACGTGGCTGTCGAAGTGGAGACAGCTCGACGCCCATCCACGGGCGCAGTTGGCGCACGGTGGATCGATGCCCCGGGGCAGACAGGGGATGATCGGGTCGACCGCCACCCGCGTCCCGACGGTGACGGGGCAGTCGGGGCCGACCTCGATGACCGTTCCGGCGATCTCATGGCCCAGTTCGAAGGGGAAGTCGGCGATCCCCCGCAGGGTCGGTGATCCGTCGACGAGCGGTCCGAACAGATGGAGGTCGCTACCGCAGATGCCACCGACGTCGACCGCCACCCGGGCCCATTCGCCGGCGGGGAGTACGGGGTCGTCCACCTCCACCAGCGTGGCGGGAAAGTCGGCGTCGGCAACGTCGTAGCGAACGGCCTTCATCTCCAGGATTCTGCCGTGTCGGCGCGATCAGCTGCTTGATCCGGCTGTCCGTAGCCCCTACGCAGGCTCCCGTTCCGTCGGCGGACCGCTGTCGGCGTCAGGACCCGACATCGAAGGTGGCGTAGTACGGGGCGAAGCGCTCCCGGATCCGATCGGGCTCCAGGCCGAAGTCGGACAGCCGGTAGGTGTGCGAACCGTGCGCACCGGGCTCGTGGGTGACGGCCCACCCGGCAACCGAGGTGCGGGACCGTTGGTCGAAGGGGAGACCGATCCGGGCGAGCGCCCGTTGCAGGCCCGACACCGGATCGGTCTGGAGTTCGGAGAAGCTGATGTCGGCGAAGCGGTCGTCCCCCATCCGCTCGCGGAACTCCATGGCCCGCTGGACGGCGATCCACCACCGGTCGAGCTGGTCGCTGCCCAGTTCGACGGAGTCGTCACGGTCGCTGCTCCAACTGCGGGTGTAGTGGATGAGACTGCAGACGGAGCCCAGCACCTGGGTGGGGTCCCGGTGGCTCCAGAGGAACCGCGCATCCGGGTAGGCGTCGACTAGGGCATCGAGGGAGAGCATGTGCACCGGTGTCTTCAGGTGCCAGAGCGTCGGGGGGCAGTGCCACTGCAGCAGGCGGAGCACCCGCCGGTGGTAGCGGTAGGTCTCCGTCATGTCGGTGTCCACGACCCAGTCCAGATAGGAGGGCACCCGGGCGAAGCCGTCGAAGTGGGCCGTCCGGAAGCTCATGCCCATGAGGTCCTGGCACTCCGTGGCCGTGGTGGCCTCCGTGTGGTACATGGTCTGCATCAGCGGGAAGGCCTCGTTCATCAGAGCCAGATTCGACTCGGTGGCGGCAATACGTGGGTCGTCGTGTTCGGTGGCCTTCTCCGGTGGAGGGACAGGGGTTCCCGACTCCCACAGCCGGAGCGACCGGAACTGGGGATCGGCGGCAACGAGTTGGCTAAGCGCAGTGGTGCCGGTGCGGGGCAGACCGATGACGAACACCGGGCCACCGATCTCCTCCTCGGCGATCTCCGGATGGATGCGGTACGTCTCCTCCACCGCCAGCCGGGCGGCGAGGAGTGCCGTCAGTCGGGCGTGCTGCATGATCTCGCCGAGCTCGGTCAGATCCCCCTCGTCGTTCATCGACACCACCAGGCGTTCGAGCCCTTCGCGGTAGTACTCGCCGCCGGTGTCCTCCAGACCCGTCTGGGCCCGGGCATCCCCCTCGATCCGGTCCGCGTCGAGCGTCATCGTGCGAACCGCCGGCTCACCGCTCTCCTCCGGATCCCGATCGCCGCGGCCCGCTCCTCGGGAGTGACCGTGCGGGTGTCCGGCGGCAGTTCGTCGGCCAGGCGGTCGAACGGCACCAGCCGGGTGGTCGGCACCGGTGCGGTTTCCGTGCGGACGCAGCGGAGGATGATCGGACCTTCGCAGTGCCCGGCGGTGTCGAGCCAGTTGGCGATGCCCGGATCCTGATGGGCGACGACGACCCGTACCTTTCCGTCACCGTCGACCACCGCCTGGAACCCGTTCAGGCTCGACTGCCGATTGCCGTAGTCGATGGTCTCCCACCAGAGGTTCCCCAGTGAGTAGCTCCAGTAGAGGCCCTCCGGGGGCGTGACCTCGATGATCAATGCCTCGTCCGGCCCGAGCTTCCACGATCCGATGACCGGCCTGTTTTCGGCGGCGGCCCCCATGGCCGTTCCGTCGAGCGGAGGGAGGAAGGTGTTGGGTGCCTCCGGGTTCGAGAAGCCCAGGAAGAAGTTGAGATTCTCCTCCACGAAATCACCGAGGGCGATCACCTGACGGGCCATGGCGGCCTGCGGGTCCACGGAGGATTGCCCGTCGGCTCCGGTGGGTCCCGACAGTGGCTCGATCGACATGGTCACGGGAACCTCGTGTTCCCAGTCGTAGAAGAAGTGGCGCACCACCAGCATGGTGGCGGACTCGTCGAGGCGGAGCCAGTTGCCCTCGTGCGGTTCGGCCGAGAGGATGATCTCGAACTCGCCCCCGGGTCCCAGCTCGAACTCATCGATCAGGGCATTCGACGTCGAGGCCATCCCGGCCATCACCTGAAGCCCTACGTACCGCGCGGATCCGCGGGTGCCCGACAGTCGATAGGTGCTGCCACCCTCGAGCGCCGAGCCGACGTAGATGCAGTCCGGGCACTCCATCCCCCACTTGTAGGCGGCATCCATTCCGGAGGGCTTGATCGCCGGGACCTGGTCCAACCCCCGTCGGAGAAGTTCGTCGATCCCCACGCCCAGAAGTACCAGAAGATGTCGGAAACCCGAGGTCATGTCCGTCGGATCGTTCGGCACGGCGTCGGAAAGCACGGTCTCACCGGCACGCCTGAGCGTGTCGAGCAGGTGGATCCACGCCTCACCGGACTCGAGATCCTGCGCCGTCGCGTCGCCGGCCGAGGCGGCCTCGCTCACCGCAAAGGGAAGCCAGGCCGGATTCCTGAACGAGCTCATGGCCGGCCCGGCGATGGTGCTTCGGCGGACATTGACGCCCCCTTCCGTTCGAACCGGACGATATCCAGAACTTGTGGATGTTCTAGCTGACCGACGGTGTGGATTGCCTGGGGAATCCTGGATTTGCCCGTGGGACCCGATCGGCTCGTTGCGCGGGCTGATCCGAGAGTTGCGGGCAATCGCTACGTCGTCAGCCCTCGGAGCTGGGGACGAGCTGCCGGTCCACAGATACAGGGGCAGAGGACGACGGGGTGCGACCGCGTGTCGAACTCGCCTCGGCGGTCTGTGATCCCGGATCAGACGGAGACGGGCGTGAATTCACCCTTCCACTGCAGGTCCTGCAGCCGGGCGTCGGCGCAGAAGTCCACCGTAGCGAGGTCGACCACATAGGTCTCGGGATTACCGATCAGCCGGTAGGCGTAGCGGGGAGTGCTCAGGTTCAACACGGCATCCCAGACCGTCACCTCGGGGACGAGGTCCTTGCCCATGGCCTCCTTGATGGCGCCCGGCGGGATGTCGAAGGCGTTGCACACATGGAGCGCAAGCTGCTCGGCCTCGTGGGCGTCGTCCGCCTGGTCGACGAGCCGGAGGACGCTGAAGAGGCGGACGAACCGGGCCGACGGGGTGTAGTCCGCGGGGATTCCACGCAGGCCCGCTCCCTGGCCGGGTGCGGACAGGGTGAGCCCTCCGACCACCTCGTCCGGTGGGTTCTCCGAGGAGACGCCCAGGTAGTTGCCGAGATTGGTCAGGTGCCAGTCGAGCCAGGGCGCGTTGGTGGCGACGCCGACCGGGTTGTCCACGACCCGCGTGCCGCGAGGATGGAACTCGATGGCGATCGATCCGGCGGTGTCGTGGACGAGGCAGTGGACCGGCGGCACGAAGCCCATACCGGGATCCCTTCCGATCACGTTGATCCCGGCCATCGCATCCTTCACCTCGGCGATGCTCGCGCAGGTACCCAGCAGGTAGGCCGCCAGGTCGAGCTGGGAGAGGTCGGAGCCGTCGCCCTTGAATCTACGGAACGAGCAGTAGCCACCCGGCATGTAGAGCAGGTGGGCGCTGACACCCGCCGTGTTGATGCCGTCGACCAGCCAGTCCGCACGGCCGAACACCCCCATACCGACGACCCCGTGGGTCGCCTTCCACGTCTTGGGGCGGCCGCCGTCACCCACGGTGCCGGTGCCGGCGTGATCTGCGGGCAGCACCGACAGCTGGGTCGGCATGCCCATCGGGAACTCCATGCTCCGGGCCGCGACGACACTTCCGTCCTTCGCCGTCGGAAGTTTGAATGTCATGCACATGGGAATCTCCTGTACTCGCTCGTGGTGGCTCCCGGACCGGTGGCCCGTTTCGCCTGTCGTCGATCCTGGGTGCCGATGGCCGTCACCCTGCCGTGACCGTGCCGGCCGGTGCGGCGTCGGCATGCGGATCGCCCTCGTTGCCGGACAGCAACACGAAGGCGACGATCCCTACGACGAGGGTCAACCCGCCGGCGATGAAGAAGGTCGTGGAGAAGGCGTGCCCGTACGAGACGACCGCGTCCTTGAGGGCGGCTCTGCCTGCCGAGGTGGTCGGCGCCGTACCCTTGGACGCGTACACGCTGACTGCGTCGAGACCGGTCGAGAGCTGGTTGGCCGGAACTCCCGCCTTGTCCATCCGATGGATGACCCCTCCATCGGTGAGCCTGTCGATCACGACGGCCGAGAGCGAGAAGCCCATCGTGTAGAAGAACTGGCCGAATGTGGTCCGTGAGCTCGACACCGGACCCAGGTACTGCTCGGGCGCTTCAGCCAGAATCAGGCTCCCGAACGGCACGGCGGCGATGATCACGCCCGCTCCGGTGAGGATGAGACCCGGGAGATAGCCCAGGAGGCTGGTCGAGCCGTGGGCGATCGCCAGCAGCGCGAACCCCGTTGCCGAGACGATGCCCCCGACGAGGATTGCCGTACGGCCGCTCAGCCCCTTCGCCATCAGGCGTCCGGTCACCAGACCAGCCACGATTCCGGAGAACAGGAGCGGCAGCTGCCAGACGGCGACCTTGGCGGTCGCCAGCCCGTTGACGTACTGCCACAGGTTGGTGACCTGGAGGAACGCTACCGCGGTGCCGAACGTGTAGATGAATCCGGCGCAGAGGGCGGCCAGGAAGACCGGCGAGCGGAAGATGCCCACCGGAAAGAAGTGTCCCTCGTACCGGGATTCCCAGACGAAGAACGTTCCGAGGAGCAGGGCGCCGAGCACGAGCGGAAGGAGCGTCCCGGGACTGGTCAGGCTGTGGGCGAACTGGCTGGCCGAGTACAGGACGAGGATGACACCGGCCATCAGAAGTGCCTGGCCCGGCAGGTCGACCTTGTTGCCCGTGATCCGGTCGACCTTGGGCAGGAGCGCCGGCGTGATGACCACACACGCCACGCACATCACCGGGATCAACAGGAACGCCAACCGCCAGTGGGAGCTCGCCAGACTGCCACCGACGAACGTGAGCACGACGGTTCCCGCCATGACGACGGCGGTGAAGACCCCCATGGCTCCTGCCATCCGCTCCTTCGGCACGACCGCCGCCATGTAGCCGAACGCAGCGCCGTAGACAGCGCCGAGCCCGATACCGGTGATCGCCATGCCCAGCATGTAGACGGACGGGGACGGTGCGGCAAGCACCACCAGATTGCCGATCGCCCCCACGATCAGGGCCACCATCAGCACCTTGCGCCGGCCCAGCCGGTCTGCAAGGAGGCCCGTCGAGATCACGGTGGCGGCGATGGCCATGGTCTGGACGCTGGCGGCCAGCGCCTGGGTACTCCCGGCCATGTGGAGTGAACGGCTGGCGCCCACCAACGCCGTCGAGGCGATGTTCGGACACGAACCCTGCACGGCTCCGAGAACTCCGAGAAACGGGACCGCCAACCTGGAGACCTGTCTGACGGTGTGCCGTGGCACCGGCAGCGCGAGCTCGGGCGCAGGATCGATCGCGGTACTCACGGATGCTTCCCGGGGGCGACACACACGGCGATGGGCCGGGGCGTGCGCACCGGATCCAGTTCGATGGCCATCTCAGCCTCCCCTCGGGCCGGCACGATCACGATCGGCTGGCGCCGTCGGTGTCATCGCCAACACCGCGCCATCGACGGCAGGCGATGCCAACTTGAGCCACGCCTGGAGTGCAACAGCCGTTGTCGGTCGGGCCTTCCGACGTGCTTCCGCTCCGAGCGTGACCTCAGCC
>Ga0302202_10005220_pt1 | contig 13343 bp, 15 predicted proteins | sample II_Bog_N3_3_FD_194579 | JGI IMG/M metagenome (GOLD analysis project Ga0302202, IMG submission 194579) | Peat permafrost microbial communities from Stordalen Mire near Abisko, Sweden - II_Bog_N3_3 | ecosystem: Environmental > Terrestrial > Soil > Wetlands > Peat | place: Sweden: Abisko...
TGGGGTGCGCTTCGCTCACCCATCCTACCTCCGCCGACACTACACCCACATCCACCCCGCATCCCCCTCCACAAACCGCCCCCTCACCTGCTCCGCCTGATCAAACTCCGCCAACCGCGCGATCATCCTTCGCACCGATCCATCGCCCCCCGCCCATTCCGAATAGATCGCCCGCACCAGCCGATCCACCGGTCCCGCGAGCGGTTTTCTGCGGGTTTTCTCCCACCGCCGCACCGCCTGCTCTTCCACGCCGAGCATCGCCGCAAGGTTGCGTTGGGTCAGTTCCATCTCGATGCGCAGGAACCGCAATTCAGCCCCGGTCAGCGCTTGCTGACGGCTGATCAGCCAGTGCCCGATGGCCTTATGCAGCCCCGTCACATCATCCACCGCCATGCCCTCGCCATAGGGCGTGCTGTGCGTTTGGAAGCCATTATCGAGCCAGACATTGTCCAGCCCGCTCTCGATGTAATGATGCCCCATGTCGTCCTCACCGAATCACCGTGATCACGATGATTTTGTCTGGCCAGTCAAACGCAACAACACACACAACCGAATCACCTGCCACATTCCTGCGCATCGTCACCTGCCAATTGCCGTGACTGTTCAGAAATGGGCCTTCATCGATCACGCCCTTTTGCAGACACACCTCGATCTGCTTGCGCGTCACCTGCCGCATCCTCTGGCGGGCCTTCGCGTGCGAGACCAGAATCACCCGAGAGGAATCCTGCGCAATCCGGCGCACGACCTCCAAGGCTGCAACCGCTGTTAGGTCGTCAGGGTGTTTGCTGTCCATCGACCTATCATATAGATAGGTGATCTGACGGCACAATCAAGGGAAATCCCGTAATCCCCTCCCGTCCGAATCAGCAAGCCGGGTCGGAAGGCCGGGTGTTACGCATGAGCGGCCTACCCCCCCGATCTGCGATACCCACTCCATCCCCGCTTGCACGCCGCCCCATTTCCCCCCATCTCCCCTCCATGCAAAACCACTCCTCCTCCAGCAATCATGACCCCGTGGGCTGGCACGGGACGACCATTCTCTCTGTCCGTCGCGGCAAGTCTGTCGCCATGGCGGGGGATGGGCAGGTGACACTCGGACAGACCGTCATCAAGGGCACCGCGCGCAAAGTGCGGCGCATTGGCGGCGGTTTGGTGATCTGCGGGTTCGCCGGGGCGACCGCCGATGCGTTCACCCTGCTCGAACGCCTGGAAGCCAAGCTCGAACGCTATCCCAACCAGCTCGAACGCGCCTGCGTTGAACTGGCGAAAGATTGGCGGACGGATCGCTATCTGCGTCGCCTGGAGGCGATGATGGCGGTGGCGGATAAGGATCATTCCTACACGCTCACCGGCAATGGCGACGTGTTGGAGCCGGATGACGGCATCATCGCCATCGGCTCGGGCGGCAATTACGCGCTCTCCGCCGCCCGCGCGCTGATCGAATTCGAGAACCTCACCCCGGAAGATATCTGCCGCAAAGCCATGAAAATCGCAGGCGATATCTGCGTCTACACCAACCACTCCCTCACGGTGGAGACGATATAAAATGCTCGACGTTCCAACCTTTTCCCCCCGCGAAATCGTGGGCGAACTCGACCGCTTCATCGTCGGCCAGACCGACGCCAAGAAGGCGGTGGCCATTGCGTTGCGCAACCGCTGGCGGCGGCAGCAGCTGCCGGAGGGCATGCGCGAAGAGGTTGTTCCCAAGAACATCCTGATGATCGGCCCCACCGGCTGCGGCAAAACCGAAATCGCCCGCAGGCTCGCCAAACTGGCGCAGGCACCGTTCCTGAAGGTGGAAGCCACCAAATTCACCGAAGTCGGCTATGTCGGCCGCGATGTGGAGAGCATCGTGCGCGATCTGGTGGAAGCCAGCATCGTCATGCTGCGCGACGCGCGTAGGCGGGATGTGCAGGCCAAGGCGGAACTCAACGCGGAAGAACGGCTGATCACCGCCCTCGTCGGCGACCACGCCGCTGCCGATACGCGCTCGAAATTCCGCCGCATGCTGCGCTCGGGTGAGTTGGAAGAGCGCGAGATCGAAGTTTCTGTGGCCGAAGCGCCGGTGCAGGGGGCGGATATCTCCAATCTGCAACCCGGCATGGCGATCAACATCGGCGACATGATGAAGGGGATGTTCGGCAAACCGCCCGCCCCCCGCAAAATGACCGTCGCCAACGCCCGCGCCGCCATGCAGCGTGAGGAGGCCGATAAGCTGCTCGATCAGGAGAGCCTGACCCGCGATGCGGTGGCGCATGCCGAGGCGAACGGCATCGTGTTCATCGACGAAATCGACAAAATCTGCGCCCGCTCGGAGAACGGCGTGCGCGGTGGCGATGTGTCACGTGAAGGCGTGCAGCGCGATTTGCTGCCGCTGATCGAAGGCACCACGGTGAACACCAAGCATGGCCCGGTGAAGACCGACCACGTGCTGTTCATCGCCTCGGGCGCATTCCATCTCGCCAAGCCGTCTGATCTGCTGCCGGAATTGCAGGGGCGCTTGCCGATCCGCGTGGAACTCTTGCCGCTGTCACGCGAGGATCTGAAGCGCATCCTGACGGAGCCGGAGCATTCGCTGCTCAAGCAATATCAGGCGCTGCTCGGCACCGAGGGTGTCACGCTGGATTTCACCCCCGAGGCGATTGAGTCGCTGGCCGATCTGGCCGCCGACATCAACGAACGCGTGGAAAATATCGGCGCGCGTCGTCTGCACACGGTGCTGGAGAAGCTGCTGGAAGAAATCAGCTTCACCGCGTCCGACAAAGCCGGTGTGACCGAAACCGTGGACGCCGCCTATGTCCGCGACCGCGTCGCTCCGCTGGCCGGGCGGGCGGATCTGAGCCGGTTTATTTTGTAGTCGGAAGGTGGTGGGATGACGATGTCATCCCACCCTACGGACCCCGCCCCATGAAAATCCCCGCATTTCCCTTCACCACCACCGATTGGTCCAGCATCGAGCCGACGTTTCACCCTGGCGAAACCGGGCAGGCAATCTGGCGCACGCTCAACAACGGCGATCTGCGCGTGCGGATGGTCGAATACACGCCCGGCTATCTCGCCAACCACTGGTGCGACCGTGGCCATGTGCTGCTGGTGCTGGAAGGCGAGTTGGACACCGAGCTGAAAGATGGCCGCGTCTTCAAGCTCACACCGGGGATGAGCTATCAGGTGTCGGATTTCGGGGATGCGCCACATCGGTCGGCGACGAAGACCGGGGCGAAATTGTTCATTGTCGATTAGAGTGGGATGGAGTTGGGTTGAAACTTGACCACACCAAACCGTCATTGCTGCGCTCCGCTTGCAATGACGGGGTGATATTGGTTCAATCCAAAATCATCCCACTCTAATCCAACGCCCGCTTCAAACATTTCCGCATCACCGACGGCAACGCCGCACCGGCCAGATCGGCACGCGCACACACCCGCCCCTCCACCGTAATCCGCACCACGCGAGCCATCTGCACGCGCAAATGCAGTTCGAAATGCGTCAGCACATGCCGCACTTCCCCCACATCGCGCCAATCGGCCTGCATCGGCGCGTGGGCGAAGGCGGCGTCTGGCGTCCAGCGATCCGTCTGCCACGGCGTGCCCGGCAATTCGCTCATCCCGCCATACAACCCGCTCGGCGGACGGCGACGCAGCAGCACGGCCCCTGTGTCGTCGATCAGGCAGAAATGTATCCCATGCCGCAGCGGACGTGCCGCTTTCGGCGTTTTGCGTGGCAATTCGGCGGCGATGCCAAGCTTGCGGGCTGCACACTCATCGCGCCACGGGCAAATGGCGCAGGCTGGGTTGGTCGGCGTGCAAATCGTCGCCCCCAGATCGAACAAGGCCTGCGCGAAATCAGACGGGCGCGCCTGTGCTGCCGGATCCTCCCCCAAACGCGCAGCGCCCACAGCGATCTCCGGCTTGGCGGCGGGCAGTGCGGTTTGAATGGCGAATAGCCGCGAGGTAACGCGCTCCACATTGCCATCCACCGGCACCGTCGGCAGCCCAAAGGCAATGGCGCCGATGGCGGATGATGTGTAGGGGCCGATGCCGGGCAGGGCGCGCAGTGCCTCCAGCGAGCGCGGAAAGCCGCCTTGTGCCACCACTGCCTGCGCACACGCATGCAGATTGCGGGCGCGGGCGTAATAGCCCAGCCCCGCCCAGGCCTGCATCACTTGCTCACTCTCCGCTGCCGCCAGAGCGTCCACAGTGGGAAAGCGGTCGAGAAAGCGGTGGAAATAGGGTATGACGGCGGTAACCGTCGTCTGTTGCAGCATGATCTCGCTGAGCCAGACGCGATACGGATCCATCGCCTCGCCCGGCATCGCCCGCCAGGGCAGGGTGCGGCGGTGGCGGTCATACCAGTCGAGCAGGGCTTGGGCATTGGGCACGGACAAGTGATGGCAAGCGAGACGCGCAACAACAAGCCCGCAATTGAAGACAACCGTCATATCTACGGCCCACGGTCGCTTTCGGCTGTGCTGCCGTCGATGTTGCGGCCGATTTTGCGCAAAAAAGCCCCCGGCATCGCCACGTTGATTTCCGACTGGGAAGCGGTGATCGGCCCGGAGCTGGCAGCGGTGACGGTGCCGCGCAAGCTCGCCGCTGGCACGCTGAGCATCGCCTGTGCGGGTCCGGTGGCGATGGAGTTGCAATATCTCGCCCCACAATTGCTCGCCCGCATCAACGCCTATCTCGGCGGCACCGCCGTGGCGCGGCTGCGACTGGTGCAGGATCTTCGCCCGCTGCCGCCCTTGCCGCCCGTCCGCCCCCCGGCATTGCAGGAAGCGCAGGCGGCGGTGCAGTCACTGCCTGCGGGCGAATTGCGTGAGGCGTTGGAGCGGTTGGGGCGGATGGTGCTCAGGAAGCCATAACGCGTCACTGCGGCGTCAACACATCCACCGACGTCGATTTCACCAGCGCCACCACCGCCGCCCCCGGCACCAATGCCAGTCGCCCGACCGCATCGGGCGTCACGCGGGCGAGCAGAACCGTGTCGCCCAGCATCACCTCCACCATCGCGGCATGTCGCACCGGGTCTTGCACCACGCGACGCACCACGCCCTCCAGCGCGTTGTGCACGCTGATCGCATGCGGCACCTCACCCGCCAGGATGATCTCGCGGGCAGGCACCCGCACACGCACCCTCTTCCCCACCGCAGAGGCCAACAGCGGCACGGAGAGGGCGATGTCTGGTCCGGCAAGGCGGGTGAGTTGACGGGTGGCGTCATGTGCCTCTACGGCCAATTCCAGCACCGTCCCGGCATCGTCGCGGGCAGCCAGTGGCAGGGAGGCATCAGCGGCGATGCTGGCAATCGGACCGCTGGCGCGCAGACGGCCGCCCTCCAGCAGCACGACGTGATCGGCGAGCAATGACAGTTCGGGCAGCGAATGCGACACATAGAGCATCGGCAGTGACAGGCTGGATTTCAGCTTGAGCAGAAACGGCAAAATATCCGCCCGGCGTGCATCGTCCAGGCTGGCCAGCGGTTCGTCGAGCAGCAGCAGACGCGGTTGCGACAGCAGAGCGCGGCCGATGCCGACGCGTTGTTTCTCACCGCCGGAGAGCGTGTGCGGCGCGCGGCGCAGCAAATGGCCGACGCCGAGCAGATCGACCACATCGTCAAAGCCAATCGGGCCGGGGGCCGCACGACGCAGGCCGTAGCGCAGATTGGCCTCAACATTCATGTGCGGAAACAGCCGTGCATCCTGAAACACCTGCCCAATCCGCCGCCGCTCCGGTGCCACCCACACACGATGCCCTGAGTCCTGCAACACCTCGCCATCGAGCGAGACATGGCCGCGGTCGGTGCGCAGCAGACCGGAGACGGCGGCGATCACGGTGGATTTGCCGGCGCCGGACGGGCCGAACACCACCGTCACGCCCGGTGTGGGCGCGCTGAAGGCGATGTCGATTTCGATCTCGGGAAAGCGGTGATGCAGGGCGATGGTGATCATCGTCCCAGCCTCGCGCGCAGGCGGCGGCCGAGATATTCGGAAATCAGCAGCCCCGTCACCGCCAACGCCACAGAAACCAATGACAGCCGCGCCGCCACCGCATCACCATCCGGGGTTTGCAGCGCGGAATAGATCGCCAGCGGCAGGGTTTGCGTCTGGCCGGGGATGTTGGCGGCGAAGGTGATCACCGCGCCGAACTCCCCCAGCGAGGCGGCAAACGCCACCACCGCACCCACCACAATGCCGGGCAGCGCCAGCGGCAGCACGATGGAGAACAGCCGGTCCCAGGTGCTGGCACCGAGCGTGCGGGCGGCGTCAATCAGGCCGGGGTCGATGGCGTCAAGCGACAGCCGGATGGCGCGGACCATCAACGGGAAACTCATCGTGGCACATGCCAGCGCAGCGCCCGCCGTGGTGAACACCAAACGGATGCCGAACCAGTCATGCAGCATTGCCCCAATCGGCCCCCGCAGGCCGAACACCAGCAGCAACAGCCAGCCCACCACCACCGGCGGCAGCACCAGCGGCAGATGCACGATCACGTCCAGCAGCGCCCGCCCGGGAAACCGCCCGCGTGACAGCAGCACCGCCATCAGACAAGCCAACGGCAATCCGAACGCCACCGCGCGGGCGGCGACCGTCAGACTCAGGCGGATCGCCATCCATTCATCGGGCGAGAACCCCAGGCTCATGACGGGCGACGCGATACGTGGCCGCTCATATCCTCACCGGCGTTGCGCGGCATCAGCAGAGCGGCGGGGGCGGCGAGCAGGGAGATCACACCCACAACCGCAAACGCCGCTGCAAACTCCGGCACGCCCGGATGCGGGTGATTCCAGATCTGCATCGCCTCATCAATCACCGCCGCACTCACCGTGACACCCATGGTGAGCGAAATCTGTTGGATGGTGGCGTAAAGGCTGGTCGCCGCACTCATTCTTTCACGTGGAATCTCGGCATAGGCCACCGAATTATAGGCGGTGAATTGCAGCGAGCGGAAAAACCCGCCAGCGAGCAAGATCACATAAATCCAGAACAACGGCGTGCCCGGCTCGAACCAGGCGCAGAAAATCAACAACACACTCGCCACCACCGCGTTGACCAGCAACGTGTCGCGGAAGCCGAAATGCCGCAGCGCGCCCATCGCGGCGGGCTTCATGATCAACGCCCCGGCCGAACTGGTGAAGGTCACTAAGCCGCTCTGTGCGGGGGAATAGCCAAAGCCGATCTGCAACAGCAGCGGCAACAAAAATGGGATGGCACCCACACCCACACGGAACAACGTGCCGCTGACCACCGAGACCAGGAAAGTCGGCACCCGGAGCAGCGTCAGGTCAAGCAGCGGGGCGGGATGCCTGCGGGCGTGCAGGAAATAGATCACCGCGAACAGCACGCCACCAGCGATCACCGCACGCCCCATCCACGGCTCGATCATGCCGCGCCCGGCGATCTCGGTGCCGGTCATCAGCAAAGCCAGCGACAGGCCGGACCACAGCAACCCCCAGCCATCCAGCTTCGGCACCGCGTCATCGCGGAAATCTGGGGCATATTTCGTCACCAGCACGATGCCGAGCAGGCCAATCGGCACATTGATGTCGAATACCCAGCGCCAGGAAAAATACGTCACGATAAAGCCGCCCACCGGGGGGCCTAAGATCGGGCCGAACAAAGCGGGCATCGACAGCCACGCCATCGCGCCGACGATCTCGGATTTGTCCGCCGTGCGCAGCAACAGCAGCCGCCCCACCGGCACCATCATCGCCCCACCCACGCCTTGCAGAATGCGGGCAAGCACCAGGAAGGACAGGGTGTCGGCACGGCCGCACAGCACGGAGCCGACGGTGAACACCGCAATCGCGGCCCGAAACACCTGCCGCGCGCCAAAGCGGTCGGCCATCCAGCCACTGGCGGGGATGAACACGGCAAGACTGAGAAGATAGGATGTCAGCGCGACGTTCATGCGCACCGGGTCGGCACCGAAATCGCGCGCCATGGTGGGCAGAGCGGTGGCGACGATGGTGCCGTCCAACGTCTGCATAAACAACGCACAGGCAACGATGAGCGCCGTCAGCCGCGTACGGCGTTGATGCTGGCGGCGCTCATCGTCGGTTTGCATCGGCTTATGGGATCAGCACGGTGCTGCCGGTGGTCTTGCGCGCTTCGAGGGCAGTGTGTGCCGCCGCCGCATCGCTCAGCTTGAAGGTCTGGTTGACGCGGATTTTCACCGCACCAGAGGCCACAACGTCCATCAGTTCAGCCGCCGCTGCCACCAGATCGGCACGCTTGGCGGTGTAGGTGGCAAGCGTCGGGCGGGTGATGAACAGGCTGCCCTTGGCGGTCAGCACGCCCAGATCAACCGGCGGCACCGGGCCGGAGGCGTTGCCAAACGAGATCATCAGCCCGAGCGGGGCCAAACAATCGAGGCTGGCGTTGAAGGTATCCTTGCCCACGCTGTCATAAACCACCGGCACCATCGCCCCACCGGTGATGCGCTTGACCTCGGCAGGCAGATCCTGATGGCCGACCACGACATGATCCGCACCATGCGCCCGCGCCAACTCGGCCTTCTCAGCGGTGGAGACCACGCCGATCACGTTCACACCGAGATGCTTGGCCCACTGACACAGAATAAGACCCACGCCACCGGCTGCCGCATGCACCAGAATGGTCTGGCCAGCCTGCACCGGATAGGTGCGACGCAGCAGATATTGCGCCGTGAGGCCCTGCAACATCATCGCCGCCCCGGTGTTGAAATCGATGGTGTCCGGCAGCTTCACCAGACGATCCGCCGGGATGACGCGCTGCACGGCATAGGCGCCAATCGGCCCACCTGCGTAGGCGACGCGATCACCGACGGCGAGGTCGGTCACACCCGCACCGAGCGCCAGCACCACACCGCTGCCCTCCATGCCGATGGTCGCAGGCAAGGCGGATTTGTAGAGGCCGGTGCGGAAATAGACGTCGATATAGTTCAGACCGACCGCCTCATGCCGGATCAGCGCCTCACCGGTACCGGGCTCTGGGGTGGGAACATCCTCCCACTTCATCACCTCGGGACCGCCATTGGCGTGAATGCGGATCGCTTTCGTCATGTCCGTTCCTGTATTGGTTGACTGTCTTGGGATGAGGCTTGCGCCTCTTGCTCGAGTGTCAGCAGAAAAAACTTCGTAGGCAAACCATCTCCGCCCGAATAGCCGCCCGGGCCCGCCGACGCAACGATGCGGTGACAGGGGATCAGGATGGGGATCGGGTTGTTCGCCATCGCCGTGCCAACCGAACGCGCACTGCCCCCAGCTGTCGCCGCCAATTCGGCGTAGGTGCGGGTCTGCCCGGCCGGGATTTCGCACAAAGCCTGCCAGACGCGACGGCGATATTCGGTGCCGAAGGGGGCGAGCGGCAAGGTGAAGCTGTGGCGCTCGCCGTCAAAATAATCCTGCAATTGCTGACGTGCTTCGAGCAGCAACGGCGTCTCACTCTGGTCGCGCCCCCACCCCCAATCGAGCGCTACAATCGCGCCGTCGTCTTCCGAGACGGTGAGGTCACCGACAGGTGTGTGCAGCGAGAGTTGCGGCAAGAGATATTCCAGATGAAAAGAGGCAGCCCCGGAGCGGATGCGAGCGCCACCGCTCGCTTCTGTCAAGCGGCGGACACGCAGGGGCGGGGTTGCTTTGGTGGTTTTGTTAGAGATATGCAATGATTGATGCCCGCCTTCCCGGTGATCCGAACCCGTATTTCGAGGCCCATGTGTTCGTGTGCGGCAATCGCCGTCCGGACGGGCATGAGCGCGGATCCTGTGCGGCCAAAGGATCGGAAAAGCTGCGCGACTATATGAAGGTGCGCGCGAAGGAGATGGGGCTGAAAAATCTGCGCATCAATGCCGCCGGTTGTCTGGATCGCTGCGAGCATGGGCCGGTGATGGTGATCTATCCGTCGGGCGTTTGGTATAAAATCGAAACGATATCGGACGTCGATCAGGTATTGGAACAACATCTGCGCGATGGTGGCCGGGCCGAGGCGTTGCTGGTGCGCTGAACAGGCGAGGGGCGGAAGCGGGCGATGCGTGAGACGATTTATGCGCCAGCCGGTCTGGTCGGCCGCACCGCGCTGACGGTGCTGCGGCTGAGTGGTCCGCGCACCGGCGAGATGGTGGCAGCCCTGGCAGGCGGTCTACCGGCCCCCCGTTTCGCCTCACTGCGCCGCCTGCGCGACGGAGAAGGCCGCGTGCTGGATCGCGCTCTGGTGCTCTGGTTCCCCGGCCCGCGCAGCTACACCGGCGAGGATTGCGCCGAATTGCATCTGCATGGCGGTGGCGCAGTGTTTCACGCGGTGAGCGGGGCGTTAACCGCCTTGGGCGCGCGTCCAGCCGAAGCGGGGGAGTTCACCCGGCGGGCAGTGCTGGAAGGCAAGCTCGATCTGCTGGAGGCGGAGGCGACGCTCGATCTGATCGAGGCGGAGACGGACGCACAGCGGGCGCAGGCGTTACGGCATCTGTCCGGTGAGATGAGCGGTGTGGCCGAGCAATGGCGGGCAAGCCTGTTGCGTCTGCTGGCGCATCAAGAGGCGCTGATTGATTTCCCCGATGAGGATTTGCCGCCCGAAGTGGATGCGGCGTTGCGCGATGGCATTGCCGCCCTCCGCGGCGATTTCGCCCGCGCCCTCGCCGAGGGGGCACGCGGCGAGAAGCTGCGCAGCGGAGTGACCATCGCCATTGTCGGGGCACCCAATGCCGGGAAATCGACTCTGCTCAACGCGCTCTGCCAGCGCGACATCGCCATCGTCTCCCCCATCGCGGGCACGACGCGCGACGTTCTGGAAGCACGCATCGTGCTGGAGGGCGTGCCGGTGACACTACTCGACACCGCCGGTCTGCGTGACACCGTCGATCCCATCGAGGCGGAAGGTGTTCGCCGGGCACGGCGGCGATTGGAGGAGGCCGATCTGGTGTTGGCACTCTCTGACGATGGCGTGTGGCCAGACGTGCCGGACGGAATTGTTATGCTGCATGTGCGAACAAAATCTGATCTTTCGCCCGAGATGGCCCGGGCGGATGTGGCGATCTCGGTGGTGTCGGGCGAGGGGATGACGGCGTTGCTCGCCGCACTTTCGCTGCGGGTGCGAGATCTCGCCGGATTATCGGCCTCCCCCACGCTGACCCGGGCGCGACATCGCGCGGTGTTGCTCGCAGCTGTCGCGCAATTGGAGGCAGCCGAGGTCGCCGAATGGCCCGAACTGCGCGGCGAACATTTGCGCCAAGCGATGCGGGAGATTGGTCGCCTGACCGGGATGGTCGATACCGAAGAAGTGCTTGGCTCTATTTTCGGTGAGTTCTGCATCGGCAAATAGTCGCATTGCATCGATTGCGCTTGATTTGCGCGGGCACTGTGGTGCATGGCGCGCAACATGAGCAAAAATTTCGACGTTATTGTAATCGGTGGCGGCCACGCAGGCTGCGAGGCAGCAGCGGCGGCAGCGCGGATGGGTGCCCGCACGTTGCTGCTCACCGACAAAATCGAGACCCTCGGCGAGATGTCCTGCAACCCAGCCATTGGCGGGATCGGCAAGGGACATTTGGTGCGCGAAGTGGACGCGCTTGACGGGTTGATCGGACGGGCAGCGGATCTGGCCGGGATTCACTTCAAATTGCTCAACCGCAGCAAAGGCCCAGCGGTACGCGGCCCACGGGCGCAGGCTGATCGCAAACTGTATCGTCGTGCGATGCAGAGCCTGTTGGCGGATCAGGCCAACCTCACCCTTCGGGCCGGGCACGCGGTCGATTTGGAAATCGGCCCGGACGGCGCGCTCTCCGCCGTTTTGTGTGAAGACGGCACCCGGATTGGCTGCCGGGCCGCGGTGATCACCACCGGCACATTTCTCCGCGGTCGGATTTTCATCGGCCCGGAGTCAGAACCCGCAGGTCGCGTCGGCGATCGTCCGGCGGTGGGGCTGGCTCTGGCGTTGGAACGTCTGCAATTGCCGCTCGGCCGCCTCAAGACCGGAACGCCACCCCGCCTGGATCGTCGTACGATTGATTGGGATAGTCTCGACGCGGATTGGGGCGATGCGGTACCGGAATTGTTCAGCACGCTGTCGACCGGCGTGGTCAATGCGCAAATTGCCTGCGGGGTGACGGGGACGACGGTGGCCACACACCAGATCATCCGCGACAATTTGCACCTCTCGGCGGTCTATGGCGGGCAGATTTCCGGACGTGGCCCGCGCTATTGCCCCTCCATTGAAGATAAGGTGCACCGTTTCGCCGGGCGCGACCGGCACCAGATTTTCCTGGAGCCGGAGGGGTTGGACGATGACACAATCTATCCGAACGGCATTTCCACCAGCCTGCCCGCCACCGTGCAGGCCGCGATCATCGCCTCGATCCCCGGATTGGAGCATGCGCGCATCATTCGCCCGGGTTATGCAGTGGAATATGATTACGTCGACCCGCGCGCTTTGACGCACGGATTGGCGGTCCGCAGCCTTCCCGGCCTATTCCTTGCAGGGCAGATCAACGGCACAACCGGCTATGAAGAGGCCGCGGCCCAGGGGCTGGTGGCCGGCTTGAATGCAGCGCGGCTGGCCGGAGGGCAGGAGGCCGTTACATTCGACCGGGCAGAGGCCTATCTCGGCGTGATGATCGATGACCTTGTCACCCACGGCGTGACCGAGCCCTATCGCATGTTCACCTCACGCGCCGAATACCGCCTTACGCTGCGCGCGGACAACGCCGATCAGCGCCTGACCGCCCGCGGCGCGGCACTTGGCTGCGTCGGCACAATGCGGACGGCCCATTTTCAGCAGTTTTCAGCGGATCTTGCGACCGCCGCCACCCGCGCCGACAGTGACATCGCCCCCACCAAATTGCTCGAACAGCACGGCGTGACAGTGAAGTCAGACGCCTCGGCGCGCTCAGCCACCGCCCTCCTGGGCAACAGCCAGGTGGATCGCAGCGCTTTGGAGCAAATCTTCCCCTGGATTGCCGAACTACCAGACCGCATCCGCCGCAGCCTGGAGGCGACTTCGATGTATTCCGGCTATTTGGGCCGTCAAAATGCGGAAATTATGGATTTCCGCCGGGAGAGCGATATTCCGATGCCCGACCTTGAGACACTCGCTGCCAATAGCGGGCTTTCCAATGAAATCCGCGAGAAGCTGGCGACTTTCCGCCCAGAGTCACTGGCGGCCGCCGCGCGCATTCCCGGCATGACCCCCGCAGCACTCGCCACCCTCGCCAGCCAGGCGCGACGCCTGCGGTCGGCATAGATGTTTCACGTGAAACACTCCACCCTGACGATCCCCAATGTTTCACGTGAAACAGAGGAACGTCTGCATACCTACGCAGCCCTGCTCACGCGCTGGAACCCAACGATCAATCTCGTGTCGAAATCCGACATCAGTGAT
>Ga0302202_10005223_pt1 | contig 13335 bp, 4 predicted proteins | sample II_Bog_N3_3_FD_194579 | JGI IMG/M metagenome (GOLD analysis project Ga0302202, IMG submission 194579) | Peat permafrost microbial communities from Stordalen Mire near Abisko, Sweden - II_Bog_N3_3 | ecosystem: Environmental > Terrestrial > Soil > Wetlands > Peat | place: Sweden: Abisko, Stordalen...
CTCGGCCCCGCAGAAGAAGAAGCGCCGCTGGCTGGGCACCGTGATCGCCGTGGTGCTCGTCGCGGGGCTGGGCGCGCTCGCCTGGTATCTCACCCACAGGCCGGCCGCCGGGCGCGGAGGCTTCGACGCCGGCGGCCCGCCAGGCCCGGGCGGCCCCGGGGGTCCGGGCGGCGGCGGCCGCCGCGCCGGCGGCTTGCAGAACACCACCACCGTGGGCATCGCCACTGTCACCCGTGCCGACCTCCCGATCAACGTCGACGCGCTCGGCACGGTCACGCCGAGCGCGACCGTCACGGTCGTGCCGCAGGTGACGGGCGTGCTGACCAAGGTGCCGTTCCAGGAAGGACAGATGGTCAAGACGGGCCAGTTGCTGGCCGTCATCGAGCCGCGACCCTTCGAGCTCGCGCTGATGCAGGCGCAAGGCACGCTGGAGAAGGACGAGGCGTCGCTGGAGGCGGCCAAGGTCACGCTCGATCGCTACCAGACGCTGCTGAAGCAGGACTCGATCGCCCGCCAGGACGTCGACACGCAGGTGGCCACCGTCAAGCAGTTGCAGGGCAGCGTGCTGGGCGACCAGGCCGGCGTGGGCACGGCCAAGCTCAACCTCGAGTGGACGCGCATCACGGCGCCGGTGAGCGGGCGCGTGGGCCTGCGCACGGTCGACATCGGCAACCTGGTGTCCTCGGGCACGAGCGCCGGCATCACGACGATCACCGAGCTCGCGCCGATCGACGTCGAGTTCGCGATTCCGCAGGATCGCATCCCGGCGCTTCAGGCACGCATCGCCGCGGGCGCGACGCTGGCCGTCTCCGCGACGGACCGCACGCGCACCACCCTCCTCGACACCGGCGTGTTCCTGTCGCTGAACAACTCGTCGGACACGCAGACCGGCACCGTGCGCGCCAAGGCGCGTTTCTCGAACGCCCGCAACGCGCTGTTCCCCAGCCAGTTCGTCAACGTGCGCATCCTGCTCGACACGTTGAAGGATGCCGTGGTCGTGCCGGTCACCGCGCTGCGCCACGGGCCGACCGGCGACTTCGTCTACCTCCTCAACGACGACCGCACCGTCACGCAGGTCGCCGTGGTGCAAGGCATCTCCACCGCCGACACCGTCCAGATCACCAAGGGCCTCGAGCTGGGCCAGCGCGTGGTCACCGACGGGGGCGACCGCCTGAAGGACGGCGCGAAGGTGTCGCTGCCCGGCGATGCCGCCTCCAGCCCGCGCCGCGGCGCGAGCGGCGCCTTCGGCGCATCGGGCGCGCACGGCGGACACCGTCGCCACGACGCCGAGGGCGGTTCGGCCGCCGCGCCGGCCGACGGCGCGAGCCAGCCACGCTCCGCGCGCCAAGGCGCCAGCGCGCCCGCGGATGGCGCCGCGCCGCAACCCGGCGAAGGCGCGAGCTGGGCACACCACCGGCGCGACGGCGCGAGCGCGCCCGCAGGCGGCGCGTCGTGGCCGCATGACGGCGCCAGCTGGGCGCACCACCGCCACGCGAGCGACGCGCAATCGTGATGGGCCGCACCGAAACCAGGAACCTGCCTCGCCAATGAGCCCGTCCAAGCCATTCATCCAGCGACCGGTCGCCACGTCGCTGCTGATGCTGGCGATCGTCCTCACGGGCATCGTCGGTTTCAGGTTCCTGCCCTTGTCGGCGCTGCCGCAGGTCGACTACCCGACCATCCAGGTGCAGACGCTCTACCCGGGCGGCAGTCCCGAGGTCATGAGCCGCACCGTCACGGCGCCGCTCGAGAAGCAGTTCGGCCAGATGTCGGGCCTGCAGCGCATGGGCTCGACCAGCGCCTCCGGCGTCTCGCTGATCACGCTGCAGTTCAACCTCGGCCTGTCGCTGGACGTCGCCGAGCAGGAGGTGCAGGCCGCCATCAACGCCGGCAACACGCTGCTGCCGACCGACCTGCCCGCTCCGCCGGTCTACGCCAAGGTCAACCCGGCAGACGCACCGGTGATGACGTTGGCGATCAGCTCCAAGGCGATGCCGCTGCCCGACGTGCAGAACCTGGTGAACACCCGGCTCGCGCAGAAGATCAGCCAGGTGTCGGGCGTGGGCCTCGTCACGCTGGCGGGAGGCCAGCGGCCGGCGATGCGCATCCAGGCCGACACGAACGCGCTTGCGTCCTACGGCCTCGACCTGACGGCGCTGACCACGGCGATCACCAACGCCAACGCCAACAGCGCCAAGGGCAGTTTCGACGGCGCCACGCGCTCCTACGCGATCAACGCGAACGACCAGCTCCTCGCCGTCGGCGACTACCAGCAACTGATCATCGCGTACAAGAACGGCGCGCCGGTGCGGCTCAAGGATGTCGCGCAGGTCGTCGACAGCGCCGAGGACCTGCGGCTGGCCGCCTGGGCGAACAAGACGCCGGCCATCATCGTCAACGTGCAGCGCCAGCCCGGCGCGAACGTGATCCAGACGGTGGACCTGATCAAGAAGCAGTTGCCCGACCTCATGGCGGCCCTGCCGGCCTCGCTCGAGGTCTCGGTGCTGAGCGATCGCACGACCGGCATCCGCGCGTCGGTCGAGCACGTCGAGTTCGAGCTGGTGCTCGCCGTCGTGCTGGTCACGCTCGTGATCTTCATGTTCCTGCACAGCTGGCGCGCGACCGTGATCGCAAGCCTGTCGGTGCCCATCTCGCTGATCGGCACCTGCGGCGCGATGTACCTGCTGGGGTACAGCCTCAACAACCTGAGCCTGATGTCCCTGACGATCGCCACGGGCTTCGTCGTCGACGACGCGATCGTGATGATCGAGAACATCTCGCGCTACGTCGAGGAAGGCGAGAAGCCGATGGCCGCGGCCATCAAGGGCGCCGCCCAGATCGGCTTCACGATCGTGTCGCTGACCGTCTCCCTGATCGCGGTGCTGATCCCGCTGCTGTTCATGGGCGACATCGTCGGCCGCCTGTTCCGCGAGTTCGCGGTGACGCTCGCGATCACGATCCTCATCTCGGCGGTGGTCTCGCTGACGCTCGTGCCGATGATGTCCGGCCGCATGCTGCGCCCCGAGGGCGAGCCGCATGGCTTCGGGCTGCAGTTCCAGCGCGTGTTCGACCGCATCGTGGCGCGCTACGACCGCGGCCTGCTCTGGGTGCTGGACCACCAGCCGCTCACGCTGCTGATCGCGCTGGCCACCTTCGCGCTGACGGTACTGCTCTACATCCTCATCCCGAAGGGCCTGTTCCCGACGCAGGACACCGGGCAGCTGCAGGCGCGCGTGCAGGCGTCCGAGACGGTCAGCTTCGCGCGCATGTCCGAGCTGCAGCAGCAGGCGGCCGCGCAGATGCTGGCCGACCCGGCGGTGCAAAGCATCTCCTCGGTGGTGGGCGTCGACGGTGCCAACAACACGATGCTCAACACCGGCTCGATGCTGATCAACATCAAGCCGGGCGCCAGCGGCTCCCAGGAGGAGATCATGAACCGGCTGCGCAACGAGGCGCAGCGCGTGGCCGGCGTCACGCTGTACCTGCAGCCGACGCAGGACCTGACGATCGACTCCGACACCGGGCCTACCCAGTACCGCGTCTCGATCGAGGGTGCTGACGACGCAACCGTCGCGACCTGGGCGAACAAGCTGGCCGACCGCCTGCGCACGGACAACAAGGTGCGCAATGTCATCACCGACGTCGGCGCGACCGGCCTCGCCGTGGAAGTGGACATGGATCGCGACACCGCGTCGCGCCTGGGCATCAGCGCCTCCACCGTCGACACCGCGCTGTACAGCGCCTACGGGCAACGCATCATCTCGACGATCTTCACCGAGACGAACCAGTACCGCGTGATCCTCGAGGCGCGCCCCGACCAGGCGACGTCGCCGTCGTCCATCAGCGACCTGCGCGTGCTCACCACCAGCGGCCAGGCGACGCCGCTGTCGGCGTTCGCGACGGTGCGCACGGTGCAGTCGCCGCTGCAGATCACGCACGTCGCGCAGTACCCGGCCACGACGGTGGGCTTCGACACCGCCGACGGCGTGTCGCTGGGCACCGCGGTCGACTCTATCCGCGCGGCGGTCAAGGACATCGACATGCCCAAGAGCGTGACGATGGTGCCGCTCGGCGCGGCGGGCGCGTACGAGAACTCGCTGTCGAACCAGCTGTGGCTGATCCTGGCGGCGGTGATCTGCGTCTACATCGTGCTGGGCGTGCTCTACGAGAGCTACGTGCACCCGTTGACGATCCTGTCGACGCTGCCCTCGGCCGGCGTCGGCGCGTTGCTGGCCCTGCTGATCGGCGGCCAGGACCTGGGCGTGATCGGCATCATCGGCATCATCCTGCTGATCGGCATCGTGAAGAAGAACGCGATCATGATGATCGACTTCGCGATCGATGCCGAGCGCACCCAGGGCAAGTCGGCGCGCGAAGCGATCCACCAGGCAGCGCTGTTGCGCCTGCGTCCGATCCTGATGACGACCTTCGCCGCCCTGTTCGCCGCGCTGCCGCTGATGTTCGGCTGGGGCGAAGGCAAGGAACTGCGCCACCCGCTGGGCCTGTCGATCTTCGGCGGCCTGCTGGTGAGCCAGTTGCTGACGCTGTTCACGACGCCGGTGATCTACCTGTGGTTCGACCGGCTCGGCGAAAAGATGCGAGCGCGATTCGGCATGGGCGCCGACGCCGATGCCCACACGCCGGCGCCGCAACTCGCGCTCGGGGCTCCGCCGGTGCCCAAGCTGATCGAGTTCGACCCCGACGCACCGCATCCGGCGTCCGGAGGCGACCGATGAACCTGTCGTCACCCTTCGTCAAGCGACCGATCGCGACGGTGCTGCTGACTGCGGGCGTCGCGCTGGCGGGCATCGCCGGCTTCTTCGTGCTGCCGGTCTCGCCGCTGCCGCAGGTCGACTATCCGGCGATCTCGGTGTCGGCCAGCATTCCCGGCGCGAGCCCGGACACCATGGCCACCAGCGTCGCCACGCCGCTCGAACGCCGCCTCGGCACGATCTCCGGTGTCAACGAGATCACCTCGAGCAGCGGCACCGGCTCCTCGCGCATCAGCCTGCAGTTCGACCTCAGCCGCGACATCGACGGCGCCGCACGCGAAGTGCAGGCCGCGATCAACGCGTCGCGCGTCGACCTGCCCGCCGCCCTCAAGCAGAACCCGACCTACCGCAAGGCGAACCCTGCCGACACGCCGGTCATCATCCTCGCGCTGACCTCGAAGTCGCGCACACCGCAGCAGATCTACGACGCGGTCTCCAACATCGTGCAGCAGAAGGTGGCGCAGGTTAGCGGCGTCGGCGACGTCGAGATCGGCGGCGGCTCGCTGCCCGCGGTGCGCATCGACCTGAACGTGCTCGCGCTGAACACGATGGGCATCCCGGCCGAGGACGTGCGCGCGGCGATCCAGGCCACCAGCGCCACGCGGCCCAAGGGCAGCGTGGAGGACGGCGTGCGCCGCCTGCAGATCTACACCGGGCAGCTTGGGCGCACCGCGGCCGACTACAAGCCGCTGGTGGTCGCCTACCGCAACGGCACGCCGGTCAAGCTGCAGGACATCGCCACCGTCACCGACGGCCCCGAGGACGTGCGCACGCTGGGCCTGTTCAACGGCTCGCCGGCGGTCGTGGTGCTGGTCACGCGGCAGCCGGGCGCCAACATCATCGACACGGTCGACGGCGTGCGTGCGCTGATCCCCGAGCTGAAGGCGCAGTTGCCCAACGACATCGAGCTCGACGTCGCCTCCGACTCGACGAACTCGATCCGGTCATCGCTGCACGAGGTCGAGACCACGCTGATCATCTCGATCGCGCTGGTCGTCTTCGTGGTCGGCGTGTTCCTGCACGACCTGCGTGCGACGCTCGTGCCCGCCATCGCGACCATCGTCTCGCTGCTCGGCACCTTCGGCGTGATGCACCTGCTGAATTTCAGCCTCGACAACCTGAGCCTGATGGCGCTGACGGTGGCCACGGGGTTCGTGGTCGACGACGCGATCGTCGTGCTCGAGAACACGAGCCGCCACATCGAGCAGGGCATGGACCGCTTCCAGGCGGCGCTGCTCGGCGCCAAGGAGGTCGGCTTCACGGTGCTGTCGATCAGCCTTTCGCTGGTCGCCGTGTTCATCCCGCTGCTGTTCATGGGCGGCCAGGCGGGCCGGCTGTTCCGCGAGTTCGCGGTCACGCTGTCGGTATCGGTGTTGATTTCGCTGGTCGTCTCGCTCACGACGACGCCGATGATGTGTGCGTGGCTGCTCGATCGAAACGAGTCGCGCGCGAAGAAGGCGGACAAGCCCAGGGGCTGGTTCACGCGCGTGACCGAGCGCGGCTACGAGGCGTTGCTGCGCGTCTACGAGCGCTCGCTCGACTGGGCGCTGGACTCGAGCCTGCTCGTGATGCTGATCCTCGGCGCGGTCGTCGCCGTCAACGTGTGGCTGTTCATCGCCGTGCCCAAGGGCTTCTTTCCGCAGCAGGACTCCGGCCAGCTCAACGGCGGCCTGCGCGCCGACCAGAGCATCTCGTTCGACGAGATGCAGGGCAAGCTCCACCAGCTCGTCGACATCATGCGCGCCGATCCGGCCGTCGCGACGGTGGTGGGCTTCACCGGCGGCTCGCGCGCGGGCGGCGGCTTCGTGTTCGTCAACCTGAAGCCCAAGGGCGAGCGCAAGGAAGGCGGCCAGGCGGTGATCGCGCGGCTGCGCCCGCAGCTCGCCAAGGTCACCGGCATCAGCCTGTTCCTGAATCCCGTGCAGGACCTGCGCATGGGCGGTCGCCAGACCAACTCGACCTACCAGTACACGCTCAAGTCCGACAACCAGGCCGACCTCTCGAACTGGGCGACCAAGCTCGCCGACGCGCTCAAGAACGAACCTGAGCTGACCGACATCGACACCGACCAGCAGCAGAACGGCATCGAGAGCTTCGTCAACATCGACCGCGACCTCGCGTCGCGTTCGGGCCTCTCGGACAAGGACGTCGACAACGCGCTGTACGACGCGTTCGGCCAGCGCCAGGTCGCCACCATCTACGACGCGCTCAACCAGTACCACGTCGTGATGGAGGCGCTGCCGCAGTTCACGCAGACGCCGCTGTCGCTCAGGGACATCCAGGTGCCCGGATCGGACACGGGCGCCGCCCCCGTGGCCGCCAACGCCGCGAGCACGGCCTTCCAGGCGGCCAGCACGGCGATCGCCGCCAACCCCGGCCAGCGCGACTCGTCGACCGGCGCGACGGTGAACACGGCCGTCGCGACGATGGTGCCGCTGAGTTCGGTGGCCACGTTCACCGAGGACTCGGCGCGGGCGAGCGTCAACCACCAGGACGGCGAGCTCGCGACCACGGTCTCGTACAACCTGGCCGAGGGCGCGTCGCTGTCGCAGGCGAAGGAGGCGATCGAGCGGCAGTCGGCCGCGATCCACATGCCCGTCAACGTGCGCGGCAGCTCGCAGGGCACGGCGGCGACGGCGCAGCAGAACAACAGCCAGCAACCGCTGCTGATCCTGGCAGCGATCGTCGTGATCTACATCGTGCTGGGCGTGCTGTACGAGAGCCTGGTGCATCCGGTGACGGTGCTGTCGACGCTGCCCTCTGCAGGCGTCGGCGCCGTGCTCGCGCTGATGCTGTTCGGCATGGAGTTCACGCTGATCGCGCTGATCGGCGTGTTCCTGCTGATCGGCATCGTGAAGAAGAACGCGATCCTGATCATCGACTTCGCGCTCGAGGCCGAGCGTTCGCGCGGGCTCAGCGCCCACGACGCGGTGCGCGAGGCCTGCATGCTGCGTTTCCGCCCGATCCTGATGACGACGCTGGCCGCCGCGCTCGGCGCGCTGCCGCTGGCGATCGGCTTCGGCGAAGGCTCCGAACTGCGGCAACCGCTGGGCATCGCGATCATCGGCGGCCTGGTGGCCAGCCAGATGCTCACGCTGCTCACGACGCCCGTGGTCTACCTGCTGCTGGACAAGCTGCGCCGCCGCAGCCCCGACGAAAAGATGCTCAGTCGCAACGCCCCCGAAGCGGACGACGCGAGCCCACCTCTGCCGCCCCACGCCGCCTCCGCGGCCCCAGGGAATTGACGATGACTGCCCTCCCCCTTATCCAGCCGCAACCCGCGCGAGCTCGCGCGTCGCTGGCACGTTCCGCGCGCACGCCGTTCGCGCTCGCGGCCCTGCTGGCGCTCGGCGCCTGCACGTCGCTCGCGCCGAACCAGAAGGTCGACGCACCGACCTCGGACAAGTACCTCGAGACGCCGCCCGGCTGGATGACCGCCGCGCCCGCCGATACACTCGCGCGCGGCCCGTGGTGGACGCTCTTCAAGGATCCGGTGCTCGACCAGCTCGCGCCGCAGGTTCAGGTGTCCAACCAGAATGTCGCGGCGGCCGCCGCGGCGGTCGAGGAGTCGTGGGCCGCCGTGCGCGAGCAACGCGCGGCATTCTTCCCGACGCTCTCGGCGGACGTCGGGGTCACCCGCTCGGGCGTCGGCGGCAAGAATAGCAGCAGCAGCAGCGCAGCGACGACGACATCGAGCTCGGGCAACCGCTACTCGGCGGGCCTGAGCGCGAGCTGGGCGCCCGACCTGTGGGGCAGCATCGCCAACTCGGTGTCGGCCGCCAAGGCCACCGCGCAGGCGAGCGAGGCCGACCTCGCCAACGCGACGCTGTCGGCGCAGACGACCTTCGCCACCGACTACCTGTCCGTGCGCGAGGCCGACGCCGAGACCGCGATCCTGCAGGCCACGATCGTCGGCTACGAGCGCTCGCTCAAGATCACGCAGAACCGCTACGCCGCGGCGATCGCCGCCAAGAGCGACGTGCTGCAGGCCGAGACCACGCTGGCCAACGCGCGCGCCTCGCTCGCCGCGCTGGTTCAGCAGCGCAAGCAGCTGTTCCACGCGATGGCCGTGCTCGCAGGCCAGCCCCCGGCCACCTTCTCGCTGCCCCAGGGCGACTGGGACTCCTCCAGCGTGCCGGCGATCCCGGCCGCCGTGCCCTCCGAGCTGCTGCAACGCCGGCCCGACATCGCCGCCGCGGAGCGCCGCGTGGCGGTGGCCAACGCGCAGATCGGCGTCGCGCGCGCGGCCTACTTCCCGTCGCTCGCGCTGACGGGCGACGCCGGCCAGTCGGCGTCGAGCCTGAGCAGGCTGTTCAACGTGTCCTCGTTCGCGTGGTCGCTCGGCGCTTCGCTGGCCGAGACGCTGTTCGACGGCGGCGCCCGCACCGCGCGCGTCGACGAGGCCCGCGCCAACTGGAAGGAAGCCGTGGCCAACTACCGTCAGACGGTCCTGACCGCCATCCAGGGCGTGGAGGACCAGCTGTCCAACGCCAGCGCGCTCGAGGAACAGCAGACGCAGCTGCGCGATGCCTCGCAGGCGGCCGACCAGACCGAGCAGATCATGCAGAACCAGTACCAGCAGGGGCTGGTGGCCTACACCGACGTCGTCACCGCGCAGGGCTCCGCCCTCGCCGCGCGGCGCGCGCTGATGCAGATGTCGCTCAGCCGCCAGACGGCCGCGCTGCAGATGATCGCCGACCTGGGCGGCGGCTGGTCGACGCAGAAGCTCACGAACGATTAGTGTCCTGTCCGGCATACAACTGCGAAAAGTAAATCGCGCTTCAAACGGGTCAGGGCAAGGCGCAAACCGCAAACCGCGGACGTACCGGGTTTTGCAACGCCGCCCTGGCCTGTTTGAAGCCGATCTACCGCAGCTATTGCGGGACAGGACACCCGGGCCTGTTCAGGGCAGCCGCACCAGGTCGAACGGCGCGCGTCCGCTGGCCGCGCTGATCAAGCCGAGCACGCGGCCCGGCTCGCCGCCCAGCATGCCCCAGTCGAAGCGCCACGCCCAGTTCTGGTCGCCCACCGTGCCAGGCGTGTTCATGCGGTGCGCCGAGCCCAGGCCCAGCACGTCCTGCAGCTGGAAGATGGCGATGTTGGCCGCCGAGTTGCAGCAGGCGCGGATCATCACCCAGTGGATGTCGTCGGGGCCCGCGGCCAGGTAGCTGCCCGCGAACGCGCGCTCGCGCGGCGAGGCGTTGTCCCACCAGCCGCGCGCCGTGTCGTTGTCGTGCGTGCCGGTGTAGGCGATGGTGTTGCGCACGTAGTTGTGCGGCAGGAACGTGTGGCTCGCGTCGCCGCCGAAGGCGAACTGGAGGATGCGCATGCCGGGGTAGCCGAGGCCGTCGCGCAGGTCGTAGACATCCTGGGTGATGAAGCCCAGGTCTTCGGCCACGATGGGCAGCGGGCCCAGCGCCTTGGCGATGGCATCGAACAGCGGCTTGCCCGGGCCGGTGCGCCAGCTGCCTTCGCGTGCAGTGGGGCACGACGCAGGGATCTCGTAGTAGCCCGCGAAGCCGCGGAAGTGGTCGATGCGGAACACGTCGGCCTGCTCCAGCGCGCGGCTGACCCGGGCGGTCCACCAGGCGAAGTCCTCCTTGGCCATGCGATCCCAGTGGTACAGCGGATTGCCCCAGCGCTGGCCGTCAACGGCCATCGCGTCGGGCGGGCAGCCGGCCACCACCGTGGGCTGGAAGTGCTCGTCGAGCGTGTACAGGTCGGGACGCGCCCACACGTCTGCGCTGTGGTGCGCGACGAAGATCGGCAGGTCGCCCATCAGGTACACGCCACGCTCGTTGGCGTACTGCTTGATGGCGCCCAGTTGCGCGTCGAACTGCCATTGCACGAACCGCCAGAACGCGATCTCGTCGGCGTGTTTCATGCGCGCGGCGGCCAGCGCCGCAGCCTCGCGGCGCTGCAGGCCGGTCTCCCACTGCCACCAGGTCTTGTAGCCGGAGCTGGTCTCCAGCGCCATGAACAGCGCGTAGTCCTCGAGCCACGACACGTGCTTCGCGCACCAGGCGGCGAACGCGCCCCGCTGCGCCGCATCGGCCTGCACGGCGAAGCCCCTGGCGGCCGCGCGCAACTGGGCGATGCGCCAGGGGATGACCTTGCCGTAGTCCACGCAGTGCGCATCGAAGCCGCCGTCCGGCAGCGCCGGCCCGGTCAGCCAGCCCTTGGCCACCAGCGGCTCCAGCGCGACCATCAGCGGGCTGCCCGCGAAGGCCGAGACGCTCTGGTACGGCGAGTTGGCCGGCCCGATCGGCGCGGTGGGCAGCAGTTGCCAGATCGACTGGCCGGCGGCGACGAGCCAGTCGACGAAGCGGTAGGCCGCGGGGCCGAAGTCGCCGATGCCGTGCGGGCCGGGCAAGGAGGTGGTGTGCAGCAGCACGCCCGCGCAACGCTTCTGGAGATCGATGCTCATGATGTCGATTGGCGAAGCACCACCAGCGCTCGGGCGGGCAGGTGCAGGGATTGAGTGAGGACGGTCTCGGCGAAGATCCCGGCCTTCAGGTCGAGGCTGGAGTCGAGCGCCAGTTGCCAGAAGCCGGCCGGCAGGCGGAAGTCGAGCGCGCGATCCTCGCCGTTGAACAGCACCAGCAGCGATGGATCGGCCGGCGCCGCCGCGGTCGGCGCGGGGTCGATGCGGCACGCGAAGGCCTGCGCCTTCTCGTCGTGCCAGTCGACCGCGCCCATCTCGTGGCCGCGCGGGCTCAGCCACGTGAGGCGCGGCGCGCCCGCGCCCACCGCGGCGGTGGAACGCCAGTCGGAGGGCCGCAGCGTGACGTGCGCACGACGCAGCGCCAGCACCTCGGTGACGAAAGCCTGGAACGCCGTGTCGGCCGCGGCCCAGTCCAGCCACGCGAGCGGTCCGTCGTGGCAGTATGCGTTGTTGTTGCCCTGCTGGCTGTTGCCGATCTCGTCGCCGGCGCACAGCATGGGCGTGCCTTGCGCCAGGAGCAGCGTGGCCATCATCGCGCGCCGCACGCGGGCGCGCAGCGCGAGGATGCGCGCATCAAGGGTCGGGCCTTCGCTGCCGAAATTGGCGCTGGGTTCGCCGTCGCGGCCGTCGCGGTTGGCTTCGCCGTTGGCCTCGTTGTGCTTGCGTGAATAGCTCACGAGGTCGGCCAGCGTGTAGCCGTCGTGCACGGCGAGGAAGTTCACCGACGCGAGCGGCGTGCGTTGGCCGTGGTTGAACAGGTCGCTGGAGGCCGTGAAGCGCCGCGCGAGCTCGCCTCGCCCCACCGCATCCGGCGTTCCGGCGTGGAGCCAGTAGCGGCGCACGGTGTCGCGGAACTTGTCGTTCCATTCGAGGAAGCGGCCCGGAAAGCGCCCAACCTGGTAGCCGTCGGGTGCGGCGTCCCAGGGCTCCGCGATCAGGTGCACGCGGGCGAGGACGGGATCCTGGCGCATCGCGGTGAAGAACGGCGCATCGGGGTCGAAGCCGCTGCGCGTGCGGCCCAGCACCGGGGCGAGGTCGAAGCGGAAGCCGTCGACGCCCATCTCCTGCACCCAGTAGCGCAGCGAGTCGAGCACGAACTGCGTCACGTGCGGATGCGCCACGTTGACGGTGTTGCCGCAACCGGTGAGGTTCTCGAGCCGGCCGGAATGGTCGGGCATGAGCCGGTACCAGCTCGCGTTGTCGATGCCCCGGAAGCTGAGGGTGGGACCCGCCTCGCTGCCCTCGGGCGTGTGGTTGTAGACGACGTCCAGCACCACCTCCAGGCCGTGCTCGTGCAGCGTGGCCACCATCGTGCGGAACTCGGCGTTGACGGCGGACGGATCCTCCGGCTTCGTGGCCAGGCGCGGGTCGGGGCAGAAGAAGCCCAGCGTGTTGTAGCCCCAGTAGTTCGTGAGGCCACGTCCGCCCAGCGCCGGCTCGTCGATGCGGTACTGCACCGGCAGCAACGACAGCGTGGTGACGCCCAGCGCCTTGAAGTGGGCCACCGACGCGGGATGCGCGAGGCCGGCGTAGGTGCCGCGCAGCTCGGGCGGCACGCCGGGCAGCTGCTTGCTGAAGCCCTTCACGTGCACCTCGTAGAGCACGACGTCGGCCGGGGCGGTGCGCGGCGCGTCGAGCCATCCGCGCGCGGGCGTTCCGGCGGGCGCGACGCGGGCCTTCAGCGCGCTGGCCGCGTTGTCGCGGAGGTCGAAGGATTGCGGGCCGTCGGGATGGCCCAGCTGGTAGCCGTGATGCTCCGGCTTCCACTCGAAGCGGCCCACGATCTCGCGCGCGCACGGGTCGAGCAGCAGCTTGTTGGCGTTGAAGCGATGGCCCTTGCACGGGTCGTAGGGGCCGTGCACGCGCAGGCCGTAGACCGCGCCCGGGCCGATGCCGGGCAGGAAGCCGTTGAAAACGCCGTCGTGCGGGCCGTGCAGCTCGTAGCGCTTCAGCTCGATGGCGCCGGCCGCGTCGAAGAGACACAGCTCCACGCGTTGCGCGTTCTGCGAGAACACGGCGAAGTTGACCCCGCCGTCGCGGGCATGCGCGCCCATGGGTTCGCAGCGCCCCGGCCGGGCGGCCTCTGGAATGGGGTGCACTAGCCCGGAACCAGGTAGA
>Ga0302202_10005230_pt1 | contig 13321 bp, 12 predicted proteins | sample II_Bog_N3_3_FD_194579 | JGI IMG/M metagenome (GOLD analysis project Ga0302202, IMG submission 194579) | Peat permafrost microbial communities from Stordalen Mire near Abisko, Sweden - II_Bog_N3_3 | ecosystem: Environmental > Terrestrial > Soil > Wetlands > Peat | place: Sweden: Abisko...
GCCGGCGTCGGTGCGCGCCATCTCTAAGAGGTCCTCGACGAGTGATTGGAAGATCGAGAGGTCCGCGGTGAGCAGGTCGAGGCTCTCCTGGCCCGCGGGGGAGAGCTCGGCGCGGTGTTGTTGGAGCACCGAGGCGGTCGTGGCCAAGGTCGTGAGTGGCGAACGTAGCTCGTGGCTCACGTCACTCGCGAACCGGGCGTCGCGCTCTAAGCGCTCGACGAGTTGACTGACCATCTCGTTAAAGGAGTCGGTGAGTTGTTGGACCTCGCGGTCCGCCTGGGTGACCTGGAGGCGCGTCGAGAGATTGCCGTCGGCGATCGCCGCGGCGGCCAAGGAGACACGCTCTAAGGGTCGCACCGTGCGGCGCGTCACCCATAGTCCGCCCGAGACGCCGAAGAGGATGGTGATCAGGGCGCCGACGCCGAGCACGAACATCAAGAGACGCAACGTGCGCTCGAGTGAGTTGAACTTGAACACCTCGTAGAACTGGGTGTCCACGGCCGGGATGGGTACGCCCACCACGTAGATCACCTGGCCGTTGATCTCGAGGACCTGCGTGGCGGCGTGGCCCTGACGGACGGTGGCGAGGAAGGTGAGGGGCACGTCGACGGTGTTGGCCCCGATGCCGCGCGAGAGATACAGCTTGTTGGTTTGGACCAACACGCTCGAGGTCGTGGCGCGTTCGATCGAATTGAGCAGCTTCGCCAAGTCGGGGGGTGAGGTGTAGAGCGTGCTGCGCACGAGCGCCGCGTTCTCCAAGCTCTCGTGCAGGTCGGCCTGTTCACTGTCGGCGACCAGGACGTGGTGCACGCCCTCATAGGTCAGCGCCGCGAAGAGGCCACTCAGGATGAACGCGCCCAGGCCGAAGGTGATCAAGAGACGAAGTCGAAGACTTCGTTGGCGCATTAGATGACCAGCTTGTAGCCCGTTCCCCGCACCGTGACGAGGTAGGTGGGACTGGCGGGGTCGGGTTCGATCTTCATGCGCAGCCGTCGGATGTGCACGTCGACGAGGCGACTGTCGCCGAAGTAGTCGTAGCCCCACACGTGCTCTAAGAGGTCCTCGCGCGAGAGCACGCGACCATTGGCTTGGGCCAAATCGGTCAGGAGACGAAACTCCGTCGAGGTGAGGTGCAGTTCGACACCGTCGCGCTGACGCACCACGCCCTCGTCGGGAATGACGTGGAGATCGCCGATCTGGAAGGCGTTCGTGCTCTTGTCGGGTCGGCGCCGCAGGTGCGCGCGCACGCGCGCGAGGAGCTCTTCGGGTACGAAGGGCTTGGTCACGTAGTCGTCCGCCCCCGATTCGAGCCCGAGGATCACGTCGACGGTCTCGTCGCGGGCCGAGACGATCACGATCGGCACGTCGCTCGTCGAGCGCAAGGCCTGGCACGTCTCAAAGCCCGTCATACCCGGCAACATGACGTCGACGATCGCGACGTCTGAGGTCATTCGCGAGAACAGCGCGACGCCGATCTCGCCGGTCGGGGCGTCGTCGACGACGAAACCCTCGCCTTCGAACATGAGTCGAAGCGCGGTGCGAATGTGGTCGTCATCTTCCACGATCAATATGCGGGGCATCCCAACTCCTTTGGAATCTCCGCTAACACTAGTTAAGGGCTCGATAGCCTTGTGGCGTGTCGGCTCACGCCAGTGGAGAAACGCCCAGCGAACGCTGGCGCGTGGAGGGTTTTGGCGAGACGCTGCGCGCCCAGGACCGCAGTGTCGCCACCACTCGGGCCTACCTCGCTGACGCCACGGCTTTTTCCCGGTGGGCCGAGGAGCGCGAGGTGCTCGGCCCAGAGGCGGTCACCAAACAGGACCTGCGCGACTACCTCTTATTCATGACCACTCGCGGCGACGAACGCAGTTCGGTGCTTCGCCGACGCGCGTCACTGCGCAGTTACTTCGCCTGGCTCCTAGAGCGCGGTCACGTGGCGCTCGACCCGGCGGCGCGCCTCCTCGCTCCACGCGCGACCCATCGCCTGCCCAAACTCGTCGTGCGCGAGCAACTCGACAACCTGCTCGAGGACGACTGGGGGGAGGACGAATGGGCGGTGCTCGACCGGGCGGTCTGTGAGATCCTCTACGGCGCGGGACTGCGCGTGTCCGAACTCTGCGGGTTGAACGTGGCGAGCGTCGACTTCGCCCAAGGGCTGCTGCGGGTACTGGGCAAGGGCCGCAAGGAGCGGTTGGTCCCGTTGCACCTGAAAGGCCTCGAGGCCATAAAACTCTGGATCGACGACGCCCGTGACGACGTGGCCCGGGCGGACTCGCCGATGGAGGCACTGTTCTTCAACCACCGGGGCCACCGCCTCGGGCCACGCGACGTTCGCCGCATCCTCGATCACCGCGTGGCGCGGGGCCACGTCCACCCCCACGCGCTACGTCACACCTACGCGACGCATCTGGTCGAAGGCGGCGCGGACCTGCGCGTGGTGCAAGAACTCTTGGGTCACGCGAGCCTGACCACCACCCAGATCTACACGCACGTCTCGAAGTCGAGGTTGCAAAAAGTGCACCGCCAGGCTCACCCGCGGGGCTAGTGCTCGCCAGCCGGTAACATAGACAGGCTCTCCCAGAGTGGGCGAGTAGTGAGTTGTCCTCGTGGTTTCGTACGGTCGCCGTTTTCGGTGCTCCACGAGGTTGAAGCAACCATACGAAAGGAAACTAGATCGTGGCTCTCGTCACCTTGCAAGAACTGTTGGACTCGGGCGTGCACTTCGGGCACCAGACCCGTCGTTGGAACCCCAAAATGCGTCGTTTCATCCTCGGTGAGCGAAACGGCATCTACCTGATCGACCTGCGCAAGACACTGGCCGGTATCGAAACCAGCTACGCCTACGTGCGCGACCTCGTCGCCGAGGGCGGCGTCATCCTCTTCGTCGGCACCAAGAAGCAGACCCAGGGTCCCATTGCGGACTACGCCCAGGCCTGCGGCATGCCCTTCGTGAACCAGCGCTGGCTCGGGGGAATGTTGACCAACTTCACCACCGTCGCCGGTCGCGTGAAGCGACTCATTGAACTGCGCGCAATGGAGCGCAGCGGTGACTTCACCGCGATGCCCAAGCGCGAAGCCCTTCGCCATAGCCGCGAACTCGAAAAGCTCGACCGCAACTTGAGTGGTATCGCGAACTTAGAGCGCGTGCCCGACGCCATCTTCGTCATCGACACGAAGAAGGAACACATCGCCGTCACCGAAGCGCGCAAGCTCGGCCTGCCCGTCGTGGCGGTCGTTGACACCAACTGTGACCCCGACGTCATTGACTACGTCATCCCCGGCAACGACGACGCGATCCGCGCCGGTGCGCTGCTGTGCCGACTCATCGCCGACGCGGTCACCGAGGGTCGTTTCATCCGTCAGAACCGGCCGAGCGCCACCGCGAACGCGGCGGCCATCGCCAACGCCGCGGCCACCGCCGCCCTTTAGCACTACCAGTACCACAGAGGAGAATCAGGTGAGCATCACCGCAAAAGACGTACAGAACCTTCGACAAGCCACGGGCGTGGGCATGATGGACGCGAAGAGAGCGCTCGAGGAGAGCAACGGCGACATGGAAGCTGCCATTGTGTTGCTCCGCGTACAGGGCCTCGCCTCGGCGGAGAAGCGCGCCAGTCGCGACGCGAGCGAGGGCGCGGTCGCCGTCGTTCGTGACGGGAACGTCGCGGCCATCGTTGAACTACGGTGCGAGACGGACTTCGTCGCCAAGTCCCAGGAGTTTGTGGCCCTGGCCGACGAGATCGCCGCCGCCGTGGTCGCTGACGGCGAGGATTCCGTGGCTCACTTCAAGGAGAACATTGAGACGATGCTCACCACGCTGAAGGAGAACATTTCAATTGGTCGCGTGTATCGCCTGGAGGCCGGTCCGGATGAAGTCATCGACACCTACCAGCACATCCAAGCCGATCGTGGCGTCAACGCCGTCATCGTGGTCCTGAAGGGCGCGAGCGAGGAGATGGCTCACGAGCTCACGTTGCACATCGCATTCGCCAAGCCCGAGTACCTCAGTCGCGCCGACGTTCCCGCTGCCGCGGTCGAGGCCGAGCGCAAGACCATCGAAGAGATCACGCGCAACGAAGGCAAGCCCGAAGCGGCGATCCCTAAGATTCTGGAAGGTCGATTGAATGGTTGGTACAAGGATCGGGTCCTGTTGGACCAGCCCTATGTGCAAGACGATAAAGAAACGGTGCAACAGTTCTTGAAGGGTGCGACTGTCAGCGCCTACGCTCAAGTCGTCATCGGGGGATAAGGACATCGTCGTGCGCCGTGTGGTCTTAAAACTTTCGGGCGAGGCCCTGGCTTCGGCCGCGAGCGACGAGACCATCGACGCCTCCACGGTGGACTTTCTGGCGCGCGAGATCGCCGCGGCGATGGCGAGGGGCGGCTTAGAGCTCGCCGTAGTCGTCGGCGGCGGCAACATCTGGCGCGGGGCGACCGGGGCGATGGCTGGGATGAATCGCGCGAACTCCGACGTCATGGGCATGCTCGGGACGGTGATCAATGCGCTCGCGCTCCAAGACGCCATCGAGAGTCACGGACGACCGACGCGGGTGATGTCGGCGCTCAACATGGACCAGGTCGCCGAGCCCTACATCCGTCGTCGCGCCGTGCGCCATTTGGAAAAGGGCCTCGTCGTGATCTTCGCCGCCGGCATGGGCAATCCCTACTTCACGACCGACACGCCCGCCGCGCAGCGAGCGGCCGAGATCGAAGCGGAGATCGTCTTGAAGGGCACCCACGGGGGCGTGGACGGCGTCTACGACCAGGACCCGCGCGTGCACCCCGACGCCGTCAAGTTCGACGAGATCTCCTTTGACGAAGTGATCGCGCGCGACCTTCGCGTGATGGACATGACCGCGATCACCTTCTGTAAGGACAACAATTTGCCCCTTCGCGTCTTTGACCTGATGGCTGCGGGGAACCTCGGTCGCGCGCTCGACGGCTTCCCCGTCGGTACGCTGGTGAAGTAATGGAGAACGAACTCGTTGACCTCGTCATGGACGACACCAAGGAGCGAATGGCGCGCGCCATTGAACACGTGAAGAACGAGTTCGGCGCCGTGCGCACCGGTCGCGCGTCCTCGACGCTGATCGAGGGTCTCTTGATCGACTACTACGGCACCGACACACCGCTCAAGCAGCTCGCGAACTTCTCGGTGCCCGAACCGCGGTTGCTCGTCGTGACGCCCTTTGACAAGGGCTCGATGGCGGCGATTGAAAAGGCGATCGGCAACGCGGACTTGGGACTCACACCCTCGAACGACGGCAACGTCATCCGCCTGGCGTTTCCCGCCCTCACCGAAGAACGACGCAAGGCGTTCGTCAAGATGGTCAAGAGCAAAGCCGAAGAGGGTCGCGTGGCGCTTCGTGGGGTGCGTCACCACGCCCGCAAGGAACTCGAGAGCTTGGAGAAAGAAAAGAGTCTCTCGAGTGACGACATTGAGTACCTGGAGAAGGTGCTCGACAAGATGACCCAGGACGAGGTGGCGGTGGTGGACGCGCTGCTCGCCCATAAAGAGCAGGAACTTCTTGAAGTCTGACGACGAGTCCTTCCTCGATGAACCAACGGGGCAGTTCCCGGTGGTGAGTGCGAACGACTCTCGTGTCACCATCACCGGCGCGGAGATCGCCGCCGACCTCGTCGAGGACGCACCGTTGTTCGACCCCGCGACGCTGTTGCCGCACTGGACCGATGCACCGACCGGACAAGTGCCCATCGTCGTGGCGCGCGAGGCGGCGCGCAACGACGACCCGTGGGCCGCGATTCCCGCACCCGCCTGGCGCGAAGGCGAAGCCGACTGGGTCGCCCACGAAGACCAGTTCGACGCGTCGATATTGGCGGGCGAAGAGAAGGTCGACGATGCGCGGCCCTGGGAGTTCGCCCTCAATGACGTCACCGACGTCAAAGAGGAGCAGGAGATCGAAGCCCCGCGACCCGAACCCCAGCGGGCCCAGCGCACCCGCCACCGGGCGTCGGCCAATCCTTTGGCCGGGCGGGCGGTGCGACAGAGTTCGACCAGCAGCATCTCGCGCGCGACGCTGACGGGCGTGTTATTGGCGGCGGTGGTCTTCGCGGTGTTCTTCGCCGGACCGCTGCCCGTGACGGTCTTGATCCTGGTGGCGTTGTCCTTCGCGTCCGCGGAAGCCTTCGCCGGTTTTCGTTCGGTCGGGGCGCACCCCGCCACGATCCTCGGCATCGTCGCGGTCGCCACCTTAGGGATCGCGGTCTACAACAAGGGTCTCGTCGTCGTTGGCGCGGTCAGCGTGTTGCTCGTGATCTTCGGTTTTATCTGGTACGCGAGCGCGCAGCGCAAGATCGACGTGCTCGACGGGTTGGGCGCCACGATCTTCGTCTACGTCTGGATCGGGGTGCTCGGCTCGTACGCGATTCTGTTAATCGCGCCGCACACCTTCGCGCACCGCCACGGCATGGCGTACCTCTTCGGCGCCGTCGCCCTGACGGTTTGTAACGACGTGGGCGCGCTCTTCATCGGTCGCTGGATCGGCTCGCGACCGCTCAACGCCGCGCTCTCGCCCAATAAGACCATTGAGGGCACCATTGGCGGCACCGTGATCACGTTGCTCGCGGGCGTCGTGATACTCCCATTCGTGCACCCCTGGACGCTGACCCACGGACTCGAAGCCGCGGTCGTCCTGGCGATTGTGGTGCCCCTCGGTGACCTGTTCGAATCGATGGTCAAGCGCACGCTCGGACTGAAGGACTTCGGTCGCCTGCTGCCGGGTCACGGGGGAATGCTGGACCGCGTCGACGGACTGCTCTTCGCGCTCCCGACGATGTACTACCTCTTACACGTGCTCAAACTCAGCTAGCGATGTCCTACGCGCGTCAGAGCGTGGCGCTCCTAGGGGCGACGGGTTCCATTGGCGTACAGACCCTCGATGTCTTGCGCCACGAACGCGAGCGATTCGAACTGGTCTCCATTGCCGGCGGCGAACAGTTGGGCGAACTCGCCGCCATCGTCGAGGAGTTCGACGTCAAGCGCGTCGCCGTCAAAAGCGACGCGCATCGCTCGACGTTGCGCGAGTTACTCTCGCGCGGCGTGGAGATCGTGGTGGGCGATGAAGGACTGAGCGAACTCGCCGCCAGCGCGGACATCGTGGTGAACGCGGTGTTGGGCTTCGCGGGACTACCGGTGACCCTCGGCGCACTTCGCGCGGGCAAACGATTGGCGCTCGCCAACAAAGAGAGCCTCATCGCGGCCGCCCCGCTGGTCGCCGCCGCGCGCGAGACGCCGGGCGCGCAGTTGCTGCCCGTCGATTCTGAGCACTGCGCGATCCATCAGTGCCTCGCCAGTTCGCCCGCCCGGGCGCACTACCCCGACGTCACGCGACTGTTGCTCACCGCCTCCGGCGGTCCCTTTCGCGGGTGGAGCGACGAACAGTTGAAGGGCGCCACGAAGGAGGACGCGCTGCGTCACCCGACGTGGTCGATGGGCGCCAAGATCACCATCGACTCATCGACGTTGATGAACAAGGGACTCGAAGTCTTAGAAGCGACGGCACTCTTCGGCATCGAAGCCGAGCGCGTCGACGTCGTCGTCCATCCCCAATCGATCGTGCACTCGATGGTGGAGTACGTCGACGGGTCGGTGCTCGCGCAGCTCTCTCGTCCCGACATGCGCCTGCCGATCGCCTACTGCCTCGGACTACCGGACCGCCTGGCGCACTCCTTCGGGGCCATTGACTTCTCGACGTCGCTGGAGCTCACCTTCGAGCCGCCCGATCGCGCGGCGTTTCCGGCCCTGACCCTCGCCTACGAGGCGGCGCGTCTCGGGGGCGCGGCGCCCGCGTGGCTCTCGGCGGCCAATGAAGTCGCCGTCTACGCCTTGTTAGAAGACCGCATTCGCTGGTGCGACGTGGTGGCGGTGGTCGCGGCGACGATGGATCACTACGTCGCCGACCCGTTGGATTCCTTGGCGTCACTGTATGAGAACGATGACGCCGCACGGAGGTGGGCCGCCGCTAGCCTCGAACGGTAGCCATGAACGCCTCACCGTCGCTTCGTCAATCGCCCGTGGCGCTGCTCATCGGCGTCATCGTCCTGGTCGCCGCACTGACCTGGCTGGTCGGTTGGGCCTGGCCGCTCGTCATCTTCTTGATCATCGTGATGGTGATGGGCCACGAGTTCGGTCACTTCATCACCGCCAAGCGCGCCGGTCTCTTGGTGACCGATTTCTTCGTGGGCTTTGGTCCCATTGTCTGGTCGACGACGCGCGGCGAGACGCGATACGGCGTGCGCGCCCTCTTACTGGGTGGGTACGTCAAGGTGCCGGGCATGGCCTGGGGTCAACCGGTCGACCCGGCGATCGAGAACCGCACCTACCGCGAGGCGTCCTACCCGCGCAAGGTCCTCTTCGCCTCGGCTGGTTCATTGATGCACGTCATCATGGCCTTGGCGCTCGCGTGGGCGTCGCTCGCCTTCATCGGCGTGGCGTCCTCCTCCCACGTCGGTATCGGTGCGTTCGATCCCTGGCAGGGACACAGTCGGAACGCCGCGCAGCTCGCGGGCCTCAGAGTTGGAGACCAGATCCTCTCAGTCGACGGACACCGCATCACGAACGAAGACCAACTGGTCAACCTCGTGCACCGCTCGACGGGCAAGCGACTGACGCTGCTCGTGGAACGAGGTGGCCACGAGCTCACGCTGCACGCGACGCCCGTCAGTGGCACGACGATCAAAGAAGACGGGCGAACCCTCTCCAAGGGCGGCTACATCGGGGTGCAGATCACCGACTTGACGGTGCACGAATCGGCCCTCGCCGCGGTTCCCCACGCCGTGACCCAAGTCGGATCGCTGATCGGCGACGCCGCTCGCGCGATCGTGCACGTGTTCTCCCCGGGGGACTTCCGCAGTCTCTTCCACCAAGTCGCGTCCCCCGCCGCGGCGACGAACCCGAAGAACGAGGACTCGCGACCCGACTCCATCGTCGGGGTCAGTCGCATCGCGGTCGAGGCCGCCAACGCCGGCCCGGGACAGTTGATCTTGATTCTGGTGGCGGTCAATATCTTCGTCGGTCTGCTCAACATGTTGCCGTTGCTGCCGCTCGACGGTGGCTACGTGGCGATCGCCACCTACGAACGGCTCCGATCTCGTCGCGGGGTGCGCTACCACGCCGACATCAACAAGATGGCGCCGGTGATCTACGCCTTCATGGCGGTGCTCCTGGTCCTCTTCGCCTCAACGCTGTACCTCGACATCGCCCACCCCATCGCGAACCCCTTTAATTAGGGAACTGAACGACTCCTCGCCCCCGGTACTTGGCGCCGTATCGGTCGGGAAATCGGCGTAGGGGTTGGGGTAGCGTTAGCCCGTGAGTGTCGAAGAGGGAGCCAACGTCGGCGCCAAGGTTGAGGGCCACGATCCGGTGACCCGCAAGAAACGCTCGATTCGCTCACACGAGCAGCTCATTGGCCTGATCGTCCTCTCGGTTGCCTTCATCATCGGTTCGCTCTCGGTGGCGTCGGGGATCAGAAACCGTAATCAATCGCAGAACAATCAGATCACGATCACCGGTTCTGCGGAAAAGGCCGTCACGTCCAACACGTTCCAATGGATGGCGAGCGTGGCCAGTACGCAGGCGACCACCTCGGCGGCACTGGCACAGTTGAATGGGTGGGCCGGCGAGATTCGCAACGCGTTGATCGCCGCCGGAGCTCTCAACGACGAAGTCTCCTTCGGCACCGCCAACGTGCAACCAAATACGCAAGAGAGTGGACAGGTGACGAGTTTCACGATGAGCGAGACGGTCACCGTGCAGTCCTCTCGCCTCAGCGCGATGCAGCGTGTTCTGGGCGTCAGTAACCTCCTCCTCGCCAAGAACGTCCCGTTCATCGCCCAACAACCGCAGTACACCTTCAATGGATTGAAGAAACTTCGACCCACTCTCACCGCAGAGGCGGCCGCAAACGCTCGACAGCGTGCCCAAGCCGCGTTAGGAAAACAGGTCAAGTTGGGGAAGCCGATTTCCATCACGGTTGGACAAGTGTCCGTGGACGCGCCGGGGTCCGTCAACTACGGCAGTGGCGACTTCGACACCGCTTCGATACCCAAGGTCGTCTCCGTGGTGGTTTACGCCACCTACGCAACGTAGTAAGTGCTCTTCACCTTTGCCGGATGAACCTTGAAGAGTTGCGTGGGCGCTTCGCGAGCAACGCGGAATCTCGTGATCGCTCGTCGAGCCACTCGTCGAGGAGGCGTCTTTTAGCGGCGCGCCGAGTGAGACCGGTGGGCCACTGCCGTAATTAGGCCAAACGCTCCTCGCCGCTTCGCGGCGTCGTTGCGCGCGGCAGAATGGGGGGGTGGATGTAGCCGCCAGCCCCCTTGCCCCGCGTCGTCTGACGCGCCAGATCGCCGTCGGATCGGTGAAGGTGGGTGGGGACGCGCCCGTTTCGGTCCAGTCGATGACCACCACCAAGACCGCCGACGTCGAAGGCACGCTCGCGCAGATTTACGCCCTCGCGGCCAACGGCGCCGACATCGTTCGTTGCACCTGTAACGATCAAGGTGCCGCCGAAGGCCTCGCCCAGATCGTGCCGCGTTCGCCCGTGCCGATCGTCGCGGACATCCACTTCCACGTCGAGATGGCCCTCGCCGCGCTCGAGGCGGGCGTGCAGGGACTTCGACTCAATCCCGGCAACCTTCGTAAGCCCGAGGAGATCAAACTCGTCGCCGCCGAAGCGCGTGACCGCGGCGTGCCGATTCGCATCGGCGTGAACGCCGGATCGCTGCACCCCGACATCTACAAGCGCTTCGGGGGAGCGACGCCGGAGGCGTTGGTCGAGTCCGCGCGCATCGAACTGGCCTACTTCGACGAGGTCGGTTTCTCCGACGTGAAGATCTCGGTCAAGGCGTCGTCGGTCGCCACGATGATCGCGGCGTACCGTCTGGCGTCAGCCACGTTCGATCACCCCTTGCACCTCGGGGTCACCGAGGCCGGACCGTTACCCGGTGGTCTCATCAAGGGCACCGCGGGCATCGCGACACTGCTCGCCGAAGGTATCGGCGACACGCTGCGCTACTCCTTAACCGCCGACCCGGTGGAAGAGGCCCGAGCCGGCCGTCAACTGCTCGAGTCCCTCGGACTTCGCGAGCGCAAGGGATTAGACCTCATCGCGTGCCCGAGCTGTGGTCGCGCCGAAGTCGACGTCATCAAAGTCGCGAATGAGGCCCAAGAGGCGCTCAACGCACTCGACGTCCCCCTGCAGGTGGCGGTGATGGGTTGCGTGGTGAATGGACCCGGCGAAGCGCGCCACGCCGACCTCGGCATCGCCGCGGGCAAGCACCGCGGTCACCTCTTCATCCAGGGACAGATCGTGCGCGTGGTGCGCGAAGACGAGATGGTCGACGCGCTGGTGGACGAGGCGAAGAAGATCATCGCCGAGGGGATCGAAGCCCGTTTAGAGGCGCGTGACCGCAGTGCCGAAGCGGAAGCCGCCGCCGACCGCGCCGAGTTGCTCGGCGATCGCGGCGACGACGCCAACCACGCCCAAGAGCGCATCGAGAAGATTCGTCGTCACGTCACCGAGTAGCCCCACCGGTAGTCTTTGACATCTTCTAAAGGAGCACCGTGGCCAACCAGAGCGTCCTGACCTCGCAGGCTGAGGACTTTCCCCGCTGGTACCAAGACGTCGTCGCGAAGGCCGAGATGGCCGAGAACGGTCCGGTGCGCGGGACGATGGTGATCCGCCCCTACGGCTACGCGCTGTGGGAGAACATGGTCGCCGAGATGGACGCGCGCATCAAGAAGACCGGCGCGAAGAACGCCTACTTCCCCCTGTTCATCCCCGAGAGTTACCTCGCGAAGGAGGCGCAACACGTCGAAGGGTTCAGTCCCGAACTCGCGGTGGTGACCCACGCCGGTGGCGAGGCGTTGAGCGAGCCCATTGTCGTGCGACCGACCTCGGAGACGGTGATCGGTGAGTTCATGGCCAAGTGGATCCAGAGCTACCGGGACCTGCCGCTGTTGCTCAATCAGTGGGCGAACGTCGTGCGCTGGGAACTGCGTCCGCGCCTGTTCCTTCGAAGTTCGGAGTTCCTCTGGCAGGAGGGACACACCGCGCACGCCACCTTTGAGGATGCGACCGCCTACGCACAGCGCATCCACCTCGAGGTCTATAACGACTTCTTGATCAACGTCCTCGCCGCACCGACGTACCTCGGCATCAAGCCCGCGAGCGAACGCTTCCCGGGGGCCGTCAACTCACTCACCGCCGAAGGTGTGATGCGCGACGGTAAGGCGCTACAGATGGCCACGACCCACGAACTCGGTCAGAACTTCGCGCGCGCGTTTGACATCTACTACCAGAGCGAGGCGGGACAGGCCGAGCTCTGTTACACCACGTCCTGGGGCGCGTCGACGCGACTGGTGGGTGGACTGATCATGATGCACGGCGACGACGACGGCTTGCTCGTACCGCCTCGGCTCGCCCCGGTTCAAGTCGTCGTCGTGCCGGTGCGCGACGAACCAGACGTGCGTGACGCCGCCGACGCGCTGGTCGCGGAGTTGTTGGCGGCGGGCGTGCGCGTCGAGGTCGACCGGGGTCGAGGGAGTTTTGGCCGTCGGGTGACCGACTGGGAGATCAAGGGCGTGCCGCTGCGCGTCGAGGTCGGTCCGCGCGACCTGGCCCAGGGGCTCGTCACCATGGTGCGTCGCGACACCAAGGAGAGTTCGTCCCACGCACTCGGCGCTCTCGCGGCGGAGGTCCCGGCTCTACTGGACGTCATCCAGCGCGACCTTTTCGCGCGCGCCCTCGCGCACCGCGACGAGCGCACGAGCGATGTCGCGACGATTCCCGAGGCCCTAGAGGCGGCGAAGGACGGCTTCGCGCGACTCGACTGGGACGTGGTCGCCGGGGCGGGCGAGGCGGCCTTGAACGAGCAGGCCGTCAGCGTGCGCTGTCTGCAACGTCGCGACGGGACCATTCCCGCGTCCGACGGCGAGGGGGACCTCGTCTGTCTCGTGGCCAAGTCCTACTGAGAGGGTCGAAGCGCACTTTTTCTCATCTCGCTGATATTTTCTTCTGGCGGCGACCGATTGTTGAAAACGTCAGTCACTGCTATAATTGCTACCTACAGTCCGCTCAGGACGTATGGACTCGTTTAAGCGCGGGCCTTTGGCCCGCGCTTTTCACTGTCTAGACGGCCCTGACGACATCGAAAGGAGACGGCCATGGAATGGGACACCACGCTCGGGCCGCTCCTTGAACCACTGGGTTTAGCGCTCTACGACGTCGAATTCACCTCGGGCACATTGAACGTGGTGGTGAATAAAGCCGGGGGAGTCGACCTCGAATCCTTGACC
>Ga0302202_10005238_pt1 | contig 13313 bp, 12 predicted proteins | sample II_Bog_N3_3_FD_194579 | JGI IMG/M metagenome (GOLD analysis project Ga0302202, IMG submission 194579) | Peat permafrost microbial communities from Stordalen Mire near Abisko, Sweden - II_Bog_N3_3 | ecosystem: Environmental > Terrestrial > Soil > Wetlands > Peat | place: Sweden: Abisko...
TGGGACATATGATCGCAGGTGCCCGTTCGGTATCCCGGACAGGCGAGCAATCTGCTGCCGGAACATCGTCCGGCGCTGCCAGGTCGACACCGAACACCCTGGCTGCTGTTGTCAGTGCCGCCTCGGTCCGCTCGATCAGCAAGGCCATGCGCCGAGTCGAGGGCGTTTCCGAAATGCGCCCTGCGCTCCGCGGATACCGGTACGTTGTTGCGAACGGAGTCAGCTCCTCAAGCGGCTTCAACAGCAGTCTCATCGGGTTTGCCGCCGGCAAAAAGTCCACAATGACATCGATGCGGTGTTCACGTCCGAGATGGCCGCCCTCGGGGTGCGCGACAGCGCGCGCAACCTTCTCGGCCGCCTGTTGACACAGGTACGGTGCGTTGCGATTGCCAGCAACGGCAAGACGCCGAGCACCATCCAGGTCCTGCGCCGCGATGCGCAGAAGGTTGGCAATGATCAGGGCGTCAGAGACCGGCGACATCCAGCTTCCTGCCGTCCTTCGTCACCACCTCATAGGCCAAAGTGTTACGGACCCGGCTTTCCGCGTCGAATTCGGATGCGCGATAACAGACGATGTCCGCGTGCACGCCAGAGCCGCGCTGCAACCGCCAGCCGATCTCCGGGTCCAGCAGGGCATCGGGCGCCGCGTCATCTACGACCACCAGCATGTCCCAGTCGCTTCCGGGTCGAGCCGTATTCCGCGCTCGGCTGCCAAACACCCATATGTCACGCGGATCATAGAAGAACCGGATGCGCCGCAGCAGTTCCGTGAGTTCGTTCGGCAAGGTTGACTGAGACATCACGCCCTCCGAGTTCATGATACCATACTGCGCGCACCACATTGGCCGACATGATCAAATCGTCAACACCGAACCCGCCGGCCTGGGCCGGCCTGACCCTCGACCGACCCCGGGTCATGGCCGTCCTGAACGTCACCCCCGACAGTTTCAGCGACGGCGGCGCGCACACCGACCCCGTCGCAGCCGGCCTCGCGATGGCCGCCGATGGCGCCGACATCATCGACGTGGGCGGCGAGAGCACCCGTCCCGGCGCGCCCCCGGTCTCGCCCGACACGGAGCAGGCCCGTGTCCTGCCCGTGATCGAAGCGCTGGCAGCCGCGGGGCTCCGCGTGTCCGTGGATACCAGCAACGCCAGCACCATGCGGGCCGCCTTGGCGGCCGGCGCCGCCATCATCAACGACGTGTCCGGCCTGACCCGCGACCCCAACGCCAGCGCCGTGGTGGCGGAGTCCGGCTGCCCGGTCGTGCTGATGCACATGCGCGGCACGCCCGCCACCATGAACGCGCTCGCGACCTATAGCGACGTCGTGCACGACGTAAAATCCGAGCTCGCGGCACGTCTGCACGCCGCTTTGACCGCGGGGATCCAGCCGGCACAGATCGTGCTCGACCCCGGCATCGGCTTCGCCAAACTGGCACCGCACTCCCTGGCCCTGCTGCGCGGGCTCGCCGCGTTCCAGGACCTCGGCTATCCGCTGCTGGTCGGGGTCTCCCGCAAGTCCTTCATCGGCGCGTTGTCCGGCGAACCCGTCCCGGCCCGGCGTCTCGGCGGGTCGCTCGCGGCGGGCCTGTTCGCTGTCGCCCGCGGCGCCGCCGTGCTGCGGGTCCATGATGTGCGCGCGACGGTCCAGGCGCTTCGCATTTGGCAAGCCTTGTCCGCCTGAGGCCTCCCCAAACCCGCCAAACCGCGCTACATGCAGGCCTGCGGCAAAACGGAGACAGGATTGAGCGGCACCAGGCGCCTGTTCGGCACGGACGGCATCCGCGGCAAGGCCAACACCGACCCGATGACGGCCGGAACCGCCCTGCGTCTCGGCCAGGCAGCGGGGCTGATGTTCACCCGCGGCGCCCATCGCCACCGGGTGGTCATCGGCAAGGACACGCGGCTGTCGGGCTACATGCTGGAACCCGCGCTGACCGCCGGTTTCATCGGCGCCGGGATGGACGTGACGTTGCTGGGTCCTCTGCCCACCCCCGCGGTCGCCATGCTCACCCGCAGCCTGCGCGCCGATCTGGGGGTGATGATCTCCGCCTCCCACAACCCCTATGAGGATAACGGCATCAAGCTGTTCGGCCCCGACGGCACTAAGCTGTCCGACGACACCGAAGCCGCGATCGAGGCGATGATGGACAGCAGCTTCGCCCATCGCCTGGCCGCCTCCGCCGAACTCGGCAGAGCCGCGCGTCTGGACGACGCCGGCGGGCGCTATATCGAGGCCGCCAAGGCCAGTTTCCCGCGCGGCCTGCGGCTGGAGGGGCTGAAAATCGTGCTCGACTGCGCCAACGGCGCCGCCTATCGCGTGGCGCCCGCGGTGTTGTGGGAGCTGGGGGCCGCGGTCATCCCGGTCGGCGTCGCGCCTGACGGGTTCAATATCAACAAGGGCTGCGGCTCCACGGTGCCGGATTTCCTCTGCGCGCAGGTGATCGAGCACGGCGCCGATATCGGTATCGCCCTGGATGGCGACGCCGACCGGGTGCTGATCGCCGATGAGCGGGGGGAACTGATCGACGGCGACCAGATCCTGGCCCTGATCGCGCAAAGCTGGCAGGCGGCGGGCACCTTGCGCGGCGGCGGCATCGTCGCAACCGTCATGTCGAACCTGGGCCTGGAACGTTTCCTCGACGCGCGCGGCCTTTGCCTGCACCGCACCAAGGTGGGCGACCGCTACGTCGCCGAACATATGCGGGAGGCCGGGATCAACCTCGGCGGTGAGCAGTCCGGCCACGTGATCCTGTCGGATTTCGCCACCACCGGCGACGGGCTGCTCGCCGCCTTGCAGGTCCTGGCGGTGATCGTGCAGCGGAAGCGGCCGGCGTCGGAGGTCTGCCGCGTCTTCGACCGCCTGCCGCAGCGCCTGAAGAACGTGCGGTTCAAAGGCCGGTCGCCGTTGGACGACCCGCGGGTTCAGCGCGACATCGCGGCTGCCGAGACTCGCCTGGCCGGCTCCGGGCGGCTGCTGATCCGCCCCAGCGGCACCGAACCGCTGATCCGGGTGATGGCCGAAGGCGCGGACGAGGCTCTGGTGGCTCAGGTCGTGGACAGGCTGTGCGAGACAATAGCCGAGGCGACCCGCCTGCCGGACGCGGCCAACTGATGCGCGGGCGGGTGCTGATCGTTGCCGGGTCGGATTCCGGTGGCGGCGCGGGGATCCAGGCCGACATCAAGACGGTGACCGCGCTGGACGGCTTCGCCATGACCGCGCTGACCGCCTTGACCGCACAGAACACGCTGGGGGTATTCGGCGTGCATCCGGTGCCGCTTGCCTTCATCCGCCAGCAGATCGAGGTCGTCATGACCGACCTCGGCGCCGACGTGATCAAGACCGGCATGTTTGGCGACTCCGCTGTTATCGAGGCGGTCTGCGACGCTTTGGCCGATTTCGCGCCACGCGTGCCGCTGGTGCTGGACCCGGTGATGGTGGCGAAAGGCGGCCATGCCCTGCTGGCCGCCGATTCGGTGGCGACCCTGCGCCGCCGGCTGCTGCCGCGCGCCGCCGTCATCACGCCCAACCTGCCGGAAGCCGAGGCGCTGTCGGGCATGGCCATCACCTCCGTCGCCGACATGCGGATCGCGGCGCGGGCGCTGCTGGCGCTGGGCGTCCCGGCGGTGTTGCTGAAGGGCGGGCACCTGGCCGGTGAGACGCTGGTGGACGTGCTGGCGACCGCCGACGGGGTCGAGGAATTTGCCGATCCCCGGATCGAGACGCGCCACACTCACGGGACCGGCTGCACCACCGCCTCGGCTGTTGCCGCGGGCCTGGCGCAGGGCCTGGGTCTGCGGGATGCGGTCATGCGCGCCCGAACCTACGTGCGGGCCGCGATTGCGGCGGCGCCGGGCTACGGGGCGGGGCATGGCCCGCTGAACCATGCGGTGACGGTCGATCCGGAGCGCCTGGGCTGATGCTGCCGCGCGCGATCCTGTTCGATCTGGACGACACCCTGATCTCGGCCTACCGCCAACCCGAACTGGCATGGCAGGCGGTCGCCGGGGAGTTCGCAGCCGCGTTGCACCCGCTGCCGGCGGGGGAGGTGGCCGCGGCGATCGCGGCATCGTGGAAGGCGTTCTGGTCGGACGCCGAACGCCACCGCCGGGGCCGGTTGAATTTGTTCGACGCGCGCATCGGCATCGTCACGGACGCTTTCGCCGCGATGGCGCGTGCGGGCCGGCCGCGCCCGCCGAACGATCTGGCGCCGCACCTGGCGGACCGTTACGCGCACTACCGCGAGGAGCAGATGTTTTTGTTCGACGGTGCCCACACCGTGGTGGACACGTTTCGCGCGGCTGGCGTGAAGCTGGCGCTGATCACCAATGGCACCGGGGCGGCGCAGCGGGCGAAGATCGATCGTTTCGATCTGGCGCACCGCTTCCACCACATCCAGATCGAGGGCGAGCACGGTTTCGGCAAGCCCGACCCGCGCGCTTATCATCACGCGCTGGATGTGCTGGCGGTGGCGGCGCAGGAGACCTGGATGGTCGGCGACAACCTGGAATGGGAGATCGCCGCGCCGCAACGGCTGGGCATCCACGCGGTCTGGCACGATACGATCGGGGTGGGACTGCCCGAAGGGTCTGATGTCCGGCCCGACCGGATCATCCGGTCGTTGCGGGAGTTGCTGCCGGCATCATAAGATCGTGATGACGTCGTTCTGAGCGGGCGGGTTGATATGGGTCAAGGCACGCACGATTTGGCCGGACTAGTCCTCGGCTCATATCGCGTTCGTTGGCAGTATCGGAGGCCGGTCTGGTCGGGCGAACCTGTCTCGGATCGCCGGCGATGTCGGCATGTCTGCTATTTTTAACACGGAGGAAGAACGAGGGCCACCATGACGGACGTGCGCGGCAGGAGTCGGGCACTTCGCCGCTTGGTATAACCAAACCGAAGGGCGGCTGATGACCTGACAGCAAGGGATCCTCAGTGGCTCTCGTTCTTCCTCCGTGTTAAAAACCGCTGACTTGCGAACGTCCCAGACGATGCCAGTAAAACTCCCCGATATGAGCGTGATCTTTTGTCGTCAGTACAGGATATGAAACATGACACAGGTGAAGGCGCATCTTATCGGCTGCGGCATTGGCTCTCTGGCAGCGGCCGCTTTCATGATCCGCGACGGGCAGGTGCCCGGTGCGAACATCACGATTTACGAGACCATGACCCTGCCCGGCGGCAGCCTGGATGGCGCCCGCAATGCCGAACAGGGCTATACGCTGCGCGGCGGGCGGATGCTGACGACGGACAATTACGAGTGCACCTGGGACCTGTTCAAGACGATCCCGTCGCTCGGCTCGCCGGATCAAAGCGTCTTCGACGAAACCGTCGCTTTCAACCGGCTGCATAAACCGCATTCCATGGCGCGCCTGGTCGATCGCAACCGCCACCGGATCGACTGCACGTCGATGGGGTTCTCGATGACCGACCGCATCGAGCTGCTGCGGATCGTCGAAACCAGTGAGGACGCCCTCGGTACCAGCGCGATCACCGACTGGCTGTCTCCGGCATTCTTCGAAACGCCGTTCTGGTACATGTGGGCGACGACGTTCGCGTTCCAGCCCTGGCACAGCGCGGTCGAATTCCGGCGCTACCTGCACCGCTTCATGCTCGAATTCACCCGGATCGAGACTTTGGCGGGGGTCAAGCGGACCGTCTTCAACCAATATGACTCACTGGTGCGCCCGTTGACGCATTGGCTCGAAGCGCGGGGCGTGCGGTTCAACATGGGCTGCACCGTCACCGACATCGACCTGCAAGCCGAGAATGGCCTGCATGTGGCCAAGGGTCTGACACTGACCCGCGGCGGCTTTGCCGAAACCGTCGCCATCGCCGACGGCGATCTGGTGTTTTTCCAGAACGGGTCGATGACCGATGCTTCGAGCTTCGGATCGATGTCGAGCGCCCCGCCCAAGCTGACCAAAGCCGAAAGCGGCGGCTGGCGATTGTGGGAGACGTTGGCGACAGGGCGCCCCGAATTCGGCAATCCCGCCGCCTTCAATTCCAGCATTGCCGAATCGTACTGGCATTCCTTCACCGTCACCTTGCGCGACCCGGCGTTCTTCGATCGCATGCAGGCGTTCTCCGGCAATGAAGCCGGCACCGGCGGGCTGGTGACCTTCAGGGACTCCAACTGGTTCATGTCGATCGTGCTGGCGCACCAGCCGCATTTCATGGGGCAACCCGATGGCGTGCAGGTATTCTGGGGCTACGCCCTGCATCCCGACCGTATCGGCAATTTCGTTGCGAAATCCATGGCCGATTGCACCGGCGCCGAAATCCTGCACGAGCTCTGTGGCCATCTGAATTTCGACCGGACGACGGTTGCCGCCGCCAACTGCATCCCATGCCGCATGCCCTATATCACCAGCATGTTCATGCCCCGAGCACCCGGCGACCGGCCGCTGCCGGTGCCGAAGAATTCCAGGAACCTGGCTTTCATCAGCCAGTTTGTCGAAATCCCGGAGGACGTGGTATTCACCGTCGAATACTCGGTCAGAGCGGCGCAGACCGCGGTTTACCAATTGCTCGGGATCGATCGGGCGATCCCGCCGATTCTGCATCACGACCAGTCGGTCAGGGTCAAGCTGGCAGCTCTGATCAAGGCGTTCGCGTGACATCCGCCGCGGGATAAAGCCGCAGCAGGGTCTCCGCCGCGGCCCGCGCCCGCCGTTCGGTCTCGGCTGCGTCGGGCGCCTCCGCGACCCCCAGCAGCAGCCGTATCAGCAACGAACCCCACAGCAACGCGAAAAACCGGCCCGCCATCGTGTCCGGCTCGCCGGCGCCCACCAGGCCGGCGGCCTGCGCGCGCGCCAGCAAATCCACCAATGTCGCATGCGTCGCGCCCCGCCCCGCCGCATCGAGCGTCAGAGCGAGGTCGGGTGAGCGATCGGCTTCGGCGATGGCGAGACGATAGAGGGCCAGGACCCCGGGCTGGCTGACCTCCCGCTGCACCGCCGCACCGAACTGCACCAGCATCGCCAGCAGGCCGCCTTGGTCCCGCGGTGTGGGCAGCGACAGTGGCACCTGCATCCGCTGCGTCCGTTCGGCGATCGCCGCCGCCAGGATGCCCTGCTTGCTGCCAAACTGCGCGTACAGGTCGCGTTTCGAAACCCGGGCCCGGGACGCGATGTCGTTGGTGCTGGTGCCGTGGTAGCCCTGGTGCAGAAAACCATCCAGGGCGGCGCACAGGATGCGCTCCCGCAGGCCGGGTTCGGCCGGGACGTCAGAGGTCACAAAATTCTCCTTGCATTGGTACCAAGCGGTACCGTAGGCTGGTACCCGATGGTACCACAGCTTGGAGCACGTTGCCAGCATGACCGAACCAGTCGTCCGCCTCGACCATGTGGTGAAGACCTACCGCAGCGGCAGCATCACGGTCGCGGCGATCCAGGACATCAGCCTGACGATCCCGGCGCACCGGTTCTCGATGATTGTGGGACCGTCGGGCAGCGGCAAAACCACCTTGCTGAACCTGATCGGCTGCATCGACACGCCCAACGGCGGGCGGGTGGAGGTCTGCGGGACCGATATCGGCCGGCTGTCGGACAATGCGCTGACCGATTTTCGTGCCCGCAACATCGGCTACATCTTCCAGGGTTTCAATCTCGTGCCGGTCCTGTCCGCTTATGAGAACGTCGAGTATCCGCTGCTGCTGATCGGCGTGCCCGCGGCGGAACGTCTGCGCCGCACCCGGGCGATGCTGGAGGCGGTGGGTCTGGCACCGCAGGCCAATCAACGCCCCAACGAACTCTCCGGTGGCCAGAAGCAGCGGGTTGCCATTGCGCGGGCGCTGGTCAAGGCGCCGGCGGTCGTGCTGGCCGACGAACCGACCGCCAACCTGGACAGCGCGACCGGCGCGGCGATTATTACTCTGATGCACCGCATGCAGGCGGAGTTTCACACCAGCTTTATCTTCTCCACCCACGATCCGCATCTGATGTCGCACTCCGAGGCCACCTTCACCATCCGCGACGGCCAGTTGGTCGCGCCGCAACCGGAGACCGTGTGATGATGCTGCTGAAAATTGCCGCGCGAAACATCCTGCGCAACCGGCGGCGGTCGTTCATGACCGGATCGGCGATCGCGGTTGGCGCGACGGCGATGCTGGTGTTCGGTGGTTTCATCAGCTACGTGTTTGCCGGACTGGAAACCGGGCTGGTGCAGCGCACCGGCCACCTGACTTTGTTCCGTTCCGGCTATTATTTGTTCGGCGCCGGCAATCCCGCCGCCTACGGCATTCCGGACTATCAGAACGTCATGACCCTGATCGGTCAGGACCCGGCGATGCGGGCGCTGATCCGGGTGCTGACGCCGACGCAGTCGCTGGTCGGGATCGCCGGGAATTTCGCCGGCGGCGTCGATGCCGCGAAGACGTTTTTCGGGGTGGGCGTGGTGCCCTCCAACCAGCAGCTCATGCGAATCTGGAACGAGTATGGCCTGGTGCAGATCGAACCGATTGACAGCCTGCTGTCCGACGATCAGCCCCAGCGCGGGTCCGTCGGCGGCGGCCTTGCTCGTATGCTGGGTTTGTGCGCACCGTTGCAGATCGCGGGGTGTCCGGCGCCACCGATCATTACGACGACAGAGGCCGGCGCGCCGCTGGGGAATGACCTGGCCGATCTCGCGCGCGGCGAGCTCGGCACCGACAGCGCCCCCGCCGATGCCCTGCCGCGGCTTGATCTTTTGGCCGCAACGGCCGGCGGCGCGCCGAATGTCGTCAGTCTGGAAGTGGCCGGGGTCGCCCGCCAGGGGGTGAAGGAACTCGACGACAATTACCTGGCCATGCCCCTGGGGCTCGCGCAGCAGCTCGTCTATGGACGCGGGGAGCACAAGGTGACCGGCATCGTGTTGCAACTGAACCGGACCGCGGACATGCCAGCGGCACGCGCGCGCCTGGCCACCCTGATGTCGGAAAACCACCTGGATCTGGAAGTGCATGGCTTTGCCGAACTCAATCCGTTCTATGGCCAGGTGGTGGGTCTGTTCGGCACGATCTTTGTTTTTATCACCGTCATCATGGGGGTGATCGTGCTGTTCGCGGTGGTCAATACGATGACGATGAACGTGCTGGAAAGAACCAACGAAATTGGAACGATACGCGCGATGGGGGTGCGGCGCAGCGGCATAAGGCGGCAATTCCTGGTGGAAGGCTGGATGCTGGGCGCGATCGGCGCGACGGCCGGGGTGATCCTGGCGCTGGGCGTTGCGGCGATTGTCAACAGAGCGGGATTGACCTGGACTCCACCGGGCAACGCAAGCGCGGTGCCGTTCCGGCTGACCTCACCCCCCTTGCCGGGCCTGCTGCTGGGGACCTGGTTCGGCCTGGTCGTCGTCGCCACCATCGCCTCGTTACTCCCGGCAAATCGCGCCGCCCGCCTGCCGGTCGTGGACGCGCTGCGCCATGTTTAGGGCATGGTTCGCAGCGGTGCTGCTGCTGGCGGGGACCTTGCCCGCCGCGGCGCAGACGCCACGGGAAATCATCGCCGCGGCCGACCGGGTGCGCAATCCCGGCCAACCGTTCCGCACCACCAACACGCTGACCGAATATGTCGGCGGCAAGCAGAAGGACCAGGACCAGATCGTCGTCTATGCCAAGGAAGACCCCGCGACCCACCAGTTCCGCAACGTCGTGCGCTACGTGGAGCCACCGCGCGATGCCGGCAAGATTGCATTGCTGGACGGCAAGAGCCTGTGGTTCTACGACCCGGCTTCCAAAGCCAGCGTGCGGATTTCACCGCAGCAGCGGTTGATCGGCCAGGCCTCCATCGGCGATGTGCTGACGGTGAATTTTGTTGTGGATTACGCGGGCACCCTGCTGGGCAATGAAACGATCAGCGACGCGGAGCGGCAGAAGCGGGATTGCTGGCACCTGGACATGAAAGCGGTCAGCGATACCGCGACCTATGACCGTGTCGAATACTGGATCGAGCACGACAGCTTCCATCCGATCAAGGCCAAATTTTACGCCGACAGCGGCCGGCTGATGAAAATCCTGTATTACCGCGGCTACCAGGAGCGGCTGGGCGCGCTGCGCCCGTCAGAGGCGGTGATCATCGACGCCGTGGACAGCACACTGGTTACCACGATCAGTTTTGGTGATTTGCGGTTCCAGGACGTGCCGGAAACCTGGTTCCAGCGCGATACCCTGCCGCGGTTGCGCGCGGAGTAGGGCGGGTGCGGGCATGGTTCGCATTTTTGCCGGTGATGCTGGCGATCCAGCCGGTCTTCGCCGCGAACGAGGACACCGACCTTGATCTGATTCCGCAAGCGGCTCAGACCGCGCCGGTCGCGGCGCCCGCGGCGACACCGGGGCAACGGAACTATCTGGAGGACGCGTTGTCGTTCTCCATACCGCGGCAGACCCTGGCGGTGCCGTTCCCGCCGCCGCAACCGGCCAGTTGGGAAGACCGGCTGTTCCTGGACAGTCGCGACGAGTGGCGCCTGGGCGACGGCCTGACCGTCACCTACAGCGGCCGGTTCAATTTGCGGGCCGAGAACGATATCCCGTTTCCCAGCCACGAGACCGTCCGTAACGAATTGCGGGAGGCCTATGTCAGTTGGCAACCCGCTGCTGGGCTTTGGCTCGATCTGGGCCGCATCAACGTCAAAAGCGGTGTGGCAGCCGGTTACAACCCGACCGATTTCTTTCGCACAAGGGCCGTGGTGGAACCGCTGACGGTCGATCCCGGCGTGTTGCGGGAGGACCGGTTGGGAACCTTGATGGCGCTGGGCCAGTATGTCTGGGCTGGTGGCTCCATCACCGCCGCCTTTGCGCCACGGGTCACCTTGCCGACCGCGCTCTATACCAATCTGAACCTGCCAAGTTTCGATCCGATGCTGGACCGGACCAATGCCGCGGACCGGATGCTGCTGAAAGCCAGTGCGACCGTGGCGGATGGATTGAGCCCCGAGCTGCTGCTGTATCATCAGGGGAACCAGACCGAGATCGGCACCAACCTGACCGTTGGCATCGGCCAAAGTGCCATCGGCTACATAGAATGGGCGGGCGGCGTGCAGAACGGTCTGATCGACGAGGCGCTGCGTTACGGCCGGCAAACCGGCTCGATTCCCACCAGAGCGCCCGCGCCGCTGCCGTTTGACGCCGATCGGATGTTCCGCAACGATCTGTCGGTCGGGCTGTCCTATACCACGGCAACGAAGATCACGTTCAACCTGGAATATCACTATCATCAGGCCGGCTTGTCCCCGCAGGACTGGAACAATTGGTTCACCGCCGCGTCTCGGCTTGGTCGCATCCCGGGTGTCGATGCGGCGCTGTGGTTCATTCGGGCCTACGCGCAGGACCAGCAGCAGCCGATATCCCGGCACACCGGTTTCGTGCGGGCCGACTGGACCAATGCGTTCGTCACCAATCTGGAACTGACGGCGCTCGCCAGTGTCGATCTGCAGGATGGTTCGGGCGTGGCGCAGGCGACCGCGGATTACTTCCTGTCCAGAGTCTGGACGGTTGGCGGGCTGGCCAGTTTCACCTTCGGCGGCCGGCGCTCCGACTTCGGCAGCCTGCCCCAATCGGCCGGCGTGCTGGTCCGCCTGGTCCGGTATCTCTGACCCCGGTTGCCGCTTCGGCAGGCAATCCCGCGGCGTCTCGCCGTGAAATGACTGCCCTTTCAGCAGGGGGGAGCCTGTTGCACGCCTGCCGGCATGGCATGACACGTGCATTTCCATCCGCTTAGCGGACACCACACAGGGGACAGGTCAGAATGGGCGCCACGTCATCAGGCCGGATCGGCCGCCGCACCATCTTGAGCACCGCCGGTGCCGCCGTCGGCTCCGGCGCGATCAGCGGCTTTCCCACCATCTGGGCGCAGAACATCAAGGACATCACGCTCCGCCAGTTCGGCACCGGCGTGTCGAACCTCAATGCGGTTGCCGCGAAGGTGAAGGCGGACCTGGGTTTCACCCTGGCGATGACCGCGCTGGATACCGATGCGGTGACGCAGAAAGCCGTGACCCAGCCGAAGTCGTACGACATCGCCGACATCGAGTATTTTGCCTGCAAGAAAATCTTTCCCACCGGCGTGCTGCAGCCGATGGATGTGAAGAAGATCAAGCTGTTTGATAAAATCGTACCGATCTTCACCACCGGTAAGCTGACACCTGATTCGCCGGTCGCGCAGGGCACCGCGCCGCACACGATCAGTTTCGTCGATGGACCGGAGTCCAAGACATTCGCCGGCAAGCAGACCGGCTGGGCGACGTTGATCCCGACGATCTACAACGCCGACACGTTGGGCATCCGTCCCGACCTGGTCGGGCGCAAGATCGGCAACTGGCGCGACCTTGTTGACCCCGCCTTCAAGGGCAAAGCGGCGATCCTCAATATCCCCTCCATCGGCATCATGGATGCCGCGATGATCATGGAATCGCTGGGCACGATCAAGTACGTCGATAAAGGCAACATGACCAAGCCGGAGATCGACAAGACGATCGCCTTCCTGATCGAAACCAAGAAGGCCGGCCAGTTCCGCTCCTTCTGGAAAAGCTTCGATGAGAGTGTCAATCTGATGGCCTCGGGGGAGGTGATCATCCAGTCGATGTGGTCCCCCGCGGTGGCCGCGGTGCGGTCGAAGGGCATCCCCTGCGTGTATCAGCCGCTGGCGGAAGGCTATCGCGCCTGGGCCGGCGGGCTCGGTATCGCGAAGCACCTGAGCGGGTTGGAACTTGGTGCCGCCTATGAATACATCAACTGGTACCTGTCCGGCTGGGTGGGCGCGTATCTGAACCGGCAAGGCTATTACAGCGCGGTGCTGGAGACCGCGAAAGCGAACATGAGCCCCGACGAATGGGGCTATTGGATCGAGGGCAGGGCAGCCCAAAACGACATCCTGAGCCCCGAAGGCAAGGTGATGGAAAAAGCCGGCGCGGTGCGCGACGGCGGCTCGTTCTACGAACGCATGGGGCATGTCGCGTGCTGGAACTCGGTGATGACCGAGGACCGTTACATGGTCCAGAAATGGAATGAATTTATTGCCGCGTGACGGTGTCCGCCTCGCCGGGCTGACCCCCTATCTCCAGGCCGCGCCCCTGGGCGCGATCCTGGTCGTCTTCCTGCTGCTGCCGATGGTCGTGCTGGTCGTCGTCAGCTTCTTCGACTACGACAGCGTCCAGATCATCCCCGGCTTCGTGCTGACCAACTACCGCGACGTGCTTGGTTCGTCGGTCACCTGGCGCACCTATCTCAACACGATCCGTTTCACCGTGATCGTCTGGTCGATCACCGTCGTACTGGGTTTCGGTGTCGCCTATGTGCTCGCCTTCGAAATCCGCAGCCGCACCATGCAACTGG
>Ga0302202_10005249_pt1 | contig 13285 bp, 13 predicted proteins | sample II_Bog_N3_3_FD_194579 | JGI IMG/M metagenome (GOLD analysis project Ga0302202, IMG submission 194579) | Peat permafrost microbial communities from Stordalen Mire near Abisko, Sweden - II_Bog_N3_3 | ecosystem: Environmental > Terrestrial > Soil > Wetlands > Peat | place: Sweden: Abisko...
CCTGCAGGCATGGCCCGGCCGGGGCTACTGGCAGGGCCGCGGGGGGACATTGACCGGAATGGTCAGGATCATGGCGCAGACCTCCCAACCTTCGTTCCTCTCGTCCTGGCTGTCGTCGTTCGCCTCGTTCGTCAGTGCACACGGCTGGGCGGTCAACCTGTTCGCCGTGGTGTCCCTGGCGGCGGTCGGGGGCCTCTTCCTCAGCGGGCGACGGCGCCTTGTCCTGGGGGGACTGATTGGCCTCTCGGTGCTCTGTCTCGCCGACTGGGTGCTGGTGGAGGACCTCGGGCTCTTGGGCGGGCTGGGCACCGATCCCAACTCCATGCTGCCGATGGCACTGCTCTTCGTCGGGGGGTATGTCGCCATGGTCCGCCTTCCCGCTCCCGTCGAAGATCGGGCAGAGAGCGATGCCGTCACGAGCAGGGCGGGACCGTGGTGGGAAGGTGTGACCGTCTCGTACCTCAGCCGCTCATTGGCTGCTGTCGCCGCGGTGGCGGTTGTGCTGATCGGAACTGCGCCGATGGCCATGGCGGCCGTCAACCCGAACGCCGACCCCATTTTGAGCGAGGCGCTCGACGGCACACCCAACAACCTCGACTCTCCCGCGCCGCCGTTCACTTTGACCGATCAGCAAGGAAGGGCCGTCAGCCTGGCCAGCCTCCGGGGTCACGTGGTGGCTCTCACGTTCCTCGATCCGGTCTGCACATCGGATTGCCCGCTTATCGCACAAGAGTTCCGCAGCACCGACCAGCAGCTGGCCGGTCAGGACGGCCGGGTCGACTTCATTGCGATCGTGGCCAATCCCATCTACCGGTCCGTCTCGTACACGAAGGCGTTCGACCGGCAGGAAGGCCTCACCGGGCTCCACAACTGGTACTTCCTCACCGGATCGCTGTCACAGCTCCAGCGCGCCTGGAACTCCTACGGCATTTTGGTGCAGACCATTGCCAACGGCGCCATGATCGCGCACAGTGATCTTTCGTTCGTGATCGACGCCCAGGGCCGGGAGCGGGACGCGCTGATCGACGACCCCGGGCCGACGCAGTCGACTGCATCCTCGTTCTCTTCGTTGCTCCTCGGCCGAATCAACCAAGTCCTCGGTTCATGAGGGTGACGGCGCTCTTGGCGCCGGGAAGCCGCACGCAGCGCTCGTTCCGCCGCGCCGTCGTCATGGCCGCGGTTGCGCTCGTGCTCGGGCTTTCGCTCAGCACTCCCGTGCCGGCATCGGGTGCAACGCCAGATCCGACGCCCTTGGAGAGCGGCTCCGCGACGTCGGCCGGCTCGTGGGTGATCCTCCCCATGGGTCAACTCTCCGACAAGTCGAACACGTTCTGGCAGCTCCTTCACGCGCCCGTCGGGTCGGCGCACTGGTCCGTCGTGACACCGCCGGGAGCGGCCGACAACGGAGGGATCGTGGCCGGCACATCGGGCAACTCGGTCCTCGTCGGCATCCTGCCGAACGGGATGCTGCGCTTCTCGCCGGTCTCTCTCAGCAGCGACGGCGGAAGCAGCTGGAATCCTGTGACCCTTCCCGGCGCCCTGGCGGCCGTGCCGGACGCCCTCGCCTATGACGCGACAGCGTCCCCGTCGACCGTGGCCATGGCCGGCCGGGCGCGGGTGCTGTCGTCCGGCGTCGGCATGTCGTCATGGAAGACGTTGGTCACGGCCGCCCGGCTGCGCAGTGTCACCCCGCGCTGCGGCGTGACAACACTGAACGCCGTGACGCTCCAGCCGGGTGGCGCTCCTCTTGTGGCCGTATCGTGCACGCACGGTGGCGTCGTCGGCCTCTTCGCCGACGTCGCGGGCGTGTGGAAGCCCAGCGGCGTCGTGTTGGAGAGGGCCCTGCGCGGGTCGAGCACCTCGGTGATCCGACTCGAGACCGAAGGCTCGACAGTGGCGGCGTTGGTCTCTGCCTCCCATGGCTCTCGAGAATCCCTCGTCGCCATCTGGCACATGGTCGGTCAGGCCTGGACGGAATCGACCCCGCTCTCCGTGGGAGCGGGTCGGCCCGTGCTGGCCACCGCCGTAGGCCCGAACGGAACCATGGCCGTGCTCCTCGCTACGGGCCATGGGGAGGCCGTGGACGACATTGCGCCCGGTGGCTCCTGGACTCAGCTCCCGCGACCTCCTCGGGGTGCCGTGGCGCTGGCCCCGGTCGCCACACCCGCAGCCCTCGGAGCACCGGCATTCGACGTCATCACGGTGAGCGGCGCCGCTTTCGGCGTCTTCAGCCTGACACCTTCCGGAGCGAGCTGGGCCAACGTGCAGTCGACCCGGGTGCCGCTCGCCTACGGCTCGTCGTCTTGACCTCGCTCGGGCTACCGTGACCACTATTCCTGCACCCGATGGAAGGGCGCCGTGAGCTACCTGCTGGACAACTGGAGCTTCGACCCCTTCGTCATCATTGCCGCTGCCGTCGTCGTGCTCCACGAACTCGGTCTGGCGAACCTGCGCCGCCACTCCGTACCCGAACGCACGCGCAAGCGGCGCCTTCGTTCGTTCTTCTTCTACGGCGGCCTCGCTCTGCTCTTGCTCACGGTCACATCGCCCATCGACTACTGGGCGGACGATTACTTCTTCGTGCACATGATCGAGCACATCCTGATTGCGTTCTACGCGCCGGCTCTGATCGTCGCCGGCGCTCCGTGGCTCCCGCTGCTCCACGGATTTCCGGTCAGGTTCCGGCGCTGGGTCCTGCGCTCAGTCCTCCTCGGGCGCTTCTCGTCCGGAGTGCGGGCCGTCGGGCGCTTCATCGTCAATCCGTGGACGGCCCTCGTAGCCTTCAACCTGGTCATGGTGCTCTGGCACGTTCCGGGCCTCTACGACGCCGCCGAGGAGAACCAATACATCCACATCGGACTGATGCACGCCAGCCTCTTCGCCACCGGAGTGCTCTTTTGGCTGCAGATCATCCCCTCGTACCCATTCCGCATGAAGGCGTCACCTCTCTGGCAGATCGGCGCCATCATCTCCACCAACGTGGTCATGTTCGTTCTGGCCATGTCCCTCTCGCTGTTCAGCGACTCCAACTGGTACTCCGTCTACGCCAACATTCCAGGAGTCGGGCTCTCCCCCTACGCCGATCAGCAGATCGGGGCGGCCATCCTGTGGATCTGCGGCGACTTCTGGGCCGTCCCGGCACTGGCAGTGACGATCCGACGGGCCATCGACAGCGAGGGGGGGTTCTCCCTCGGTGTCGACCGGCTCTTGCACCGGGGGCCTGATCCATCGCTGGAGGCACTTCGAACGGCGTCACCGCAGAAGGTCACGCAAGGTTGAGTGTCCGCGACACCTGTGTGCTCCGGGCCGCCGCTCGCTGAGACCACGAAATCGAGGAGGCATGGGTCTTTCGCAACACCGTCTTCGACCGCTGCCAACCGAAAACGCGAAGATTCGCGATGGGTAGTTGACGGGAGCAAAGCGGAACCTTAACCTCCGTTGAGTTGGGGGGCGCCAGCTGACTTCCACCAGTTCATCGTGCTCTCGGAAGCATTTCCGGGAACGGGGGTTGTGACTATGAGGAGTATGGCGTGGAAGGTGACCGTGACGGTCGTCGTCTTCGCGGTCTTGGCCGTGGGAGCCGTCATCCTGGTCATCAACCTCCTCGGCTCGCCCCCCACGGTGGAGTACACCGCCGACAGCTCCGGACAGGTCAACGTCACGCTGCAGGCGGTCGGGAACTACGGCTCGGGCAGCCACCCGTCCTGGGTCTCCTACCTCGTTCAGGCCCCGAACGGGCAATGGGTCCACACGACGCTCTTCCAGCTGCCCCAGCACGTGCGGGTCAACGTCACCATCTACCAGTACGACTCGGGTAGCCCGCTGCGCAACCAGCAGCTCGGCCAGGTCACGGGCACCTACGGGAACGTGGCCACCCTGAACGGCAAGGCCTACCGGGTGCTCAATGCGAATGTCGGAAACGGCGCCGCCCATACCTTCTCCATGCCGTCGATCGGCCTCAACGTGCCGTTGTACGGCAACAACGGCAACGCCAACCTCTGCGGTGCGGCGCCGTGCACGACCACCTCACCCCACAACGTGATCCGCTTCTCCTTCACCAGTCCCGGCGCCGGGAGATATCGCTGGCAGTGCTTCGTCCCGTGTGGTGGCGGCTACCTCTACGGGAACGGAGGGCCCATGTCGACCCTGGGTTACATGGGTGGGTTCATGCAGGTGGTGGCATGAGCGATCCGCAGGCCACCGGGCCTGAAGAAGTCGCGGGAGGGGACGATTCCCGTCACTGGTGGCGGCTGATCGCCATCTGGGTGGTCCTGTCGGCCATTTTGGACCCGCTCTTCTACTTCCTGGCCGGCCCGCACATCCCCCCGGGCACCATGACCAACACGGCGGCGGGAGCACAATTCGACTTCAACGTGCTCTTCGTCATCGCGCTGCCCGTACTCCTGGGTGTGTGGATCTACATGATCTACGCCTTCGTCATGTGGCGGGCATCGCGCGGCGGGCCGGACCCCGTCGGCGGGCCGGCGGCGCGGGGGCACTTCGGCATTCAGCTGGGCTGGATCCTGATCACCTCCGTCCTGGTGCTGTTCCTCGCCGGCTTCGGTACCTACGAACTCGTGCAGCCCGGCGGGGCGGGGGGCGGCGAGGGCTCCAGCCCCATCTGGACGCCGACATCGAAGACCATCCTTCCGATCCAGGTCATCGGCCAGCAGTGGAAGTTCACCTATCGCTACCCGACTTTCGGCGGCTTCGAGACCAATCAACTGGTCATTCCCGACCACACGAGCATCGAGTTCAACGTCACGTCTCTCGACGTGATCCACAGCTTCTGGGCCTACCAGTTGGGCGTGAAGGCTGACGCCAACCCCGACTACAACAATGTCGCCTTCACCACACCACAGCAGCTGGGTTCCTTTACGGTGCGGTGCGCCGAGCTCTGCGGTATCTGGCATGGCGCCATGTACAACTCCGGTGTCGTCGTGACTCCCCAGAATTTCGAGTCCTGGGCGAAAGTCACGGAGGCCAGGCTGGCCCAGAACACCAAACTGCTGCCGCCCTACGCCCTGACCTACACCCCTGACGCCAATGGGGCCGACGGCGGCTACTACCCGTCGAACGACCCGTATTCGAAGGTTGAGCAATACGGGGCGAAGCAGCCCAAGGGAGGCGCGTGACAGAGATGGCTATCGACACGTCGGTCAGCCACGTCGAGTTCCCCGGTGAGGAGGACACCGGGTCTCCGCCCCGACCGATCCCGGCCTGGCGTCGCTCGGCCTGGCTGCGACCCCACATCCTGTGGGCAATAGCCGGAGCCGTCCTCGGCTACCTGCTGGGGCACTGGCTGGGCAACGTCATCGCCAGTGGCTACGACCAGGTGGCGACAGCCCAGAACGACGTCGCTATTGTGCTGGGTCTCGTCCTGGGCGTGGTCGGGTGGTTGGCCGGCATCGGCGCATTCAACTATCCACTGGCCAAGATCCTCGGCTACGAGCTCACGCCCTCGCCCCCGCTGAAGAGCTGGGTCCGCTATTTCCGCATGACCGAGGATCACAAAGTGGTCGGCTGGCAGTACGCCGTCGGTGTCCTCTTGTTCCTCTTCACCGGCGGTTTCCTCGCCATGATGATCCGCACCCAGTTGCTCAGCCCTTCGAGCCACACCTTCGGTCCGGGAACGTACATCGCCATCGTGAGCGAGCACGGGACGATCATGATGATGATGGCCACCTCTGCAATCGTGGGGCCGCTGGGGAACTGGCTGGTCCCTCTCATGATCGGTGCCCGCCGGGTCGCCTACCCGCGCATAGAGGCCTTCTCCTTCTGGATCTTCATGGCCGGCTACCTCGTCATTGTGAGTGCGCTGCTCTTCGGCGGCTTCCCCACCGGATGGACGGGCTACACCCCGCTGCAGACGCAGGCCGGGGGCGGAATGGACTCCTACCTGGTGGGCTTCGCCGTCATCGGGATCGGGATGATCCTGGCCGGCTTCAATCTGGCCGCGACGATCATCAACTACCGAGCGCCCGGAATGACCTGGGGTCGGGTACCGATCTTCGTCTGGGGCGTATTGGCCACAACGGCACTGCTGACGCTGGCCACGCCGACGCTCGTCGTGGCCGGTTTGTTCGGAATCCTGGACCGCACGGCCGAGACCGCCTTCTTCGTCAACGAGCACGGCGGCAGCAGCTTCCTCTGGCAGAACCTGTTCTGGTTCTTCGGCCATCCCGAGGTGTACATCATGGCCCTGCCGGGCTTCGGCATCGTCATGGAGATCTTGCCGGTGTTCACCCGTAAGCCCCTCTTCGCCTACAAGGTGGCTGCTGCCGGAATGCTCGGCGTCGCACTCCTCTCCTTCTTCGTCTGGCAGCACCACCTCTTCCAGAGCGGCATCAACCCCGACATGCGGCCTCTGTTCATGCTCACCACGGAGCTCATCTCCATACCGACCGGATTTCTCTTCCTCGTCACACTCGGGACACTGTGGAAAGCGAAGATCCGGTTCGAGACTCCGATGCTCTTCTGCCTCGGGATGCTGTTCAACTTCCTGATCGGCGGCGTGACCGGGGTCTTCCTCTCAGACGTCCCCGTCAACGTGACCGTCCACGGCAGCTTCTTCGTGCTGGCCCACTTCCACTACACCATCATGGGCGGCCTGATCTTCGCCATGTTCGCCGGCTTCTATTTCTGGTTCCCGAAGATCACCGGAAAGACGCTGAACCGCAAGTTGGGGAAGTGGCACTTTTGGACGTTCTTCATCTTCTTCAACGGGACGTTCTTCCCGCTATTCCTGGTGGGGCTGCTGGGTCAACCTCGGCGCGTCTTCGAGTACGCACCGAACCTGCAGACGTTGAACGACATCTCGAGCATCAGCGCCTACCTCCTGGGAGCGTCGTTCTTCTTCTTCATCATCAACTTCGTGTGGTCGATCTACCTCAACCCACACCCTGCTCCCCCGAACCCATGGGACTCGCTGGGCCTCGAATGGCAGACGCCGACGCCAGTCCCATGGTTCAACTTCGAGCACATTCCTGTCATCATGAACGACCCGTATCACTACGGAGAGCCCGACGCCGCCCCCGTGGCCGACATGGGATTGGCCATGGCTGCTGTCGGGGCTCCGGCAGGGTCGGTCGGCCACGAGGAACTTGGGACCGGGGTGGAGCGCGACGGCGATCCGCGACCCCCGATTCTCTGAGGGGACAGCCATGACACAGAATTCAGTTGACAATCAGCAGTTCGAGACCTTTCCTGATTTCCGGGAGACACCCGAGGAGATCGCCTTCGAGGTGCGCGCCCAAGAGGGAGCACTGTGGACGGGCGGCCGCCTCCTCATCGGCATCTGGGCCTTCGCTTTCGCTGCCCTGGGTTTCGCCTACTTCTACCTGCGCTCGGCCAACGACGAGGACCTCTGGCGCCCGCACGGCATTACGGCGCCGACCGCTATCGGCGCGGCAATCTTCGCCATCACCGTGGCCTGCGCCTTCCTGGTCCAGTTCGGCTACCGGCGCTTCGGCAATGAGCAGACGTTGGATTGGCAGGTAGCGGGCTGGACGGCGGTCCTCGGGGGACTCCTCGTCGTCGGACTGCAGATCTACCAGTTGACGCAGCTTCCCTTCTTCCCCGGTTCGAGTGGCTACGCCTCCTGCTTCATTGCCTGGGCCGCCATGAACATCGCGCTCGTGCTGGCCGGGACGTACTGGATCGAGACCATCCTCGCCCGCGAGATCCGGCTTCGGCGTGCGCTTGCCCAGGATGGTGGCGCTCCGGACTCAACGCTCCCGGTGGCCCGACTCCTGCGGGTCAACCTGAACGGTTGCACCTACTTCTGGGGATTCATCGCCGTGATCGCCACCCTGTTTTGGGTACTGTTCTACGTAATCTAAAAGCCTGGAGAGTGAGCGCATGCCCCTGTTTTCGGACATAGCCAGTACCCAGGCGTTGACGTTCGCCATCCCGCTCGGGACCCTGTTCGTCGTGCTGCTCTGGGGATTCTTCCAGCGGCGATCGACCCGGTGAGCGACGGGGCCTCCGACGGGCGGCCCCCCGAGCTTTCCGCAACGTTGCGTCGCGCCTGCCTGGCAGGCGCGTTTGTCGCGCTCGTCATTGCACTGGTGCCGCCTCTCTCGGGCGCCGCACGCCGGATTGAGTACGCCCAGGCCATGCAGTTCTCACTTCTGGCCATGGTCGTCCCCGCGCTGGCCACGGCGGGCGCACCGTGGCGGCGACTGCGGCTGGCGGGCCGCGGCACCACTGGCGCCCCCCCTCAAACCATCGACCGGCTGGCCCAAGGCCGGCGCCGTCACCGCGAGTTGAGTCGCTCGCTCGCCTTCATCGCCCTCGATGTCGCCGTGATCATCGCCTGGCACACGCCGGTGGCCGTGGCGGCGGCGGCACGGCACGTCTGGCTGGCGCCGGTTGAGGCCGTCACGCTCCTGGTCCTCGGTGTCGGCCTGTGGCTCGAGCTCGTACAGTCGCCCCCGCTGGCACCCCGATCGGGTCACCTGCGGCGAGCCGTCCTCGCTGCCTTGGTGATGTGGGCCTTCTGGATCCTCGCTTATGTCGTCGGCATGTCGAACCACGACTTCTACCCCAACTTCCACCATGCCCCAGGGGGCCTCAGTGCAGCCGCCGACCAGCAGATCGCCTCGGCGGTGCTGTGGCTCTTCTCAGCCGTGACCTTCATGCCCGTGATCTTCTGGAACGCCCTCATGTGGCTGAAGACCGAGGATGACCCCGACACCGAGCTCATCGGTCTCCTGCGGGCGGAACACCGCCGGGGCACACCCCCGCTGGCGGGGGGTGGCGACGGGGGGATGCCGGCCCGGTGAGGCCAGCCTCATCCCCCGGCGCTCGACGCGACCCCTGGCGTATCGACGGGCTGGAGGCGTGTCTGGAGGGCCCGATCCGCGGCCCGCTCCTGCGCGATCGCCTGGGCCCGATCGGTGTCCAGACTGGCCTCCGACTTGGTGAGGTCGGCCCGGGCCGACGTGTCATTGGGACTGCCTAACAAGGTCACAACGTCCTCGATCACGCGCAGAGCGTCCGACGTCGACCAAAGGAGCGCCGACGCGACCATCTGGCTCAAGTGCTTGCCGGCGGCCGTCCCGGGTATGTCGATGTTGGCCAGGTCGTAGATGCTCTCGCTGGTGAGGGAGCAAGCGGTCTGGTCGTCGCTCAGCAGTCCCGGGGTCGACGCGCGATCAGCCGGTGTGAGCTCGTGCGCATTCTGAAGTGTCCAGATCCCCACCGCCTGGTGAATCGCCAGGGCGCACGGGGAAAGGTCGGAGTTGACCTCAGTCATGACACTCTGTTCCGCTGTGATATCGCTGCCCCGCGACGTACTCGTGGGCAGATCGGTCAACACTGTGATCAGGAGGATCACCGCGGCGAGGATCCCGATCGTCAGCCCCCGCCGGCGCTGCCACAGGGGTGCCTTGGCCTCACCGTCTTTGGCGGAGGGACGGGTCGGCGAGACGGTCACTGGCCGGCCAGCTTCTCGGCGTACGTGGCGATGCCCTGGCCCCATCGACTGATGCTGGCGGCGGGGAGGCTGAAGATGCCCGATGCACTCTCGTTCGCAAACGGTGTCGCCCGGTACCGCAGGTCGCCTCGAGGGTCGATGAAGTCGATGACGTCGTTGTGGGCTTCCAACCCGGTCTTGGCGTCCAACGAAATCGATACCCCATAGGCCTTCCACACCGCATTGAGCGAAGCCAACGGCCCTGTGAGCATGTGCCAGTTGGCGAGCGCGCCAAGACCGGTGCCCGTCAGCACCGGTGCTTCCGCCGATTGGGCCAGGGCTGCCGGATCGGTGTTCACGGTCAAGAACTCGACCTGCGACGCCGCCGGCCCGAGGTCCGTGTCCGCTTGTGCGACCTCCGACGCCAGGACCGGGCAGATGTCGTTGCAGCTGGCGTCGAAGAAGGTCAGAACGACGACGCGGGGTGGCTGCACCGGCAGCGGGACCGCCTGACCCGTCTGGGAGGTCAGCATGAAGGAGGGCGCCGGACCCGAGCGTGAACTGGTCAAACCCATGAAGGCGGCCAGCGGCGCCTGCAGAGACCGGTCGTTTGCCGGGATCGGCGTCGGGGCGGGTGTCTCCCGAACCGTCGTGGTGGGTGTCGGCGCCGGCGTGGACGTGGGATTCAGTCCGGCAGCGGAGAACAGGTGCTCACCGAGGAGCCCACCGAGACTCAGCACCAAAACGACCCCGAGCGCCCAGAAGACGAAGTTGGCCGGGATACCGGGCGCTCCCTCTGCCAGTGCCGCTGAGCGGTCGAGCGCCAGCCCCTGTTCGTGCGACCCACCGGGAGGTGACCCGGCTGGGTCACCGGGCCCGGCCTCATGGAGCGCCGGCTGTGCGAGGGATGGTCCCCCGGCCTCAGCCTCAGGAGGGCCGCTCAACGCCGCCCCTCGAGACGGGCCACCCAGCGATCCAGCGAGGCCACCGTCTGCGGTCCCAGTGCCGCACCGACCACCTGCCCTTGCGCATTGAGAAAGTAAGTCACCGGAAGTGCCTGCACGAGGTACGCCGAGCTGACCTTTGCGGTGGTGTCATCTGCAACCGGGTAGGTCGCATGCGCCGCGGCCAACAAGCGCTCCGCCGCCGCGTCAGAGGTCTCATTGGCATCCACGCCAACCACCGCCACGCGGCCGCTGTTTGCCTTGGCGACCGAGGCGACGGCATCGAGCTCCTGGCGGCAGTCGGAGCACCAGGAGGCGAAGAAGTTGACCATCACGGGCGTTCCCCGGAACGCCGCCAGTGTCACCGGAGCCCCGCCATCCAGGGCGGGGAGGGTGAAGGGGGGTCCCGCCGTTCCGTCCTTGAGCAGGGGTGGAGGAGCGGACTCGAGCCTCGCACTGCTGGCAGGCGTTCCGTGGGATTGGCCTCGGGCCACCACGAACACGACGAAAGCCAGCAGACAGGCGCCAGCGACGACCGCCACCCACTTGAAGACGCGATCCGACCGGCCTTCGTCGTCCTCGGCTCCGCTCGAGTCGGCGTCGACTCCATTCTGCATCATGGGTTGCGACAACCCCCCCGACCTCACCCTCAGCAGGCTAGCCACGGGGAATCTCCAAAAGCGGTCGAGAACCGCCCCTGTACCGGGCCAAAGCGTCCTGCCGGGGACGGCCCACCACAGATCACCATTCGGCCTGGCGCCGCGCCGGGTCGACCTCTTCACGCTTCCTCCGTCGGGCTTCCCGTGCCTCAGCGCTCTCGTGGATGAGATGCCACCAGGCCGCGATGGCGATCCCGGCGAGGACCGGCCATTCGAAGGTGTAGAACCAGCTCAGCCCGTTCCCGCCCAGCGCCCGCCGGGCCTGCCAGACCGTCGCCACGACGCAGCCGCCCACGACAAGGAAACACTCCACGTGGAGCAGCAGGGCCCGTGGGGAGAACCAGCGCTGCATCACGGAGCGCATCGTATGGCCACCGGGGCCGGCGCGACAGTGCCCCGGCGGGATCGCCTCGGCGGACAACGTGGCCAGCACTCCCCCATCCCCCCGAGGCCGACTCGTGGGACCGTCCACGGGAGGGAGCCATCCATTCGCCGCGCCCTCCGCAACATCAGAGCCGTGAATAGGTGTCAGCCTCTGACTCGTAGATGGCCATGGTTTCGGGGCTCACCGATGGTCGCGTGGCCTCGACGGCGCTCAGGCAGTCGGCGGAAGTGACCTCGGCAGCACCGCCGTTGAGCGCGCGGTCGAAAGCCGACTGCGCAGCCCTTTGCGCCGCGAGAGCGAAGTCGGCGGGCGTGAAACCCTCCGTCGACTGTGCCACGGTGTCGGATTCGCACACTGGTAGGAATTCAGCGGCGAGCTCACCCCGCCCAGCCCGATCCGGAGCACCAACAGGGATAATGAGGTCAAATCGCCCTGGCCGAAGCATTGCCGGGTCGATGGCCGCAATGGAGTTCGTCGCCATCACCATGAGCCGACCGGGACGATTACGGAAGGCCGGAAGGGCTTTCAACAGTTCGTTCACTATGGGCTGATTGTCGGGTCGCTGTGCACGATCCGACGCGATCTCGTCGGCTTCGTCGATAAAGCACACCAGGTGGTCGATACCTTGCAGTTCGAGCAGCGCCTGGCGCAGCGCAGCTGCACCTATTGCACCCTGCCCGAGAAGTGAGGGATGCAACTCGACGAATGCCCAGGAGAGGCGGGAGGCGATTGCTCGCACGAAGGTCGTCTTGCCTGTGCCCGGAGGCCCGAAGAGCATCACGGTATTCGGTTCGCGCAATCCCGACCTCGAGGCCAGATCCGGGTGAAGCAACGGTGCGACAATGCGTCGTTCGAGGAGTTGCTTGGTCGCAGAGAAGCCCTTCATCGCATCCCACAGACCGGCCAGGGGGAAGTGACCGCCATACTTCTCCACGACGGCGAGCTCTTCGGGCACCATGGATGCATCGCGTGTGTACAACCGCAGCCCGTCGGTGCGGACAAAGCCTTGATTGGCGAAAGCGAGCTCGGCCACCTGGTCCGGACTCACGAGTGCCAGGAGCCGATAGGCGCCGGCGTGAATGACCTGCTGGTCGAGTTCGCGGAGGATCCCCGAACCGACGCCTCTGTTGCGCCAATCCGGATGCAGCGCCAGCGCCAAGAGGTGGGCGTCCCGACCGGCGGCGCGTGCCACGGCGGCCCCGATCAAAGTCCGCCCTCCCCCTTCGGAGCTGATCGCAACGACGGCAGGCTGGCGCTCGTTGAGGGCCTCGACGACGTCGGCCCGCCCATAGGGCACTGCTGTCGAGAGCCCAGCGAGATCAATGAGGTGGACGATCTCCTCCAAGGGCGCCACCGGATCCCGGTGGTCCAATGAGAGCACCCGCCAGCCGTCGGTCACACCCCCATTGTGCCGCCATTCGACCCGACGCGCCGAGAGAAGTGCCGGGCAACCCACGAGACGTTCCTGTGGAAGCTGGAAACACCTAGGTATCCGGCGCTCATCGCGGTCCGTGTGGTGTCCCGCAATCCGACATAAGTCCGCCCACGTTGACAGCCGTCAACGGGCCTCTTCACACGGCAGTGTGCCGATGCAGCATGTGCGCAGAGACCGCGTCTCGCCGGGGATCCGGTGCAAGTCCTGGAGTAACACTCCACGAGCCGCACGGCGAAGACGTGTAGCAGCCGTAAAGCGGGGAAGTGTACGTAGACAACATGCACACAACAGCCAGACTCACAGGATTCGGCCAGGTAGCTCCCAATCCGGCGCCAGGTCCGGGTGAGAGATTGCCTGGCAACGCACACCAATCTGAAAGGAGGTGACGGGCGCAGAGCCCGCATCCAATGACTGTCTTCTACTGGTTGATTCCACTCTTCGTCG
>Ga0302202_10005261_pt1 | contig 13266 bp, 8 predicted proteins | sample II_Bog_N3_3_FD_194579 | JGI IMG/M metagenome (GOLD analysis project Ga0302202, IMG submission 194579) | Peat permafrost microbial communities from Stordalen Mire near Abisko, Sweden - II_Bog_N3_3 | ecosystem: Environmental > Terrestrial > Soil > Wetlands > Peat | place: Sweden: Abisko, Stordalen...
GCCGATGTGCGTGACGACATTGTTGTCGCAGGCGGTCAATGCGGGCGAGGCGGAGCTCTTGAGCCAAGGCTCCCGGTTCAATCCGGGTCAGTGCGACGTTGCACGAACATCCAAACTGACGGTGATTCCGCCCGTCGGGTTGGCCTCTAGCGCCAGATCGATCCCATAGACCTCGGCAATGTCCCTCGCGATGGCGAGGCCCAGGCCTGAACCCGGCTTGGTGCTGTCGAATCTCGTGCCAATCGCAAACGCATCGACCATCTGTTTGGGCGTCATGCCCGGGCCGTCATCAGCAAGACGGATCGACACCTTGTCGGCGTTTTCCGCAAGGCTGATGGCAATCCGGAGCTTCGCCCATTTGCCGGCATTGTCCAACAGGATCGACACAAGTTCCGACAGATCCATCGGATCGACCGCGACGTTCACTTGCATTCCAGCGGGATGCTTGAAGTCGAACACCTTGTCGGGGTGCAATTTGCGCATGGCGCTCAGCAAGGGCGTAAAAATGTCCGGTAACAGGCTCGTCTGCCCGGAGGTCTTGGCCATGGCGGCGGAACGGGCCCGGGCCAGATGAAAATCGATCTGTTGCACCATGATGTCGCACTGGCGCAGCAGGCTGGCCCCATGCGCTGCGCCATGACGATCTTCGGACAAGCGCTCGGCCTCGTCGGCGATAATCGCCAGCGGCGTGCGCAGGCAGTGTGCCAGATTTCCCGCAGCCACGCGGGCACGCTCGATGATGGCGTGATTTTCGACGATGTAGATGTTGAGATCGTCAACCAAAGGGCTGATCTCGGACGGGAATTGACCCGGCAAGGGTTCGCGGCGCCCGCTGCGCAACTCTGCGATAGCGACGCCCAAGCGATTGAGGGGCCGCAGGGCAAAGGCAATCACCAGCACACCCGTGCCGATCAGCGCGACTGCCAGAGCCATCAGCCACGCCGTCAGTTCCCGTGTGAACCCGGCGATAGCACTGTCCAGATACCTTTTGTCGGTGGCGATGACGTAGTGGATCACCCGGCCATCAGGCACGAGCCGGATAAAACCATACATGATGGCCGGACCGGTTGGCCCACCTTCGACCATGTGAATGACCTGCGGCGAATGGGCGACATCGTCGTCCAGCCGCCCTCGCCGCATCGAGGCCGATCGCAGCGTCTGCCCCCGATCGACAGTGACCTGCCAGTAAAACCCTGACATCGGCTCCAGATACCGCGGGTCAGACAGGGGGCGGGTCAATGCAATGTGACCGTCTTTGCCCACATCCACGAGTCCCGCCAGTTCGCGCACATGGCCGTAAAGCTCGTCGTGATATTGCAGTTCGATATGCCGGGTAAAAACGCTGGTCGCCGAATACCAGATGCCACCAATGCCCAAGGCCACCCAAACAAGGATCGCGATCAAAAAGCGCGACCGCAGACTGGCAGCCGAAAGCTTTCCCAAAAACGGCCGCCCCGTCATGCGTTCAGCCTGTAACCGAAGCCACGCATGGTCTCGATCCTTTCGCGGCCAATCTTGCGGCGCAGACGACTGACCAGGGTCTCAACTGCATTGGATTGGCGTTCGGCATCAAGTTCATAAAGATGCTCGATGATGATATCCTGGGCGAGAGCTTGTCCCGCCTGTCGCATGAACAGGTGTAGCAGGCGAAATTCCATGCGCGAAAGCGCCAGCGGTGCGCCGTCGAGCTGCGCCTGTTTGCCCACTGGATCGAGCCTTAACGCGCCCTTTTCCAGCCAGCTATCGGTGTTGCCCTGTTGCCGCCGCCACACGGCGTGAAGCCGCGCCAGCAATTCCTCAAAGCGCACGGGCTTCACCACAAAATCGTCGGCTCCGGCGTTGAGCCCTTCCACCTTGTCCTGCCAACTGCCGCGCGCGGTCAGGATGATGATGGGCAGCCCCGAACCATCGGGCAGATTGAGGTCAAGAACCACCGCGCCAAATTTGTCGAGGTCGGGCCAATCCTCGCCGTCGGCACGGGTGGCGGCGACATCGACAGCAAAGCCCGCCCCGCGCAAACGCTCGGTCAGGCGCGCGGCCAGTTCAACATCGTCTTCCACCAAGAGTAAACGCAAAGATCTCGTCCCATTGGCCCGTGATCGAGCCCTGCCGGTCTAACATCGCCAGTCATACACTGCCAAACTGACAAGTTGCTGTCAGCTTGGATCTGTAATGGCGCTTTTATGAAAATGCCCGCCTCGCCCCTTCGCTCCGGTCTTTCGGCCTCTGTTGTGTTGCCACTGTGCGCGGGGCTGGCCCTGCTGTCGGCTTGCAAAAAATCGGCGACTACCGAGGTATCGGCCCCCATTGCGGCGAAAGATGGCTCCATCGCGCTGAGCGCAGGGCAGATTGATCGCTTGGGCATAAAGCTGGCGGTGGCGCAGCAGGCTGACGCGATGCCGATTGGCACGGTGCCCGGCGTGGTTTCGCTTCCGCCCGATGCGCGTGTGGCCGTGACCACGCCTTATGCAGGCACCATACTCAAGGTCCTGGTCATTCAGGGGCAAGCCGTAAAGCAGGGCGAGGTGCTGGCGGTCGTGCGGGCGGCGGAGTCGGTGCAATTTGGCGCGGCCCTGGCCCGCACACAGGCGGAACTGCCGGTGGTGGCCGCCAACGCTGCGCGACTGGCGCAACTATCGCGCGAAGGCATTATTGCACCCGCCCGCGCCGACGAAGCGCGCGCAGCGCTCGCCGCCACGCAGGCAACCCTTGCCGAAAACCGGCGGCTGCTCGCGTTGGGCGGTGCCGGGCGCGACGGCACGATCACCCTGCGCGCGCCGATTTCAGGCCGCGTGGCCAGCGTTGCGGTCGATACCGGCGCGGCGGTGGGCAATGGTGTCGCGCCGTTCATCGTCGAGAACGCCACCAATATGCGTCTTGACCTGCAAGTCCCCGAAAGGCTGGCCGGACAGGTCCACCCCGGAATGGAAATCAACGTGCTTCAGGACGGTCGCGTGGCGCAAGGTACGGTCCTTGCGATTGCCGGTTCGCTCGATCCGCTGACGCGCTCGCTGGCCGCCAAGGCCAGCCTGCCCTCGGACAGCGGCTTTGTGCCCGGCAAGGGGGTGATGGCGACGATTGCCGGAACCAGCGGTGCGGGCGGGGTGTCGCTGCCTGCCGCTGCGGTGACCCGTGTGGGCGATCACGATGAAGTCTTCGTGCGTTCGGCCAATGGCTTTCGCGCGGTCAGAGTGACGGTGGCCGGGCAGATCGGCGATCGGGTCTTCCTGTCTGCGGGTGTATCGCCCGGCAGCCAGATCGCCATCAGCGGCGTCGCCGAATTGAAAACCCTGGAAGCAGGACAGTAAGCCATGCTGCGCACACTGGTCGAACGCGCGCTGGCATGGCGCATGGCAATCCTTGGCCTCGCGCTGGCGCTGGCAGGCGCGGGGGCATGGGCCTTCATGACCCTGCCGATTGATGCCTTTCCCGACATTTCCTCAACGCAGGTCAAGATCATCCTCAAAGCCCCCGGCATGACGCCGGAAGAGGTAGAGAGCCGGGTCATCGCGCCGGTCGAGCAGGAAATGCTCGGCATCCCGCATCAGGCGGTGCTGCGCTCGGTGGCCAAATACGCGATCGCAGACATCACTATCAACTTTGACGATGGCACCGATGTTTATTGGGCGCGCAATCAGGTCAACGAACGCCTGACCGGCGTGATGGGCGCGCTGCCTTCGACCGTGAGCGGGGGCATGGCCCCCATCTCCACACCGTTGTCCGACATGTACATGTTCACGCTCGAGGGCCCGCAGTCTTTGGCTGAAAAGCGGCGGGTGCTCGATTGGGTGATCCGTCCGGCGCTGCGCACCGTGCCCGGCGTTGCCGATGTCAACGCGCTGGGCGGAATGGTGGAAACCTTCGAGGTCGCGCCCGAGCCGCAAGCGCTGGCGGCCGCCGGCTTGAGCGTGACCGATCTGGCCAGCGCCATCAACGCGGGCAACCGCAACGATGGCGCCGGTCGCCTCGCCACCGGCGAGGAAGCGCTGATCGTGCGCGCCACCGGGGCCATTCGTAACCTTGATGATCTGGGCGCGGTGGTGGTGAAATCGGGCAGCAATGGCGTGGTGCGGGTGAGCGATGTCGCCACGGTGCGGACCGGCGCGCTGACCCGCTATGGCGCCGTCACCCGCAACGGCAAGGGCGAGGCGGTCGAAGGTCTGGTGCTGGCGCTGCGCGGGGCAGATGCGTCCAAGGTGGTCGATGGCGTGAAGGCACGGCTCGATGAGATCGCCCCCAGCCTGCCCACCGGCATGAAGGCCAATGTGTTCTATGATCGCTCCGATCTGATCGGGCGCGCGGTGGGCACGGTCGAGGAGGCCCTGCTGGAGGCGACCTTGCTGGTCGTCGTCCTGCTGCTGCTGTTTCTGGGCGATGTCCGCGCCTCGATCATCGTGGCGCTGGCGCTGCCAATGGCCTCGCTGCTGACCTTCATCGCCATGAAATCCATCGGCCTGACCGCCAATCTGATGAGCCTTGGCGGGCTGGCGATTGCGGTGGGCATGCTGGTCGATGGCGCCGTCGTGGTTGTTGAGAATGTCGTCGAGCGATTGTCCGACCCGCGCCATGCCGGCACCAGCAAATTGCACAATGTGTTTGTGGCCGCCGCCGAAGTGACCACGCCTGTCGCCAGCGGCTTGGCGATCATCGCGCTGGTGTTTTTGCCGCTGCTCACGCTCGAAGGGCTGGAGGGCAAGCTGTTTGCGCCGGTCGCGCTCACAATCGTGCTCGCGCTGCTATCGGCACTGGTGCTGGCGCTGACCCTGATCCCGGTCCTGTCCTATTTCGGGCTGAAGTCGTCGGGCGCTGGCCACCATGAGCCGTGGCTGATGCGACAGATTGCCCCGCGCTATGCTGCGCTGTTGGCGGGGGCATTCGCACGAAAAAGGCTGGTGTTTGGCGTGGCGGCGGTGTCGCTGGTGCTGACCGGGGTCGCCTATTCTGTGACGGGCAAGACCTTCCTGCCCACCATGGATGAGGGCAGCGTCATCGTGCAATTGACCAAAGCCCCCTCGATCAGCCTGACGCACAGCCTTGAGGACGACATCAGGGTCCAGCGCGCCATCATGGCCAAAGTGCCCGAAGTGACCGACGTCATCGCCCGCACCGGGTCCGACGAATTGGGCCTCGATCCGATGGGCCTCAATGAAACCGACAGCTTCCTCAAACTCAAGCCGCGTTCCGAATGGCGTGTGGGCGACAAGGAATGGATTGTGGACCAGATCCGCAAGGCGCTGGCCGACCTGCCCGGGATACAGACCAGCTATACCCAGCCGATCGAAATGCGCATTTCCGAAATGCTGAGCGGAGCGCGCGGCGATCTCGCCATCCGCATCTTCGGCCCCGACAATGCCGAACTTGCCCGCATCGCCGGGCAAATCCAGGCCCGTCTCAAGGCCATTCCCGGCACCAGCGAGGCGCTGACCGTGGCCAATGACAAGGTGGACTATCTGCAACTCGACATCGACCGCATCGCTGCCGGGCGCGCCGGGATGCCGATCGACCAGTTGCAGGACGCCATGCGCGCGCAAGTGGAAGGCGTGCGCGCTGGCGTGGTGGCCGATGGGCTGCGCCGCGTTCCGATCCTGATCCGTGGCGCCAGCGCCGAGTCCGGCCAGACCCCGCAGGCCTTTGCCGACCAGACCTATCGCAGCCCGAGCGGCCAGTTGGTGCGCGCCAGCGATGTCGCCAAAGTCGAGCGCATCGCCGGACCGGTGAAGCTGGAGCATGAAAACGGCTCGCGCTTTGCCATGGTGCAAGCCTTTGTCTCGGGGCGCGATCTGGTGGGCTATGTCGATCAGGCCAAGGCAGACGTGGTTGCGCATGTGAAGCTGCCGCAAGGTTATCGCATCGTGTGGGGCGGCCAGTTCGAAAACCAGCAGCGCGCTTCCGCGCGGCTGATGTTGGTGCTGCCGATCGCTTTGGCGGTGATCTTCGTCGTGCTTTACGCGACCTTGGCCAGTGTTCGCGCCTCGACGCTCATCCTGGTCAATATTCCTTTTGCCATGGTCGGCGGGATGATCTCGCTGGCGATGTCGGGCGAATACCTCTCTGTGCCGGCCTCGGTGGGCTTTATCGCGCTGCTCGGCATCGCGGTTCTCAATGGCCTCGTGATGGTCAGCTATTTTCGCCAGTTGCGCGAGCGCGGGATATCCTTGGCAGAAGCGGTGCGGATCGGGGCGCAGCGGCGCCTGCGCCCGGTGCTGATGACTGCCACCATTGCCGCCTTTGGCCTTGTGCCGCTGCTGTTCGCCACCGGTCCGGGGTCAGAGATCCAGAAGCCGCTTGCCATCGTGGTGATCGGCGGGCTGATCACCTCAACCTTGCTGACGCTGATCCTTCTTCCGATCCTCTATGAAAAATTTGGCGAAAATGCTGCCGAGCGCGCTGCCGGCGATCGGGAGATGACCCATGCGTAAGTCGTGCCTCAGCGCACTGGTCCTGTCGCTTGCCTTGCACGCCGGAACTGTCTGGGCCGCCGCCGACGCGACCGAGCCGGGATTGCCCGCCAAGGCGGATGTCTTGCAGGCGCTCGAGGCTCACCCCAGCGTCGAGGCCGCCAATGCGCGAACCGACGCCGCGCGCGCCGAGGCCAATGCCTTGTCGCAAGGTCCGCACGAATTCACACTGACGACCAGCTATCTGAGCCGGACGGTCAACGACACGTCAGGCGTCGGCAATGGCCGCTTCGATGAATTCGAGGCCCAGATTACCCGACCGATCCGTCTGCCCGGGAAGGCGAGCCTTGATCGCCAGATTGGCAGCCAGGGCGTGACCTATGCCCAGAACATGGCCGAGGACTCCCGGCATCAGGCGGCGCTGCGCCTTGCCCAGAGCTGGTGGGACTGGCTTGGAGCCGCACAGGACGCCAGTGTCGATCGTCAAGCCGTGGTCAACTACGAGGCGTTGCTGGCGAGCGTGAAGCGGCGCGTTGCCTTGCGCGATGCGTCTGCGCTCGAGCAGGCGCAAGCATTGGCGGCGCTCGATGCGGCACGCGCACAATCGGAACGATCGCATGGGCGCGAGGCCATTGCCCGCGCGAGGCTGGCGGCACAGTTCCCCAAGTTGCCCTTGCCCGGTTCGGTGCCAGATGTGCCGGTGCCACAGATGCCTGCCGGTGGGCTCGCGTTGCTGCATGACAAGATCCTTGACCGCAGCCATGAGCTCGCGGCGGCAGAGGCTCTGGCCCGACAAGCCGAAGCGCAAGCCGCGCGCGCGCGCAAGGAGCGAACCGGCGATCCCTCATTCGGATTCAGGGTCTTTTCCGAAAAGGGTGGCATGGAAAAAGGCGCGGGCGTGCTCTTCTCCATCCCGTTCGGAGGAGGATATCGCTCGGCGGTAGCTGATCGCGCGAACGCGCAGGCCAGCGCCGTGCAGGCCGACCTGCAGGCTGTCCGGCTCAACATGCAGGAAACCGCCGATGCCGATCTCGTCGAGGCGCAAACATTCCTGACGGCCTGGCAACGCGCGCGTGATGCACTCGATGCTCAGGTCGGAGCCTTGCAAAAGGTCCGTCGCGGTCAGCAGTTGGGCGAGATCAGCCTCGTTGACGTCCTTATGGCAGAGCGGCAGGTCCATGACGCCTTTCGCGCCGAAGCCATGGCCCGTGCCGATGCCATGCGCACACTGACCCGAATCCGGATCGACAGTCATGAATTGTGGATCGGAGACGACGAGGAACCCGAAGGCCAGAGCGGGCGCGGCATGTAATCATGCCTCGATCCTGATCCGATCGACAGCCCGAATCCTGGCACGGCGACCTGTTCAAACAGGCGTAAGAGGGCGAAGCGCGATCGGCCCGAATGCGGAGCTTGCCCGGTCGTGTTCGAGACAGGCTTGCCTCAATGCCACGGGCGTTGACGCAAGCCTGTCTCGGGATTTTCAGGGCAGGTCCAGTGTTACGCGGTTGATTGCCACAGTGGCCGACTGCCGCGCCGCTTCGCTGGTTCCGACTTGTGAGCCGCGGTCCTTGCCGATGTCAAAAGTCTCGCTGAAGGCGCCGGCATAGTCAGGATAGAGGCTGACCGCGCTTTCTGCCACGGCCTTGCCATCGACCAGCAGGCGGATCGTGCCGCCGCCGACTTTTGCGGTCCACGGCAGCCCTTCGGCCGCGTTGCCCGTGGCGGGCACGAATTCAAAGCCAACCTTGCGCGCATCGGCCGCTAGCGGTGCAAAGGCCATGATCTTTTCGTGCTTTTGCCCGAACACGTTGTTTTCAAACGACAGCGTTCCGTGGTCGAGATAGAGCGCATAGCCGCCGAGCCGCCCGCCGTGTGCGATCAGCACGCCACTGGCCGTTGCGGCACTGGCGCCCAGTTCCACTTCAAAACGATGCGCGCGGCCAATGAGATTGGGCAAGCCATTGCCCGGCAGCCCGGAAATGTCGGCGCGGTATTCGAAATGGCGCTGCGCCTTGTCGACGATCGAGGGCGCGCCGAGCGGCAAGGGCACCAGCGGATAGACGCCGTTGCGCCGCGCTTCGCGGTCAAATTCGGCTCTCAGTTCTGCCAGTTTGCCGGGGTCTTTGGCGGCCAGATCCTGGCTTTCCGAATAGTCGCCGGCAACGTGATAGAGCTCCCACTTGTCCTGATCGGCGTTGTCGGCATAGACCTTGCGAACGTCCTTGAGCAGGCTCCACGGCAGATAATCGCGCCTGGCGGAGGCCACCCAGCCATCCTTGTAGATCGCGCGATTGCCGAAAATCTCGAAATATTGCTCGGTGTGCACGTCGGGCGCAGCCGGGTTGGTCAGCGTTGGCAGCAGGCTCTTGCCTTCGAGCGGCAGCTGTGGAACCCCATCGATCACTTCGGGCAGGCGAATGCCCGCCGCATCGAGCACGGTCGGCACGATGTCGTTGACGTGGCTGAACTGGCCGCGGATCACTTTGCTTTGCGCGGTGTGGCCGGGCCAGTCGATGATCAGCGGGTCGCGTGTGCCGCCAAAATGGCTGGCGACCTGCTTCATCCACTGGAACGGCGTGCTCGTCGCCCATGCCCAACCGGCAGAATAGTGGCTGGCCACATCCGGGCCGCCCTGCTTGTCGATATTGGCCAGTTGCAGCGCGAAATCGTTGGGCGCGGCCACGGCCATGCCCTGTTCGTTGACGATCGAGCCGCCGATATCGCCCTCTGCGCTGCCGCCGTTGTCGCCAACGATGGTGATCACCATCAGATTGTCGCCGCCGGGCCGCGCGCGCAGTTCCTTGACCAAGCGGCCGATTTCGGCGTCGGTCTGTTCAAGAAACGCGGAAAACACTTCCATCTGATGCGCATAGAGCCGCTTTTCATCGGGCTTGAGGCTGTCCCATGCGGGCAGCGCGGCGGGCCGCGGGGTCAGTTTTGCATCGGAGGGAATGATGCCGAGCTTTTTCTGACGGGCAAAGGCCTCTTCGCGGAACACGTCCCAGCCTTTGTCATAGCGCCCCTTGTTGCGCGCGATCCATTCGGCAGGGACATGGTGCGGCATGTGCACCGCGCCGGTCGCCAGATAGAGAAAATAGGGCTTTTTGCCGGCCAGTGCGTCGTGATCGTCGACCCAGCCGAGCGCCTGATTCACCAGGTCGGTGGTCAGGTGATAGCCGGTTTCGGGCGCGGGGGTGTGTTCGATGGGGCGCGTGTCGTTATAGAGGTGCGGCTCCCACTGGTTGTCATCGCCTTCGAGAAAGCCATAGAAATGGTCAAAACCAAGGCTGGTGGGCCAATGATCGAACGGGCCTGCGGCACTCACTTCCCATTGCGGGGTGTTGTGCCATTTGCCAAAGGCGGCGGTGGAATAGCCGCCAAGCTGCAAGATGCGGCCAAGGCTGGCGGTCTCTTTTTTCCACACGCCGTTATAAGCCGGGAACCCTGCGGCGACATTGGTCAGATTGCCAAAGCCGACCTGATGATGGTTGCGCCCGGTCAGGAGCGCGGCGCGGGTGGGCGAACAGATGCCCACGGTGTTGAACCGGTTATACAGTACACCTTCATGCGCCAGCGCCTCGATATTGGGGGTTTGCGCAAGGCCCCCGGTAAGCGAGCCAGCGGCAAACCCGGCATCGTCGATCAGGATCAACAGCACGTTGGGCGCGCCCTTGGGCGCTTGCGGCGCGCGCGGGAACGCGGGTTGCGAGGTGGCGCGGGTGTCACCGATCTTGCCGGTGAAATCTTCGCCAAAGGGCACATGCTGCGCGAGCGCAGGCGCCGATAGCGCCGTGGCCGAAAGCCACAGCCCGGTCAGCAAGGCGGTACGGGTATCATGCGACATGGGTTGGTTCCTGTTGTGAAATGGCAGGGTGATCGCGCTGCATGATCAGCGCGGGATCGCGGCCCGTTGCCAAAAGATGGGCGAGCACCGCGATCCACGGGGTGACATGCGAAAAATAGTGAGCGTAGCCCGCGCACAGATGGTTCAGCCCCGCCTCGCCATCGAGGGTCGTGGCGAAGCGGTGCTTGGGGCACCCGCCCCAGCACGAGGTCAAATGCGGGCACCGCTTGCATTGGTTGGGCAAAGTGCGGTGTTTGGCCGCGCCGAATTCGCGCGCCTTGGCAGAATCCACCATTGCCGCCAGACTGTCCTTGCCCAGCGTGCCCAGCCGGTATTCAGGCCAGGCGAAATGGTCGCAATTGTACACCGCGCCATCGTGCTCGGCGATCAGCGCCCGCCCGCATTCGCGCTGATGATGGCACACCACGCCCGGCGCACCGACCGCGCCGGCAAGGGTCCATTCAAAGTTCATGACAAACACGCGGCCCACATCGGCCTTGCGCCACAGATCAAACACCGTGGCCAGAAAGTGCCCAAATGCGAGCGGCGGCACCGAATAGGGCGCGAGCCTCGCCTCGGCTCCGGCACCGGGGGCGGCCAGGTCAAATCCGCGCGCCTTGTCATCACCGCCCGCCAGCCGTTCGACCACGGGGGTAAACTGGATGAATTCGACCCCGGCTTCGGTCAGAAAGCGATAAACTTCGGCGGGGTATTGCGCCGAATGCGCATCGACACAGGCGAGCACGTTGTATTGCACGCCATGGCTCTGCAAACGCCGGAGCGCGGCCATGACCAGCGCATGGGTCGGCTTGCCATTGGCATAGCGGCGCCAGCGGTCGTGCACAAAATCCGGCCCATCAAGGCTGAGACCGACGAGAAAGCCGTGCTCCGCCAGAAAGGCTGCCCAATCATCATCGATCAACGTGCCATTGGTCTGAAGCGAATTGGTGATCGTGCGCCCCGCGCCATAGCGGCGCTGCAAGTCCACCGCGCGGGCATAGAAATCGATGCCCAGCAGGGTCGGTTCGCCGCCTTGCCAGGTGAATTCCACCGGGGCCTCGGCGGGCGCGGCGGCGATCGTCTGGCGTACATAGGCATCGAGCACGTCGGCGCTCATCCGCCGGGTGCCTTTGGTATCGAACAGCGCCTCACGATCGAGATAGAAGCAATAGCTGCAATCCAGATTGCAGGCTGGCCCGCTGGGCTTGGCCATCAGGTGAAACGGCGCGCCGGCCCGCGTTTCGGTGATGGTGGTCATGCTTCGCGCGCATCTTCGGCCAGCCAGCGGTCGCGGCTGGGATCTGATACCAGCCCGGCGGCATCGCGTGCCGCCAGCGCGCGGCGGATTTCGCCATGGCTGGTTTCATCGAGCGGAAAGCCCCGGATGATCGCCGCCGAAAGCAGATGCGCCAGCGCCGGCCCCAGCGCAAACACCGCCTTGAGATGAAACAGCGCCGCAGCCGTATTGGCATGGCCCGGATTGAACCCCAGCACGCTGACCAGCGGCAGCGCGATACCGACCGCCATGGCAATCCCGGCCTTGTCCGAAAGCGCAAAGACCGAAAAGAACAGACCGACCCGGTCATGCCCGCTTTCCAGGCGGTTGGCATCGGCGACATCGGCAACGATCGAGCGCAGCATCAGGTTGCCCGATCCTTGCGCCAGTCCTTGCGCCGTGGTCAGCACGATCAGCAGCGGCCAACTGCCGGGGCCAACCAGCAGCAGCGCCAGATTGATCGTCATCTGCACCAGTTCGCCGGTCACGGCGGCACGGCCCTTGCCAATGCGGCGGCCGATGGCCAGCCAGATCGGGCAAGCCAGCACGCCAAACACATATTGATAGAGAAACAGCCCCGGGGCCAGCGTGGGCCGCCCCATATAGACGCTGACAAAAAACACGAACAGCGCGGTGCGTACACCTTGGCCCAGCCGCACCGCCCAGTTTGACGCCAGCACGCGCAGCAGCAGCTTTTCGCGAAACACCACGCCGATGCTTTCTGCCAGACGCAGCGGCGGCAGCGCGGAAGTCGGCTGCGGCGGCTCTGGCACGGCGCCCAGCCCCAGCGGCAAAGTGATGACCAGCAGCGCAAACACCATGGCCCCCATCGCCGCCAGTTCGGTCGAAGGATGCCCGGCCAGCCGCACTGCCAGCGCGCTGGGCAGCACCAGCGCCAGCAGGAGCGCAATCGCGGTCATGATCATGGCATATGTCGTGATGCGGGTGCGTTCGTGGTATTGTGTGGAAAGCTCGCCAGTCCACGCCGAAAGGGGCGTGACGATCATCGAATAGCCCAGATAGAGCGTGAACAACGAGATCGACAGCGTGATCGCGCCAGACCCTTTTGGCGGCAAAAACGTGCCCAGCGCCCCTACCGCAAAGATCGCCACGCCGCCCACGATCCATGGCTTGCGACGGCCCCAACGGGTGCGGGTGCGATCGGACAAGATGCCGATCGCCGGATCAATCAGCGCATCCCACAGCCGCGCAAGCAGGAAAATCGCGCCGATCGTGGCCAGATTGAACCCGAAGATCGCGGCATAAAGCGGCGGCACATATGTCGTCAGCGGCGCTTCGACCGCTGCAATCGGCATGACCAGCGAGGCAAAGCGCAGCAGCCTGAAAGTGCTCGGGCCGGTTTGGGCGGGGGCGGCTGCCTCTGGCGCTGCCTGCGTGGAAATTGCGGTCGCCATGGGATCAGACCTGTGGTTCGAGGATGGGGGCGCTTGCGGCTGCGCGCTGCGGACGGGCGAGGCCGGGATGACCGCGCGCGGCAGACAGGCGTCCAACCATCTGGCGAAGGGTCAGCCCTTCGCGCTGGGCAGGGTCATGAAACAGCATTTGCCGGGACATCGGATCAGAACGCCCTGGACACGGTCACGCCAAAGCTGCGGCGGTCACCAAGGATTTCATAGACCGGTGCCGTGGCGGTCGCGGCAGCATAGGCGACGGCATAGAACGTGTTGAACAGGTTCTTGGACCACACGTTCACGCCCCAGCCCTTGCCCGTCGATTTGACACCG
>Ga0302202_10005264_pt1 | contig 13262 bp, 9 predicted proteins | sample II_Bog_N3_3_FD_194579 | JGI IMG/M metagenome (GOLD analysis project Ga0302202, IMG submission 194579) | Peat permafrost microbial communities from Stordalen Mire near Abisko, Sweden - II_Bog_N3_3 | ecosystem: Environmental > Terrestrial > Soil > Wetlands > Peat | place: Sweden: Abisko, Stordalen...
CCGCGCTTCGGGTTCGCTTACAAGTTGGACGACAAGACCGTGGTTCGCGGTGGTTATGGCATCTACTATGCGCCGGTCACCATGAACGCCTTCAACGCGAGTCCGAACTATGGATTCAGCACGAACCCGTCGGTCACGGACTTCACCAATGGCCAGCAGCCCGTCTTCAACCTCGACAGCGGTTTCCCCGCGAGCGCTGTTCGCATTCCGCCAAACATGTCAGCGACGCTGCAGAACGGCAGCAGTATCCAGTACATGAATCCGGACTCGGTCAAGCTGCCGCGTTACCAGAACTGGACCCTCTCCGTGCAGCGCGAACTGGCCAAGAACCTGATGCTCGATGTCGCCTATGTGGCCAACCACGGCACCCGCCTCGCGGCCGGCGACGCGCTGAACGATCTGAATCAGCTCAATCCGCTCCTGCTCTCGCAATACCCGGCCAGCGTACTGACTTCGCAAATCGGCTCGACGATCGCGAATGCGGCCGGTTTCACGGCTCCCTACGCCGGGTTCGTCGGCTCGGTGGCTCAGGCGATGCGTCCCTATCCGCAATATCAGAGCGTGTCGCAGTTCAACGGCGCAAATGGCTGGAGCACGTACAACTCGCTGCAAGCGTCCCTCGAAAAGCGCTTCAGCAGCGGCCTCCAGGCCAACATCTCCTGGGTCTGGGGCAAGTTGATGAACAACGGCGCCGAATCCGGTATGCCCGCTGCCTTCGGCGGCGCGTATCCTTACAGCACCTACCTGCCTACCAAGGCGTTATCGATCGATGATATCCCGCATGTTGTCACCATCACCTTCCTCGACCAACTCCCGTTCGGCAAGGGGAAGCGCTTCCTGAACCACGGCGGCCTGGCCAATGCCGTGGTCGGAGGCTGGCAGTTTAGCGGCTCGCTGCGTTACGAAAGCGGCCGTCCGCTTTCGATCTGGGAGAACAACTCCTACGGCGGAGAGATCTTCAACTCCGGCGACGCACCCGATCGCGTGTCTGGCACGAGCGGTTACGCCAACACGAACAACGGGAACTTCGGTCTCGGCAGCGAGTACATCAACGCTTCCGCCTTCATCCTGAACCATCCGTCAACCCGGCTGGGCAACGAAGGCAGAGTCGATTCGGTCCTGCGCGGCTGGGCCAATTACAACGAGAACCTCTCGCTGTTCAAGAACTGGTCTTTCATGGAGAAGGCCAATCTGCGGCTCGGCCTCAACGGAACCAACGTCTTCAATCGCCATCAGTGGTGCGACGTCGATGGCAACTTGAGCGACGCGCAATTCGGCCAGACCAGTGGGCAATGCAACCAGCCCCGAATGTTCGAAGTGTATACAAAGATCAGCTTCTGAAGTGTTTCAGTTCCGCTGATATGCGCCCGCGCAGTCCGGCCCAACCGGACTGCGCGGGCGCTGTTTGAGAGCAGTGTCCACAACCGCGGCCGGGGTCGCCGGGGGTTGAGTAGTAGCATTGGAGTAACGAGACTTCTAATGGTGTTTGGTCGCCCATTCATGGCCGGAGGGGTTCTGGTTGTCCTGCTCTGCGCATCCATGCCCGCCCCGGCGCAGGATCAGGCTTTTCGGCAGGCCCTTGAGCTGTACAAGGCGGGATCCCTGGAGCAGGCGAGGGCGGTCCTGCTTGCTTCCATTGGTGCGCATCCCACCGGGATCGATTTCAGCCTCCTGGGCACGATCGACGTTTCCACTGGCCGGTTGGATGACGCCGAGCAGCATCTCCGGCGGGCGATCAAACTTGAGCCCGGACTGGTTGGGGCTCGGCTCACACTGGCCCAAGTCCTCCTGTCGAAGGGCGATGCGAAAGCCGCCGAGCAGGTCTTCCGGGAAATCCTGGCCCGTGATCCTAACAATGTGGAAGCACTTTTCGAACTGGGCGCCATGCTCCTCGATCAGGGGCGATTCGCCGATGCGAAGGTTTGCCTGGAGCAGGCCCGAGGCCGCGCCCCCAAGGATGTACGAATTCTGCTCAAACTGGCTCGACTGAGGAACGTGCAGTTGGATCCCGAAGGCTCCCTGGCGCTGCTGCTTGAAGCCCGGAAGCTACAGCCGCACGACTTCAGTGTGCTCTACGCCTTCGGCGCCGTGTGCCTCGAAATGGACTTGTTCAAAGACGCCACGGCCGCTTTGGAAGAGGCCGTAAAGCTGAATCCCGTGGACCAGAAGGCGCGCTACGCCTTGGCCTCCGCGCGGGTCGCCAACAAGAACATTCCCGCGGCCATTGAGATCTATGAAGGGTTGCTGAAAGAGGAGCCGGAGAACGCTCAGCTCAACTACGCCTTGGGGACGGCCCACTACCTGGCCGGCGATAATATCCACGCGCGGTTATATCTGAATCAGAGCGTCGGCCTGATGCCGCAGCAGGTGGAATCGTACTACTATCTGGCCGAAATCGGCCTGCAGGAGGCCGAAACTGAGAAGAGTATCGAACTGCTGACAATGGTGATCGACCGTTCTCCGGGGCACGTTCGGGCGCATATCTCCCTCGGCATGGCGTACCGCGCTCAGGGGCGGCTCGCCGACGCGGAACTCGAACTTGAGACGGCTGCACGGCTCGACCCGCAGTCGCAGAAGGCCCATTACCAACTCGGATTGGTGCTGGCAAAACTGAAAGAGGCGGACAGGGCGAGCAAGGAGATGGAAGCGGCGGATCGGCTTCGAGAATCCGGAGCCGACAAGGTCAGCTGGGAATTGGCCCCGGCGCCTAAGAAGTGAGGATCATGGGTTCGCTGATGGGCCGCACCGGTTCGCCGTTTGTCTGGACCACCGCGTTGTGCCTGGTTGCGATTCTGCCCGCCTTCGCCGGATCGGCGGCAGGTGAAGAAGCCGCTGCCGTTCAGCAGTTCGATGTGCTGATCAAAGGCGGCCACTACACTGAGGTCGCTCCCGAACTGGAGGCATATACAAAAGAACACCCGGATTCATGGCGCGCCTTTTACCAGCTTGGCTATGTCTGTTTTCGCCTGCATCGCATTCAGGACTCGGCGAGGGCGCTGTCCCGTAGCATCGTTCTGAATCCGCAATACGCCGAATCGCACAAGGTTCTGGCCTACGATTTGAACATCGCGGGGCGCCAGCAACTCGCCATCCGCGAGTTGCAGCAGGCGATCGCGATCGATCCGAATTCCCATGAGAGTCACTACGAGCTTGGCAGGATTTACTTCGAGCTGGGCTCCTACCCGCTGGCTGTTGAGGAGATGGAAAAGGCCCGGGCGCTCAAGCCGGATTTCGTCAGAGTCTGGCACAATCTCGGCCTGGCCTACAATGCCACGGGCGATAGCGCGAAGGCGGTCGAGTGTTTCGAAAAGGCTTTGGCGCTGAACTCCGCGCAGCAACCGCAATCGCCTTGGCCGTACATCGACTACGCCACCTGGTACAACCTCCAGAACGATTTCGAAAACGCCCGCAAGCTGCTGGTGAACGCGGTCCAGATCGACGGGAGCTTTGATCAGGCCTTCGAGGAATTGGGCAAGGCCTACCGCGGGCTCGGGGATTTTGAGAAGGCCATCGACAGTTACCAGAAAGCCGTTGCGCTCAATCCGCGAAAGGCCGAATACCATTACGCGCTGGCGCAGCTCTATCGGTTAAGCCATCGGCCGGAAGATGCACTGTTGGAGACGGGCAGGTTCCAGCAATTGAAGGGAGGCGCTCCCGCGGCAAGATGAAGCCGCCGCGTGGTGTCTGAAGAATGAATCGACGATCCTTCCTGGCGGGCCTCATCCCCGTTCCCCTGATCCGGCCCACGCTGGCGCGCGCATCCGAACCCGCGGCGGTAGCCTGGCCGTCATTTCGCGACGTCACGGCGGAGTCGAAGATCGCCTTCCATTGCGACGGTTCTCCGACGTCGCAGAAGTACCTGATCGAGACGATGCCCGGCGGTGTTGCCATGCTCGACTACGATGGCGACGGCCGCCTCGATCTGTTCTTCGTAAACGGAGCCCGGCTCGGCGATCCGCAACCCGTCGATCAGCCCCCGGACAAGTCCGATCCGCGCTACTGGAACCGTCTGTACCACAACAATGGGGATGGAACGTTCACCGACGTTACCGGGCAGGCCGGCCTGCGCGGCCATTCCTATGGCATGGGCGTGGCAGTCGGCGATTACGATAACGATGGCCACACCGACATCTACGTCACCAACTACGGTCAGAACATCCTGTACCACAACAATGGCGACGGCACCTTCACCGACGTCACAAAGAAGGCAGGCGTCGCAGGCGGCGGCTGGTCCTCGAGCGCCTGTTTCGTGGACTTCGACCGGGATGGCTGGCTCGATCTTGTAGTCACGCGATACCTGGACTGGAACATCGCACAGAACCCGTGGTGCGGCCCGCACGAGAGTTCAGGGCGTGCGTACTGTCACCCGAACCAGTTCCGGCAGATGACGCACCTGGCCTACCGCAACAACCGCGACGGAACGTTCACCGATGTTTCAAAGGAATCCGGAATCGGCTCCGCCCCGGGGTACGGTCTGGGCATCGCATTTAATGACTACGACCGCGACGGTTGGCCGGATATCGTCATCGCCAACGACAACCGGGCCGAGCAGCTCTTCCATAATCTCGGGAAGGGCCGCTTTGAGGAAGTGGGCCTGAAACAGGGCGTCGCCTATGACGAAGACGGCCGCAGTTTCTCCGGGATGGGCGTCGATTTTGCCGACTACGATAACGATGGCTGGCCCGACATTTTTATCGGTTCTCTGGGTAACGAGAAGTACGCCGTCTTTCACAACGAGAAAGGCGTCTTCGAATACGCCACCGGCACTACGGGTGTTGGACGCATCTCGATTCTCCATTCGGGGTGGGGGCTTCACTTCGCCGACTTTGACAACGACGGATGGAAAGACTTGTGCGTCGCGCAAGGCCACGTCATGGACAACATTGAGCGCACCATGCCCGCGCTGCGCTACAAGGAGCCGCTGCTGATGATGAAGAACGAGCGTGGATCGTTCAACGACGTCTCCTCGCTCAGCGGTCCGGCGTTCCGCGTGCCGCTGGCGGCGCGCGGCGTGGCCTTTGGCGATTTGAACAACGATGGCTTTGTCGACATGGCCATCAACGTATTGAACGGCCCGGCCATCATCCTTCGAAATGGCGGCAACCAGAACCACTGGCTGACGATCAACACAATCGGAACCGTCAGCAATCGCGACGGCATTGGAACCCAGATGCGTCTCGTGTCCGAGTCCGGCCTGGAGCAATACGCCCTGGTAACCACGGCGGGCAGCTATCAGTCCTCGAGCGACAAGCGCGTCCACTTCGGGTTGGGCCGGGAGACGCGCATCAAGCTTCTGGAACTGACCTGGCCCTCCGGCATCGTTCAGAAGCTTGAGAATCTCACGGCCGACCAGATCCTGAACGTCTCCGAGCCGAAAGGGACCGGATTATGATGATCGCCTCGTGCTGGAGATCCGCTCTGCTGGTAGTCTGCGCCGTGGCGCTCTTGCTGCCGCTGCGGCTCGCGTTTTCCCAGATGACGGGTTCCGGCCGTGCAGCCGTCTCGAAGCGGCCGCTGCCGGAGGGGATGAAGGCTCCGCTGGTGCGTTTCGAGGACCTTGCGGTCTCGGCTGGACTCACCGGCGTCAACGTCTCCGGATCGGACCGTCAGCAGGACTACATTGTCGAGAACACTGGAAACGGCGCGGCCATTTTCGATTACGACAACGACGGGCTGCCCGATGTGTTTCTTGTCAGCGCCGACCGCTTCGACAAGCCGCCGGGACAGAAGGTGACCCACCACCTCTACCACAACCTCGGCCATCTGCGGTTTGAGGACGTAACGGAGAAATCGGGCATCACGCACACCGACTGGGGGCAGGGAGTGTGCGCCGGCGATGTCGATAACGATGGCAAGATCGACCTGTTCGTCACGGCGTGGGGGTTCAATCATCTCTGGCACAACCAGGGCGACGGTACATTCAAGGATGAAACGGTGGAGCGCGGGCTCGGGGCGCCGAAACGCTGGAGCACCGGCTGCGCATTCGTGGACTATGACCGCGACGGGCATCTCGATCTGGTAGTGGCGCACTACCTGGTGTTCGATCCCGCCAAAGTGGCACGGCCCGCGGATCCGAACCACTGCACGTGGAAAGGCTTTCCGGTCGTCTGCGGACCCATGGGGCTGACGCCGGACAGCATGAGCCTGTACCACAACGACGGCCACGGTCATTTCACCGACGTGACGGAGAGCGCCGGCCTCGGTAAAGCGCGGGGCGCCGGCTTGACGGTGCTCACCGGCGATTTCAATGACGACGGCTGGCCCGATTTGTACGTGGCCTGCGATTCCACGCCGAGCCTGCTGTTCGTCAACAAGCACGACGGCACGTTCGAGGAGGCTGGCGTGGTCAATGCTCTGGCGTACAACGAGGACGGACGCGAACAGAGCGGGATGGGAGCCTCCGCCGCCGACTACGATCATGATGGGCTCTTGGACATCGTCAAGACCAACTTCGCCGACGACATCCCGAACCTCTACCGCAACGACGGCGGCGGCTTCATCGATCAGACGGTGCGGGCCGGGCTGGCCGTGCACACGCAGCTCGTGGGGTGGGGCGTCGGCTTTCTCGACTTCGACAACGACGGATGGAAAGACATTTTGATCGTAAACGGCCACGTCTACCCGGACATCGATTCTCGAAATGTCGGGCAGACGTTTCGCCAGCCGAGACTGTTGTACTGGAACCGGCACGACGGACAGTTCTTTGACATCTCCGACGCCGCCGGACCCGGCATCAATGTCCCGCATTCCTCGCGCGGTCTCGCCATCGGCGACCTCGACAATGACGGCGACCAGGAAATCGTCGTGATCAACATGCATCAGGGCCCTTCGCTGTTGAAGAATTACGGCGATCGGGGCAATTCGATTCTCATTCAAGCGCTGACCGCATCGGGCAGAGACGCAATCGGCGCGAAGCTGACCGTCACCGCGGGGGGAATGAAGCAGATTGACGAAGTCCGCAGCGGCGGATACTACATCTCACAGGGCGACTTCCGTGTGCACTTCGGCTTGGCGAAGGCAACGGCCGCGGACCTTACCGTCCGTTGGCCGGATGGAAAGCAGGAGTCATTCCCTAACCTCCCGGCGCATCACTGGATCGTGGTTCGTCAGGGCCGGGGCGTCGTACGCAGTGTCGCGTTGGAGAAAAACTGAAAACGTCGAGTCGCTTGAAGTTGCGAAGCTGGCTACCGGCGCGGAGCGCTTTCGTGCGCGACTGGTTCTGCCTCAATCCGCCTCATCGGCTTGATTGCACTTCCAGTTCAACGGCTGTCACCGACCCCGCCGGGAATCTCCACTTCAGCTCAGCCCCCGGCGCGAGCTGGTATTCCTTCGGCGCAAAGACGGCCGATTGATCCTGGTTGACGTATTGCCGCAGATCCGAGGGCGCGATCTCGAAAACACGTCCGCCGGTTACCGCCATGCCGTTCACTGCAAACGTGGCCTCCACGGAGTTGCGGAATTCCAGATTGGCGACGTGCAAATAGACCTTCCCGCCGGTGCGGCTGGCTGCGATGTCGAGACCCGCGGGCGCCTTCACCTCCACCCCCTGCTGGCCGTTGTACTTCTTGAAGAGCCGTGCAATGGAGCCGGCTGGCGTGAGATAGCTGACTCCGCGCGGAGTCTGCAGCATGACGCAGTTCACCGTCCAGCGATTACCCTGGAAATCGGCCGCGGTGGCGATCTTCACTCGGGCGCCGTGGCGCTGGTAGATGTTCAGGGAACGAGCGTGATAGACGGCGGAGAGCCATTCGTGCAGGATTGGGTTGGCGTTGTGCGGGCTCAGGCTAAGGTGCCCTTCGGTCACCGCGATGCCGGCCGCCGAACCCTGCGCCGCGATCACAGCTTCCAATTCGGAGACGCGGGTCTCCACTGCGTCGGATAGCTCCAGCAGTTCCCGCCACGCGCGCTCGGGTTCTTTTTGATAGCGCAGCCCGTTCAATACCGTGTCCGGACGCCTCGGACTCTGGCCCATCATATGGATGGCTACCATATCCAGATACTCCCCGGCCCGCTCGAGCAATTCGCCGGCCCAGAGCCCTTTCGCTCCGCGGCCTCGATCGCCCCAGCCAATCAGACGGATGGAGCTGTCCCTCTCCTTCATCGCGGTGGCGAACTCGATGGTGGCGGCGATGGCTTCCTCGCGCGTGAAAGTCTGGCTGCCGTAAGAAGTCTCGTTGCCGAGTTGCCACAGCTTGAGATTGTAAGGCTGCGCGGCGCCATGGCTCTTGCGCTCAAGGTTGTCCGGATCGTTGGCGTAGGAGACCCAATCGGCGGCCTCTTGCGCGTCGCCGGTGCGGTCGCCTTCAGCCAGTTTGCCGAGGCGCTTCTCGCCGTCACTGAGGAAGTTCACGCAGAAGAAAGGCTCGGCGCCGGTTCGGCGGCAGAGCTCGACGAACTCGCGCGTGCCGACGCGATTGGTCTCTTTCCCGCCCCAGAAATAGTTGCGGACAAACGGTCGTGCGGCCGCCGGCCCGACGCCCTCTCTCCATTTGTATTGGCGGCTGTAGAGCCCGCCAAAACGGATGGCGCCAGGGGCCAGATCGGTCACTGTATCGACGAAGTCCTTGCGCCAGTCGTCGAGGTCGTAGTCCCATGCCGCTTCCACGGAACTGTCGGTGATCCCGAGAGGCTCCATGAATTGCATGTACAGGTGCGGCGAGATGTCGAAGCGCGGCTGCGGATCCACCACGATGGCGTTCGCACCGGCGGCCCGGGCGGCGGATGGGAGCGCCACCCCCGCCAGGGCCGTCTGTCTGAGGAATTGCCTGCGGTCGGTCATGGGTTCATCCAAATCCGGAGCGGTTGCCGGCCAATTCGCCGCGGCGTGTGCGGCGCTGCGCTAAGGCAGATCCAGACTGCCAGCCCGCGCGAGTACGGATTAGGCCGCAATTGACCAAGTTACGCTTTGGTGGGATGGAAGTCCACGCGGCGAGGCTGGCAATCAACGGCGGAGGACTTGTCTTAGGGTAGACCCGGCAGTTGAGCCACCAGGGGCCATTTGGATCATCCGAGCGGTAGCCTGGGATTCATGTCAAGTTCGAAACGGCCTTACGGGTTCACAATAGGCCCGCCTGACTCGCCAGTTCCATTAGAGTCCCGCTAGCAAGAGTGGATCGTGAGGATGGGCGCGCCGAGGGTCGGGAACGAGGACTGTGGGCGGGCGCGGCGGACCCCGGAGGGCCTGGTCTGGCGCCCGCCCGGCCGATACGGCTATTTTTCGGGCATGTAGGTCAGCTTAGGGTCGAGCTTAATCACCATGTTCTCAGCGCCTCCCACCGACGCGGCTACCCTGGCCATGTACTTCCCGTAGTTGTCACCGAGCAGCTTGGGGGTGCCCGGAAGAGCGTCGAGATCCGCCCATTTATCAAACAGCAGGAGATAGGTGTACTCGCTCAACGGACCACCCACGACCGTCCTGTGCACCCAGAAGTCCTTCACGCCGGCGGCCTTCATCGCCGGCAGCAGCAGGTCCTTAATGACTGCCTCGAGTTCCACCGCTTTGCCCGGCAGTGCGTGGACTACCGTAACCCGGGCAAACTTCGGCAGCTCCTTCCGGTCGCTGACGAGGCTGAGATCGTTCGCGATCTCGATCAGCTTGTAATGAGCGCTTTCCACCGCGTTGCGCGCCAGGTTCGCGTAGCTGAGACGGTCCTCCACCGAGAGCTTTGAAAGCGGGCCGTCCTCGTCGAACTGGGCGAAGTTCTTAACCGGTGAAACAGCGTAATAGACACCACCCTCACCGAACTGCGAGACGGACCACGTTTCGCGCCACGGGATGCCGAACTTCTTGGACGCTTCGTTCGCCAGCTTGGCCAGGGCTTCAAAATCGGCAGTCTGGCCGACGCGGACGTGGATCTCGGCCAGACGGAGCCGATAGGGCGCATCCTGGCCATAAACGGTTGAGCACAAGAGAGCTGCCAGGGCTGCGGTCAGCACACTGGTAGCAAGGCAACGGACGGATGTTCTCATGCGATGCTCCTCCAAATGCCGGCCTCAACGCGTTGCGCCGGACCGGTAGCAGGCGATGAATGTACAATCTTGTGCGGTTAATGTCAATGAAAATCAGGTGCGACGCTGCCGTGGATTCTATGAGTTGCGCGTTTGCGGCACATACCGCACCAATGGCGCCGGCTTGTTGTCGCTGCCGATGCCGGAAGTGGGCGTGTGATGTTCCTCCTCGCGATCAGGCCTGTTCCTGTGCACCACGATTCAGCTTTCCAGTCTATTGATCAACTCAATTCGCGGCGCTGGGTCGCCAGCGGCGGGTCTGGCATCGTCGAAACTCTGTTTGATGTGGCAGGAAAAAAGACTGCACTCGGGCGCAGGTTTTGCCGGGATCTCCGGACGCATCCGGCAAAGTCAGACGTGGGTTCTGAAAGACTCCAGGGATCTGCAGGCTCGAACCGTCAGATTCTGCCGCTCCCGGTTTGGGGGGTTGCGTGCAAGCCAGTTGCTTATGAAAAAGTCAGGGACAGTCGAAGCTCTGAATGTCAGCCCCAAGGGATTCTATGAAGGGTTCCTTCTCAAGACCGGCAAGAGAGTCGTCCAGATCAACTTCCCCAAAGAGGAACACGAACCGTCGGCGAGGGACCTGAAACCAGGACAGCAGGTCACGATCGAGGTTGAGTCCGAGCAACCGCACGGCAAACCCGAGCATGACGTATTCCGTTTGGTCCACCTGCTCAGTGTCGATGGCCGTGTGGTCGAGACCATTAAACAAGGAACCAGCCGTTTCTCCGGCCGCATTGAGGCGTTGAATTATGCGCTCCATGGGGAGGTCAACGGCGGAATCCTGGATTCCGGCGACTTCCTGCATGTGAAGCCGGAGGGAGCGCGGGCGCTGAAAATGAAGGCCGGCATGGAAGTGGAAGGGCATGGCTCCACAAGACCGATGGTTGGCGGGCACTCAGTGATCGAGGCGGAGGAGGCCAACGGAATCGGAATTCGAGGCCACAAAGCGAGTGAGAAGCACGCGGCGAAGCACGCCAGGCATTGAGCCGCTTGTTGTACCGGCATTTGCTTCCTGGCGGCTCCTTACAGATGACTGGCGCCGCTCACGTCGCGGTTCTCCCCATCGGGTCCGAGCTCCGCGCAAAAGGCAGCTCACGGGATTCCCGCCACGAGCCAAGATATGAACACAGCTTGCGACTCCGACGCATCCACTAACGCCCGGACGTGCCCTTCGCGTCGATCGTTGCGGGGGCTGGACTGGTTGAATTTCTTCCTCGCCGACGTCCAGACGGGAGTTGGACCATTCCTGGCGATCTACCTCGCGGGATATGGCTGGAACGAGCAGCGCGTGGGACTCGCCCTCACCGTTGGCGGAATCGCCGGAATCCTGACTCAGACCCCGGCGGGCGCGCTGGTCGATCGCCTGCGATCCAAACGCGCGTTGATTGCCGCGGCGATCGTCGCACTGTCTGTGGGGGCGTTGCTGATTGCGTTCGCTCCCACTTTCTGGTCCGTGATGTCGGCCCAGGCCTTGATTGGCGGCACGTCGAGCATTTTCGGTCCGGCCATCTGTGCCATTTCGCTCGGGATCGTGGGACAACAGTTGTTCGATCTCCGCCAGGGACGAAACCAGGCTTTCAACTCGGCCGGCAACGTGGTCGCCGCCGTGTCGATGGGACTGCTTGGCTACTTCATCTCCGATCGCAGCATCTTTTTCTTCGTGTCGGTCTGCACGCTCCCGACTATCCTCACCCTGCTCATCATCCGCTCCGATGAGATCGATTACGCGCGGGCGCGCGGTGCGAAGGAGGGCGGCGAAGACGGCAAGCCTGTTGTGGCGTACGCACTGCTGAAGGATCGGCCGCTGCTCGTTTTCCTCGTCTGTGCGGTGATGTTTCACTTTGCCAATGCCGCGATGCTGCCGTTGTTGGGTGAGATGCTGGCCAAGGGTCAAGGCCGGAACTCGATGATGTTCATGTCGGCGTGCGTGGTGACCACCCAGTTTGTCATCACGTTGCTGGCTTCCTGGGCGGGGCGGAAGGCAGGGTCGTGGGGTAGAAAGCCGCTTCTGCTGATCGCATTCGGCGTGTTGCCCGTTCGAGGCATTCTCTACACGCTCACCGTCAACACTGGCGCGCTGGTCGCGATCCAGGTCCTGGATGGGGTGGCGACGGGAATCTTCGGCGTTGTCTCGGTGCTGGTGATCGCCGACCTCACAAAGGGCACGGGCCGCTTTAATCTCACCCTCGGAGCCATCAGCACGGCGGTCGGCATTGGCGCCTCGCTGAGCCAGGTCATCGCCGGTTCTATCGTGCACCACGTTGGTTCCAATGCGGGCTTCCTGTTCCTTGCAGCGGTCGCGTCCGCCGCATTCGCAATCCTCTACTTCTTCATGCCGGAGACACGCGACAATCGACTTCCGGACCCAACCCTATGAGCACTATTCTTCTGCTGGTTTTGTCGAATGTCTTCATGACCTTCGCCTGGTATGGGCACTTGAAATACGGTCACGCCTGGCCGCTATGGAAAGCGATCCTGGTCTCGTGGGCGATCGCGCTGATCGAATATTGCCTGGCGGTGCCGGCGAATCGCCTCGGCTATGGCCGATTCTCGGGATTCCAGCTCAAGATCGTTCAAGAGGCCGTCACGCTCGTGGTCTTCAGCGTTTTCGCGGTCACGTTCCTGAAGGAAAAGCTCGCGTGGAATTATCTGGTGGCCTTCGCCTGTCTGGGCGCGGCCGCATTCTTCGCCTTTGCCTTCAAGGCGCCCGGTCCAGCGGCCTGAACTCAGGGGCTTAGGGCTTCCTGCGCGCTGATCTTCTGCGCTAAGCCGGCAGCCGCCGTCGCTCCCCTGCGCTCGCGCGAGGCAGCACTCCGGCCACGCCGGCGTACGGCCGCGCCCGATGCCCTTTAGCAGGCGGCGCATGTCGCCTTCCCTCGCACCGCTGGCCTCGCCATCCCCAGTTGCATGGCAAAAGGTGCACTTCAGCAACAGATTCTGCACCCCTTTTTGACCGGCAAGCCCCTTGCGTACGGCACTCGCCAATCACAATCGGAAACCCTCGTTCTTCCGTCTACCGCAATCGTGTTGTGTTGAGAATCCTCACAAGATGAGCGGCCTGCTTGGATCGAAGACGCCGGGACGTGACTTTGGCCTCGCCGCTGAGCGGTGAGGAGATGGCTTTGAGATGTGACCTCCGAAACATTGGCAGCCAAGGTGCTAGGTATTGAAGTTGAAGAGGTGCATATAGATGCGTAAGACACTTGCAAGCATTTTGGCGATCGCCGGCTCCATGAGTATTGCCGCTTTCG
>Ga0302202_10005273_pt1 | contig 13244 bp, 5 predicted proteins | sample II_Bog_N3_3_FD_194579 | JGI IMG/M metagenome (GOLD analysis project Ga0302202, IMG submission 194579) | Peat permafrost microbial communities from Stordalen Mire near Abisko, Sweden - II_Bog_N3_3 | ecosystem: Environmental > Terrestrial > Soil > Wetlands > Peat | place: Sweden: Abisko, Stordalen...
CGTAGCCAGTCTAGGGACACTACTTGTAGCGTCAAGCAACTACCCTGGAACAATGAGTACACCGGTGCCGGATCCCAAGCCGCTCGACCGCTCGGAGACGGCGTTCTGGCAGTCCCTGATGCGGGCCCTCGTGGTGGTGCCCCGGGTACTGGACGAGGATCTGGCCGAGGCGGAGCGGCTGAGCGTCAACCAGTACAGCATCCTGGTCTTCCTGTCGGCGGCCCCGGACCGCCGTATGCGACTGGGTGATCTGGCCGACACCTCCTCGTTGACCATCAGCGGCATCACCCGGCTGGTCGACCGGTTGGCCGAGGACGGACTGGTGGAGCGTCGGCGTTGTGAGGACGACGGCCGGGGGTTCTACGCCGTGCTCACCCGACGCGGCTTCGAGCGACTGGAGCGGGCCTACCCCACCCATCTGGCCAGTGCGCGACGCCATGTCATGGATCATCTGGCCGGCTTCGACCTCGATGCGCTGGCTGCGGCATTCATGCACTTCGGCGACGAGCGCTACGAAGCGTTCCGTCGCAGGGTTCCCTCGTCCGGTTGACGCGCCCTTCGCCACGCTGAGGTGTGGCGGTCGGCATCCACCTGGTCCCTGCCGGGGTCCACCATGGGGTCGGGTCGAGCACCGAGTCATCGACCCTGGCGGATCGATCGACCCTGGGGTGGGGTCGAGCACCGGTCCGGGCCGCCGGCCGGGCGTGGTCCCGAGCCTGTGGAGCCGACCGGAATCCAGGGCCAGGCACGCCATGTGACGCCGCGGAACATAATTGTGATCCGTCGTTACATTCTTCACTCAAGGCGCAACCGTTGGTTGCCGAATCAGATCTCCATGGTTTGGCATCAGAGGACATCACGGGGTCGGACAGTTGATCCGGTCGGTCGAGGAGCAGCCGAACGCGACGGGCGACCGCCCGGTCTCCTCCGGCGGGTCGCCACGATCTCCGCCGTGTCCGCCGTCGCCCTCGCCACGAGTGTCGCCGCGCCCCTGGTCGCCGGGGTGGGATCCCCGAGTGCGGCTGCATCGCCGCCGCCGACGGTGACCCAGACCTTCGGATTCGACAATGACACCCTGCAGACGTTCACGGTGCCGGCCAATGTGACGTCCCTGTCGGTCACGCTCGCCGGCGGCCAGGGCGGATGGGGTGGCGCCGACTCGGCGGGGTCACCTCCCGCCGGTGGCTACCAGGGCGAGGTGACCGGCACCATCAACGTGACGCCCGGTGAGGTCCTGACCATCGGCGTCGGATCCGGCGCCGACGAACCGTTCTACACGGCGTGCACCGGGGGCCAGGACTCCGCATCCCCCACCGACCGGTACGACGCGGTGGGCGGCGTCAACCCCCTCACCCAGTACGACGGCGGCCCGGGCGGTGCCCCCGGACCGAACGGGTGCTCCGGCTACGGCGGTGCCGGCGGTGCGGCCACGGTGGTCGAACTCGGCAGCTCGTCCAGCTCGACCAACGACCTCGGCACGGTGGTGGCTGGCGGCGGTGGCGGCGACGGTGGGTCCGGCCAGTACACACTGGTCAAGGGTCAGATCGGCCTGGCCAACTATGTCGCCCAGTCCACCCCCACCTCGATCACCTACGGCACCCCGGCCGGGTGCACCACCAGCTGCACCTCGACCACCACGATCCAGAGCCCGAGCCCCCTGTCGTCGCCCGCCACCCAGGGCCAGTCGGGCACATCCGTCTTCACCATGTGCGGCGGCACCACCAACAAGAACAACTCCAACCAGTACTTCAACGCCAACGCGCCGTCCGGTGAGGCCGGATGCGACGGCGGTGGCGGCGCGGGCGGCGGCGGTGGGGCCGCCGGCGGATCGGCCGGGAGCGTCCAGTTCGGCTCCGGTTCGTCCGATGAGTGGTACGGCCAGGGAGGCAGTCCGGGGCAGAGCTCCACCAGCGGGCTCTCGGGGCTGTCCAGCCAGTACGTGTACTACTCGGACACCAACACGGGCCGCCCCACCAGCTCGAACGGCTTCCAGGATCCTGGGGCCGCCTTCGACGGCTCCGTCTCGGTGACGTACTCGACCGGCGTCCCCGGGGCACCGAGCACGGTGTCCGGCACGGCCGGCAACGCCAGCGCCAACCTGACGTGGACGGCCCCCAGCGCCGGTGCCGACCCGATCTCCGACTACGTCCTCCAGTACTCGAGCAACGGTGGGACCTCGTGGACGACGGTGGACACCGGGTCGACGTCCACGTCGGCGACGGTCACCGGGCTGACCAACGGCACCGGCTACATCTTCCAGGTCCAGGCGGTCAACGCCATCGGTAGCGGACCGTTCTCGGCGTCATCGCCGACCATCACGCCGTCCGGTCCACCCGGCGCGCCCACGATCACGTCGATCACCCCGTCCGACGGCGGTCTGTCGGTCGGGTTCACCGCGCCGACCAGCTCGGCGCCGATCACCGGGTACCTCTACCAACTCAACGGAACCGGTCCGTGGCTGGCAGCTACCGGGACGACCAGCCCCCTGGCCATCGGCGGCCTGACCGACGGGACGGCCTATTCGGTGGTCATCGAGGCGGTCAGCACCATCGGCACCGGGTCGCCCTCCAACTCGATGTCGGGTACCCCCGAAGCCGTGCCGGGCGCACCCACCATCACCTCGGTCCAGACCGGCGTGGGCTCCGCCCAGGTGGCCTTCACCCCGGGCGGGAGCGGCGGCGGTGCCATCACCGGCTACCGCTACAGCACCAACGGCGGATCCACCTGGACCTCGGTCGGCACCACCTCCCCGCTGTCGGTGACCGGGCTGGCCAACGGCACCACCTACAGCTTCGAGCTCGAGGCGGTCAATGCCAGCGGAAACGGTTCGGCGGCCACCGCCTCGTTCACCACCCCGTCAGCCCCCGGTGCGCCCGCCATCACGACGATCACCCCGGGCAACGGGTCCCTCCAGGTGACCGCCACCGTTCCGGGTAGCGGCGGCTCACCGGTGACCGACGTCCAGTGGTCCACCGACGGGGGTGCGACCTGGTCCTCGGAGGCCACCGCGGGTACCCCCTGTGTGACATCCGGCGCCAGCATGGTCTGTTCCATCACGACGTTGTCGACCGACGGGGCCACCGGCCTCACCAACGGCACCGGCTATCCGATCGAGCTGCGTGGCGTCAACGCCGTCGGCGCCGGCACCGCGTCGCCCAGCGTGAACGGGACACCCTCCACGGTGCCGGGAGCGCCGACGCTCACCACCGGTGCGGCCGGGATGGTCGCCGCCGATCAGTCGCTGACCGTGTCGTACGACCTGCCGGCATCCGACGGCGGGTCGGCGGTCACCGGCTACCAGTACTCGACCGACGCCGGTGCCACCTGGCACGCCCGCACCGACGGGGCCGGCGCCACCGCCACCACGATGACCATCACCGCCCAGTCCTCCGACGGCACCACCTCGCTGGCCAACGGCAGCACCTACGACGTGGAGATCCGGGCCGTCAATGCCGACGGGGCCGGTCCGGGATCGGCCGTGGCCGTGGGCATCCCCGTGACCGCGCCGTCCGCGCCGACGCTGACCGGCCTCACCCCGGGGAACGGCTCGCTGGCGGTGTCCGTCACGCCCGGATCGAACGGTGGTTCGCCGGTCACCGCCTACCAGTGGTCGCTCGACGGCGGGCAGACGTGGACCTCGACCGGCTCTGCGGCCACCTCGTTCACGATCGGGGGCCTGGTCAACGGCACGCCCGACACCGTGATCGTGCGGGCCGTCAACGGCGTCGGTCCTTCTACTGCGTCGAACTCGCTCACGGCGACCCCGGCGACGGTGCCGGGACAGCCGACCGTCACCGCCACGTCGCGGGGGAACGGCAGCATCAGCATCACCTGGACCCAGGGCAGCGACGGTGGTTCAGCGGTCACCGGGTACCAGTACTCGACCGACGGCGGCACGACCTGGTCGACCACGGTGGCCGCGGTCGAGCCGTTGGTGATCACCACCCTGTCCTCCAACGGCGTGAGCCCGGTCGCCAACGGCACCCAGTACCCCGTGGAGATCCGAGCGGTCAACGGTGTGGGTGTCTCTGCGGCCTCGTCGCCGGTGTCCGTGTCGCCCGCCGCAGCTCCGGCGGCACCGACCGTCACACTCACCCCGGGCAACGGCTCGCTCACCGCACAGATCGCGCTTTCCGACAACGGTGGATCCCCGGTCACCGGGTACGACTACTCCCTCGACGGCGCGCCCTTCGTCTCGACCGGCACCTCGGGGACCAGCTTCACCATCACCGGACTCACCAACGGCACCTCCTACACCGTGTCGGTCCGGGCGGACAATGCCATCGGTAACGGCTCGTCGTCCGCGCCGGCCATCGGGACCCCGGCCACCGTGCCCGATGCCCCGACGACGGTCGTCGCCGCGTCCAATTCGGGTTCGACGAACGTGTCGTGGACGGCACCGGCCTGGAACGGGGGGAGCGTGGTCACCGGGTACCACGCCACCGCCTACACCACGGCCACCGGCTCCACCACGGCGGGGACCCCGTGTGCGACGACGGCGCCCACCACGGCCTGCACCATCTCGGGGCTGACCAATGGGACCACCTATTACGTAGGGGTGACGGCGACCAACGCCCTGGGCACCGGAGTCTCCTCCAGCCCCCGTGTGGCGGTGACCCCGATCGCCCGACCGTCCGCCCCGACGATCTCGTCGGTCAGTTCGGGCGACACCTACCTGTCGGTCGCGTTCACCGCCGGTGCCGCCGGTGGCGACCCGATCACCTCGTACCAGTATTCGTTGGACGGTGGCACCACCTGGACGACCGCCAGCGGGACCACGTCGCCCATCATCATCTCCGGGCTCACCGACGGGACGGCCTACCCGGTCGTCATCCGGGCCGTGAGCGCGGCGGGATCCGGAGCCACCTCCAACAGCATGACCGGGACGCCGGCCGCCTACCCGTCGTCCGTCGACTCCACCACCGTCGTGGCCAACGGAGAGAACGCCCAGGTCGCGGTGAGTTGGACCGTGCCGGCCAACGGCGGCGCCGCCATCACCCAGGCCCAGGCCACCGCGTTCAACCTGATCAGCGGCGGGACCCAGATCGCCACGTGCACGACGACGACCAACCTGACGCCGGGTGCCACCGCCAGCTGCACGATCACCGGGTTGACCAACGGGACGACCTACTACATCTCCATCCAATCGGACAACGCCACCGGGTGGAGCGCCCGCTCGGCTCCCCGGGTGCCGGCGACCCCGTCGGTCGACCCGGGACCGGTCTCGAACGTGCTCGCCACCGGGGGTGACGCCCGGGCCACCGTGGCCTGGACCCCGGGGAGCACCGGACAGAGTTCCATCACCGGGTACACCATCCTGTGTTCGACCGGTGGTGCCTACACGTCGTGTGGCTCGGCCGGCCCATCGGCCACCTCGGCCACGGTGACCGGCCTCACCAACGGGGTCACCTACACCTTCGAAGTGGAGGCGACCAACACCCAGGGGACCGGCCCGGCCAGCTCCCCGTCGAACTCGGTGACCACCTCGGCACCCATCGTCGCCGCGGGCGCACTGCCCAGCGGCGAGGTGAGCGTTCCCTACAGCACCACCCCGACGGCATCCGGCGGCACCGGCGCACTGACCTGGTCGGTCACCGGTGGTTCCCTGCCCGCGGGACTGACCCTCAACCCGACCACCGGCCAGATCACCGGCACGCCGACGTCCGGCGGCACCTCCACCTTCACCCTGGTGGCCACCGACGGCGTCGGTGGGACCGGGACCCGTAGCGAGTCGATCACCGTCATCAGTGGCCCGGCCGTCACCTCCGTTCCGCTCCCCGGCGGCGAGGTCGGCGTGGCCTATGACACCACCCCGGCAGCCACCGGCGGCACCGGCAACTACACGTGGTCGGTCACCGGCGGCTCGCTGCCCACCGGACTCACCCTCGACCCGTCGACCGGCGCGATCACCGGCGCCCCGACCACGTCGGGCACCTCGACCTTCACGCTGGTGGCTACCGACGGCGCCGGCGCGACGGCGACCCAGGCCGAGTCGATCACGGTCCTGTCCGATCCGTCGATCACCTCCGTTCCGCTCCCCGGTGGCGAGGTCGGCGTGGCCTACGACACCACCCCGGCAGCCACCGGCGGCACCGGCGTCTACACGTGGTCGGTCACCGGCGGCTCGCTGCCCACCGGACTCACCCTCGACCCCTCCACCGGCGAGATCACCGGGACCCCGACGACCGCGGGCACCTCGACCTTCACCCTGGTGGCCACCGACGGCGCCGAGGTGACGGCCACCCAGTCGGAGTCGGTCACCGTCGTCGACGGTCCGTCCATCACCTCGGACCCGCTGCCCGGTGGCGAGGTCGGTGCGGCCTATGACACCACCCCGGCGGCCACCGGCGGCTCGGGCGACCTGACCTGGTCGGTCACCGACGGCACGTTGCCCGACGGGCTCAGCCTCGACCCGTCCACCGGCGAGATCACCGGCACCCCGACCACGTCGGGCACCTCCACCTTCACGCTGGTGGCCACCGACGGTGCCTCGCAGATCGGCACCCAGTCGGAATCGGTCACCGTCATCGACAGCCCGACCATCACCTCAGACCCGCTCCCCGGTGGTGAGGTCGGTGTGGCCTACGACTCCACCCCGGCGGCCACCGGTGGCACCGGTGCCTACACCTGGTCGGTCACCGACGGAACGCTGCCGGACGGACTGGCTCTGGACCCGTCGACCGGTGAGATCACCGGTACGCCGACGTCCGGCGGCACCTCCACCTTCACCCTGGTGGCCACCGACGGTGCTGGTGGAACAGCCACCCAGGACGAGTCGGTCACCATCGCCGCGGCCCTCTCGATCGGTGGTCCCCTGCTGCCCGGTTCCGCAATCGGCTCCCCCTACTCGGCGGGGATGACGACCTCGGGCGGTACCGGGTCGATCACCTGGTCCGTAGCCGACGGCGAACTGCCGCCCGGCCTGTCCCTCGACCCGGACACCGGCGTGATCTCGGGGACGCCGACCGAAATGGGGTCCTGGCCCTTCACCCTGGAAGTCACCGACGGGTCGGGCGCCACCGCCACCACGGACACCTCCATCGACACCGTGCCCACCCTGGCCATCACCTCCGATCCGGTCCCTGGTGGTGAGGTCGACGTGGCCTACGACACCGTCCCCCAGGCGGACCATGTCACCGGGACCCCGACCTGGTCGGTCACCGACGGCACGCTGCCCGACGGCCTCACCCTCGACCCGGCGACCGGTGAGATCACCGGCACCCCGACGACTGACGGCACGTACACCTTCACGCTGGAGGTCTCGGACCAGTCGGGCTCGACGGCCGACCAGCCGGAATCGGTCACGGTCCTCGCCGATCCGGCCATCACCTCCGATCCGCTCCCCGGTGGCGAGGTGGGTGTGGCCTACGACACCACCCCGACGGCCACCGGTGGTTCGGGCGAACTGACCTGGTCGGTCACCGACGGCACGCTGCCCGACGGCCTGACCCTCGACCCGTCGACGGGCGAAGTCGCGGGTACCCCGACGACGGCGGGCACCTCCACCTTCACCCTGATGGCCACGGACGGCGCCGAGATCGTCTCCGCCCAGGGCGAGTCGGTCACCGTGGCGCCGGCCCTCTCGATCGCCTCACCGACTCTGGGCGGCGGCTATCAGGGGGTTCGCTACGACACCACCCCGCAGGCCATCGGCGGCACCGGGCCGCAGACGTGGTCCGTCACCGACGGGTCCCTACCCGACGGCCTGACGCTCGATCCGTCGACCGGCGAGGTGTCCGGCACCCCGACGACGGCGGGCACCGCGACCTTCACCCTGGTCGTCACCGATGCCGTCGGGGGTAGCTCCGCCCAGGACGAGTCCGTCACCGTGCTGCCCGTGCTGGCCATCACCTCCGACCCGTTCCCGGGTGGCGAGGTTGGAGCCCTCTACGGTTCCACCCCTGACGGAACAGGTGGGACCGGCAGCTATACGTGGACTGCGATCGGCACGGTGCCGGACGGGCTCGTCCTCGACCCGTCGACCGGCCAACTGTCGGGCACACCGACCCAGGCCGGGACCGCGACCTTCGTGCTGGTGCTCTCCGACGGGTCGAGTCCTGTCACCACCCAGGACGAGTCGGTCACGATCATCGACGGCCCGTCCATCACCACGGACCCGCTCCCCGGCGGTGAGGTCGGCGTGGCCTATGACACCACCCCGGCGGCCACGGGTGGCACCGGTGCCTACACCTGGTCGGTCACCGACGGCGCGTTGCCGGACGGGCTCAGCCTCGACCCGTCGACCGGTGAGGTCACCGGGACCCCGACCACGTCGGGCACCTCCACCTTCACCCTGGTGGCCACGGACGGCGCCGAGGTCACGGCTACCCAGGACGAAGCGGTCACCGTCCTCGCGGATCCGTCCATCACTTCGGACCCGCTCCCCGGCGGTGAGGTCGGCGTGGCCTATGACACCACGCCTGCGGCCACGGGTGGCACCGGTACGTACACCTGGTCGGTCACCGACGGCGCGTTGCCGGACGGGCTCAGCCTCGACCCGTCGACCGGTGAGGTCACCGGGACCCCGACCACGTCGGGCACGTCCACCTTCACCCTGGTGGCCACCGACGGCGCCTCGCAGATCGGCACCCAGTCGGAGTCGATCGTCGTGGCCGCCGCGCTGAGCGTTGTGCCGGGTGTCCTGCCCACCGGTGAGGCGGGTGTCACCTATGACGCCTCGCCCTCCACTTCCGGTGGATCGGGCCCGACCACCTGGGCGGTGGTCGACGGCTCGCTGCCCGACGGACTCACCCTCGATCCGGCGACCGGTGCCATCACCGGGACCCCGACGGCGGCGGGCACGTTCACCTTCACCCTGCAGGTCACCGACGGACCCGGCGCCACCGCGACGGTCACCGAGACCATCGTCGTCGCCGCCGCACCGACCATGCTCGGTTCCCGGACGATCGACGGCAACGTGGGCGTGGCGATGACCGCACAGCTGACCATGGACGGCGGCACCGGTCCCTTCTCGTGGACCGTCAGCTCCGGCTCGCTGCCGCCCGGTCTGTCGATCGATGCAGCCACGGGCCGGATCTGGGGGATGCCGTCCACCGCCGGAACGACCGTCGTGATGGTGACGGTGTCCGACCACTTCGGCCAGCAGGGGTCCGCGACGGTGACCTTCGACGTGGTCCCGACGGCGTTGAACTCCCGTACCATCGCAACCACGCCGGACGGCAAGGGCTACTGGGTGGCGACAGGGGACGGAAAGGTGTCCGCCTTCGGCGATGCGACCTTCTACGGATCGATGGCCGGCGGCCACCTGCAGGCGCCGATCGTCGGGATCACCACCACGCCGGACGGCAAGGGCTACTGGTTGGTCGCCTCCGACGGTGGCGTGTTCGCCTTCGGGGATGCCATCTTCTACGGATCCGAAGGGTTCCACCACCTGAACAAGCCGATCGTCGGGATCACCACCACGCCGGACGGCAAGGGCTACTGGCTGGTCGCCTCCGACGGTGGCGTGTTCGCCTTCGGGGATGCCGCCTTCTACGGATCGGCCGGCGATATCCACCTCAACCAGCCCGTCGTGGGCATGGCCGCCATGCCTGACGGAACGGGCTACTGGCTGGTCGCCTCCGACGGCGGTGTGTTCACCTACGGTTCGGCCCGCTTCCACGGTTCCGAAGGTGCCGTGCACCTCAACCGGCCGGTCGTGGGAATGGCCGCCACCCGGGACGGCCAGGGCTACTGGCTGGTCGCCTCCGACGGTGGGGTGTTCACCTTCGGGGACGCGACCTACTTCGGGTCGGCCACCAACGTGCACCTCAACCAGCCGGTCGACGGCATCGAGGCCACTGCGGACGGACGTGGGTACTGGCTCGCCGCGGCCGACGGTGGTGTGTTCGCCTACGGCGACGCCGGGTTCCTCGGCGCTGATCCCGCCCCGCTGCCGTAGTGGACGCCCGGATCTGATCGGAAGGTACCCGACCGGTTCCCAACGGTCTCCTGCGCACGGACACCGCCCACCCACACCACCCGGGGCAGGCGTTCAGCCGGGGAGCATCGTCGCCAGTCCGTCGAGCACCCGCTCAAGGCCGAGGTCGAAGCCGTGCTGGAGGCGGTCGGGATCGTGGGGCGCGCGGGCGTCGAACACGACTCGGGTGAGGAGTGGGAAGCGGCCGCTGGCGATGAGACTCTCGATGTAGGGGATCTGGGTCTGCATCCACTCCTGTTGATCCAGGCCGGAGCGACGGACGGCCTCCTGTTCGGAGAGCTCCTCGAGGACGCGTCCACGCACGAACGCGTCGAGCGTTTCCACCATCACCAGCATCTCGTCGATCTCGAGTCCGAGACCGTCGATCACCCCGAGCACCTCCTCGTAGCGTCGAGCCGTGTTGGGCCCGAACCCGCGCAGACCGGCACTCGGTGCGGCCATCCAGGGGTGATGCAGGATCATCGCCCGCATGCCGTGTGCGAAGGAACGTAGGTCCTCCCGCCAGTCCCCGTGGACCTCGAACTGCAACTCGTCGCCCATCATGGCGTCGACCATCAGCTCGATCAGCTCGTCCTTGCGGGCCACGTACCGGTACAGGGATGCGGCTCCGACGCCGAGATCGGCGGCGATGGCCCGCATCGACACGGCCTAGATGCCGTGGGCGTCGGCCAGCGTGACTGCCGCCGCAGCGATCTCCTCGCGCGAGAGCGACGGGGCGGGGCCCCGGCTGGCCCGCTCGGGACGATCCCAGATCACACCGCGGCTTCCACTCATTGCGAACAGTGTACTCAGTCTGCTACCTTCAACTACTGCGAACGGCGTTCTCAGTAGGGCGCCGTGACAGGTCGGCCGTGACAGACGAGGAGCCCCATGGAAGCCGGTGCGGATGCGGGAACGACGATCCAGGTGGACGGCATGGCGGCGACACGTGGTGCCGCCGGGGAACCGGTCGTCCGCAACCCGCTGCGGTGGTTCGTGTTCGCGGTGGTGATCGCCGCAAACATCATGGATCTGGCGGACGCCACGATCGTCAACATCGCCGGACCGTCGATCCGCGCCGCATTCGGCGGCAGCGCCTCCACCCTGCAGTGGCTGCCCGCCGGCTACACACTCGCGTTCGCCGTGTTCCTGATCACCGGCGCCCGTCTGGGGGACATGTTCGGCCGGCGACGACTGTTCCTGATCGGCTCCGCCGGTTTCACGGTGATGTCCGCGGCGTGTGCGGCGGCACCGTCGATGGAGGTGCTGATCGTGTTCCGCGTGCTGCAGGGCGCGTTCGGGGCGCTGATGATCCCCCAAGGATTCGGGATGATCAAGGAGGTCTTCGCCGAGGACGAGATGACCAAGGTGTTCGGCGCCTTCGGACCGGTGATGGGTCTCTCGATCCTCGGCGCGCCGATCCTGGCCGGGGCCCTGGTGGAGGCCGATCTGTGGGGCATCGGGTGGCGGCTGGTGTTTCTGATCAACGTTCCCATCGGCATCGCCGCGTTCGCCGGCGCGGTCCGGGTGCTGCCGCGGACCGTGGCCCACCCGGGGATCCGGCTCGACACCTGCGGCATGGTCCTGATCGGTGCCGCGGTCACCGCGATCATCTATCCGCTGATCCAGGGCCGCACGGACGGGTGGCCCACCTGGAGCTTCGTCTCGCTCGCCGTCGGGGCGTCACTGCTGGGCGCGTTCGTGCTGTGGGAACGACGCCAGCCCGGCGATCCGCTGATCGAGCCCGGGCTGCTGGCGAACCGGACCTACACCTGCGGCATTCTGGTCGCGCTCGCGTTCTTCGGCGCGTTCGGTGGCCTGGTGTTGTGTGTCTCGCTCTTCGCCCAGCTGGGCGAGCATTTCTCACCCATCCACGCGGGGCTGACCCTGATGGCGATGGTCATCGGCATGGTCGCCGGCATGGGCGTCGGGATCGCTCTGGTCGGATGGCTCGGTCGCCACCTCCTCCACCTCGGCGTCACGGTCATCGCCGCCGGCACGGTGGTGCTCGCCCTCGCCGCCTCGGGTGCCCACTCGGTGTCGACACTGGGCCTCGCGCCCGGACTGTTCCTGATCGGGCTGGGTGCCGGTGCCAGCATCGGGCAGCTGTTCGACTTCATCCTCGCCGGGGTGGGCATGGACGAGGTCGGTTCGGCGTCCGGCGTGCTCGAGGCGGTCCAGCAGCTCTCCAGCGCACTCGGCGTCGCCGTGCTGGGGACAATCTTCTTCTCGGCCTTCGGCCACTCGCTTCCCACCCATGCGCTGGCGATCACCGCGTGGGCGTGCATGGTGCCGCTGGCCGCAACCTTCCTGCTCCTGTTCGCGTTACCGATGCACGCCCGTGAGCCACAGATCTGACCGAATTCGGCGTGCCCTCACCCTCCCCGGGTTTCCGGCCCGATGCAGGTGCCACCCCGACCCGGGACCTCACGGCGCGCCCCCGGTGGCCAGTGCCGCGAACCGGGCCGCCGCCGGCGACAGCGGGCCGGCCCGGTGCACCAGGGCGATCTCCCGCACGGCTGGTGGCTCCGGTCGGGCGACCAGTGCGCCGAGCTGTTCGGCCACGAGGGCCATCGCCTCCGGCACGAGTGCCGCACCGGCTCCGGCCAGCACCAGGGGGAGGATGGCATCGCGTTGAGCGGTCACCACCGCCAGCCTGGGGGTGAGATGGACCGACCCGAGCCGCTCGTCGAGCAGCCGTCGGGTCGAGGTCCCCTCGGGGGATGCAACGAACAAGGTGTGCTCGAAATCGGCGAGTGACGCCGATGCGGCGCCGGCACCGGTCGTGTCGGGGGGAAGGATGAAGACGAGCACCTGGGAGCCGATCCCCGTCGATACGAGTGTGTCGGGCACGTCGAGTGCATCGGTCAGCCCCAACTCGGAAGTCCCCGTCTCGACGAGGTCGAACAGTTCCCGGGAGTCCTCGGGTGCGGCCAGGTCGACCCGGACCCCCGGGTGTTGACTGCGGAACCTGCCGATGAGGCCGGCGGTGGGATCGTCGGCGAGTGTCGGAAGGCAGGACAGGGACAGCACCCCTGACTCGAGTCCGGCGACGGCCGTCACGGCCGCCCGGCCGGTCTCGAGATCTCGCAACACCTGGCGGGCCGGCCCGAGGAGGGCATCGCCGGCCGCCGTCAGTTGGACGCGGCGGCCGATCCGGTCGAACAGGGGAGTGCCGAGGTCGGCCTCCAGCTCCTTTACGGACAGCGAGAGCGCGGGCTGTGAGACGAACGTGGCCTTGGCCGCAGCGGTAAAACCCCCGTGATCGACCACGGCCACGAAGTGCTTCAGGCGTCGGCTATCCATCTGTAAATCTTATCGTTAT
>Ga0302202_10005274_pt1 | contig 13243 bp, 11 predicted proteins | sample II_Bog_N3_3_FD_194579 | JGI IMG/M metagenome (GOLD analysis project Ga0302202, IMG submission 194579) | Peat permafrost microbial communities from Stordalen Mire near Abisko, Sweden - II_Bog_N3_3 | ecosystem: Environmental > Terrestrial > Soil > Wetlands > Peat | place: Sweden: Abisko...
GGGATCAGCGGCAGGAACTCGCGCCCTTCCTTGGCCAGCGCATTGACCATCGACACCACGACCTTGCCGGCCAGGGCCCCGGCCAGGGGCTTGACCGTGGAGACCGCTCCGTCCCAGGGCGTGGCGACCACGACCAGGTCGGCCGAGGCGCAGTCCTCGTTCGAGACACCGGAGATGGCCAGGGCATGACCGGGCCAGGCCGCCACGAGGTCGCCGGCCACCGACGCGGCCCGGTCGGCGTCCCGGGAACCGAGGACCACCTCGTCCCCCGCCGACGCCAGACGCACGGCCAGGCCCCGCCCAGCCGGGCCCGTACCCCCAAGGATTCCGATTCGCATGGGCCACACCTTAGGCTGACGGTCCCGATCGTCCGGAACACGAGGTGGGCCGCCAGCGGCCCCGGCGGTACCCATGGACCTCTGTGGTCGGAGGCGGCGGTACCCTGTCGGCGCATGGGACTCCTCGAAGGAAAGCGCATCCTGATCACCGGCGTCCTGACGGACGCCTCGCTCGCCTTCGCCGTGGCCCGCTCGGCCCAGCAGGAGGGGGCCGAAGTCGTCCTCAGTGGCGCCGGGCGCGGTCTCTCCCTCACGAAGCGGACCGCCCGGAAGCTGCCCGCCCCGGCGGAGGTGCTCGAGATCGACGTGACCGAACCGGGCCAGGTGGCTGCCGCGGCCGAGCAGCTGGGCCGGCGGTGGGACCGCCTCGACGGCCTGCTCCACGCCATCGGCTACGCGCCCCCCGAATGCCTCGGCGGGGACATCTTCCAGGCGGACTGGGAGCAGGTCCAGGTGGCCCTGCACGTCTCGACCTACTCGTTGAAGGCGCTGGTCGGGGCGTTCCGACCCATGCTGGCGGCCGCCGGAACGGACGGTCGGCCGGGTGCGTCGGTGGTGGGCCTCGATTTCGACGCCACGGTGGCGTGGCCGGTCTACGACTGGATGGGGGTGTCGAAGGCGGCCCTCGAGTCTCTCGCCCGCTACCTCGCCCGGGACCTGGGGCACGACCGGGTGCGGGTCAACCTGGTGGCCGCCGGACCGGTCAAGACGATGGCGGCCAAGTCGATCCCGGGGTTCACGGCGTTCGAGGACACCTGGGGTGAGCGGGCGCCACTCGGTTGGGACGTGTTCGACACCGACGTGGTGGCCCGGGCCTGCCTGGCCCTCCTGAGCGATCTCCTGCCCATGACGACCGGCGAGATCCTCCACGTCGACGGTGGCGTGCACGCCATGGGTGCCTGACGTGTCCGTGACCCCGGCCAGCCTCCGAGCCGCCGTCGAACGGTACGTGGCCACCGTCAACTCCCGCGACCCCGAGGCCATCGCCGCGCTCTTCACCGAGGACGCCGTCCAGGCCGATCCTGCGTCCAGCCCGCCCAACGTCGGACGCGACGCCATCGCCGCCTTCTTCGGTGCCGGCATCGACGCCTCCGACGACTGGGAGTTCCGGGCCACCGCCGTGCACACCTGCGCCACGACCGTGGCCATCGACTTCGAGATCCGCGTGACGATGGGCGCGGGCACGATGCACGTGGCCGGTATCGAGGTGTTCACGTCCGCCGATGACGGCAGGTTCTCCTCGGCCTACGCCTATTGGGACGACGCCGACGTGGCGTTCAGCTGAACCGATGGCCGACGCCCACCTCCAGATCCAGAACCTCGTCCACCGTTACGCCGAACTCATCGACCTGGGCGACTTCTCGGCACTGGGCCAGCTCCTCGCCGGAGCCGAGGTGGGCTCCGGCGACCACCCGGGATCGCTGTCCGGGGCCGACGCGGTGACCGCCATGTTCACCTCGACCACCCGTCGCTACCCGGACGGGACCCCACGGACCAAGCACGTGACCACCAACCTCATCGTCGAGGTCGACGACGCGGCCGGCACCGCCACCAGCCGCTCGTACTTCACGGTGTTCCAGGCGGTCGAAGGACTCCCCCTGCAGCCCATCGTGGCGGGGCGTTATCACGACCGGTTCGTGGTGGACGGTCCGACCTGGCGCTTCGCCGAGCGGCGCTTCTTCATCGACCTGGTCGGCGATGTCAGCCAGCACCAGCTCATCGCGCTCCCCTCGACCGACTGAGGCGGCCGGGTGAGGCGGCCGACTCGCACGGACGGAGCCGGGCGGAGCCCGACCGGGTGCACCTTGACCGACGCGCTCCGCCACCCCTACGTTCGCGCCCACGGACGCGATGCGGTGCATGGCTGTCGGAACGACCGTGCGCCACGGCGGTGCCGGACACAAGGGGGAACGTCGATGGAACGACTGGACGGAACGGTCGCGGTGGTGACCGGCGGAGCATCGGGTATCGGCGCCGCCACGGCCGAGCGTCTGGCTGCCGAGGGGGCCACGGTGGCCACCGTCGACATCACGGGCTCGGTGGACTACGTCCTCGACGTGCGCGACGAGTCCGCCGTGCGTGACGCCTTCGCGGACGTGGTCGCCACCCACGGTCGGCTCGACTCGGTGGTGCACTGCGCCGGGGTCGCCGGTGGTGGGCCGGTCCACATCGTGGAGGAGTCGGAGTGGGACCGCGTGGTCGACATCAACCTGAAGGGCACGTTCCTGGTGGACAAGCACGCCGCCATCCACATGCTCGAGGCCAACCGGGGATCGATCGTGAACATCGCCTCGATCGAGGGCATCGAGGGCACCGAGGGCGGCAGCGCCTACAACGCGTCCAAGGGCGGGGTCATCATGCTCACCAAGTGCATGGCCATCGACTACGGCCACCGTGGCATCCGGGTGAACGCCATCTGTCCGGGTGGGGTCGACACCCCGCTGCTCATGGACATCATCGGGGCGCCCGGGGTGGAGATCTATCGCGACAAGATGCACGACCGGCACCTCATGAACCGCTTCGGCCGACCCTCCGAGATCGCCGCGGCCGCCGCCTTCCTGGTGTCCGACGACGCCTCGTTCATGACCGGACAGGCCATGGTGGTGGACGGTGGGTTCACCGCCGGGTTCCGAGCCGGTCTCCTGCAGCAGATGGGAGTCGTATGACCACCACCCTGTCCCCCACCGACGCCGCCCGCAGCCTGCGGGAGCTCACCGCCGACGAGGCCGCCGCCAGTGAGCGCGGGCGCACGCTCACCGCCCGGACGGTCGAGGCCCTGTGGGACAGCGGGCTCATGCAGCTGTTCAACCCGACCGAGGCGGGCGGTGCCGAGCCGTCGTTCGCCGAGATGATCGACACCTGGATCGAACTGGCCTGGCAGGACGGTTCCCTCGGGTGGGTCGGCATCGCCAACTTCCCGTCCGCCGCGGCCTGCGCGGCCTACCTGCCCGACGCCGGCTTCGACGAGGTGTTCACCGCCCACGGCAACCGGGTGACCGTCGGTGGCCAGTTCTTCCCCAACGGGATGGGCGCCTCGGTGGACGGCGGCTACCGGATCACCGGAGCGTGGAACTTCGGCTCGGGCACCGGACACGCCGAGTACGTGGCGGCCGGATTCATGCCGACGGTCGACGGCGAGCTGGTGGTCGGGGACGACGGGATCCCGCCGCTGCTGGTGGCCGTCATCCCGCGCCACGAGATCACCTTCACCGACGGTTGGCACGTGCAGGGCCTGAAGGGCACCGGGAGCTACGACTACAACGTCGAGGACCTGTTCGTCCCCGAGTCACGGACCTTCGAGCTGTTCGCCCACACCCCCGAGCGCGGCACGGCGGCCACCTTCAAGATGGGACTCATGCCGATCACCGCGGCCGGCCACGCCTCGTGGGCCCTCGGTGTGGCGAAGAGCATGCTGGACGACGTCGCCGAGCTGGCGGTGACGAAGGTCCGGATGGGAGACGAGGGCGCGCTGGCGAACCGGGCGACGTTCCAGAAGGGCCTGTCCCACCACACCGCCATGTGGCAGGCGGCGCGGCTGCTGGTGCTCGACGCCTTCGCGGCGGCCGAGCGCCAGGTGGTCGACGAGGACGAGCTCTCCCCCACGATGCGGGCCGACCTGCGGGTCGCCGCCACCTATGCCACCGAGGCCAGCCGGGAGATCGTCCAGTGGGCGCACCTGGCCGCCGGCACGACCGCCATCCGCGAGGGGACCCGGATCGAGCGCGCCTTCCGCGACCTGTACACCGGTACCCAGCACGTGTTCATCGGCGAGAAGACGTACATGGACGCCGCCCGTATCCGCCTGGGCCTCATCGACGACCAGCTCGGCCTCTAGTCCTCGGCCGCCGGTCCCGGCCGAGCTACAGCTGCATCGCCTTCACCTCGAGGAACTCCTCGAGCCCGAAGGAGCCGAACTCCCGCCCGTTGCCCGACTGCTTGTAGCCGCCGAAGGGTGCCGCCGGGTTGAACGAACCTCCGTTCACCTCGACCTGACCCGTGCGGAGGCGGCGGGCGATCGCCTTGGCGTGCTCGGGATCCCCCGACCAGACACCCCCGGCCAGTCCGTACTCGGTGTCGTTGGCGATCTCCACGGCCTCGTCCTCGCTGTCGTAGGGGATGATCACGAGGACGGGCCCGAAGATCTCCTCGCGGGCGATGGTCATGTCCCGGGTGACACCGGTGAAGACGGTCGGGGCCACGAAGAAGCCGCGCTCGAGCCCTTCGGGGGTGTCGGCCCCTCCCGTCACCAGGGTCGCCCCCTCACCGAGCCCCTTGTCGATGTACAGGCGGACCCGGTCGCGTTGGGCCGCCGAGACGAGGGGGCCGAGGCGGGTGGTCCCGTCGAAGGGATCACCGGGAGTGAAGGACTCCGCGGCGGTGCGGGCCAGCTCCTCGACCTCGCCGAGCTTGTCCCGGGGGACGAGCATGCGGGTCAGGGCGCTGCAGGTCTGACCGGAGTTGAGGAAGCACTTGCCCACACCGTCGGGAACCGCCGTCGCCAGGTCCGCGTCGGGCAGGATCACGTTGGCCGACTTGCCGCCGAGCTCGAGCGCCACCCGCTTGACCGTCGCGGCGGCCACTTCGGTCACCCGCTTGCCCGCCCGCGTGGATCCCGTGAACGACACCATGTCCACGTCCTTGTGGGCGGCGATGGCCTCGCCGACCACGGGGCCGAAACCGGTCACGAGGTTGAACACCCCGGCCGGCACACCGACCTCGTCCATGATGTCGGCGAGCACGAAGGCGTTGAGCGGGGCCACCTCGCTGGGCTTCACCACGACGGTGCAACCGGCGGCCAGGGCGGGCGCCACCTTGGCGGCGATCTGGTGCAGGGGGTAGTTCCACGGCGTGATGCACCCGACGACACCGATCGGCTCGCGGACGACGAGGGAGTTCCCGACCTCCTGCTCCCAGGTGAAGTCGGCGGCCACCTGGGCGGCGCTGGCGAACGAGTTGAGGGGCAGACCGACCTGGACGAGCTGGGACAACACCCGCGGCATGCCCACCTCGTGGGTGATCAGGTCGGCGAGCGGCTCCATGCGGGCGCCCAGCGCCTCGGCCACCTTGGTCAGGAGTGCGGTGCGCTCCTCGACCGGCGTGGCCGACCAGGCCGGAAAGGCGGCCTTGGCCGCGGCGACGGCCCGGTCCACGTCGTCGGTGGAGCCCTCGGGCACCGTCCCCATGACCTCCTCGGTCGTCGAGTCGATGACCTCGATGGTGCCCGAACCGCTCGGCTGGACCCAGGCGCCGTCGATGTAGAGCGTGTCGCGGGTGGTCTCGGGTGTGGTCATGGTGCTCCCTTGGGCGTGGGCGGTGTGGGGACGGATCCACTGTAGGCCCGGGTCCGGCGGGACGTACGTCCGACGGCGGTGCGGCACCAGTTGCGTAACGCTTCCAATATAAGTAGGTTGCCTCCGGGAGTACCAGGGGGATCATGTCGAGGACACAGCACGAACGCAGAGCCGATACGCGGGCCCGGCTGCTGGCCGCCGCGGCCGACCTGTTCGCCGATCAGGGGATCGACGCCGTGTCGGTGGACGCCGTCGCCGAGGCGGCCGGCCGGACCTCGGGCGCCGTCTACGACCACTTCGGCTCCAAGCAGGGCCTCCTGCTGGCCCTCCTCGACTCCTGGAAGGACTCGGTGCTCGCCGTGCTGCTCGCCGAGGTGGCGGTCAGCGACTCCCCCGCCGGCCAACTCGCCGCCGTGTGGTCCAACGTGGCGGACACGTCCGACCCCACTGCCGCGCGGTGGCCGGTGCTCGAACACGAGCTGTGGCTACGTGCGGCCCGCGACCCCGAGGTCGCCGACATCCTCCGGATCCGCGCCGCCGAGGCCCTCCGCTACAGCGCCCGACAGCTCGAGGGATGGACGGCGGCCGTCGGCGCCGCGCCCTCCGCGCCACCTGATGAACTCGCCGTGCTGGTCAAGGCCCTCCTCACCGGTCTGGCCCTGCAGAAGCGCCTCGACCCGTCGAGCGTGCCCGACGACCTGGCCCTGCGGGGCATCGCCACGCTGGTGGGGCTCTCCACCGACGACCTGGCACCCGCCCCGACCCACCGACATTCGACCCACCCAACATCGACCCACTGACAGGAGACATCACCATGCACACCGAGATCTGCGACCGGCTCGGCATCGAGTTCCCGATCTTCGCCTTCACCCACTGCCGCGACGTCGTGGCCGCCGTGACCAATGCCGGGGGCATCGGCGTCCTCGGCGCCATCGCCTTCACCCCCGACCAGCTCGAGGTGGAGTTGACCTGGATCGACGAGCACGTGGGCGACAAGGCCTACGGCGTCGACATCGTGATCCCGGCCAAGTACGAGGGCATGGACGAGATGGACCCCGACAAGCTCGAGGCCCAGATCCGCGGACTGGTACCGGCCGAGCACAAGGAGTTCGCCCTCAAGATCCTGGCGGACCACGGCGTGCCGGAGATCCCCGAGGACGAGCGCACCTCCAACGGCATGATCGGCTGGACGGCCGCCCATGCCGCCGGGCTGATCGACGTGGCGCTGCGGCACCCGAACGTGAAGCTGATCGCCAACGCCCTCGGCACCCCGCCGCCCGACGTGGTGGAGAAGGTCCAGGGGGCCGGACTGCTCATCGGCGCGCTCGCCGGATCGGTCAAGCATGCACTCAACCACAAGGCCGCCGGACTCGACTTCATCATCTGCCAGGGTTCCGAGGGCGGTGGCCACACCGGTGACGTGGGCAGCATCGTGCTCTGGCCCGAGGTCATCGACGCCGTCTCCCCCATCCCGGTCCTGGCGGCCGGCGGGGTGGGCAGCGGCCGCCAGATGGCGGCCGCCCTGGCGCTGGGAGCCCAGGGCGTCTGGTCGGGCACCCTGTGGCTGACCGTGGAGGAGGCGGACATCCCGCCGAAGCAGATGGAGACCTACCTGGCAGCCACCAGCCGCGACACCATCCGGTCGCGGTCCTTCACCGGCAAGCCCTGCCGGATGCTCCGCAACGACTGGACCGACGCCTGGGAGGCCGAGGACACGCCCGATCCGCTCCCGATGCCCCTCCAGATGATGGTGGCCATCGAGGCCGTCTCGCGTGGCCACCGCTATCCGGAGCAGGCCCGGGACGTCAACTTCAATCCGTGCGGCCAGGTCATCGGTCGGGCCACGACCGTTCGCAAGGCCAAGGACGTGGTCTTCTCCATGGTGGAGGAGTTCATCGAGGCGAGCGAACTCCTCCAGACCGAGGTCACCGTCTGACCCTCTGAGGGAGCGCCCGTCGACGGGTGGGCGCGTGGCTGCGGTACGGCCACGCGCCCGCTTCGTCGCCGGAGGGGGCAGTCGCTACACTCTGCCGATGGCCCCCGTCCTGGAACTGCGTGACCTCCGCACCGAATTCCGGCTGCGCAACGGCTCGGTCACGGCGGTCGACGGCGTGTCGTTCGACGTGGGCGAGGGCGAGTGCGTCGGCGTGGTCGGCGAGTCCGGCTGCGGGAAGTCGACCACCGGCCTGTCCATCATGCGGCTGCTGCCCCCCAACGGGCACGTGACGGGGGGCTCGGTCACCCTGCTCGGCCGGGACCTTGCCGGACTCGACGAATCCGAGATGCGGTCCGTCCGGGGCGACGAGGTCGCCCTCATCCCCCAGGACCCGTTGACGGCCCTCAACCCGACCATGTCGATCGGTCGCCAGATCGCCGAGGGGGTGCTCCTCCACCGGGACGTCAGCCGGGACCAGGCCCGCCAGCGTTCCCTCGAGGTGCTGCGGCAGGTGGAGATGCCACAGCCCGACGAGCGGCTCGACCAGTACCCGCACGAATTGTCCGGTGGGCTCCGTCAGCGGGTGATGATCGCCATGGCACTGGCCTGTGAGCCCAAGCTGCTCATCGCCGACGAGCCCACCACGGCGCTGGACGTCACCATCCAGGCCCAGATCCTCGACCTCATCGACGACCTGCGTCAGCGCCTGCAGATGGCGGTCGTACTCATCACCCACGACATGGGTGTCATCGCCGGACGCACCGACCGGGTCGTCGTCATGTACGCCGGAAAGGTGGCCGAGGAGGCGGAGACGGGCGAGCTCTTCGGCCGGATCCGCCACCCCTACAGCCAGGCCCTGCTCGCCTCGGTCCCGAAGCTCGACCAGCGCCGCGACGAGCGGCTGCTGTCCATCCCGGGACTGCCACCGGACCTGTCGAAGCCGATCGTCGGCTGCCGGTTCGCCCCCCGCTGCCAGTTCGCCACGGACACCTGCCGCGCCACCGAGCCCGAGCTCAGCGGTGGCGCCGACCCCGCCGGCATCCCGCACCGGTACGCCTGTTTCCACCCGGTGGACCCCGACGCCACGCCGGCCGCCGTGGAGGTGCACGCCCCGGCCAGCCCCTCCCCCGCCGCTTCGACCGCAGAGGCCTCCACGGAGCCGCTCCTCCTCGAGGTGACCGACCTGGTGAAGGAGTTCCCGGTGATGTCCGGCGGACTCTTCCGCCGCCAGGTGGGTTCGGTCAAGGCGGTGTCCGGAGTCAGCTTCACCATCCGCCGGGGCGAGACCTTCGGACTGGTGGGTGAGTCCGGCTGCGGCAAGACCACCGTCGGTCGCACCCTGGTGGCGCTGGAGCGGGCGAACTCGGGCTCCGTCCGGTTCGAGGGCCTGGAGTTGACGGGCATCCGCGGCCGGGGTCTCGGCGGCCACCGGCGCGACCTGCAGCTCATGTTCCAGGACCCTTACGCCTCGCTCGACCCCCGCATGCGGGTCGGGACGATCATCCGCGAGCCGCTCAAGGTCAACCGGGTGGGCAACCCGGCCCAGCAGCAGGAGAAGGTCGGCTCGCTCCTCGATGAAGTGGGCCTCAGCCGGACGGCGGTCGACCGCTACCCCCACGAGTTCTCCGGTGGCCAACGTCAGCGCATCGGCCTGGCCCGGGCACTCGCCCTCGACCCGAAGCTCATCGTGGCCGACGAGCCAGTGTCCGCCCTCGACGTGTCGATCCAGGCCCAGATCCTCAACCTGATGAAGGACCTCCAGGCGCGCCACGGACTGACCTACCTCATGATCTCCCACGACCTGGCCGTGGTCCGCTACATGGCCGACACGATCGGGGTGATGTACCTGGGCAAGCTGGTCGAGCTCGGGCCGGCGGCGGCCGTCTACGAACGACCGGCCCACCACTACACGCTCGGCCTGCTGGACGCCGTACCCGTGGCCGACGTGACGATCGCCCGCGAGCGGGCCGCTCGTCGGGTCCGGGTCGCCGGTGAGCTCCCCTCGGCGATGTCCCCGCCCAGCGGCTGCCGCTTCAACACACGGTGCCCCGCCGTGCAGCCGCGGTGCCTCGAGGAGGAGCCGCAGTACCAGGACTTCGGCGGTGGTCACGTGGCCGCCTGCCACTTCCCGCTGCAGTCCCCCGTCACCCTGAGCGCCACCCGGGGCTCGGCCGCCGACTGAGCCGGCGTCCGTTACCGCTGCTGGAGCCGGACCTCGAGCGAGTCCCGCAGGGCGTCACCCACATAGTTGAAGGCGATGACGACCAACACGATGCAGAGCCCCACCGGGTAGATCTGCCACCAGTAGCCGTTACCGGCGGCGTTCACGCCGTTCGAGAGCATCGTGCCCCAGTCGGTGTTCGGGGCCGGGACGCCGAGTCCGAGGTAGCCGAGCGCCGCGAGCAGCAGAATGGAGTCGGCCACCTGGAACGTGGCGAACACCACGATGGTGCCGACCGCGTTCGGGATGATGTGCCGGTTGATCACCCGGTTGCCGCTGCCGCCCATGACGCGGACGGCCTGGACGTACTCCCGCGTCCGCAACGACAGCGTCTCCCCGCGTATGAGGCGCGCGGGTACCAGCCAACTCACGAATGCGATGACCAGGATCAGCAGCACCTCGGACGAGTGGTAGATCGTCACCAGGGCGATCAGGAGGAAGAGCACCGGGATCGACAGCAGGATGTCGACCACCCGCATCATGAACGAGTCGAGCCATCCGCCGAAGAAGCCCGAGATCGCCCCCCACAGGGTGCCGAAGACGGTGGCCACCAGCGCCGAGAGCAGTCCGACGATCAGCGACGCCTGCCCGCCGAACATCAAGCGTCCGAGGATGTTGAACCCGTTCTCGTCGGTGCCCAGTGGGTTGCCGTTTCCGGGCGGCGCGTTCTGGACGGAGTTCTGCAGGGCGGCCTGGGCGTTGGTCTGGTTCGTCACATAGATGTGGGGTCCGGCGAAGCAGAAGAGCACGAAGAAGACGATCACCCCGACACTGACGACGGCGAGCTTGTTCTCCGAGAAGACGCCGGCCATCCGACGCAGGTTCCCCCCGGACGACACCGCCTCCCCGCCTTCGGGGGTCGCGGCGTCCTCATCGGAGACGGAACCCACGCGCATGAACTCGGCGCCACCGATGGGCAGCGTCGTCTCCGCCTCGACGTCGTTGAAGACCGGGTCGAACTTGCCCTCACCGGGTGTGGTCATCTCACGAACTCCCCAGTCGGATGCGCGGATCCGCCACGGCATAGAGGATGTCGGCCAGCAGCGAGCCCACCACCGTGGCGATGGTGATCACCAGGGTCGTGCCCAGCACCGTGGGGATGTCGTCGTTGAACGCCGACTGGACGGTGAGGAGCCCCATGCCGGGGTAGTTGAAGACGTTCTCGACGATCAGCGCGCCACTGACGATGGCCGGCAGCGACAGGCCGAGGAGTGTGAGGATCGGGATCAGGGCATTGCGCAGCGCGTGCCCGTAGAGGACGCGGCGGTTGCTCGCACCCTTGGCTCGTGCGGTGCGGACGTAGTCCTCGGCCATGGCGTCCATCATCGAGGATCGCATGTAGCGGCTGAACGAGGCGATGCTGGTCACACACAGGGTCACGATCGGGAGTGCGAAGGCCACCGGGTCGGTGAAGACCGCCCAGGCCGACGCATTGGTCGGCGGTGACACCGGGAACCACTTCAGGTCGAAGGCGAAGAAGATGATCAGCAGGGTCCCGACCAGGAAGTCGGGCATGGCGTAGAAGAAGAACGACGCGCCGGTGACGGCGTAGTCGATGGGCTTGTTCCGCCGCACCACCTGGAGGATGCCGAGCGGGATGGCGATGACGAGTGCCAGGATCACCGAGGCGGTCACCAGGGTCAACGTCTTCGGCAAACGCTCCAGGATGACCTGGGTGACGCCCTGGTTGTACTTGTAGGAGTAGCCGAGGTTGAAGTGGACCACGATCCCCTGGATGTAGTGCCAGAACTGGTCCCATACCGGCAGGTTGAGCCCGTTGCGCTGGTTGAACAGCGCGACGGTCGCCTTGGTGGCCTTCGGACCCAGGACGGCTTTCGCCTCGCCCCCGGGGATGAGCTGCGCCAGGACGAACGTGAACAGCACGACACCCAGGACGACAATCAACGCCTGCCCGAATCGTCGGATGAGGTACCCGGTCATCGCTCCTCAGTCACTCGGACGCCGCAGTGGCGGCGCTCCATGTGGGAGAGCCCCCGGCCCGGATGGTGTTCCGGGTCCGGGGGCTCTGCTCCGTCATCTCACGGGGCCTCACGACGCGTGTCGTGCTGCCTCGTTGCCGATCATCCGTTGAAGCGCCAGTTCTCCGGGGTGAGGGCCCAGAAGACGCTCTGCGGTGTCGCACCGGTCAGGCCGGTGGCGATCTCGGTGAGCGACGTGACCGCGTTCGGCTGGTACACCACCGGAAGCTGCTCGGCCAGGTAGTTCTCGTACGTGGTGAGCGGCGTCTGCGTGGTGTTGGTCGCCGTGATGTTGGCGTCGTTCGTCGGGTCCGAGTAGCTGCCCGAGTTGGATCCGGCACCGGTCTGGAAGATCTCCTCACCCGTCGGGTAGTAGTCCGGCGAGAAGATCCATCCGGCGCCCCAGTTGCCGAGCTCCCACGTGCACGAGGCACCCGAGCACGGTGTCGAGTTGCCGATCACCGTGTTGAACGACTGCTGCGACAGGTTCATCGTGATGCCCGCCGTGGCCCACGAGGACTTCTCGGCGTTCATCAACTGGGTGAGCGAGTCCGAGCCCGAGGCGTACGGGAGGTCGAAGTCGAGCTTCGCCCCCGCCGGGATGCCGGCGCCGCACTCGTTGGCCGCCGTCCCCGGCGATGCGCAGGTGCTGGTGCCACCGGGCACGACGGTCCAGCCGTGGTCCTTCAGCAACGAGACCGCCTTGGTCGGGTTGTACGGGTAGGGATTGTTCTTCACCTCGGCGGACACGAAGCTGTTCTCCGGCTCGCTCGGCACGGGACCGTAGGTACCGACGCCGTAGCCCTTGTTGATCTTCTTGTTGTACAGCGGCTGGTCGACCAGGTACTGGACGGCCTGACGGAAGTACAGCTGGCTGAAGATCTTGCCGGCGGCGCCGTTGTCACCCGACGAGTTGAAGTTGTACGGGAAGTAGTTGATCGACCAGCTGTAGAGCGGGTCCATCGTGTAGTTGCCCGCGAGGCGCGGGTTGTTCGGACCGGCCACCAACGGATTGGTCGTCGGTGCCGTGATGTCCGCCGCGGGCAGGTAGCCCACGTCGATCTTGCCGTCGACCAGGGCGTTGAACTCGGCGGAGTCCGACGTGAACGGCACCTCGGTGAAGGTGCTGATCGTCGGCTTCACCGGGCCCGAGTAGTCCTTGTTGACCCGGAAGGAGACGTTGCCACTGGCGTCGAAGTTGGAGAGCTGCCAGGGGCCGTCCACGACCTGCCACAACGGGTTGGTGGCGTAGGTCGACAGCGAGTTGTTCGCCGCCTTCGGGTTGGCCGGGTCGTACCCCGCCTGCTTCGACAGGAAGGTGTACACCGCGGTGCACGCTGCGTCGGCCGTGCCGTAGGGAGCGGTGGCGCACCCACCCGAGTTGGGGGCGGCGCCCGAGGCGGTCACGTCCCAGGCGTTGGGCATCGGCGTCAGCTGCGACAGCTCGTTGTAGGTGAACCAGTAGCTGTTGACCGGGG
>Ga0302202_10005276_pt1 | contig 13243 bp, 16 predicted proteins | sample II_Bog_N3_3_FD_194579 | JGI IMG/M metagenome (GOLD analysis project Ga0302202, IMG submission 194579) | Peat permafrost microbial communities from Stordalen Mire near Abisko, Sweden - II_Bog_N3_3 | ecosystem: Environmental > Terrestrial > Soil > Wetlands > Peat | place: Sweden: Abisko...
CATCGTCGAGCGCATCCGCCAGACCATCGAACAATCGATCCAGATCGTGGAGCGGCGCGTCAACCAGCTCGGTACCGTCGAGCCGGTGATCCAGCGCCAGGGCACCGACCGCATCCTGGTCCAGGTGCCGGGCCTGCAGGACCCGAGCCGGCTGAAGGAATTGCTGGGCAAGACCGCCAAAATGGAATTCCGCATGGTCGATACGACCGTGCCGCCGGACCAGGCGCAGGCGGGCAGGGTGCCCCCTGATTCCGACGTGCTGATGAGTTCGACCTCGCCGAAGATCCCCTATGTCATCAAGAAACAGGTACTGGTCTCCGGCGGCGACCTGACCGATGCGCAGCCCGGCTTCGACCAGCGCTCGAACGAGCCGATTGTCAGCTTCCGGTTCAATACCTCCGGCTCGCGCAAATTCGCGCAGGCGACAACCGAGAACGTCGGCCAGCCCTTTGCCATCGTGCTGGACAACGAGGTTATTTCCGCTCCCGTGATCCGCGAGCCCATCACCGGCGGCTCCGGGCAGATATCCGGCAGCTTCACGGTGCAGCAAGCCAACGATCTGGCGATCCTGCTGCGCGCCGGCGCGCTGCCGGCGCCGCTGACCGTGATCGAGGAGCGCACCGTCGGTCCGGGCCTCGGTCAGGATTCGATCGAAAAAGGCGAACTCGCCGCCTATGTCGGCGGCATCCTGGTCATCGTGTTCATGCTGGTGACCTACCGGCTGTTCGGCGTGTTCGCCAACATCGCGGTCGCCATCAACGTCGCAATGATCTTCGGCGTGCTGTCGCTGTTGAATGCCACGCTGACGTTGCCGGGCATCGCCGGCATCGTGCTGACGGTCGGTATCGCGGTCGATTCCAACGTGCTGATCTACGAGCGCATCCGGGAGGAATTGCGCGGCGGGCGCAATGCGATCTCCGCCGTCGACGCCGGTTTCAAACGCGCGCTGTCGACCATCCTGGATTCCAACATCACCACCTTCATCGCCGCCGCCGTGCTGTTCTATATCGGTACCGGTCCGGTGCGCGGTTTTGCCGTGACACTCGGCATCGGCATCATCACCACGGTCTTCACCGCGTTCGAACTCACCCGCCTGATCGTGGCGGCCTGGGTGCGGTGGAAGCGGCCGCACCACATACCAATTTGAGAAATCGGAGCCGGCTTTGACTCATATGGTTCTGATCGGACTGGGCATTGTCATCATCGTGCTGACGGTGGTGAGCTGCTTCGGCTGGCTGCCGTCGCTGCGGATCGTGCCCGACGTTACGCATTTTGACTTTACGCGCTTTCGCCGCATCAGTTTTCCGATCTCGGCGCTGCTGTCGATCGTCGCGATCACGCTGTTCTTCACTCACGGGCTGAACTTCGGCATCGACTTCAAGGGCGGCACGCTGATGGAGGTCCGGGCCAAAACCGGCGCCGCCGACATCGCCTCGATGTGCGCCTCGCTCGGCGGTCTCGGACTTGGTGACATCCAGCTGCAGCAATTCGGCGGCCCGGACGAGGTCCTGATCAGGGTTGCCGAGCAGCCCGGCGGCGACGCGGCTCAGCAGGAGGCGGTGGGCAAGGTGCGCGGCGCGCTCGGCGATGCCGTCGAATACCGCCGCGTCGAAGTGGTGGGGCCGCGGGTTTCCGGCGAGCTGCTGGCTTACGGCATGCTTGGGCTGATGCTGGCGATCTTCTCGATCCTGATCTATCTCTGGTTCCGGTTCGAATGGCAGTTCGCGCTCGGCGCCATGATCGCCAACGTCCACGACATCGTGCTGACGATCGGCTTCATGTCGATCAGCCAGGTCGATTTCGACCTCACCAGCATCGCGGCCCTGCTGACGATTCTCGGCTATTCACTCAACGACACCGTCGTGATCTACGACCGGATTCGTGAAATGCTGCGGCGTTACAAGAAAATGCCGATGCCGGAACTGCTCAACGAGTCCATCAATTCGACGCTGTCGCGCTCGATCATCACCCACGTCACGGTGACGCTGGCGCTGCTGGCGCTGCTGTTGTTCGGCGGCAACGCCATCCACAGCTTCACCGCCGTCATGATGTTCGGCGTGGTGCTGGTCGGTACCTATACCTCGATCTTCATCGCCGCCCCGATCCTGATCTATCTCGGCGTCGGCACCCATCGGGATGCGCCGGAAAAGCCGGCAAAGCCGGACAAGTCCGCGAAGAAGTGACGATGGCGAACCGTTCGGACGCGCCGCATCTTCCGAGGTCGGCCCCGATCGAGGCTTACGGCAAGGGCGGCTTCGCCTTCGACGGGATGTCACATCGCGGCTCGCTGTTGTGCCTTCCGGACGCGATCTGGGCCTGGCCGGTGACGCGGCCCGAGGAGATCGACGAGTTCTCGCTGGACCGGGTGTTCGCTGCGGCCAATGGCATTGATACCTTGATCGTCGGCACCGGCACCGGTGTTTGGTTGCCGCCACCGCACCTGCGCCAGGCGCTGCGCAGGGTCAGCGTGGTGCTGGACGCGATGCAGACGGGGCCTGCGATCCGCACCTACAACATTATGATGGGCGAGCGGCGGCGCGTTGCGGCGGCCCTGATCGCGGTGCCATGAGCAGCGCGGACGAGGGCCGGCAAGCCGCCGGATTCTGCGCCGACCTGGTGCGCAGTCACGATTTTGCCCGTTACGCATCCACGCTGTTCCTGCCGGCGGACCAGCGTCGCGCGCTGCTCGCGGTCTATGCCTTCAATGTCGAGGTTTCCCGGGTCAGGGAGCTGGTGAGCCAGCCGTTGCCCGGGGAAATGCGCCTGCAGTGGTGGACCGACATGCTGGTGGGCGACGGTCACGGCGGCGTCGAGGGCAATCCGGTCGCGGCCGAATTGAAGCTCGCGATCCGGACCTGGCGGTTGCCGGCGGAGCGGCTGTCGCGGCTGATCGAGGAGCACCAGTTCGACCTCTACAACGATCCGATGCCGACCATGGCGGCGCTGGAAGGCTACGCCAACGACACCGTCTCGGCGCTGTTCTCGCTGGGTGCGGCGATCGCCGGCTGGCAATCCCCTGAGATCGAGCATCTGGCGCGCCACGCGGGGCTGGCGCAGGGAATCGCACAGACGATAGCGGCGCTGCCGATGGATGCCTCGCGCCGCCAGCTGTTCCTGCCGCTGCAAGTGCTGGAGAGCCACGGCAGCGGCATGCAGGAGGTGTTTGCGGGCCGGCAAACCCCGAAGCTGCGTGCCGTGCTGGACCAAATGATCGCCGAGGCGCGCGAGCACCTCAAGACCGCCCTGGCGCTGCTGGAAAACGCGCCGACCGAGGTGAGGCCGGTGTTCTTGCCGCTGGCGCTGGTGGCCCGCGATCTCGAGCGAATGTCGCGCGCGGACACCGATCCGTTCATGCCTTGCGTCGCATCAAGGCTGCGGACGCTCTGGACCCTGTGGCGGGCGTCGAGGTCGCGGCGGTTTCGGGCATAGTTGGTGCCGCGGGTTTCAAGAAGGCGGCTGCTCCAGACCCGTCGCCTCGAAATTGAACCGGTCCCGCAGATTCTTCCGCTGCTCCAGAATGGCTTTCAGGAACGCGCGATCGGTATCGCTCTTCATCATCGGCTCGATCAGGTCGAGCTGGTTCATGGCGACGAGCTGCAGGATTTCGCTGCGGGGTTTTCCACTGGCATCGCGCGGCAGGGCCTGCACCACCTGAATATGTTCCGGAGGCTTCGGGCCTTTCGCCGCCGTCAGTTCGTCGTGGAGTTGCGCTTCCAGCGCGGTCCGGTCGGCCTCGACGAAGGCGTAGAGCCCGACCCCGGTGCGGCGGTCGGCGAAGGCGACGATCGCGGCATCGCGGACTTCAGGGTTGCTGCGGATCAGTTCCAAAAGCACCGGCGCGTCGTTGACCAGCCGCCTTCCACCGCCCTCGCGATCGGTGAAATTGAACAGCCCGCGGGTGATGGCGCGGTAGACCTTCTTGCCGGTCTTGAGCCAGATGCTGGCGACGAACGACTTGCGCGCGAGGATCTTGTGCTCTTTCGGCGTCAGTGCCTCCGGCGCGTAGCTGCGCTTGTGCTTGAGCAGGTGCCTCAGATCCTCGTAGGCGGCGATCCGGAACAGCCGGCTGCGCGTCTGGAAGCAGGCGGCGAGCTGGAAGTCCGTGAGATAGGCGCGGCCGTCGCTGCCGCGCAGCCAGTTCTGTTCCTTGGCCAGATCGTTGTGACAGATGCCGGCCCGGTGCAGTTTGCGCAGCGCCTGCTTGGCGGAGCGGAAATAGCCGATGTCGCCGACCGGTTTGGCCATTTGCAGCGCCACCCCGTTGATGAAGCCGCGCACCAGCGCCTGCCGGCCGGCCCACAGCAGCTCCGGTCCGACATTCAGGCCGCGCGCCAGCGCCAGCGCACGGCGCTCGCGCCCGAACAGGTGACGCGCCGGGATGAACGACCACCATGGCACTGTATCGAGTCGGCGCAATACCGCGTCGACTTCGCCCGTTTCGCCGCGAAAGCGGCCACGTTCGACCGTGGAGAACACGTCGCGCTTCAAGAGCACGCCTTCGGTCCATCGCGCCGACAGCACGGCGGCGTCATCTCTAGGTAAACTCATGTGGCGCTCACGCTGCCGCGGGTATGTGCAGGTTGTCTGCGATCCAGCGGTCGATGTCAGCCAGCGCCCGGGCGCTGATCGCCTGCTTCTTCGCCACCGTCTTCTCGTTGCCGCGCAACCGCGTACCGTCGGGTTTTTTGGTCGGCGGGCTGACCAGCGGCGGAAACAGGCCGAAATTGATGTTCATCGGTTGAAACGAACGCGGGCCGGCGTCGATGGTTTCGATATGGCCGCCAGTGATGTGGCCGAGCAGTGATCCCAGCGCGGTCGTGGCCGGCGGCGGCGCCAGCGAGGTCGATCGCGCATCCGCCGCGGCGTAAAGGCCCGCAATCAGGCCGATGCTTGCGGATTCCACATAGCCCTCGCAGCCGGTCATCTGACCGGCAAAGCGCAGTCGCGGCTCCGCGCGCAATCGCAATTGCGGATCCAGCAGTTTTGGGGAATTCAGGAAGGTGTTGCGATGCAAGCCGCCGAGCCTGGCGAATTCGGCTTTCTCGAGCCCGGGAATGGTGCGGAACACGTGCTGCTGCGCGCCGTGCTTCAGCTTGGTCTGGAAACCCACCATGTTGTAGAGCGTGCCGAGCTTGTTGTCCTGGCGCAGCTGTACGATGGCGTAGGCTTTTACGGTCGGATCGTGCGGATTGGTCAGGCCGACCGGCTTCATCGGGCCGTGACGCAACGTCTCGCGGCCGCGCTCGGCCATTACCTCGATCGGCAAGCAGCCGTCGAAATAGGGCGTGCTGGTTTCCCATTCCTTGAAGTCGGTCTTCTCGCCCGACAGCAACGCGTCGACGAAGGCGTCGTACTGCTCCCTGGTGAGGGGGCAATTGATGTAGTCCGCGCCGGTGCCGCCCGGGCCCACCTTGTCGTAGCGCGATTGAAACCATGCCGCCGACATATCGATGGAATCGCGGTGCACGATCGGGGCGATCGCATCGAAGAACGCCAGCGCGCTCTCGCCGGAAAGCCCGCGGATGGCGTCGGCCAGCGGCGCCGAGGTCAATGGCCCGGTCGCGACGATGACATTGCGCCAGTCCGCCGGTGGCAGCGCGTCGATTTCGGCGCGACGGATTTCGATCAGGGGATGGTCGTGCAGGGCCTGGCTGACGGCGGCGGAAAACCCGTCGCGGTCGACCGCCAGCGCCCCGCCGGCCGGGACCTGGTTGGCGTCGGCCGCGCGCATGATCAGCGAGCCCAGCCGGCGCATCTCGGCGTGCAACAGCCCGACGGCGTTGTTGGCGGCATCGTCGGAGCGGAACGAATTCGAGCACACGAGCTCGGCGAGGCCGTCGGTACGATGCGCCTCGGTCATCCGGTGGGGGCGCATCTCGTGCATCACCACGGGGACGCCGGCGCTGGCGACCTGCCAGGCAGCTTCCGAGCCGGCAAGGCCGGCGCCAACGATATGCACGGGTTGGGTAGAGGATTGGGTGCCTGTCATGGGCACAGAGGTAGCGCGTAGCGGCAGATACGACAACGCCCGCGCTCGGCGGGCGTTATCCGTCTCAACAGTCAGCCGAAAACGGATCAGCCGTTATAGGTGCCGGCTGCAACACGCGGAATGTCCGAACGATCAAGACCGATATCGGCCAGTTCGCGATCGCTGAGCTGGGACAGTTCGCTGACGTTGCGCTGATAGTCCCGGAACGCCTGGATCATGCGGATGAGCGAAAGCAACATGGTAGTCTCCTTAAAGTTACGATTCAGCTCTTGGAGGAAAGCCTCATCGTTGAAATGAATATAGGTCAAAATCTCTCGTTCCGAAAGCCTAAATGGTGCGGTGCAGCTAAGCTCATGACGCATAGCAAGGAAAGAAACGATTAACCCTTCAGCATGACTGCCTTCGGGTAAGGCCCCGCGCAGTCAAATTTCCTCATTTGTACGGGGTTTTCGCCCGGATGAGATCCGCCTTCGCAATCAAAGAGATGGCCCTCGGCGGTCTGGAATCAAGGGAGGTTCGGTTGGGAGCGCTCCGTTTCGGAGCTCTGGAAGGTTTCCAATGCCGATCTCGTATGCGTGATTCGCATGCGCTTATAAAGAAATGAACTTAAACCCACTATTTCAAGGTGCGCTGCAGTATGAAGATTCTTGGGCCGTTGGGGGTCCAGTGATCGGTCGTCCGGCGGGGCACCGTCTCCCGCTAGCAGGGTGCCATCGACCCGACAGGGGTGGGCTTTGCCGAAGTCTCCAGATTCGGCTGCGAGAACTCAGGCGGTGTCAGCGGGTGATTCTCGCTGGCAGATTAGCCGCCAGCCGCGGGATACGATCAGTTGCCTGCGACCGTCAGCGCCACCCGCGCGCAATCTAGCATGCGGATCGTCGGTCAAGACGCTCGCATCATCTGTTTCTTACGAGCCTGTAATGCAAACGTTGGATCGTGCATGCGGCCTTGCGCGCTGCGCTGATCACATTCTTATCGCGTGAAATTCATTCCTCAACATTGCGCCGATCAGCGATCAATCGTTCCGCAGAATCCGGCAATGACGCTGGTTCTGTTCTAAACGGGACTGGAAAGTAACATGATCAATAAGTTACTCGGAGCAGCCACAATGGCTGCCGTTATCCTCGCAGTTGCACCTGCATCTGCAGCCAAGATGGCTGCCTGCAGCGGCGAAAATATGATGAAGACCGAAACGGCCATCGACGCCATGGCTGACGGTCCGAACAGGTCGGAGGGCCAGCAGGAGATCGCGATGGCGCAGACCGCGATGCTCGACGGCAAGACGGGTGCGTGCGCGATGCATCTCACCAAGGCCATGCACGTCGGCATGATGAAGTAAGTCGCTCGCCAGGGCCGGTTGCTCCACGCGATCGGCCCTTTGGGCGACGATTTTCCGAATTCAGGGGGCACGCGCGAGCTGGCTCGCGAAATAGCCGATGGTCCTGGCATAGACCTCGCTCTTGTTCCATTGCTGGAGCACCGCAAAATTCGCGCTGCCCGGCTCCCAATCCTTGCCGCGCTGCCAGCCATAACTGGCAAGATAATTTGCGGTCGAGGCCAGCACGTCCGGAGCGCTGTGCAGCAGATCGCGGCGACCGTTACCGTCGAAATCGACAGCGTATTTCAGATAGGACGAGGGCATGAACTGGGTCTGGCCGAGCTCGCCGGCCCAGGCGCCGCGCATGTCCGAAGGCGCGAGATCGCCACGCTCGAGGATACGCAGCGCATCCATCAACTCGGCGCGGAAGGTGTCGGCGCGACGGCAATCATAGGCCAGCGTCGTCAGCGAACGGATGGTCGGAAACTTGCCGGTGTTGACGCCGAAATCCGTCTCCAGCCCCCAGATGGCCACCAGCACCTCGCCGGGCACGCCGTAGCTCTGTTCGATGCGGCCGAGCAAGGAGCCGTATTGCTTCATCATGTTGGCGCCGCGGGTGAGCCGGGGAGGCACCATGCGGCCCGAAAACTCCTCGAAACTCTGGCTGAAGACCCGTTGCGAGCGGTCACGTGACAGCACCGATTGATCCGGCGTTACCCCGTTGAGGCCGGCTGCGATCGCCGCCTGCGAGATGCCCTTGGCGGCAGCCTCGGTTTTGAAGTCGTCGAGCCAGCTTGTAAAATTGGCGGTGCCGCAAGGCGCAGCGGCCAGCGCAGGCGCGTCGTACGCCGTCAACGCGGCGCATACCGCGAGGGCCTTGAAGGTGAAACCAGGGGGCATCGGGACCAGCAGCTCCGAAATGAGGCTTGAATGAATAGCGTTTCCCCGACGATTCGAATGTCCTTGGTAACCGCGGCCAAAAAAAGGCCCGGTGGCGCCAATTGATTGCGGCGCAAACGCCGGTGAGGTCGCTCTCCGGTCACCAGCGCCGATTCCTGCCGAATCAAGACGATTGGTGCGGGACGGCCGGGCGCGCCTTCGGGCCCGCGCTTGCCGCGGACCCGATGAGCGATTGGTGGTGGGAGCGGGGCCTATGTGCCGTCCTTGCGGCGCCACGGAAACAGGTTGGCCGGGAAATCCGCCGCAGGCCGTCGCTCGCGGTGCGGGTGGGGCATGATCGGTCTTGGATTCGGATCCGGCGCGATCACCTTGCGATAGAGATGCCAGGTGGCATGGCCGAGCAGCGGGATGACGACGGCAAGCCCGAGGAACAGCGGCAGCGACCCCAGGACCAGCAGCAGCGCGACGATCAATCCCCACGCCGCCATCGGCACGGGGTTGCGCGCGACCACCCGCATCGATGTCACCATGGCGTCTCCGACGCCGGCATGCCGGTCCAGCATCAGCGGGAAAGACACCACGCTGATACAGAGCGCCATCAGGGCAAACAGGAAGCCGACCCCGCAGCCGACCACGATCAGCCACCAGCCCGCCGGGGTCGTCAGCACTCGCCCGACGAAATCGGGAATCCCGGCAGCGGCCTGGTAACCGAACGCTGCGACGTAGATCGCTTGCGCGGTCGCCACCCAGGTCACGAACAGCGCGAACAGCAGGGTGCCGAGCCCGAGCATGGCTCCGAATGATGGCGAGCGCAGCACTTCGAATGCATCCCAGACGGAAGCAGGTTCGCCGGCCTCGCGGCGGCGGCTGAGCTCATACAGGCCAAGGGCTGCAAACGGGCCCAGCAGGGCAAAACCCGCGGCCAGCGGAAAGAGCAGCGGAAGCACCGAATAGCCGAGCACGGTCCGCGCCAGCACCAGACCGAGCACCGGATAAATCATGCAGAGGTTGATGGCGTGGGTCGGTACCGCCTTGAAGTCTTCCCAGCCGAGCCGCAGCGCCTCGTGCAGATCGGAAAGGCCGATGGTTCGGACGATGGGCCCAGCCGCGTTGTCCTGCGCAGGCTGAGCCATGGGCGTCACATTGCTTGGATAGGGTGTGGCCATGGTCGCTATCTCCCTTGCCAATCGGCCGGAATTTACGCCATTCGAGGGCGCAAGCGGCCATTTTGGAAACGATCACGATCCGACCAGACGCGAAGACAGGAAACCAATGCTGGCCATGTCGCGAACTGACGGCTCAGCGTACTCCCATTCATCTGCGCCGTCGCTCACGCTTCGGTGAATGCTGCATTGGCAACCCATCCGGCGGAGGCTAAACTCGTAACGTTCCGGTCCGGTGCTTCCGGTAGCTAGAAAAGCGCCGCTAAAGCCCTTCACATCATCCAAGAGTCCACTGGGAGCAGACGATGAGCATTTTCGGCAAAATCATGAGCGCGATCTTTGGCTCCAAAGCTGGAGCGACGCCGCCGGCCGGCAGCGACGCTCCCGCCTCCGCAGGGCCTGCCGCCGATCCGGCATCGATCCCCGGACCGGCCGATGCAGCGCCGGCCGCGCCGCCGCAGTCTGTCGACGTCGCCGCGATCCTGGACGCGGCAGTCGCCGCCCAAAAGGAAAAGCTGGCCTGGCGAACCTCGATCGTCGACCTGATGAAGGCGCTCGACATCGATTCGAGCCTCGCCGCGCGCAAGGAGCTGGCCAAGGAATTCGGCTATACCGGCGACACCAACGATTCCGCGACCATGAACATATGGCTGCACAAGCAGATGATGGCCAAGCTCGCCGCGAATGGCGGCAAGCTTCCTGCGGACGTCAAGTGGTAACCAGTCGTCTCGGTCGCCAGCCAAAGGGCCCGCATCATTGCGGGCCCTTTTCGTGATTGCAGCGCCATCGGCGACACAGTCTTGCCCGGCCCGGCCCGGACGGCTAGATACGCGGCAGAGCAAAAATGCTGGCAAATCACAGGGAGCAAGCCGATGAATAACGTCGATCGCAGGACCATCCTCGCGTCAGGCGCGTTGGCGCTGGCGAGTGCTGCGACACAGTGCACTCCTGCCCAGGCACAGGCCGGCGCGAAGCCGATCTTTGCCGTCCCTGCGACGACAATCCCGATCGCCGGCGAAGAGGGGGTATTTCCGGTCCGACGTATCTATTGCATCGGACGCAACTATGCCGCCCATGCGATCGAACGCGGTTCCGATCCGACCCGCGAGCCGCCGTTCTTTTTCCAGAAGCCGACCGATGCGATCCAGAACGTCGCAGTTGGGATCGTCGCGGATCATCCCTATCCCTCGCTCACCAAGAACTATCACCACGAGGTCGAGCTGGTGGCGGCGCTGAAATCCGGCGGCACCAATATTTCCCCGGAAACTGCGCTCGACCATGTCTACGGTTATGCGCTCGGGCTCGATATGACGCGGCGCGATCTGCAGAACGGCATGGCCGCGGAGAAGAAGCCGTGGGAAATCGGCAAGAGTTTTGACCATGCCGCGGTCATCGGGCCGATTCATCCGGTGTCGAAGACCGGGCATTTCACCAAGGGCGCGATCTCGCTCGCCATCAACGGCGTGGTGCGGCAGAGCTCGGATCTGGACAAGATGATCTGGAGCGTCGCCGAGCAGATCGCCAAACTGTCGGAGGCGTTCGAGCTGAAGGCCGGCGACATCATCTATTCCGGCACGCCGGAGAACGTCGGCCCGGTGGTGAAGGGCGACGTTCTGCTGTGCAAGCTGGAAGGCCTGCCGGACATGTCGATCCGGATTAGCTGAGTCCTCCCCAGTCAGATTCCGGGTTCGAGGCTTCGCCTCGCCCCGGAATGACGGCGGTAGACTTTATCACCCCTCGAGATCCGAAAACTCCGGATGCTTGTGCAGGTAGTCCACGACAAAGCCGCAACCGGCGATCACTTTCATTCCGTCGGCGCGGACCAGTCGCAGCGCGCCTTCGACCAGTTCCGAGGCGATGCAGCGGCCGCGCAGGCTTCGCGGGGTCTCGGTATGGGTGATGACGACGGCCGACGGCGTCAGGCGGTAGTTCGCGAACGCCAGCCCGCCCTCGACGTCGAGCTCGAAGCGGGAGAGGGGCTTGTTGTCGCGGACGCTGCCTGTCGCCATCTGTCGCTTCCCGGTGAAAATGCCACTCGTATCTAGGTCGGCGAACCCGCCGATGCAAACCGGCCGCGCGACCGTTCAGGCGTTCAGCAGGTCTGCATAATCCGGGTGCTTCTCGATATAGGCCTTCACGAACGGGCACTGCGCGATCACCTTCAATCCACCGGCCCGCACCTGGTCCAGCGCGCCCTTGATCAGCCGCGAGCCGATGCCCTTGCCGCCGAGCTCCGGCGGCACTTCGGTGTGAACGAAGGTGATGAGGCCGCCGGTGATCCTGTAATAGGTCGCGGCGATGTGGCCGTCGACCGCGAGTTCGTAGCGCTGCTTTGCGGTGTTGTTGACGACATCGCTCATCATCTGTTTTCCGTCTCGGTGAGGTCTTCTACAGGGCGTCTCAGTTCTTCAGGGAGTCCGCGAGCATGGCGCGGATCGACCACGGTTCGCCGTCGCTGGCGCCGGAGATATCGTCGATCTTCCATTGCCCGTCATTCCGAACGAAGAGGTAGTGGATGGTGTTATCAATCGGTTTTTCGCGCGGCGCGCCCCGGCCGGCGATGGTGACCGCGATCGCCGCCTTGTCGCCTTCGAGCTTCTCGGCGACGACATTGTAGGACTTCACGTCGGGCTCTTGCGAATTGGTGACGGGATCGAAATCGACCGGCCCGACGTCGCCCTTGGGCGTATGGGCATCGGCTTTCGCCCACAACGCGGTCAGCGCCTTCGACAGGTATTTGGCCTTGGCCGCCTTGTTCTCGGTGACGAACGCGCCGCCGCCATCGCCCTTACCCCTGGCGGCACGGACGTAGATGGCGGTGACAATGGCGACCGGATCGTTCGTGGACGGCGGCGCGGCGCGCGAAACGGCGCTGGCAAGCAGGGCGATGGTGCCGGTCAGGGCCAGCGCTCGGCGGGTGATCATCGGAGCTCCTCACATCAGTTAGGGCGTGCTTATAGACGAATATATGTGCTTGGATCATGGCGCGCGCGCGAAATCATCGGGGAGAAGGTCATGGCCAACGACAAGGGTCCCAACATCAAGAAAAAGCAGAAGTGCAAGAATTGCGAAGGCAAGGGCCTGTTGAAAAAGGGCGACAAGGTCGTCAAATGCCAGCGCTGCGGCGGCACCGGGCTGCGGTGAGTGGCGCCATCCGGGACAGGAGATTGCGCTGCACTGCGATGGTTCGCTCACGCAAATAACCACTGGATTCCCGGTTTTCTCGCCGCCGTCTCCGGGGGCCGACCCGTTGGCGCGAAGCTTGGAATGACGTAGAGACTCTTCCGCAAATTCCAAGAGGAGACCCCATGAAACTCATTCTCACTTTGCTCGGCGTCGTGCTGCTGGTCGTTGCCGCCGTCTATTTCCTGCTTCCGGCGGATCTACTGCCGGGCTTCTTCCCCGGGCATGAGGACGGCGTTGCGCGGATGCACTATAAGCACGGCATCGTTGCGGCTGTGGCCGGCATCGTGCTCTTGGGCGCGGGCGTCTGGATGGGACGGCGGTGAGCCCGCAGGCCGCTTCGCCTGCAGCCCCTTCGGGCGGCGTGACGCGGATGTCGCGCCGTGTGATGAATCTCGCGCATCTGTTGACCCAGAATGCCCGCCGCCACGCCGACCGCACGGGCTTCGTCTGGGGCGACAGGTCCTGGACCTGGCGCGAGATCGACGGCCTCGTTTCGGCGCTGGCGGCCGCCCTTGCCGCGCGCGGCATCGGCAAGGGCGACCGCATCCTGGTCCATTCCAAGAATGGCGACGAGATGTTCTGGTCGATGTTTGCGGCCTTCCGCCTCGGCGCGGTCTGGGTGCCGACCAATTTCAGGCTGATGCCCGACGAGGTCGCCTGGCTCGCCACCGCCTCCGGCGCCAAGGG
>Ga0302202_10005280_pt1 | contig 13237 bp, 6 predicted proteins | sample II_Bog_N3_3_FD_194579 | JGI IMG/M metagenome (GOLD analysis project Ga0302202, IMG submission 194579) | Peat permafrost microbial communities from Stordalen Mire near Abisko, Sweden - II_Bog_N3_3 | ecosystem: Environmental > Terrestrial > Soil > Wetlands > Peat | place: Sweden: Abisko, Stordalen...
TGGGGAGCGTGAAGGGTTTTCTCGGGACCGAAGGCGTGGCACGCGGTCCCGCCTTCAAACTCGATCCACACGCCTGTGCCCCCGAATAGAGCGCCGGAAAACTCATGACCCATCAAACTTCCTGGTCCATCCTGATCCTAGTGGCGGCGTTTGTATCGCCCTTGCAGGCGGAGGCACCCCCCCTCCTTGCCAGGGCGTTTGCCAGGTGGACCGCAGGATCCGAGGACTTGGCCTTCACGCAGCATACCCGCCGGTTTCAGGGCGATGGGAATCTTGTGGATTCGCGGGTCGAGCGCTACGACCCGTCGCTGCCCGACCCGAAGCGCTGGCGCCTGCTTGAGGTGAACGGCATCCCGGCGACCGCGGAACAGCGGGCCACGTGGGAACAGAGGAAGAACGGGAGGACAAGGAAAGCCGTGGCCAAGTCTCCCTACACCTACCTCGACCTGGACCATGCCACGCTGCTCAGCCAGACGCCGACAAGCACACGCTTTGCGATCGGCCTGCGCCCGGAGACGGCTCGGCTACTTGCATTGGAAAATATCTCCGTCTTGGTCACTGTCGACAACCAGACCGGCAGCATCGTCTCCATCGCGGCGACGCTCCGAGACCCGATCCGGGTGCTTTTGGGATTGGCCAAGATCACGGATCTTGACGTTGATGTCCGCGTGGAGCCGGCAGACGAGGACTCCACGACGAATTCCGGCGCGGTGATGGCGGGGAGCACCGCCAGCGTGAAGATCTCCAAGCTGGGAAGGCCGATCCAGTACGACTGGAGCGATTTCAAGCGCGTGGCTTCCTATAGTGGGCCACACCTCACGAGCTAGCGGCGGCCTGCCTTCGCGAGGCAGGCTTACACCCCATATCCCCGTGGCGCATTCTAGGCTAGATTCGGGGTGCTCCAAATCAACCTCCTACCCGGAGGTTCAGAGGCGCTCGGTGGCGGCCGACACCTTTGATCCGCACCGCCGCGCAACAAAGAATCTATATGGGCATCTTTCTCCTTATCTTACTTTTTCTCGTCGTCCTCGGGGCGCTGCCCACGTGGCCGCATAGCCGGAACTGGGGCTACTATCCGAGCGGGGGACTGGGGCTGGTCCTGCTCATTCTTGTCATTCTTTTGATCACAAACCGGATCTAGCCCAGGCCTTTTCGCCTCCAACACCATGGCATCCATTTTCCTCGCTCTTTTCCTGATCGTCTTCGGCCTGAATCTCCTCCTCGGGCTTTCCATACCCATCTGGGTTTCCGGCCTGCTCGCGTTAATCGCCGGCATCCTGCTCCTGATGAGGCGCTTCAATGTCAGCTTTGAGCAAAGGGGCTCCGACACCAAGGCCCCCGCAGCGCGAGCCGGCGCGAATGTCTCGCAGAAGGTCGACGCGAGAATCCGCGAGCCGGGGTTCTTCACCGATTGATCGTTCGGCCTGCTCCTTCGAGGAGAGCCGACCCCTCGATACATGAACGCATCCCAGGATTTAATGGCCGGCTGGTACCTTTCGTTGCCGCCGGGTCCTCGCCTCGCGCCCTGCTCCCAAATCACGGAGAGTGCCTTAAACTCAGAGGGGCCGCCGAATGGGGATAGTCTAGATCCCGTCCTCGCTCCCCGGGACCGGCTCAACATCCGGGTAAGGGAAGTCGCATCAGTTGCGGGTCGGGGGCCCTCCGACGTGACCCAGTGGGACTATGAGAAGGCCAAGCGCGAACTGACCGGGGAGACGGATCCCGACCGCCAGAACGCCTGGCTGGCCTAGGCTCGGGCGTTCACGGGGCCACCCATTCGACCGTGTGCTCGCGGTGGTCGTCGCTTAGGCTTAGTTCCGTTCCGTCAATCGCCTGGCCATCCAAGAACAGGCGGTGGGTGGAGGTCGAGCCCGGGGCTCGCCGCAAGAAGGTTATGTGGTACGTGGTCTGCCGATAGCGGTAGTGCACCTTGAAGGCGTTCCAGGCCGCCGGCATGAGGGGAGCCAAGCGCAGCCGGTCGCCCTCCAGATTGACCCCGAGCAGGCTTTCGATCAGCAGGCGGTACATCCAGCCCGCGGAGCCCGTGTACCAGGTCCACCCGCCCCGGCCCTGGTGCGGGGAGACCGAATAGATGTCCGCGGCCATGACATAGGGCTCCACCTTGTAAACGGCCACCTGCTGCGGCGTGGAACTGTGGTGGACGGGATTGAGCATCCCGAAATATTCCCACGCGCGCTCGCCGTCGCCCATCTGGGCGAGGGCCATGGCGGTCCAGATGGCCGCCTGGGTGTATTGGCCCCCGTTCTCGCGGACGCCGGGGATGTAGCCGCGTATATAGCCGGGATCCAGTGGCGACGTGTCGAAGGGCGGCGTGAGCAGCTGGATGAGCCCAAGGCCCTTGTTCACAAGCCGCTGGTCCACGGATTGCATCGCCTGGCGCGACCGGGACGCCTCACCGGCGCCGCTGATCACCGACCAGCTCTGCGGCAGCGAGTCTATTTGGCACTCGGCATTCGACTTGGAGCCAAGAGGCTCGCCGCTGTCGAAGTAGGCGCGACGGTACCACGCACCGTCCCAGGCATTCGCCTCGATGCTCCCCTTCAGGCTGAGCGCCTCCGCGAGGCAGCGGTCGGCAAAGGCCGGGTCGCCGTGGTTGCGCGCAAGCGGGGCAAACCGGGTGAGGACGTCGTGGAGGAAGAACGCGAGCCACACGCTCTCGCCGCGGCCCCGGTTGCCGACCCGGTTCATGCCGTCATTCCAATCACCGCAACCCATGAGGGGAAGGCCATGCGCACCAAGCTTGAGGCCCCGCTCGATGGCGCGCATACCGTGCTCGTAGAGCGTGCCCACGACGTCAGAGGCCTCCGGCTTCTCGTAGTAACTCTCCTCATCGGCCCTGACAGGGCGGCCCTTGAGGAACGCCACCCTCTCGCCAAGGACGCCCGTGTCGGCGACGCACTCGACATATCTGCAGATCGCATAGGGCAGCCAGAGGAGATCGTCCGAGAAATGGGTCCGGACGCCCCGCCCCGACGGCGGATGCCACCAGTGCTGCACGTCCCCCTCGACATACTGGTGGCCGGCTGCGCGGACGAGCTGTTCGCGGGTGAGGGCCGGCTCCGCGTGCACGAGCGCCATCACGTCCTGCAACTGGTCGCGGAAGCCGTAGGCGCCCCCGGACTGGTAGAATCCCGTCCTTCCCCAGAGGCGCCCGCTGATCGTCTGGTACATGAGCCAGCCGTTCGCCAGCACGTTCACAGCCGGATCGGGCGTGTCCACGTTTACGGCACCGAGCGTCCGATTCCAATAGGCCCAGACGCCCTCCAACTCCTCGCGGCTGGCATCGGCGCGCCTGAAGCGCAGCACCAGGGCCTGCGCGTCAGCCAGGTTGCGGCCGACCCCGAGCCGGAAGCAGACCTCCCGCTCCTGGCCTTCGGGAAGTTCGAGCGCCACCTGGACCGCACCGCAGGGATCGAGCCCCGCGCCCACCCTTCCAGAGAGGCGCGCGCGCCTGAGCGCCGCCGGCCGGGACAATCCCCCGTTTCTTCCAAGGAATTCCCTTCTGTCGCCCGTCACCGCGCGGGCACCGTCGCTGGCATCCACGAAGACCACGCGATCGGGAAAATCAATGCTGTAGGCATTCCGTGCCAGGAGCGCCCCCGTCTTCGGGTCCACCTCGGTCCGCACATGCAGCAGGTTACCCTTGCGCTGCTCGCCCAGCACCCACTCCCAATAGCCCGTGACCGTCACGCGGCGCGGACGTGCCGAGATGTTTCTTAGTTTCAAGGTCGAGAACTTCACCGGGGCGTCCATGGCCACGTAAACCCATAGCTCCGAGGCGATCCCGTTCTCGGTGTGCTCAAAGACCGTGTATCCGAAACCGTGCCGGATGACGTAGGGCGTCACCCCGCAGGCGGGCTGCGGCGTCGGGGACCAGATCTGCCCGGTGTGCTCGTCGCGAAGGTAAAGGGCCTCGCCGGTCGTGTCCCTCACGGGATCATCGTTCCAGGGCGTGATCCGGAACTCGTGGGCGTTCTCGGACCAGGTGTAGGCGCTGCCGCTTTCCGACACCACGGTTCCAAACGATGGGTTTGCAATCACGTTTACCCATGGGGCCGGTGCGGCCTCCCCGGCCTGTAGGGTGATGACGTACTCGTGACCGTCCTTCGTGAAGCCGCCGAGCCCATTCTTGAAAATGAGCTCTCGCGGCGGGATGGGCGGCGATGGGTCGGGCCTCGCCGAACGCGTCGGGGAAAACGCCGGTGCCATGGGCTCCCGGACCCTGCGCTGGTCAAGCTGGTCCGCGAGGGACCCGTTCCCGGAGTCGATAAAGACCCTGGCGGAGGCCTGAAGCAGCGCCAGATCCTCGTTGGAGACCTGCTCAAGGTTGCGCACGAAGATCCCGCCGGGCTTGTCCTGGGAACGCGGATCATCTCCCGCACCGACCAGGTCGGCGATCCGGTCGTGCAGGGACTGCCTGTAGATAGAGAGGTCCTCGACCAGAACCAGCATCTCGACCACAAGTCCCTTTACCCTCCAATAGCTGTGCGCCTTGACGAGCTGGCGCACAATCTCGATGTGCTCGACGCCGTCTATCCGGAGCACCACCAGGGGTACATCGCCGGAGATCCCGAAACTCCAAAGTCCGCTTTGGTTGCGCCTGTTGGCCGCCTGCAATGCCTTTGGCGCGCGGCGCGCCGGATCGGCGTAAATGAGCGCGCTAGCAAGACGGCCGTAGACCTGAGCCTCCGCCTCGGTCGCGTCGAGCTGCCTGAGGGTGACCTGGCTGTGCGTCCAGGCCAGGTCGAATGCCCGGTCCGCCATCCTGTAACCCTGGTATTTCTCCAGCTGGGCGAGGACTTCGTTGCGGCTGCCGGCAACTCCGAGCACCACGTCAAAGACCGCGGTCTCGTCGGGCCCCAGCGAGACCGAGCGCCGGAGCGAGACGATGGGGTCAAGGACCGAGCCGACGGTGTTCGACAGGGGCGCGCGGAGTTCCATGGCCTCGGGATCCGCCAGGGAGCGCCCGCGCCCCACGAAGCGGAGGCGGTCCGTCTCGCAGGAGGCCACCCCCACCTCGCCGCCCTGGACCACCATGAGGTGCACGAGCCAGGGCGGATTCTCCTCGAGCGAGCGGGCCCTCCGCGTGCAAAGGATCGCCGATGTCTTCTGTATGAACTCCGTCTGGACAAAGAGGTTGCTGAATGCGGGATGGGCGGCATCCGCCCCGGGAGTCGCGAGCACCACCTCCGCGTAGCTGGTGACCTCGATCACGCGCGCAACGGACGAGCGGTTGGTGATCGTGACGCGTCGCAGCTCAACGTCATCCTCGGGCGACACGCACATATCCGTGTGGAGATCGAGCCCGCCCTGGGCCTGCCTGAACTCCGCGCGCGCCGTGCTGAAAATCGCCTCGTAGCCCTTGACCGCGCAGCGGGTGGGCTGATGGGCTGCGGACCAGAAGTGGCCCGTGCCGAGGTCCCGGACGTAGATGAATGCCCCCCAGCAATCGAGCGTCGGGTCCTCGCGCCAGCGAGTGACAGCGATGTCGCGCCACCGGCTATAGCCGCCGCCCGCGCTCGTGACCGCGACATGATAGCGGCCGTTTGAGAGGAGGTGAACCTCGGGTGACGGGGCGTTTGGGGTTGTGAAGGACCGCATCGAGCTGTTCGCCTCCGCCGAAAGCGTGCGCGGGTTTTCGAGCGCCAGGTCCTCCTCAATCATGTTCGCGGCGGCCTTCGGGAGTCGCTCCTGGAGGAGGAGACTCGCGGCCTTCAACAGCGGGCAACCCATGAAGCGCCGCTGCATCGGGCTGTCCTGCAATATGTTATCCAGAGAAAGCAGGGACATTCCCTGATGGTGCACCATGAACGACCGTATCGTGACACTGGTCTCGTCCGGCGGCAGGCGCCCGGGAGTATAATCCACGGCCTCGTAGAAACCGTAGGTTCCATAACGCCCCTCGTTCGCGAGGCGCTGAAGGTTTTTACAGGCCTCGACCGGATCCACCATGAGCGCGATCACCGTGGCATAGGGTGCGATCACCACGTCGTCCGCCAGTCCCCGCTTGAGGCCCAGGCCGGGCACGCCGAAGGCGCGGTATTGGTAGTTCAGGTCGACGTCGGTGCGGTTGTAGCCGGACTCCGAGATCCCCCAGGGAAGGCCGCGGCTGTGGGCATATTCGATCTGCTGCCGCACGGCGGCGCGGCAGGTATGGTCGAGCAGCGTGTTCTCGTAGTTTGGCATCACGAGCATCGGCATCAGGTATTCAAACATCGAGCCGCTCCACGACACGAGAACCGGCTCCCCTCTGGCGACCACCAGCAGGCGGCCTAGCGAGAACCAATGGTCCTGGGGGACCTGGCCCTGGGCAATGGCGACATAGCTGCAGAGCCGCGCCTCGGAAGCCAGAAGGTCGTAGAATCCCGTGTCGAACCTCCTGTCGGCGACGTTGTACCCCGTGCAGAACAGGTTCCTCTCTCGGTTAAAGAGAAGGGAAAAGTCCATTGCCGCCAATCCGTCGCCCTGCGCCGCAAGGCATTCAAGCGCCTGCATGCGGGCGCGGGCGCGCTCACCGGCCTCATGCAAGCTGCGCTTCAGGTCCGTGGCGGCGGAATCCGCGTCCCCCGGGATTCCAGGGCCCTGATCCAGCTCCGAGACCTCGCGAAGGGTCGGTATCTTGTCGAGCATCGCGAGCGCCGTGTCGGAACCCGGGACCGGCGAACCGGGGCTCCCGAGGCGATCCGCGGGCGCCAGAGCCAGCCACGGGGCGAGAAGCCGTAGGTCTTCAAGGTGTTCCTTGCAGCCCTGCTCCAGGGCGCGGGCCCAGGACTTTGCCGGCTCGCTCCCGCCCGCCTCGGAGGCGGCGATCGCCCTCGCCTGGTCCGCCGCGCCCTCCAGCACCGAGGCCGCAGCGCCCAGCCCCGTAGGTTCCTGTTCGAAAGAGGCATCGAGGAGATCGAGCGCGGCGCTCTTGCCCATCAGGCTGCGCAGGACCCCCACCGTGTCCCGCATGCCGGAGAAGGCGCGGGACGAGAGGATCCTCTCGTCCGGAAGCTCCCTGAGCCCTGCGCTGAGCGTGAGGAGGTGCCCCGCCAGGTTGCCGCTGTCCACGCTCGACACGTAGAGCGGCGGCAGCGGTTTCAGGGTCCGGGTGTCATACCAGTTGTAGAAATGTCCCCGGTGCCGCTCGAGCCCCACCATCGTCTCGAGGGTCTTTTGGGTGCGTACGAGCATCGCGCCTGCCGAAAGGTAACCCAAGTCCCGGGCCGCCAGGTTTGCAAGCAGTGTAAGGCCCATGTTCGTGGGTGAAGTCCGGGGCGCGATCCGCGGCGACGGTACCTCCTGGAAATTGTCCGGCGGGAGCCAGTGTTCCGCATCGCAGACAAAGGTCTCGAAGAAATGCCATGTCGCGCGCGAAGTCCGCCCAAGGAAGGCCCGCTGTTCGGCCGTCAGGTCCGGCGCCGACTCCTCGATGGGCTGGCTGATCCACCACGCTATCCAGGGCGCCGCGAGCCATAGGGCCAGTATCGGAAACGCGAACGGCCACTGGTCGGGCCGGCACAGGACCAGCGCCGCGGCGGCCACGAGCGCAAGCACCGGGGAGATCCACATCGAGGCGACAAAGCCGGCAACGCCCCCGCGCAGCGTCTCCTCCGCATCGCTTGAGGTGCGCCACTCGAGGAGCCGCTTGCGGGTGATCAGGAGGCGCACGAGTGTCCTCGAGACGGCGTCGATGCTGATGAACGCGTCGTAGGGGAGGAACGCCAGGGTGAGCACGACCTGGCCAAGCTGCCGCAGGGACGACTGGCCCACCGCGCCCAGGTGAATCTCAAGAGGCAGGTCGTCGGGCTTGCGGAACAGGTCGACCAGCCCCGCCAGAAGCCCGGGGAGCGCGATCACGGCAAGCACCAGCAGCGACGCAAGGCCCCCGAGCTTGGGCAGGATGAGCCAGCCGCCCAGCAGGAGTAGCACCAGGGCGACCGGAACCAGGCTGCGCCTCAGGTTGTCCAGGATCTTCCACTGCGACAGCGCCGAGAGCGGGTTCTCGATGCGGCGGGCGTCCGGTCCCGGGACCCGGGGAAGCAGCCACTGGGTGATCTGCCAGTCGCCCCGGATCCACCGGTGGCGGCGGTCGATGTCGACGTTGTAACGCGAGGGATACTCCTCGTAGAACTCGACGTCGCTCACGAGCGCCGAGCGCGCGTGGCACGCCTCCAGGAGGTCGTGGCTCAGGACCGTGTTCTCGGGGAAGCGCCCGCTAAGGGCCTCCTGGAAGGCGTCGACGTCGTAGATTCCCTTTCCGATGAACGAGCCCTCCTGGAAGACGTCCTGGTAGACGTCGGACACCTCCCTCGTGTACGGGTCGATGCCGGCCTCGCCCGCGAAGAGGCGGACAAACAGCGACCGCCGGGCCCCGGGCAGGCTGACGCCGATGCGCGGCTGGAGGATCCCGTACCCCTCGGAGACGACCCGCCTCGCCGTGTCAAAGACCGGGTGGTTCAGGGGATGGGCCATGGACCCGATCAGCTGGCGCGCGACATCGCGCGGGAGCTGCGTGTCCGTGTCGAGCGTGATCACGTACTTGATGGACGGGAAGATCCCCTGATCGCCCACGATCTCGGAGAAGTTCTTGCGGCCTTCTCCCCTGAGGAGTCCGTTGAACTCGAAGAGCTTCCCCCGCTTGCGCTCGTGGCCCATCCACAGGCCCTCGCCGTCGTTCCAGAGGCGGGGCCGGTGGATCAGGAAGAACTTGTCTTGCGCCGTGGACAGGTACTTCCGGTTGAGCATCTCGATCCCCGCCCTGGCCCTGCCCAGGAGCGCACTGTCACCCGGAAGCTCCTCCGTCGCCGCATCCCTGAAATCTGTCAGGAGGGCGAAATGGAGGTGGTCGTCGCGGTTGGACAGGTGGTGGATCTCCAGGGTCTCGATGAGCCGGTCGACGCCGTCACTGGTTGAGAGGATCGTCGGGACCACGACCATCGCTGCGCATTCGGGCGCGATTCCCAACGAGAAGTCGATCCGCGGCAGGAGCCGCGGCTTGACGAGCAGCATGGACAGCCAGTTCACCAGGGCCACGGCCAGCTGGCTTGCGCACAGCGCGAACACCAATGCCAAGAGGATCAGCCTCCACGGCGCCTCCCCGGGCACCCGCTCCAGCCAGACCGCCCCGGCTGTCACCATCACCGTCAGCATCCCGATCGCCCCGGCGTAGAACGCCAGGGGGAAGCGATGGATGCCCCTTTCGATCGCCCTTCGCCAGGGCCACCGGACGGCGACGCTGGCCCCGAGCGCCGACTGCCCCTTGTCGATCAGGTAGAATCCAACATGGGCGGTGCGGTCGTTGCATCCGGCAACCTGCGCGGCCCCAGCCGCCAGCAGGACCGCCCGGCTGGCGACCTCCCGCTCGGCGACACCGCTATGGCGGGATAGAAACTCGACGGAGTGGCGGTAGCGGTCGCGGGTAGCAAAATCCATCGAACCATAGACTCCGGCCGGATCGGAGTACAGGGCCTTCTCGACGGCGCTCAGCCCTTCGACGAAGTCCTTCCAGTCGGTGGCGCTCAGGAGGCGAAAGCTCGAGATGCAGTGGCTCACCGAGACCTGGTCGGCCGCCTGGCCCTGACTCTCCTGCTGCACCAGCTGCCCGACGGTCAGCCCCTCCTCGGCCAGCCGCTGGTCGAGCCAGCTTCGTGCCAAGTGAAGCGCGGAGCTCTGCCGGGCCAGGCGCTGGCTGAACTCCGCCACGAACGAGCTGGTGACGGGGATGTCGGACTTGGCCATGTCCGCCACCGCGATCACGAGCTTGGAGGGGTTGTCCTCCACGACCAACTGGAGGCGATCCACCCAAAGGTCGGCCAAGTCGCGGTCCTGGCGCGCCACGGCAAGCCGCGTCGTCACGCGCTGGAGATCCTCGATCAGGCCCAGGCGCAGCATGATGGGTATGGCCCACAATTCCCCGAGCTTGAGGCACTCGACCGACTGGTAGGACGAGATGAAGGTGCTCAGCGGTGCCAGGTCGATCTGGGCGTCCACGTGCGAGATCAGCTCCAACACGATGCCGTAGACCCGGGGAAGGCCGGCGTAGGGGCCTTCGGCAAGCTGGGGCAGTTCCCGGCTGTAGCCGCGCGGCAGGTGGCGGCGCGCCATCTGGATCTGCTCCTCGATCAGGTAGAAATTATCCAGGAGCCATTCCGCCGCGGGGGTGATCCGCCTCCTGGGATCCACGTCGAACGTCGCGCGGTTGAAGGCTCGCAGCTCCCGCTCGTTCCTCCCCAGTTGCTCGAGCAGGCTGTTGGCGCCGCTCTGGACGACCGACTTGCTCCCGGAGGCGAGTGCCTTTGCATGGCGCGCGAGCTGCTCGAGACTGAACAGCTCGGCCCGCAGCGGCGGCTCCCCCGCGGTTTTTCGCCCGCGGACCTTTCTGGAGACCCAGTCCTGCCAGTATGAAGAGACGCTCTGCATGAGGGATGAGGAGGATTCCAATAGGGATCTAAGCCTTTAGAACGCAGCGCTCCCGGAAGGTGGCGGCGTTTCTCGCACCGGCGCCTGCCAGCCCGCGTTCAAGACGCCAGGGTCACCCGCCGCGGCCCGGTTTTCGGGTCAAAGGAGGGCCCTCGGGGAGGATGCGGAAGGGGCCGCGCGGAAGAAATGCGGTCAATCTGCGACAATTATAGACCCGCGTGCGGAGAAATAGTATGGGGTGTTCTTCCCCCTATTGGCGCCCATTCCCAAGGGGTTAGGAGGGTAGCCATCGGTAGGAATATGCCTGAAATGGCGACACCTGGCCGCCTGCAGGGCGATCGCCGGGGAACCCGGGCGAAACGCCGGGTTCCGGCCCTGCTATCCAACCTGAGGATTAAACGGCCTGCCGCCCGTGGCATGTCACATGCTCGCATGCAGGCAATGATCCCCCGCTCGGCACGCTCCATCGCCTTCGTGAACGCAGCGCTCCTCTCGGTTCTAGCCTTTGGGCAGGCCCCGGCCGCTCTCCCTGACGATCCCGCCTGCACGCCAACCGACCGAAAGTTCATGGAACGCGCCTACGAACTCGCCCGCTATGCCACGACCCACGGTGGCGCGCCCTTCGGGGCCGTCCTCGTCAAGGACGGCGTCGTGATCGCGGAATACTCGAACTGCGAGATCTCGACGGGGGACGTGACCAAGCACGCGGAAACCGGGCTGATATCGACGTTTAGCCCAAAGATTTCGCGCGCCACCTTCGGCGCCGCGACCCTCTACACAAGCAGCGAGCCCTGCACCATGTGCTGTGGGTCCATCCGCTTCGCCGGGATCAAGAAGGTCGTCTACGGGACCACCGAGGTTCAGTTCCTGCGCGTGATGGGCATACCGCCCGACCCAAACCCACTCAATGCGCGCGAGGTCTTCGCCCGAACGGCACCCGCGACCCAGGTTCTGGGGCCGCTCATGGAGGAGGAGGGCCTCGTGATCCACAAAGCCTATTGGCCAAGCCACAAGTTCGCTCCGGACGGCACCTGAGACCTCCCCGGTTTGGACATTTGCCGCGGCTCTGGCGTCGCACAAACTGCGCGTCGTGAAGGGCACCGATAACACCGCGATCGATGAGGCAGAACGCGCAGGCTTTGATCTGAGCCTCGTGGACGCCAGCCTGAGGCTTACGCCCGAGGAGCGGGCGAAGCAACATGACCAAGCCGTCGCCCTGGTTTTGGAATTTGACCGGATCCGCCGAAAACGCGGTGAACAGCCTCGGCCAGCTTCTTCAGCGACTCGCTGACTCGGGAGTCGATTTTGTCGTTGTGGGCGGCTTTGCAGAGGCGTCCTTCACGGTTCTGCACTCGTCACTCGGGACCTTGATATCTGCGCCTCTCCCACACCGGATAACCTGGAACTTCTCCGCAAGGCGTTAAAGGACCTTAACCCGCATCACCGGATGACACCCCAGAGGCTCTCCTTCCTGCAGGCGCCGAAGCCGGGCGAGCAGGTCGATAATCTCTGCCTCCAGAAAGACTGGGGTGTTGTCGACTTCCTATCATCGGTGCTTGGCATCGGCGATTTTCAGACCCTAAAGGCGAATGCAGAGCGTTTCGAGACTGGAGGAAGGAGTTGTCGACTCATCTCGCTTCCGGATTTGGTGCGGGCCAAGGAGGCAAGGGGGCGCGAGAAGGATCTTCTTGCCGCCAAGGAGCTCAGGGCCACTGCGGTCAAACGGGCCCAATCGAAGGCCGGTCCCGAGTTAGAGATCGAATAGTCCCGAACGGATTCAAGGTGCTATTAGGCTCGAAGGTATGGGGCGCTCGCTAAAGCATGTTTTCAGCGGGGTTGTCCGACCAGACTCCGGCCCGGGATTGGCTCAAATTGTGCTGACGGGAACTGGATTTTTGAATCCAGTCGCGAGCCGGCCCTAAGGACCCCACCCCCTTGACAAAGACCACCGAAACCCCAGGCGCAGGAGCGGAGCCCCAGGCGGGCGCAGGGTACGGCTTCCACAAGAACGCGCTCGGGCACTTCGACGCCGTGGCGCAGTCCGTCTCGACGATGGCGCCCACGGCCTCGGCGGCGATGACGGTCCCGCTCGTGTTCGCGTCCGCAGGCAACGGGACGTGGGTGTCGTACCTCCTTGCGACCCTGTGCACGCTCTTCGTCGGATTGTGCATCGCACGGTTCGCGCGGGACTCGGCGTCACCGGGCTCCCTCTACTCCTATGCGACCGGGTCGCTTCCGCCGTTGCTGGGCAGCGTGGCGGCGTGGGCACTCCTCTTGGCCTATGTCGCAAGCGGCGCATCTGTCGTGGGTGGGTTCGTCCACTACGCGAACGTCGTCCTTTCCCAATTCATCGGAAGGACCCTCCCCGACATCCCCCTGGGCCTGGCGTGCGTCGTCCTCTGCGCGTGGGTCGCGTACCGGGACGTGAAGGCTTCGGCCCGGCTGATGCTCTATATAGAACTGGTCTCCGTCCTGGTCATAAGCTCCGTGTTCGCGCTCCTGCTCTGGCAGCACGGCTTCCATGTGGACCTTGCCCAGTTCTCGCTTCGCGGCGTCAATTTCTCCGGGGTCCGGCTCGGGCTTGTGCTCGCGATGTTCAGCTTTGTCGGGTTTGAGAGCGCCACGACGCTCGGCGCCGAGGTCAAGAACCCGCTCCACAGCATCCCGAGGGCCATCATCCAGAGCGCCCTCATCTCGGGCGCATTCTTCATGGTGGCGTCCTACACGGAGGTCCTTGGCTTCCCTGCGTCGGCCGGGGGGCTGGACCAGAGCGACGCCCCCTTGAGCGTGCTCGCAAAGGTGGCCGGCGTAG
>Ga0302202_10005282_pt1 | contig 13234 bp, 8 predicted proteins | sample II_Bog_N3_3_FD_194579 | JGI IMG/M metagenome (GOLD analysis project Ga0302202, IMG submission 194579) | Peat permafrost microbial communities from Stordalen Mire near Abisko, Sweden - II_Bog_N3_3 | ecosystem: Environmental > Terrestrial > Soil > Wetlands > Peat | place: Sweden: Abisko, Stordalen...
GTCGCCGCGCAATTCGACCATGTCGCCGGTGTCGACGAAGCCGTCATCGCCGACCAGCGGCCCGGCCGCGTCGCCGACGTAGGCGCCGGCGGTCCTGGCCGATCGGACTCTGAGGGAGCCGTCCTCGACCCGCATCTCGACGTCGCCGACGCGGCCCAGAAAAGCGGCCGGGAACCCCTCCAGCCCATCGTTGACCTCGAAGCCGACCCCGGCCTCGGTGGAGGCGTAGGCATGTCCGATCGGCACGCCGGGAAAGAATTCCTTCAGGCTGTCCAACACCGCCTGGTCGGCGATCTCGCCGGAGAGGCGGACGTAGGCCGGGGCGATGGCCCGGGCGGCTGGACGCAGCAACGCCTGGCGCCAATGCGAGGGCGTGCCCGTGAGGTGGGTGACGCCGCAATGACCCAGCCGCTGCAGGAAGTCCGCGATCGGTTCGCGCGGCCCCGCGATCACCAGCGAGCCCTCGCCCAGGAGCGCGCGCAGCAGGATCTGCAGGCCGCCGTAGCGGCGAATGTCGTAGAATGTGCCCCAGACCGGCGGCGCGTCACCGGTCGCGGCCGGTTTGATCGCTCCGGTGAGGCCGGCCAGGCGGTGGATGACCATTTTCGGCACGCCGGATGTGCCAGAGGTGAACATCACCCACTCGGTGGCGAAGGCGGCCACGGGCGGGTTGCCCAGCGGCGTCAGCGGCAGGCGCATGGCGACGAACAGGGCGTCGGTAAGCCTGAGCGCCGGAAGCGCGCCGTCGAACACCACCGCGTCCACCCCGGCGGTCTCGGCCGCCAGCGGCAGGTCGGCGTCGGTGAGGTCGGGCGGGCAGAGCACGATCCGGCGGGCGACGCCGTCGAGCTCGATCAGCGCCAGAGCGGCGAACAGCGGGTCGCCGGTGCGCAGTAGCACCGAGCGACCGGCCAGCTGCTCCAGGTGGCCGCCAAGGCAGCTGCCGTGGGCGATCTCGGCCAGCGCGAGGGCCTCGTCGCGACCCCAAAGCCAACGATCGGACAGCCGCGGCGAGGCCCTCAGCGTGGCGCGCAGCGAGGGTCGGTCAGGCGGCGACATCGGCTTTCAGGGCGTTGTCGTAGAAGGCGACGAAGTCCCCGAAGGTCACGGGGAAATAGACGTCCTCGGCGGTGGTGAAGGGATCGACGCCCAGGTCGTCCTCGAGCGTCGCTACGATGATGGCGAAGCTGAGTGAGTCCAGCCCGGAGTCCAGCAGCACCGTCTCGTCGGTGAGCGGCGCCAGGCGCTTGTCCAGGCGGGCGGCGACGTCCTGAAACTTCTCGAGGATCGCGGAACGAACGGTCATGGTCTTCAATCTCCAGGTTGGCGGCGGGCTGAACGGGGACGCGCACGATTCTTGCTCCGAGACATCCGAAGCCGGTTCGCCGTGCTGGTCCCTTGGTTCGCTCATGGTCCCGATCCGATGTCGCCCCCGCCCGTGAAAGTCCGTTGCCGTCCGATCGAAGCCGTCGATCTAGTGAAGGTCGCGGACCTGCTCGCGCAGGGATTTCCCGAGCGCACTCGCAAGTATTGGACCAGCGGCCTGGACACCTTGAGCCGTCGCCCCAGCCCGGCGGACTGTCCACGATTCGGCTATCTGCTGGAGGCCGAAGGCGCGGTGGTCGGGGCGATCCTGCTCATCTTCAGCGAGTCCGGCGAGGGAGATGCGCGGCGGGTGCGCTGCAACCTCTCCAGTTGGTACGTCGACCCGACTTTCCGCGCCTATGCGACGCTCCTGGTGAGCGCGGCGTTGAAGCTGAAGCACGTGACCTATGTGAACATCTCCGCCGCGGCCCACACCCGCCCGATCCTGGCGGCCCAGGGATACCGCCAGTACAGCCAAGGGCAGTTCGTGACCCTGCCGGCCTTTAGGTCGGCGCGGGGCGTGAAGGCTCGACGGTTCGATCCGGCCCGCGACCAGGGACTGCCGGAGTTCGACCTGATCCAGGCGCACGCCGCCGCCGGTTGTCTGGCGGTGGTCGTCGAGACCGAGGGCGGCGGGCGCGAGCCGTTCCTGTTCCTGCGCCGCCGCCTGGCGTACGCGCCGCTGGGCGTGATGCAGCTTGTCTATTGCCGGGACACCGAGGCCTTCGCCCGGGCCGCCGGGGCCATCGGCCGTCTCCTCGTGGCACAGGGCGCCCTGGCGGTGATCTGCGATGCCGACGGCCCGATCCAGGGCATGCTGGGGCGGTTCTTCAGGGATAAGGCGCCGCGCTATTTCAAGGGCCCCGACCAGCCGCGGCTCAACGACCTGGCCTTCACCGAACTGGTGATGTTCGGGCCGTGATAGGCTGGCGACTCGCCAACCCAACCCCGCGGACACGCCCATGGACCTGAAGACGCGCACGGCCGCCGAGGTGCTGGTCGATCAGCTGATCATCCACGGGGTGACGGACGTCTTCTGCGTGCCCGGAGAGAGCTATCTGCCGGCGCTGGATGCGATGATCGACCGCGATATCCGCCTCACCGTCTGCCGCCAGGAGGGCGGCGCGGCGATCATGGCCGAGGCGGTGGGCAAGCAGACCGGCCGGCCGGGCGTCGCCTTCGTCACCCGCGGCCCCGGCGCGACCAACGCCGCCCACGGCGTCCACATCGCCCGGCAGAGCTCCTCGCCGATGATCATGTTCGTCGGCCAGGTGGACCGCGGCGTCCGCGGTCGCGACGCCTGGCAGGAACTCGACTACCCCGCCGTGTTCGGCTCGATGACCAAGTGGGCCGCCGAAATCGACGACCCGACGCGCGTGCCGGAGATGGTCGCCCGGGCCTTCCAGACGGCCATGAACGGCCGTCCGGGACCCGTCGTCCTCGCGCTGCCGGAGGACATGCTGCGCGAGCGCGTGACGGTTGCCGATGCGCCGCCGGCCAAGGCGATTGAATCCGTTGGCGACGTAGGCGCGATCGGTCAGCTCCTCGGTCTGCTGGAACAGGCGAAGTCTCCCTTCCTGCTGCTCGGCGGCAGCCGCTGGGACGAGGAAGCGCGCGCGGCCATCGCCAAGTTCGCGGAGCGGTCCGGGCTTCCGGTCGCGACGGGATTCCGGCGGATGCCGCTGTTCGATCCGCTGCACCCCAACTATGCCGGCGATCTTGGCCTGGGCGCCAATCCGAAGCTGGCCCAGCGGGTGAAGGCGTCGGACCTGGTCATTGTGCTCGGCGAGCGGCTCTCGGAAGTGACGACCCAGGGCTACACCCTGTGGGACGTTCCCGCGCCGCAGGCAAAGCTCGTGCACATCTACCCCGATGCCGATGAGATCGGCCGTGTCTGGAGCCCGCACCTCGCCATCACCGCAACCCCCCGAGGCTTCGCGGCGTTGGCCGCGAACGCTCAGGCGCCTTCGAGCATTCCGTGGCGCGGGGCGGCCGAAGCCGCGCACGCCGAGTACCTGGCCTGGTCGGAAACCCCGACGCCGCAGCCGGGCGCGGTGAACATATCCGAGATCATGATCTGGCTGCGCGAGCATCTGCCGGCCGACGCCATCCTCACCAACGGCGCCGGCAACTTCGCCGCCTGGGTCAACCGCTTCTACCGGGTGCGGCGCTTCGGCGGGCACCTCGGACCCAATTCCGGCTCGATGGGCTACGGCGTGCCGGCGGCGGTGGCCATGCAGCGGCTCTGCCCGGACCGCCGCGTGGTGGCGGTCAGCGGCGACGGCGACTTCCTGATGAACGGCCAGGAGTTCGCCACCGCCGTGCAGTACGGCCTGCCGATCGTGGTGCTGGTGTTCGACAATGGCTGCTACGGCACCATCCGCATGCACCAGGAGCGAGACTATCCAGGCCGCGTGATCGCCACCGACCTGAAAAACCCCGATTTCGCCGCCTACGCCCGCGCCTTCGGCGGCTTCGGCGCGAGCGTGGAGCGGACGGCGGATTTTGCGGCGGCGTTCGAGGCGGCGGTGACGTCGGGGTTGCCGTCGATCGTGCACGTGAAGGTCGACCCGGACGGGACCACGCCGACGCAGACGCTGAGCGGGATCAGGGCGGCGGCGCTGAAGCGCTGACAGCCCGGTCGCGGCGCGGGCCCCTCACCGCACCTCTCCCCACGGGGTGGGGAGAGGGATACGGAAGGTGCAGTGAGGCGGAAGGCCAGGCGCTGAACCTCGAGTATCCCTCTCCCCGGCGAAAGACGGGGAGAGGTAAGGTGAGGGGTCTCTACGGGGCCGAGTGTGCGAACCCTTGGTACAGCTCCCCCGCCTTCCGCGTCACCGGTCCCGGCTGCAGCGTCCGTTCGTCGATGCGGGTGATCGCCGAGACCTTGGCGAAATTGCCGGAGGAGAAGATCTCGTCGGCGTCCTGGAAGTCGGCGTAGCTTAAGCTGGTCTCGACCACTTCCTGGCCGGAGTCCCGCAGCAGCTGGATCACCCGCTGGCGAGTGATGCCGTTCAGGAACGTGCCGTTGGGGGCTGGGGTGAAGACAACGCCGTCCTTGACCATGAACACGTTGGAATTGGCCAGTTCGGCGATGTTGCCGAGCGCGTCGGCCATCAGGCAGTTGTCGAAGCCGCGGCTGGCGGCCTCGGTGAGGGCGCGGCCGTTGTTGGGGTAGAGGCAGCCGGCTTTGGCGTCGACGGGGGCGGTCTCGATGGTCGGCTTGCGGAATGGCGAAGAGGTGATGGCCAGGTCCCGCGGCCCGGGCATCGGCGCCTCGTAGAGACACAGGCACCAGCGGGTCGAGTCCGGGTCGAACTTCACCCCGCCGCCGATGCTGCCGGTGTCGGCCCAGTACATCGGCCGCACATAGAGCGCCGCGCCGGGGGCGAAGCGCTTGATGCCGTCGGCGGCCAGACCCATCCAGCTGTCGTGGTCCACCACCGGCTTCAGCCCGAACCGGCGGGCGGATTCATTGACCCGCGCCATGTGCCGGTCGAGGTCCGGGGCGACGCCGTCGTAGGCCCGGGCGCCGTCGAACACCGTCGAACCCAGCCAGGCGGCGTGGGTGCGCGGGCCCATGATGGCGACATTGCCCTCGCGCCAGTCGCCTTCGAAGAAGGTCCAGGTCGCCGAGACCGGCGCGTGGGTGGAGACGGTCGCGGACATGGAGGCCTTTCAGCGATCAGAGACGACGTCGGCGCTGCATGGTTCGCGCCACCGTGACTTTGCCGTTCCGCGCGCCTCGACTCCAGCCTTCAATGCCGTCTATAGATGCTGTTGATAATCATTCGCGATAAGTGAGTTCGGTTTCGGTATGGCGACGGCGGCCCTTTCGATTTCCCCGCGGCGACGCATGATCCTGGCGGCGCTGGGGCCCGGCATCCTGGTGATGCTGGCTGACACCGACGCCGGCAGCATCATCACCGCCGCCCAGAGCGGGGCGCAGTGGGGCTACAAGCTGCTGGCGCTGCAGCTGCTGCTGATCCCGATCCTGTACATGGTCCAGGAACTGACTTTGCGCCTCGGCCTGGTCACCGGCCGCGGCCACGGCGAGCTGATCCGCGACACCTTCGGGCGTGGCTGGGCGTGGTTCTCGGTCAGCACGCTGATGCTGGCCTGCGTCGGGGCGATCGTCACCCAGCTGTCCGGCCTCGCCGGCGTCGCCACTCTGTTCGGGCTCTCCGTGCCCTGGACCATCGCGGTGATCGTCGGTCTGATCCTGGCGATGGTGTGGACCGGCAGCTATCGCTCGGTGGAGCGGATCGCGATCTTCTTCGGCCTGTTCGAGCTGGCCTTCGTGGCGGTGGCCTGGAAGGCGCATCCGCACCTTGACGAGATCGCGACCCAGCTGCGCCAGGCGCCGCTGGCCGACCCGAAATACCTCTATCTGGTCGCCGCCAACCTGGGCGCGGTGATCATGCCGTGGATGATTTTCTACCAGCAGTCGGCGGTGCTGGATAAGGGCCTGACCCCCGCCGACCTGAAGGTCGCTCGCTGGGACACAGCCATCGGCGCGGTGGTCACCCAGGTGGTGATGGCGGCGGTGCTGATCGCGGTGGCGGCCACCATCGGCCACGCCAACCCGAACACGCCGCTCAACGACGTGCCGCAGATCGGCAACGCCCTGGTCTCGTTCCTCGGCGGCCCCGTGGGCCGGGTGGTGTTCGCCGCCGGCATGACCGGCGCGGCGCTGGTGGCGACCATCGTCGTCTGCCTGACGGCCGCCTGGGGCATCGGCGAAGTGGCCGGCTACAAGCGCTCGCTGGAACACCATCCGCTGGAGGCGCCGTGGTTCTATGGCATCTTCTCGCTCTGCCTGATCGCCGGCGGGGTGGTGGTGGCCTCGGGGGTGAACCTGGTCGACCTGTCCGTGGCGGTGGAGGTGATGAACGCCCTGCTGCTGCCGATCGTGCTCGGCTTCCTCTACCTGCTGGCGCTGAAGGCGCTGCCCGAGCCGTACCGGCTGCGCGGCGCCTATCGCTGGGTCGTCGGCGTGGTGGTGGTGGTCACCGCCGGCTTCGGCTTCTACGCCGGCATCGCCGGGGCGATGAACGGCTCCTAAGCCAGCGTCCGCCGCCAGATCGCATCGTCGCCGAGGGTGAAGCCGTTGTCGCGGTAGAGATTGCGGACCGGGCCGTTGCGTGGCGTCTCGATGATCCGCGCGGTCACTTCGCCGGCGCCCAGCGACGTCAGAATATGCTGCACGAAATGCCCCTCGACGCCGAGGCCGAGCACCCGGCAGCTCATCGCCAACCCGACGATCTCGCGCCCCTCGATCACCGCCGCGCCGACCAGGCCGTGGTCGCCGAAGCGGTCGGAGACGTGCGCGGTGAAGACGGCGGCGTCTGGCCGGCCCAGCATCGCAGCCAGCGCGGCGACGGCGAACTTGGCGCCGGTGGTGTTGAACTGGGTGGTCCGCTGGAACAGCTCCTCGACTCGCTCCAGCGCCGCGCCGGGCGCCAGCTGTTCGATGCGGGTCTGCACATTGAGCGAAGCCAGGAAGCTGGCTTCGTCCGCACTGTCGGCGCGATGGCGGCCGCGGCTGAGCTGGGCCTTGGTGGCCTCGGTGCGGGCGGCGGACTCCTCGGTGATCCGGGGCGGCGACAGGCGCGGATCGGTGAGCAGGCGGCGGCGGAGCGCGAACGGGTCCTCGCCCCAGACTTCCACGTCCGGCAACTGCTGGCGCACCCGCTCGCGCTCGACCGGGTGGTCGTCGATGAACAGGAAGGTCTCCAGGGCGAAGCCGAGTTCGTCGGCGATGGAGCGGATATTGGTCGCCTTGTCGGTCCAGTTGACCCGCCAGGTGACGAAGTCGTCCGGGGTCAGCAGCCGCTCGCGCGGATAGTGGTCGTCGTATTTCCACAGCTCGCGGACGGTGGCCTCGTCGTTCTTGCTGACGCAGGCCAGCAGGATGCCGCGCCGCTTGAGCGCCAGCAGCGCTTCGTGCAGGCCGAAATAGAGGCCAATGTAGGAGAACGGGCCACTCACCTCCGGTGTCCAGGCGAACGGCGCGCCGGTCTCGGCCAGCACGCCCGGCCACAGCACCCCGTCGAGGTCGACGATGACACACTTCTTGCGGTCGAAGCCGGTGACGGCGACGAGGGTGTCGACGTGCGCCCGCGCCATCACCGCCTCGCGACCGTAGGGATCGTCGCCGACCGCTTCGGCCAGGGGAGCGATGTCGGGGAACAGGTGATGGACGGCGGCCTTTTCGGCCTCGGGCCGCTGCAGCATCCAGCCGGGCGAGCCGAAATGGGTGAAGCCCACCTGGCCGTCGTCGAGCATGCTGAGCGACCCGGCTTCGCCCATCGCCGCGGCGACATCGACCACGTGCACGTCGGCATAGCTCTCCGCCAGTTCGGCCAGGGCGACGTTGGCCAGGCGGAAGCGGTTGCGGTGGCCCCATTGTCCCCGTTCGGCCATGCCCAGCGGCTGCACCGTGGGCTCGGGCAGGTTGTCGATCAAGATCGGCGCGGCGGTCTCAGCCCTCAGGCCCTCGATGATCTGCCGGGCCTGGGCGATGAAGAGGGCGAACGGCGGCGCGCCGTCGCCCGAGGCCATGGCGTCGGCGATGGCGTGGCGGGCGCGTAAGGCGCCGATCAGGATGGCGTCGTGCCTGTGTTCGCCGGCCAGCCGCAGATCGTCGGGGAAGGTGGCGGCCACGCGCAGGTCGATCCCCCGGCCGGCTGCCTCCTTGCGCAGGAAGTCGGTCTCCATGTGCACGTCGCAGTCGCCGAACAGGATCAGCTCCAGCCGCTGGCCGCCGCCTTCGGCGACATCTGCCGCGCCCAGCGCTGCGCCGGCGGCCCAATAGGTCTCGCCGCCCTCCTTGGCCCCGCGCCGGAACCGCTCCAGCAGCTCGGCTGGGTCGCGGCCGTGGTAGGCGCCCAGCTCGGCGGTGACGCCGGCCAGCTCCTCCTCCGGCGTCTGTTCGGTGAGAATGCCCCGCTCGATCAGCGCCGCGAAGGCGCCGGGACCCGCGCCCTCCGCCAGTTCCCTTGGCGTGGCGAAGAAGCCGATCATCTCGGCCAGCTGCGCATCGACCACCAGCCGCAGGTGGCTGACCGCATGGATCACCAACACCCGGTCGTCGCCCACCGGCAGCAGATGCACAAAACGGGAGAGGCGCAGAATCATCGCCGCCGAGGATGAGCCCTGGAAGGTTTCCAGCCTATGGCCAGGTGGCGATGGGAGCCTTTCGGCCTAAGCCGGACGTTCGGAGAGTTCGCTCCCTGCTGGCGCAGACCCGACTAGAAGCTGATCTTCACGCCGGCCGAGCCGGTCTGCGACACATAACGTTCGCGCAGCCGTGCGTCGTAGGCGGCGAAGACGCGGACGTTGTGGCCGATGCGGTAGTCCGCCGAGGCGCCGAGGTCGCCGCCGAGGGCTCCGGTATTGGCGCTGTCGATGGCGAGCATGGTCGTGCCGCCGACGAAGGCCACCGGCAGGCTGACCACATCGTCGCCGCCGAGGGCCAGGGCGCGGCCGTAGGCGCGCAGGGTCAGCGCTCCGCCGCCAGCGGTGAGAATGGTCTCGGCGTCGAGGCCCAGCCAGCCCTGGTATCGGTCGTAGCCGCGGCTGGGGCCGGTGAGATCGAGCGCCGAGCCGGTCTCGCTGAAGGCGCCGGAGTTGACGTGGCTCCAGGCCGCGCCGACGGAGGGCGTCAGGGCGACGCCGTGGACCGAGAGCCGGTCGCCCACCTCGCCCGAGACACCCGCCGCCGACGGATCGAAGCGCGACGATGCGGTCATCCCCAGGCCGATCGGGCTGACGCTGGTCGAGGCCGAGCCCCAGCCGTAGGTTCCCTCCAGGGCGGCGAAGACCGAGCCCGAACGCCAGCCGCCGTAAATCCCCACCTGGGTCAGGGCGAGGTTGGCCTGCTCGCCCACCGAGCCCTCGCCGATCGAGGCGCTGTCATAGTCCGCCGCCACGCCCAGCTTGAGGCCGCCCGGAAAATCGTAGTCGAGACCGCCATTGATACCGCCGCCGTCAGCGTGGTCGCCTGGAAAGGCCCCGGACGCGCCGGTACGGGTCAGGAAGCCGTAGCCCTCCAGCCACATCGGATCGCCAGGCGTCGAGCCGTCCGTCCCGCCGTTCGGCCCAGCGTCCAGCAGCCGCCGCCCGAACCGGTCCGCCGCATCGAACCCCTGGTCCGCCACCGCCGCCCGCACCGTCCCGAACGACTCGACCGTGCCGGTCAGGGTGTAGATCGAGGAGGTCAGGGTGTTGTCGGTGGTGACCGTCGACTGGTCGATGAAGTCGGTCGTATCGGTGTCGGCGTTGACGAGAGTCAGGCCGGCGCCGATGACGACGGGCGTCCCGCCCGATGAGCAGCTTGGCTTGGTCGTACTTGGCAGAGTGGCGAGACCGGCCGTGCAACTCGATCTGGCGTCAACAAAGATATCGGGCTTCGGTCCTTGGACGACGCCATTGACCTCGGTTTCGATGGCGGTCCCATCCTGGTATGTGCCGATGACTTGGCCGTTGGCGTAAACCGCCACACCGTTGGGGGTGGGGTTGAGACCACCCGTGGGTACAAGTTGTCCCCCGACCATGTATTCCAGGAGGGTGTTGCCGACGGTTACTGTTGGGATACTGGTGACAACCGCGTGATTGAAGCTGTAGGTCGTCACCGAGGCCGAACTGTTGGTCACCGTCTGGCTGGTCAGTGTCGGGCCGAGGATGACCACGCCGGGGCCGCCGGCGGTCGTGATCGCCAGGCGCGCCTGCACGACGCCGGCCTGCACCAGGGGATCGCTGAACGGCAGGGCAAAGGTCTGATCGTAGAGTGGCGTTCCGCCGCTGATCTTGCCGATCAACTCCGTCTGAAAGGACGTCGTCTGGACCGTGGTGACTGACGGTGTGTTGAAGACGAGTTCCTCGCTGGTCGAGGTCGATATGTCCGTCGCACAGTTACCGCTGCCACTGATAACGCCGACTTCAGTGCAGCTGTATGTGACCTGAGCGCGGGCCGCCGTGGGCGCACCGATCCAGACCACCCCCGCGACCAGCGCGGTCATGGCCATCGCGAGGTTCTTCACACGCTCCAACACCGCATATCTCATCGCCTATCCACCCTGTTGCCTGACAGCGGAATGGTCGCTACCAGCCGCTCGCGGGCGTCGCGTCACTCAAATGAGTGAGGTTTTTCAAACAAGGCGCGTTTGTTGCTAAGCTGGAGCACAACACTGCTTGAGAGATTGCGATGCGCGATGAGGCCGGCCACGAAGACTTGCTCGACCTGATCTATGCGAGCGCAGTCGATTCCAGCCTCTGGCCGCAGGTTCTGAGTCGGTTCGCCGGCGCGATCGGCGGCCACGCCGCGGCGTTTCGGTCCTACGAGTGCGTCACCGAGGCGGGAATTCTCATAGCGGCGGGGGTGGAGTCTGCGGTTCTGGCCACGGAGTTGCGCAACTTCGCCGACTGCAACCCCCTGAGGTCAAGCACCGAATACCTGACCAGGATCGCCGTGCACCCGGCCGAGGCGACATGGGTTCCGGGGATGATGCGGGATGTGGACTGGCTGCCGAAGGAGGACTTCGTTCGCACGGAATACTACAACGACTTCTACAAGACCTTCGATATCCACTCCGACGTATCGATGGGGCTAAGTTTCGAAAACGGCATTTTCACCGGCGTGGACGTCTACCGCCCCGAGCGCCACGGCCTTTTCGCGGCCGACGACCTGACCCTGTGCAGGGTGTTTCACCCGCATTTCGTCCGGGCGCTGAAGCTGTCGCGCCGGCTGGCGGACGAACGCGGTGTCGGCGAGGGCGTCGCCGAGTTTTTCGATCGATCGCCGCATGGCCTGTTCCTGGTGGATCGCGATGGGCGGGTGCGGCATGCCAACCAGGTGGGACAGAGGCTGGCGCGCGGGTCGGACGCCCTGAGAATCATCGGCGGCAGGCTGGTCGGCGCGGCGCCGGAGGCTACGCGCCGGTTACAGGGCCTGATCTACAAAGCCGGCGCGCCTGGCGGGACGGCGCGAACCGGCGGCGCCCTCGCACTGACCGCGCCGGAGCGGCTGGCGCCGCTGTCGGTGATCGTTGCGCCGATCAGGGCCGAACATACAGCTGCGATGCACGCCGGACCGGCGGTGATCGTGTGCGTTGCGGATACGGAGGCCGGCGCCAGCCCGCCTGAGCAGCATCTGCGCGAATTGTTCGGCCTGACGGCGGCGGAATGCCGGGTGGCGCTAGCCCTGTTCGAGGGGTTTGAGCCACTGGACGCCGCCGAGCACCTGGGTCTGAGCATCTTCACCGTGCGGACCCACCTGGCGCACATCTTTGAAAAGACCAGAACGTCGGGTCAGGTCGAGCTGACCCGACTGATGATGCGCACCTTCGGGGCGGCGATGCTCTAGGCCGGCGCGAAGCCTTCCGGCACCCATCTACCCCATCCATCAGACCGTTTTCCACGCATCTTGGACATTCCCAACGTCCGCTTGTGAGGCGCTCGCCCGGCCCACACCTACCCCAGCACCGCCGCCTCGCCCTCCAGGCTGGACGTGTCGAAGCCGTGGTAGAGGGACAGGAAGCGGAACGGGTGGGCCTGATAGGACGTGTACATCACATTGTTGATGTCGCTTGCGGTGTCGAAGTAGCCGATGGTGGGGTCCACGCCGTGGCGCAGGAGGTGGTGGCGGGCGATCAAGAGGGCCAGCTGGTCGATCCAGCGGGTCACGGCCGGTCCGCCGAGCGCCCGGTCCAGGAAGGCGGCCAGGAAGTCGACGAACAGGCGAGCGTTGGGCGTTGGGTTGACCAGCAGCAGGTTGGCGGTGAGGCGCGAGCCGGCGTTGAAGCTGACGTCGTTCTCGTTCAGCACCAGGTCGTCCTCGGCGCAGCGCTCAAGCAGGTCGGCGACGCCGCGCTGCAGGATCAGGTCGATGTCGGAGACGAACACCGGCCGGTCGAGATGGCGGATCAGGGCGCCGAGGCGCTGGAAGCGCACCGACTGCAGGTGCGCCAACGGCTTGGCCGCCCGGCCCTTGGGCGGAGCGTCGTGGCAGGCGGTGGTCACCGCGGCGGCGTCGAAACGGTCGCCGCAGTAGATCAGCCGCTCGTCCTTCACCCCCACGCGCTCGGCGATGGCCGCCAGGCGGTCGGCGCCGCCGATCACATGGACGACGATCAGGCAGGGAACGTCGCAGTACTTCAGCACCGAGAGCGCGTACCAGCGGGCGTAGAGCTCGACATAGGCCTCGTCGGCGGCGGCGAAGAACACGCATTTGGCGTCCAGCCGCTCGGCGGCGGCGCTGACCGCGTCCCAGCCGATCGCCCGGCCGGTGGCGGCGCAGTGGAACGTCAGGGCGGGATCGTCGGGCTGGGCCGCCGGCGTCGGCGCGCGGATGGCGCCGACGTCGACGGCGCAGAGCAGCAGGCGGTAGTGCTTTTGCCAGTCGTCCATCTCCGAGCCGGGCGCCGCGCCCACATCGAGCCCGCGGGCCGCGGCCTGGAGAGTCTCGATCCGGGCCTCGGCCTCGGCGCTCAGCGGGTGACAGAGGATCAGGCTGGCGGCGTCGTGAAGGTCGCGCAGGCGCACCATCGGATGCAGCGGGTTGTCCGGCGACAGGGTCAGGGCTATGCGGTGGCCGATCTCGCCGGTGGTGTCGCCGGTCACCTTGCAGATCTCCGCCAGGGCGGCGTTGGCCGGGACGTTGTTTGGATCGAGGGCCACCAGCGATCGGGCGTAGCCGGCGACCTCGTTCCAGCGGCCGAGGTTGCGGTTGCACTCCAGCGCCGCGCCCAGCAGGGCCGCGTTGCCCGGCGAGGCTTGAACGAGGGCGTCGGCGTAGCGCGTCGCCGCTTCGATGTCGCCGACGGCCAGGTGGGCGTTGAAGCTGGCGATGGCGAAGCCGGAGATGGCG
>Ga0302202_10005286_pt1 | contig 13231 bp, 10 predicted proteins | sample II_Bog_N3_3_FD_194579 | JGI IMG/M metagenome (GOLD analysis project Ga0302202, IMG submission 194579) | Peat permafrost microbial communities from Stordalen Mire near Abisko, Sweden - II_Bog_N3_3 | ecosystem: Environmental > Terrestrial > Soil > Wetlands > Peat | place: Sweden: Abisko...
GAACTCGGCCAGAGTCAGCGTGTCCACCGGCGTATGGTGATCGGCCAGATAGGCATTCAATCCGGCCAGGTGTCCACCAAGCGCCTGGGAAGCGTCGGCCGACCCGGGAATCAGCGCGGCATGAATACCGCCTCCGCTGGTATCCGCGCGGACACCAATCCAACCCAGGTCCGGGTCTTCGAATCCAGCTTCCGCCCGCTGTGCGCCGGCATGCACCCAGGTATGCGAACTATTGGCAGTTCCCTCATCGATGGCAGCAAAGGCATCGTTCGCCGATCCGCCGCCGTTCGTTGTGGAAGCGGGAAACTGCGTACCCGCGCCGGTGGTACCTGCAAATCCAGCAGGGTCGCGCACCGGGGCCACGACCGGCCCATCCTGAGCCGGGACACCTGGTTGTCCCGGATGAACGGAGCCGCCTTGAGATGCTCCCACAACTCCTTTTGCCCAACGGGTTGGTCGTGAGGGCGCTTCGACGGAGGTTCGCAGGTCTCCAACGCTTCCCGGCTTCGCCACCGGGAGATTCGGTTCGATGGCCTGCGCTCCGGGTTCGATGCCAAGAATCGGCGCAGCTTGCATGGGATCCAAGGTGGCTGAAACTGGTGCCGGATTGAAATTCGCCATGGCCGGAACAACGCCCGCGGGAAGAGGCGGGGCCGAATGCATTGTGGGCGATTGCGCCGTTTCCGGCTGAGAGTCCGAACGCTGACTCGAAATGTTGGGCTGGATTGACGGCAGGATCTCCCCGGCTTCGGATCGTGCCCGATTCGGGATTTGCGATGGCGTGCTGTTCTGTTCCTGCGTCTGGAGCGGGCCCTGTTTCAGGGCATGATTGGAAACTGTCCAGCCGAGAGGAGTGCCAGCCTCAGAATTTGACGACGCAGGAGCGCGCAACTGCGAACCCGCACCGGCCGTCTCTCCAATCGCGGCTTGGTCGCGCGCCGGCGCCACCATCGACCCGCCCGGCCGATCCAGTGCCGGAACGCCAGGTTGTGCCGTGTGAAGTGAAGGGGCTTGTGAGGCTCTTTCGACTCCATTTGTCCAATGAGCGGGCCGCGATGGAGTTTCGACAGGGTTTCGCGAGTTTCCCGCGTTCTCCGGCTTTGCCGCCGGGAGATTGAATCCGATGGTCTGCGAACCGTTGTTCTTGGCAAGAATCGGCGCAGGCTGCTTGGAATCGGAGGCAGCCGGAACCATCCCGGCGGCAACATGCTGGGCCGGATGCATGGTGTGCGATTGCGCCACCTCCGGTTGAGGGTCCCGGAACTGACTCGAGACGCTGGGCCCGCTTGACGGCTGCACCTCCGCGGTTTCGGATCGCGCTCGATTCGGAACTTGCGATGCCGTATTGTCCTGTTCCGATGTCGGAACGGGGGTTTGAGCCGGGGTCTGAACTGGGGCCTGTCTCAATGCCTCCTTTGGATCCGTGCCATCGAGAACAGGTCCAGTCGCAGAACCTGAGGACGCCGAACCGGGACTTTGCATGGTCGACTGGCTGGAGCCTGCGCCGGCACTGTATGGACTGGTATGGGTACTGGGGATGGATTCGGGAGTGGAGCCAGCCCCAGGCGCGATGGAAATCAATCCAGAGGACACTTCCGTGCGATGTGCAGTGTTTCCCCTAGGCGTCTCCGGTGCGGCAACCCTTGCATCGTCCGCTGCAGCTGATAAGGGTGCAGCCAGCGGTACTGAATCCGCTGCCGAACGATGAAGTTGGGAGATGGCAGGGGAATCTGGAGGAGCATCCGATGCAGTGGCTGTCGGACCAGGCGTCGACGCGGAGCCAATCCCCGATGTGCCCGTTTGTCGAGCCGGCACATCGGATTCGTCGAAAGCAGAAACCGGGTTTACCGCAGAAGCAGAACCAGATTCGTCCGGCGGTTGGGCCGCGGCCTCCGGCCTGACGATGATTGGCATTGGAAGCGATAAGGAAGCGATGCCGGGAAGTACAGCCATCGGCTCCGGCGCCAATGCTGCGGCGGCATGTTCTGCCTGTCGGCCGGCTTCGGTTCGGTCGTTGCGCGCAGGATGGACAGTTTCCTCGCGTCGTGCTTTCGATGCGATTGTGACGTCATGCTCAACACCGTCAGCCGGAACCAGGCTTGTTGCCGGCTTCGAGCCGGAGATTCTGGCCGGAGCGCCGGCGGACGTAGAGCCCTGTTGGCTGATGGTCGAATGAGTCCACTGCGTCCGCGTTGCTGGAGAGGCGGGAGTTCCTCCACTGCCCAATGTCGAACCAGTCCCCGGGGCCATCCAAGGCTGAGCCTCCAACTGAGGCGAATTTTCTGCTCCTGTGCCGGCTTTCCCGGCGTCTTCTTCGATTGCGCTGCTCACTCCAGCATCCATGGTGGCCAGAACAGATTGCCAACTGGATTGAAAGCTCTGCGCCCTCACAGCCGGGGACGACGACCCAATTGAGCCGGTTCCGGGTGTGCTTTGAACCTTTGCCGGCGCTCCCGCCTGCACCTGGCCCAAACCCGTTTCGGAGCGGCCCCCCGGTCGAATTTCGATTGCTGCAGCAACAGTCATGCCTCAAATTGGAGCAGTCGCCATGCCAAAGAAAAGCGTCGCGGGTTAAAGCATTGTCACGAAAAGGAAACGCAATCCCGATTTGAAGGGCCGGGGCAAACGAATTGTGTATTTTCTCTCAAGATTGTTGAGATCCGCGCTCATCATCCGGAACACGCAATCCCGGCTCGGCCGTTGTGCCTCTCACGGACTCCCCTCGCGAACGATGCAATCGGAAGCGGTGCCAGTCGTCGAGCGCCTGCTGGCTGCGCCGGCCTTCCTCAATCTCCACCCGTGCCTGCTCCTCCTGGATCAGCGTCTCGGCCTGCCGGCGCTCGACCCGCTTCAATAGGAATTGATGGCGGAGATTGTCCACCTCGCGTTTGGCCAATTCGATTCTTGGAGCAAGATGTGCGGAATGGCGCTCAGCCGCGCTGCTCTCCGCAAAGGCCGCCAGCCGGTCTGCCAACTCGCCTGAATGCGCGCTTGAGGTCAGCAACCTGCGCCCTTGCCGTTCCCGCTCCTCGTTCGCAACCTGTGCCAGTTCCAGGCGTTTGAGGCCTCCGAGGGCCGACTCGACTGCAATATGGCACTGTTCTTCCTCGATCTCCCGGATACGGAGCAAACGGCGCAGCGCCCGTGAAGCAGCCATGGACTTACACCTCCTCGGCTAGCGCCCCAAGGCTGCGGACGCTATCGGCGAAGCGAACACGCTCGGTCGAGGACTGGGTCATGAACGCCCGCATCGCGTTGCGGCAGCGCAGAGCGCGGTCCAGATCGAGGTCCGATCCCGGTTTGTAGGCTCCGATGCGCACCAGATCCTCCGAGCGGGCATACACCGCCATCAACCGGCGCAGAAGCGCCGCATGTTCGCGATGCTCAGGCTGAGTCACGGCCGGCATCAGACGGCTGATCGAGTCCAGCACCTCGACCGGTGGATACCAGCCCTCGGCAGCCAGGTTGCGGGATAGCACCACATGGCCGTCGAGCAAAGATCGCACCGCATCCACCAGCGGGTCCTGCTGATCGTCGCCTTCCATCAGCACCGTGTAAAACGCCGTGATCGAGCCGGTGCGGAACTGCCCGGTCCTCTCCACCAGCCGGGCCAGCCGCGTAAAGACCGAAGGCGTATAGCCCTTCGCCGTCGGCGGTTCCCCGGCCGCCAGACCGATCTCCCGCGCCGCCATGGCGAAGCGGGTCAGCGAATCCAGCACCAGCAGCACGTGCTTGCCCTTATCGGCGAAGAACTCAGCCACCGTTGTGGCCGCCAACGCTGCTCTCATGCGCATCAGAGGCGACTGGTCGGACGTGGATACCACCACAACGGAGCGAGCGCGGCCTTCCACGCCCAGCGAGTCCTCAAGAAACTCGCCCACTTCGCGCCCCCGTTCTCCCACCAGGCCAACCACGGTCACATCCGCCTCGGTGTTCCTTGTCATCATGCCGATCAGCGTGCTCTTGCCTACTCCCGATCCGCCGAAGATGCCCACCCGCTGGCCCCGGCCCACCGTCAACAGGCCGTCCAATACTCGAATTCCAGTGCCCAGCGGGGTGCGGATGGGCACGCGGTCAAATGGAGAACGGACCGCTCCATCAAGCAGCAGGCTATGGCAGCCCTGGGGCCAGCGGCCCCCGTCGATCGGCGCGCCCATCGCATTCAGCACCCGCCCCATCAGCCCGGTTCCCACCTCGATCTGCGGATGCACGCCCATGGCCGCCACGGTGTCGCCGAAGCGTATCCCCTCCGTCGTTTCAACCGGCATCGACAGTACATTCGAACCCCTGAATCCAATCACCTCGGCAAGGTGAGCCAAGCCGTGCTGGTCAAGAATCTCGCAGCACTCGCCCACCGAGGCCAGCGGACCGGCCGATTCAATGGTCTGTCCGACGGACTCGAGAACCTGCCCGCGCCAGCGCCAGGGCTGTGAGCGGCACAGCCTTTCAAAGTAACGGTTCAAATGCACGACCGGGAGTTGGGTCATCTCGAGGTCCCGCCGGGATGATTCGCCATCTCGTCCGGCGCGGAGGTTGCAGCCCTGGAGTCTCCCCCGCGGTCGAAGAATCCGCGTTCAATCTCTCCCAGTTGCGAGCGAATCCCCAGATCCACCGAGCCGAGATCGGTTTCGATGACGCAGTCGCCGACCCGCATCCCATCCCCTGCCAGCACTGCGGGTTTTACCGCCAGGTTGGGGAGAAGCGCAATGGTTTCTGTCCAAAGGTCCAACTCCCCCGGCGGCACGCGCAGCCGCACCTGGGTCGATCCCGAGAGCTGGCCGAGCGCCACCCGCACCGCCCCGGTAAGAAGAAGGGGATCCATCTGCGCTTCGCGGCGAAGGATGCGCGCCGCCACTGCCAGCGCCAGTTCCACCACCTCATGTTCAACCGCTCGTAAATACCTGTCCCGCTCTGCGGCGAAGCTCTCAATCAGTTCGGCCCCCTGGCGCCTGCGCAATTCTTCGGCGGCTGCCTGCTGGGGCACATGCGCGTCTTTCTCTGCCTGGCGACCCTCCGCGCGGCCATTCTCGCGGCCTGCCTCAAACGATCGCTTCGTCTCCTCCCCCAGCCGTCGATCGAACTCCGCGAGCATACGGGATTCCTCTACCCCCGGCTTGGCACTGGTTTGTGCTTTCGCGGATGCTTCGGCGCGAGATTCCTCCCCTCGCAACTCCGATTCCGTAGCTTCCCATTCACCCCAGGTTGCACGCGAGGGGTCGTCGGGGCTGGCAGGGTACTCGAAGATCTCGATGCGCATGGGCTTGCCCGATCGAATTGGCGATTCCGTCTGCCCCAAGCTTCCTCCTAAAACAGTGCACAGTGGACAGTGAACAGTGCCCCCGAATATACCGGCAACTCGTGATAATCAGAAACAAAAGGCAGATCGCTGAAATCCCCTCACTGTGCACTGTCCACTGTTCACTGCTTTCCTCACGCCAGCATTTCGTCTCCGGTCTCCAGCTTCAGAATCACCTTGCCTTCGGCCTCCAACCGCCGGGCCAGGTTCAGGATCTCCTGCTGGGCCTGCGCCACCTCGCGAGACCTGACCGGACCAAGCACTTCCATGTCCTCCTTCAGCATCTCCACTGCCCGCGAACTCATGGACTTGAATATCTGCGCGCGCAGCTCGTCGTTGGCCCCGCGCAGGGCCATCGCCAACTGCCGCTTGTCCACTCCAGAGACAATTTCGCGGATGGTGGCGGGCGGAACCGTCACCAGGTCTTCAAACGTGAACATCAGGTTGCGTATGCTCAGCGCAAGTTCAGGCTGCCCGTCTTCAATCGTTTCAAGTATCTTCTTTGACTCCTCGGCATTGAGCCGGTTCAGCAGGTCGGCCACTGCCTTGAAACCGGAGTAACTCTTGCGCGCCGTATCGCCGACATTCTCCAGGCGCCGGTGCAGGATGTGGGCTACCTTCTGCGCCATCTCCGGCGAGAACTGGCGCATCTCGGCCAGCCGCTGTATGGAGACCACCTTGTGATCTTCGCTCAAATTGTCCAGCACCATCGACGCGCGCCGCGGGTCGAGATGGGCCAGCACCAGCGCGATGGTCTGCGGATGCTCGGCATCAAGCAGCTTGCCCAGTTGCTGCGGGTCGGTACGCTGCAGTTTGGCAAGATTGCCCTGGGCGGCTTCCTGCGATTGGCGCACTTGGGCCAGCAGGTCATCGGCGCGCTCCTTGCCGAAGGTGTCGATCAGCAGGCGGCTGGCATAGTCCAGCCCACCCTGCACTACGAAGTTCTGCGTCTCCAGCAACTCCCAGAATTCTTCAATGATCTCGGCGGACAATTCCGACGTTATGCCGCGCAGATCGGCGAGCTCCTCGGTAATCCGCTGCACATCTGCCTCGGGCAGCGCGCGCAGTATCTCCTTGGCCGCCTCTTCGCCTACGGCGACCAGCAGCACTGCCGCTTTTCTAAGCCCGGAGAGTTGCGCCGACTGCCGCCGCACTGCTCCATTCCCATTTCCCTGCTCGGCCACGGCTGGGTTCCTTTCCCGTCCACGCCTCTGCTCTTGCTGTTCCCCGTGATCCTCAGTCGGAATGAATCCAGCTTTGCAACAACCGGGAACTCTGCGACGGCTCGCGCTTGAGATGCTGTGTAACCTGTTCGAAAATCTCTTGAGACCTGGCCCTCTCGGGGTCCGTAAGAGCCAAATCGGGTGGGTTCGCGGCGGGGAGCTTCACGGCCACACTTTCCGCCTCCAGTTCTTTACCCGGCTTCCCGTTCGCCATCCTGGCCACTGCCGGCGAACTGGCGCGGCGAAGAGCCGGACATACCCCAAACGCCAGCACCACCAGCACTCCCCCCAGCAGGGCAACATACTTCACCAGCACCGGCGCGCTCTCCACCGTGGCCAGCCCCTGGGCCAGCGGCGAAACTGGCTCGAGAGACCTGTTCTCATCGAAGGCCAGATCCTCCACTGTGAGCAAATCGCCCCGCGACGTATTGAATCCCACCGACGCCTGCGCCAGCGCCGTCAAATTGCGCAGTTCGTCGGCCGAGCGAGGCTGCCAGGTGGCCGATCGCCCCTTGGAGGCGGCCTGCGCCATCCGGTCGTTCACCACGATGGCCGCCGTCATGCGGCTTACCCGGCCCGGGTTCTCCACTTGATGCCGCACCGTTTTTGAGGCTCCATACGTCCCGGATTCGGTCTTGGCGGTTTCCTCGCCCGAGGTCAGCTGAGGGTAGACAGGCAGGGCCTGGGTGTTGGGCGCATTCGAGGCCGTGCCTGGAACTCCCGCCGCCACCGGCTTGCCTCCTGTCGATTGCTCGGATCGCTGCATCGAAAGCGTCACCGTCTGGTCGGGATCGTAGGTTTCCACCGTCTCCTCGGTTGCCGCGGGATCGTAGTCCAGCGTCACCGAGGCGCGCACATTGCCCGGCCCGGTCACCGGTTCGAGGGTGGTGATCAGCTTCTCTTCCAGTGCTTCCTCGGCGCTCAGGCGGATCGCATCGGCTGTCTTCGGACCCAACTGCTGATGGCCGGCCGCATCCACCAGCACCACCCGATCGGGCGTAAGCCCGTCAACGGCGGAGGCCACCAGGTTGCGGATGGCCTCCGGCTCGCCGTCTGAAAGCGTGCGGTGGCGCAGCTTGAGCACCACCGAAGCCTTTGCCGGACGCTCGGATTCGCGGAACAGCGAGTCGTGAGGCAGAACCAGATGGACCCGCGCCGACTGGACGTCGATCAGTGTGCCCACGGTATGCTCAAGCTCGCCTTCCAGAGCCCGCTGGTAATTCACCTGCTCGTCAAACTCCGATCCCACCCAGTTCGGCTTGTCGAATAACTCGAAGCCCAGCCGCCCGCTCTTCACTCCGCCCTTGGCGGCGGTCAGCAAGCGAGCTTTATCCAGCTGCGGCGCGGGTACCCGGATTCCCGAACCGTTCTCCGTCGGCTCATAAGGGATCTGCGCCTGGGCCAGAAGCTGGCCCGTCGCTCGCGCGTCCTCAGGGTCGAGATCCGCGTATAAAATCCGCCAATCGGTCCGCAGCCCATACCACAGCAGACCGCCGACCAATAGACCAAGAAGCACCCCCGCCGCCATGGCCCAACCCCGCTGCCCGGGCAGCATAGTCGCCCAGCGAACCCGAGCCAGGCCCCACAACGCGGCGGCGCGGTCCCCCAGGTCGGGTTGCCCGGGCCTGACAGGTGCGCTCTTCTCCAATTGTGTTCCGGTTGCCATGCCTTGTCTCTACCACCGCTTTCCCGCTGCTTAAAACTGCATCCCGATTACCGATTGGTAGGCCTGCACGGCTTTGTTGCGCACCGCCAGCGTCAGTTCAAAGGCCATGCTTGCTTTCTGGGTGGCGATCATCGCCGTGTGCACGTCGACGCCGGAGCCGGTCATCAGCCCGGTGACGGCGGTGTGCGCCTGATCTTCCAGCTTGCTCACCTGGGCGATTGAATCCGTCAGCAGGTCGCCGAACGGCGTGGATGGAGCTGTCTGGCTCGCCGGCGAGCTTCCCGGCGAACCGCCAAGCCCGGTCGGTGCCTGAGAAATCCCTGCCGCGACCGTCATGGGGCTGATTCCGCTGATCATTTCTTCTACCTGCGCTTTCCGTTGCTGACTCCATCCAATGCATGGCCCCCAACAGGCGGCGCTCAAGACTTGGCAATCTCCAGCGCCGAGGTGATCATGCCCTTTTCGGCTTGCACTGCTGAGCCATTCAGTCCATAAGCACGCGTTGCCCCCATCAGGTCCACCATCTCTGTGAGGGGATTAATGTCCGGATACGAGACATAGCCGTCAGGACCGGCGTCGGGGTGTCCCGGATCGTACCGTTTGAGCGGAGCCGAAGGATCCTCGACCACGCCGGCAATATGCACGCCCGGAGCCACCTGTCCAGACCCTCCCGCATTCAACGCCTGCATGGAAAACTCGCCCGCCGCTCCCGCCTGAGAACTTCCCGATGCGCCTGCGAGAGAGTCGGCAAACTCCGGATCGCCCGGGTTGGCGGCAAACACCACATGCTGCCGGCGGTAGGGACCACCGGAATCGGTTCGCGTCGTCTCCGCATTGGCCATATTGGCTGCAACTACCTCGGCCCTCATCCGCTCGGCCTGCATTGCGCTGCCCGAGGTCTCCATCAATCCAAACAGGTTCATCGTGAAACTCCTCCAAGCAGCTTCCAGCTTCTAGCTGCTAGCTCCTAGCTCTCCAACAAATCGCATCTTCGTTCATTGTTGATTCGACGGAGGTGTTCATCTTCAACCTTGTCCTGTCCGGCCTCTCGGCTGGAAGCTAGTAGCTAAAAGCTAGAAGCGAGAAGCTGTCTCCGTTACTTGTCGGCGTGGATAGCGTCCATCACGCGCTGATTCTCGCTGCGCAGCAGCGTCACGCCCACCTTGAACCGGAGCTGCGCCTCGGCCAGGTTCAGGCTCTCGCGGTCCACGGTCACGTTGTTGCCGTCTGGACGCGAGATCAGCCCGTCGACCGGTTTGACCCTCACCTTCGCCGCCGCGCGCCCGGAATCCACGTCCGTCATGGCGCCTCGCATTTCGGCCTCAAAGTCCATCCCCATGGCCTTGTACCCGGGTGTGTCCAGGTTGGCCATGTTGGCCGCGGTCAGTTTGGCCTCCGCCGTGGCCAGATCCAGATACCTGGCTAGCTGGTCGCTCAAACGGGTTTCAATCTCCATGCTCATTGAAATTCCCCCTCCATTACCCCTCAGTTGATCGCATACCCGAAGTCAATCTCCCGCGCCGTCAACACAGAATCGTCGCCGGCCAGAATGGCGCCGCGTTCCAGCACATGCTCCAGTTCCCGCACGTTGCCGGGCCACTGGTGTGCGGAGAGTTTCTTCAGAGCGCCGGCGTCCACGCGCTTCACCGGCTCTTCCCGGCCCATTTTGGCCATGAAGTGGTTCACCAGCAGCGGCAGGTCCTGCGCGTGCTCTGACAGCGACGGAGTACGGATGAGGAACACTGCCAGGCGATAGTAGAGATCGGATCGAAAGCCGCCCGTCAGGGTCTGCTTGGCCAGCTCCTGGTGGGTGGCGGCCACAATCCGCACGTCCACCTTCACGGTCTCGTTGTCACCCACGCGCTGCAGCTCGCCGCACTCCACAAAGCGAAGCAGCTTGGCCTGAAGCGCCAGCGGCATCTCGCCGATCTCGTCCAGAAACAGCGTGCCGCCATCGGCGGACTCAATGCGTCCGGTGCGCCCGCTGACCGCGCCGGTAAACGCGCCGCGGGTGTGCCCGAAGAGTTCGGCTTCAAGCAACGCTTCCGGAATGGCCGCACAATTGATGGCGACAAAGGGCTTACGGCTTCTGGTCGACAGCCTGTGCAGGGCCTCGGCAACCAGTTCCTTTCCTGAGCCGGTAGGCCCCTCAATCAGTACGGGAGTGGATCGCGCGGCAACCAGCCGGATGCGGCGGCTGACCTCAAGCATGCAGTTTGCGTTTCCGATCAGCTCCGGAAGACGCTCAACGGGCGCGGCCGCGGTTTCGTGAACCGGCGTTTCGACTCGAAAGGGTATGGCAGAACAGAGGCTCGGCTGGCGGGTGGCTGGAGTGGACTCGACAACACGGGACAAGGAAGCTGCCGGCGGGCTGGCGGGATGGACCGTGCTCTGCCCGGAATCCCCATCTCCTGTGGCCGTGCTTGAATCGCTCAACCCGGGCGCGGTGTTCCAGATCGCGGTGTCGGTATCCTGGCTGCGGCGAAGCGCGTAAAGCAGTTCCTGGCGATAGGGGCCTCGGGGGCATTCCTGAATCGAAGAACTCTCCGTGGTCAGCATGTCCACCTTGGGAAAGGAATCGCGGAATCCCGTCAGAAACTCCCCCATGTCGAGATCGGGCAGCCAGGAGTCGACGATCATAGCTTCTGGAGCCGCGGCCTCGGCCTCAGCCCAGGCTTCGGCCCCGCTCTCTACCGCGCGCACTTGCCAGCGCAGGCCGGTAAGTATGTCGGAAAGGCGCTGGCGAAAACTCGAATCGCTGCTGGCTACCAGTGCGGTGCGCTGACGGGGGCGGCTCGAAGTTGCAAGTGCGGTAACTGGAATGGGCTGCATGGGAGATCTCCTTACCAATGAAAGTGGATGAAAATGAGTGCGTTTAAGAGACCGCGCCGACTGCCGCGGGCCTAGCCGATGCGACTGGCTGGATGGAAGCCGGCGAGAGCGCCAGGTCGGCTTCAGAGGGCACCGTGTAGCCATGTCCGCGCACCGTCCTGATCAGTTGACCGGGGGCGGGATCCTTGAGCTTGCGGCGCAGATAATTCACGTAAACATCCACAATGTTGGTGGTTTGGGTCGGCTCAAGGTTCCACACCGAATCCAGCAGTTCGACCCGCGAAACACACTGGCCACGATTGAGCATCAGGTGTTCGAGCAATGCAAACTCCTTGTTGGTGAGCACGATTCCCTGCGATCCGCGGCGGGCCGTGTGATCCATCCGGTCGAGTTCGAGATCCCCGGCCCGCAACTGCAGCCTCGCCTCCCTCTTGCGGCGAAGCAGCGCCCGGCAGCGCGCCCGCAGTTCGTGCAGGCTGAAGGGCTTGATCATCATGTCGTCGGCCCCCAGGTCGAGACAACGGACCCGCATGTCAACCTCCTGCCGTGCCGTCAGGACCAGAACCGGGAGGTCCGCTTCCAGAGCCCGCAGCTCCTGCAGCACCTGCTCGCCGTCCTTGACGGGCATGTTCAGATCCAGGATGGTCAGATCCGGCAGCTCCTGGCGGAATGCCTCGATGGCCGCCCCCCCGTCGTGAACCAGATGAACGCGGTGTCCATCGGCCTCCAGCCCCCGGCTCACAAACATCCCCAGCGCCTTGTCGTCTTCAGCGATCAATAGCCTCATGGCACCCTTTCTTTCTGGCGGCGTCATTGCCTTGTACCGCCTGCCTGCCCAACCAAATCTCGTTCAAACTTGTCTTCCAGCGGCTCGCCTTAGCGTGTGCTAACAACTGGTACCCCTCCACCTTCTCGCGAGATGGGGAAGAACTCAAGATTGGAAATGGGAAAGAAGGGGAGGGGGTTCCGGGAGTGGGTTTGAGGGGAAAGAGTGTCCTGAAAAAAGCCAATGAACATCGGTGTGTGATGGATGGCACAGAAAATCAAGCAGTCGTGGCTGAACGCGGTTTTGGGACCGCCAGGATGCCACTTCTGCTTCGCGCTTCTTAGCGCAGAAAGCCCTTATCCACCGATGGCTCTCGACGCCTTCCTGCGAGCGCGCGATTCCGCCTTGTCCCGGTACATTGCAGCGTCGGCACGAGCCAGGACTCCCTTGATTGATTCGCCACTTCGGTGGTCAGCGAAGCCAATCGAGGCGTCCACCCGAAGCTTGCAGGGGCCGGATCGTCCCTGAAGCGTGTAACTTCCGCAAATCCAATTCCTCAGGCGATCGATCTGTGCGCTCGCCTCCGAACTCCCGCAATCCAGCAGAATGATGAATTCGTCCCCGCCCCAGCGTCCGATTACGTCTTTGGAACGGCATGCCGACTGCAGCTCGGTGGCAAACTGCTTCAGCAACTCATCGCCCACCAGGTGTCCATGATCGTCGTTCACCTTCTTGAATCCGTCGATGTCGACAATGGCCACCGACAGCGGAACATTGGCTGCAATCCGGCGCTCAAGTTGGTTTTCCACGAAAAGACGGCTGCGCAACCCGCTCAGAGCATCGCGAGAAGCAACCTCTTCGGCCTCCTCCAGCTTGACTTGATAGGTCGAGACCTGTGCCTGAAGCTGCTCAACAAGAGCCTTGCCCTCGGTCGCCATGCGATCGATTGAGGTCTTCAACTCCACCGCGCTGGCCTTGATGGAGGAGCGAATCTCCGTCAAGTCTTCCAACGTCGCGATTCGCTGAAGCCTGGCTGTAACATCGTTCATCTGCCCGGAACAACGCGCGTCTCGTGCCCCCACCGACTCGGCTGTGCGGGCCATTACGATCAGCAATTCCCGCACTTCTTCGGTCTTTCGGCGATAATGACCGGCTGTGCGCTGGCCCCAATCCTGCAAGTTCTGTCGGACGCTTCTCTCCGTCGACTCTAACGCCTCTCGGCTTGAATCCCGCGAAAGCCTGGCTTCGATTTTGTCCAGGCTGGCCTTCAGTTCCTTCCCAACGGGTTGGCAGGCGCACAAACTGCAATTGCCCATCTCGACAAGGGAAGCGCGATACGCCGCCACGGCAACAGAAAGAAGATCTTCCTGAGCCGGCTCGGCGTCGGTGGTGGTGTCAATCTGAGGGGAATCGAGATACTTCTTTAACGAGATCATTTGCCCCTGGAT
>Ga0302202_10005291_pt1 | contig 13225 bp, 7 predicted proteins | sample II_Bog_N3_3_FD_194579 | JGI IMG/M metagenome (GOLD analysis project Ga0302202, IMG submission 194579) | Peat permafrost microbial communities from Stordalen Mire near Abisko, Sweden - II_Bog_N3_3 | ecosystem: Environmental > Terrestrial > Soil > Wetlands > Peat | place: Sweden: Abisko, Stordalen...
CCTCCCCACGGTCCCGTTTCTCTAGCAGTTTCGGAATTACTGTAGACCGGAAGCGCGAGCTTAAGTGGCTTTTTTCTCAAGAAAAAGCCACCCTGCACACCGTCAATGAGGACCACACAAATTCCGAAACTGCTCTAAAGTTCTCAACAGAACAAGGCACTGTCATCCTGAGCGAAGTGAAGGATCTGCGGTTGCTTTTGAATGAAAAGAACTTCACAGACACCCCACTCGGCCCGCCATGAATAAAATTGAAATGAGTTTTTATATATTCAAAGCAACGATCCAACATGTTTGATCCTGCTAAAAACCTTGCCAGGGGCATGATAATTTTCTAATTCAGAGCCCTTAGAAAGTGCCCAAGATGGCCTTTCACTGGCTTGAATCGAGCGGCTTCATCGTTCGGTGACCCGGGCCCCTTTTTCGCCCAGGCTTCATCGGTCTGCTCTGTTTTAGAGCAGTTCCCGGAAAAGCCGCGGCTTCCCATTTTCCGTTTCCCAGTCTGTGCATCTGCAATGCAAGCCCGCTGCGCTTCCCCAGAAGCTCCGGCTTGCATTGCGGGTGCAACCCACCCCGTCACAATCAATCCCTGCGTCCCAAACTGGCTCTCCCCGTCCCATCCCATGGGTTCCGCACCTTCTCCCGCAACAGGCAGCCCGCCGTAAGCTATTCAAGAAATGAGACAATATTCAGAAGCGGCCGCTGCGCTCAAATCGCGCCCCGGATGCCGGAGATCCCCAGCCCATGCAGCGAGTCCTCTCGACGCACCTGTTCCTCAACCAGCGCCTGCACCCCGGCCTGCTGGAACTGGCCGCTCGATCCGGCGCCGAGGCCGTCGAAATCTTCGCCGCCCGCCAGCACTTCGATTACTCCAGCCGCGAGCATGTCGCCGAGCTGGCCTCCTGGTTCCGCTCCAATACACTCAAGCCGTTTTCCATGCACGCCCCGCTGTTTCCCGACCGCGAAATGGGCCGCGCCGGCGCTCCCGCCGTCAACGTGCTGCACCCTGAGAAATCCCGCCGCATCGATGCCATGGACGAGATCAAGCGCGCCCTCGAAGCCGCCGAGCTGATCCCCTTTTCGAACATGGTCCTGCACCTGGGTGAGCGCGAAGACGGCTGGTCTCAGCGCTCTGTCGAATACGCCATCAGCGCGCTCGAGCATCTGGGCGCGTTTGCCCACCCGCTCGGCGTCCGCCTGCTGGTTGAAAACCTCACCAGCGAGCCCACCACCCCCGAGCACCTCATCACCATCCTTGAGCTCGGCCATCAGAAGAACGTCGGCATCTGCCTCGACCTCGGCCACGCGCACATTACCGTGGGCATCACCGAAGCCATCGCCACGCTGGGCAGCCGCATCGCCTCACTGCACGTGCATGACAACCACGCCGTCAAAGACGAGCATCTCTGGCCCGGCGACGGCAATATCGACTGGCCCGCCGCGGTTGCCGCCATCAAGGCCCTACCCACGCCGCCCGCCGCGGTCCTCGAGATTCACTACTCCCTCGGCAGCGATGCCGCTGCCCTGCCTCCGCGCATCGAGAAGGCCTTCGCCCTCTTCGACTGACCGCAATTTCGATCCCGAGCCCTCGCCGCTTCTACTTCGCCGCGCACACGTAGCTGGCCGCATCCTTGCGGTCCCCGCTCCCCTTGTAGACAGCAGCCTTGGGATACGCGCAGATCGGCTGGGCAAAGCCTACCGCTTTGCCCGCCTCCTCCACGCTGCCGCGCGCAATCACCTGCTCCGGCGCTTGGCCCTTTTCCACCCAGTCTTCAAGCGCAAACGTAATGTTGTTCGCCGCGTTGTCCAGCGCCGCATCAAAGCTCGGCCCCCACTGGCCAAAGTTCGCCGGCCCCGGCCCGCCCCCGCAGTGCTGCATCCCCGGCACCAGGAACAGCCGCACAAAGTCCGCCGTCTGCTCCCGCCCAACCGTTTTCTCAACGCTCTTGAAATAGCCAATCGTCCCCAGCGGCGAAATAGCCGGATCGTTCCAGCCGTGGTAGAGAATCAGCTTGCCGCCGTGCGCCTTGAATGGCCGCAGATCGGGGTTCACCGCATCCAACGCCTGGCCAGTCCGCTGCTCGGCCGCCTTCAGATCGCGGCCCAGCTCAAACCCCTCCAGCTTCCAATGCGGATCGGAATACACCAGGTTGCGAAAATATCCCAGCGCATACGCCGACCCGCCGCCCGCCTCGCGCGACGCGCCCGTAATCCATCCCTGCCAGCCGTTCTGCCCCAGCTCCCCGCCCGGCAGCAGCCCCGGATAAACCAGCGTCCCGTCCGCCAGCTTCGACGCGCCATAGATCGCCTCCACGCTGGCTGCCTGCCCCGCCGTCAGGCACGCGTCCGTCTCCGCTCCCTTGCACACCAGCGTCTCGGGCGAGAAATGACAGTCGCGCGGGTCGGCCAGAAACGGCCCCGGCTCGTTCCTGTGGCATGCCGCCAGCACCGCCTGGTTAATCGCCGGCACCTTGGCCGAGGGCAGATAATTCTGCGGCTTCCCCAGCACCAGCTGGCTCATGGCCGCCGCGCGCGTCAGCAGGTGAGTCCAGTTGAAAGCCGGCGCTCCGGCAAGAATGCCGTCGTAGTCTTCAGGAAAGCGCTGGGCTTCCATCAGCGCCTCGCGTCCCCCATCCGAGCAGCTCGAAAAGTACGCCCGCCGGGGAGCGCTCGCATAAAACCTTTCAGCCACCGTCTTGCTCATCGCGGTCATCAGATGCACGCCGCGATTGCCAAAGTCGATCACCTTCTCCGCATGCCCCAGCGCCCAGCCCGAATCCGTGGCGCCGCCGCTGTGCCCGGTGTCGGTCGCGCCGCTCGCAAAGCCGCTCAGCACCGCCGTCGTCAGCCCGCGGTAGTCGATCGATCCGGCAAACCCGCCGTTGCCCTGGCCCAGAAACTTGCCGTTCCACCCGCTCAGCGGCAGCCAGACCTCGATGCGAATGTTGGAGTCTGCCGACGGCCGCGCGACAATCTCGACGCGGCAAAACGCCGGCAGCTTCTTGAAGAGCGGGTCCGGCTCCCGGTTCTCGACCACCAGCGCTCCGGCCTTCACCACAGAGGACGAGACCACCTGCGCCCCGTCGAGGCTGAGCTGGCCGAGTTCGCCGCACGCCTGTGCGCCGTTGTTTTGCATTTGCGCGCCCGCCATCGCCAGGCCGCTCAGCCCCGCCAACGCCAGCACCGCCCACCTGCCCATCGCCTGCTTGATCGCCGCGCACGTTCCCATCGTCTGCTCCAGGGCCGGCCCGCATTCAATCGCGCAGCCGGAACCCCACGATCATAGCCGCTCAACCCGAATCGGCGACGCAAAAAAGTCGCCGCCGCGCAACAAGCCACCGCTCCTCTCAGGCGTATCGTCCGGACCGCGTCGCTCTCACTTCAGCGCCAGCGTCAGCGCCGCAGAAGTCGCATACGTCACGCCGCCGCTCGTTCCGTTCACGCCGACAGTCAACGTGTAAATCCCCAACGCCGTCTTGCTGCTCCCGGTAAATGTGATCAGCCCGCTCTCCGCGCCCGCCGCGCCTGAAGTCACGTTGCTCAGCGCCGCCGTTACCCCGCTCGGCAGCCCCGCCAGGGTAAGTGAAGTGGGAACGTTGAGCCCGCCCAGCTCCGTCATCGACACCGTAACCGACGTCGACCCAGCATGAGGCATCGAAAGCGACGCGGACGAGAGCGTCAGTTGCAACGCCGGCCCCTGCGTCACCGTCAGCGTCACCTTGCTGGTAGCCGATACGCCATTTGCCATGGCCGTCACCGTGATCGTCGCCGACCCCGTCTTCGCCGTCGAAGCCGCCGTCAGCGTCAGCGTGCTCGCCCCCGCGCTCAGCGTTACCGGATTCGCGCTCCACGCCGCCGTCACCCCCACCGGAAGTCCGGTCACGCTCAGCGTCACGGCGCCGGTCAGCGCTCCATTGCCCGCCAGTGTCATCGCGTCTGTCGCCTTGCTGCCCTGCCCTACCGACACTGCAGCCGAAGCAGCCGTAATCGACAGCGTGGGCGGAGTCAGCGTCACCGTCATCGGCAGCGTCGCCGTTGCAGTGCAAACCGTTCCGGTCGCCGATTTGGCTTGCGCGCTCAGGTTCAGCGCGCCGTTGCCGGCCACCGCGCTCGCGCTCCCGGTCAGCGTCAGCGTCCACACCACCACACCGGAAGTCAGCGTCGGCGCGCTCCACGCCGCCGTGAATCCCTTCGGCAAGCCCGCGGTAATGCTGATCGTCGCGCCGATCGACCCACTCACAAACGATGTGCCGCTCAGCGGCGTGGCCGTCACCGTCACCTTTGCCGACGACAGCGACTGCACCGCGACCGTTGCGGGCGATGCCGACAGCGCAATCGCCTGCGCCGGCGTCACCGTCACCGTCGTCTTCGCCGTGGCCGTCAACCCATCCCCCGTCGCCGTCACCGTCACCCCTGCCGATTGCGCCTTGGCCGTCGAAGCCGCGATCAGCGTCAGCGTCTCTGCATTCCCGCCGGCAGTCGCCGTCTGCGGATTCTTCGACCACGCCGCCGTCACCCCCGTGGGCAATCCGCTCACGCTCCACGTAATGTTCCCGCTGAAAGCTCCGCCCGCATTCGCCGTCAGGCTCAGCGCAGTAGAAGCGCCCGCAGCCATCGATGCCGTGCTCGATGCCGGCGTCACGCTCAGAGTGGGCGGCAACGTCACCATCAGCGCGAACGTCGCCGTTTGCGTCCCCGACGCGTTCGAGCCGGTGATCGTCACGTTCTGCGTTCCGGCCGCGGCCGTCGATCCCACCGTGATCGTCACCGTCGCCGCAACTCCCGGCGTAATACTCGCCGGGCTGATGCTCGCCGTCACCCCGGGAGGAGCCTGGACGGCGAGTGCCACCGCGTTCTTCGCCGTCCCGCTCTCCGTCACGCTCACCGTAAAGGTGGTCTGGTTGCCGGTCTGCACCGTGCCTGCCTTGGCCGACTCGGTCATGGCAAAATTCACGCCGCTCGCGGTCCCGCCCCCGTTCCAGCTGCTCAGCAGCACCGCTCCGTCCACCGAGCCCAGCCCGGTGGCCAGGTTATACGCGGCGCCGCTGGCGGTGAACCCCGGAACCCCCGGTACGGTGTTGTTGCCCGCAGGCGTGAGATGAAACGGATTCCTGGCCGCGTTCAACAGCCCGTACAGCGTCGGGTTCGCGTTCCCCTGCCCCTTGCCTCCCTGCGCCTGCACAATCAGCGCCATCGCGCCCGCAAACGACGGCGACGCCGCCGACGTGCCGGAGATGATGTAGAAGCTCCCGCTCTCCGCGATCACATAGCCGTCGTGCCCGGCTGCCGACACAGCCACATCCGGCACCGCGCGCATCCCGTTGGCCGCGTTCATGCCACTCACGCCCTTTTGCCAGCTCGGCTGCTGAAACACCACGCTGGCCCCGCCGCCCGAGGACCACAGCCCCGAGCCGCCGTTCGCCGCGCTCTCGTTCCACACCTCTTCGGGGATATACCCCAGCGCCGACTCGTAATTCGGCCCGTTGCTCGCCAGCCAGTACTGCGCCGGATTCGATCCCTCGTTGAACTCCGTCCCGCCCACGCAGGTCGAGTAGGGCGAGCTGCACAGCCCGTTCACCCCAGCTACCGTGCCGGTACTCGAAGAGCCCCCGTCGCATCCCGCCGCCCCCGAGTCCCCCGACGAAACAAACGCGCTCATGCCCTCGCTCGCCGCCTGCTCCCACAGCCCGTTGTAAAAAGCCGTCCCGGCCGCTCCCATGTCCTGCTCGCAGCTGCCATAGCTGGTGCTCACCACCTGTGCCAACGCGTGATTCACAATGTATTGCGCCGACAGATCCACGCCATCGGTCGTCGCCGTCGAGGCGCCCACCACAAAGTTCACCGTCGCCGCCGGCGCAATCGCCCCGCTCCACTCCACGTCCAGCGTCGACTCGTCCTGATCCCCGGGCAGCAGTCCCGGATTCGTGCTCACCAGGATCACGTTCGGCTGCTTCGCCGGCAATCCGAACATCGAGCGGAACATCTCCACATCAGCCGCATTGATGTTGCTGCGCCCCACGATCGCAATCGACGCGCCCGAGCCCGTTGTTCCCGCGTTGTAAACCGGGTTCAGATCGTAGATCGTGGCCCAGTCCGCGGGAATCAGGTAGTGCATGGAGCCGTTCGAGTACTCCGGATCCGCCCCCACCATCGCCCGGCCGCTCTCCGCCTCGCCCGCCACCGCCCGCTTCGAGCTGATCTCGGACCTGCGCCGAAAGTCATAGAGCGACAGCACCCCCCGCACCACCGGGGCCAGCGCCGCCGGAACCTGCGGGTCTTCCACATTCGCAATGTGGTCCACCCCGTTCACCCGGTAGTGGTGAATCTCCGTATGAAACGTATCGGCCACCTCAGCCGCCGTCCCGGTGAAGATCAACAGCCGGTTGCTCGCGGGAATCTCGTCGATGGTGAACCCGTGCCCGCGCAGCCACCCGGCAACCCTGGCCACGTCGCCCGGCGCGGCGCCAAACCGCGCGCCAAACTCCGCCGGCGTCAGCCATTGGTGAAACAGCGGCGAACCCGCATCGTGCTGCGCCTCCACCAGACCATCCAGCTCGGCCTGCGCTGCCGGCCCCGCCTCCAGCTCCAGCACCATCCGCTCCAGCCGCGTCTCCGCAGGCACAACGCCCAGGTCAAACTCGCCCCGCGCCAGCGGATGCACGTTGCCGGTGAGCGTGACCACCTGCCCTTCATCGAGCGGCCCCGCAATCCGGCCAGCCCGCTGGGCCATTCCGGTCGCAACAAATGCGGCAACAAGAAGCATGGAAACAAACAGCGGGCGAATCCCTGCGATACGGACCATCGGCATCCTCACACGGCAAGCGAGATCGCAGACCGCAGCGGCAACACCACGCAGCCTTAGCGTCCTCTAACCCATCGGCGTCAAGCCCCGTCCCGAGAGTCAATGTGTAAAGCAAAGATTGGAAATCCCTTACGAAGGTACCCCGCGCTTCTCGGCCTGCTCCTTCCACAAAAATCAAGGCTCCCGCACAATTGCGGAAGCCTTGAAGGAAACACAGACGCACGCGCGGCCGCGGTCCGCGGTTATGCAGCAGTCAACCCCTGCGCCCGACTGCCCGTCTTCGAACGGCGTCGGACCGCCCAGCCCAACCCGAGCAGTCCCGTGCCCAGCAGCAGATAGCTCGCCGGCTCCGGCGTCACATTGACGTCGAAGTTCGCGTCGCCCACAATCCCGCCGTCGTCCCCGGTAATGTCGAACTGCCCCTCGTAGAGCCCGACCGTCGCTCCGGTGGGCACATCGATATCGAACAACAAGCCGGTGTAGCTGTCGCCTGCGCCCAGCGTCAGTGGGCAATTGCTATAGCAGGCGCTGTTGTCGCCTGTCAGCACCCCGCCAATATTCACATCAATCCCGTCCAGGTTCACGCTTTGATCGGATGTGTTGGTGATCGTTCCATAGTACGCAAACACATTGCCCCCACCGGTCTGATACGGCGCGGTCAGATCGATCGTCAGCGGATCGGCCTTGGCTGCCGTACCCGCAACAAGAAATGCCGCAACAGCCAGGGATAATGCCAGTCCAGTCTTTAAACTCTTCATGATTTCCTCCAGAAATCGGCTCTCATTGATCCTCAATTTTCCCTCCCGCGTTTCGGACCTTGTTGAAAAACCAGGAACGCGAGCGTTTTGTAACAGGGCACGACTTCAGTCGTGCCGATCACGCCAATTAACTCAACGGGGCTTTAGCCCCTGCGGGATGTCCGTCACGCCGTTTGCACTTGATTGCGGCCTTGCTCAACAAGCTCCTACGGCAGCGTAACGGCGCGCAGGCTGTCGGTAAACGATCCTCCCGTGTAGACGCCGGCAAACTTGGCCGCAACCGCCGCCCTGTCCGCGCCTGCGCTTCCGGGGAAGCTGACTGTGAAGGTGCCCGTGCCGCCGGCCGCAATCGAGATCGGCCCCTGTGGCAGCGGCGACCCTGTCGCCGTGCCCAGCGTTGCCGTCGTCAGCGTGACCCCCGTGGCCGCGCTGTTGCCGCTGTTGGTCACCGTCACCACCGCCACGTATCCGCCTGCCGCCGAACCGCTGATGGCTGGGTTCAAGGTGAGAACCACCGTCGGCGCGGCCACCACGGAAAGCGTCCCGTTCACGAACGTGAACGAGTAGTTGCTCGCCGAGAGCGAGCCCGCCGTCACCGTGATGGGATACGTCCCCGCCGGGCTCGATGCCGTGGCCTTGGTCGTGAGCGCAGGCGCGCCGCTCAGCACCGCTGCGCCGTCGTTGTTCACAAACCCGCTGTAGCTGGCCGTGAGCGTCGGCAGTGCCGCTCCCACCGTCTTGGTCAGGTTGTTCGCCGTCACCGTCAACACCGCCGGGGTCACCTGCACGTTCACCGTGCCGGTCACCGTCGTGTAGAGCGTCCGGTTGCTGGGCGTAAAGGTCACGCTCTCCGCAATCAATCCGGCAGCGGGAATCGTTGCCGGCGCGGTGAACGTATAGGTCCCTGCCACCGAGGCCCACCCGCCGTTGAGCGTCGATGCGCTGAGCGGCTGCCCATAGGTAATCGGCGAGGCCACCGGCCACGCGCTCACCACGGGTGTTGTCTGCGCCGCAAAGTTGGCCGTCACCGTTTCCGGCCCGGTCACCGCCAGCGTCAGCGGATTGCTGGTCGAAGTCACCGCGCCCGTGAAGTTAACAAAGTAGTAGCCAGTCGAGGGCGTCGCCATCACCGTCGCGTTGCTGCCCGATGCGTAGTAGCCGCCCGCGCTCACCGTTCCACCCATGGTCGCAGTCGTCGTCAGTTGGTATTCAGTCGTGTAGCTGGCGTTGTAGACCGCCGCCGTCGTCGCAGCCGTCACCGTATCCGTCGTGCCGGTGGTTCCGTCCTGCCACTGGCTGAACGCATACTCGGTCCCCGCCGCGCCGGACTGCGTTGCCGCCACGCTCAGGTTGCAGGTGCTGCCCTGCGCCCAGATCAGCGTTACCGGCGTCGTGTACGTGCCCGCCGCGCAACCGGTCCCGGAAGTCGTCACTGCCAGGCCCGACGGCGAACTGGTAATCGTCGCGCTTCCCGCCGGCAGCGACGGCGCCAGGGACACATGTTTGAAGTTCGAGTCCGCCGGCGCCGCAGCCAGCACGTTGAACGACGTGCCCGGATTCGCCGTAGCCGTGAGCGTATCGGTAATCCCGAACAGGTAGCTCGGGTCCAGATCGCCGATCGTGTAGCCGGTCGCATAGAGCGTCACCGTATTGCCGGAGACCGTGCCCGCCAGGCCCAGCAGCCCCGTCGTGCCGGCGGCGCTCGTGTTGGCCACCAGGTTCAGCCCCTTGGCCAGCGTGTATTGCAGGCTCCAGGTACCGGACTTGTTCACCCACTTTTGCAGGCCGCCATCCCCCAGCGTGCTGGTCGCCGATGTCTGCTTCGGGCTGCCGCTATCGGCCACGTACAGCACCGTCGGGCTGGCGAAGAAGTAGCTTTCCGGGCTGATGTTGATCTGCTGGCCGGCGGTGTTGATTCCGTTGGTCGTTGCCGCGGTAATCGACTGCTTGCCCGTCCCACCGGTATTGCCAAATCCGGTCATCAGGTTCGGCCCGCCCGTGTCCCCGGTCGGCGGCGCGCTCGGCGAAAACAGGCTGGTCGCCGGAGGCGTGCCCAGCGTGCCGATCAGCGAGCGGTTATCGCTCTTGCCCTCCGTACTGTCGATCGAGACATAGAGCGTGTCCCCGTAGACCTGGACTTCACGCGTATCCTGCGCCACCAGCGAGCCGGTGTAGCCGGACGCGATGCACGAGTTCGTCGGAGCCGCGTCGCGGCCGGTGATAGCCGTCGGCTCCGTCACCGCCGCGCCCAGCGGCACCAGGAACACGCCGCCCGTCAGGTCGCACCCCGTGCCCTGGCCGGAGATATACGCCGAGGTCACGCCGTCCGCCGTATACACGCTGCGCGGATTGTTGTTATCAAAGACGTTGTAGATCGCCGTTGCGGAGTTCACGTTGCCATACGCGTCAATCAGCGCAATCACCCGCGGAACCGGCGTATAGCTCTGGCCCGTCAGGCTGCCCGACTGCGCCAGCGCTGCATTCGGAGCCGCGCTGTATGCATCGGGGTTGGCATTGAACGTGTTCGCGTTGATGCCATACCCCATGATCGTCAAGTATTGCCCGCTGCCCGAAAGCTGAATCCCCGCCTCCGACGACGAGCCGTACTCGCCCGACACCGGAAGGTTCGCGCCCGAACCACTCTGCGGCAGTTGCAGCGAATTCACAAAAGTCGCGCTCGTCGCACCCACGGGCAAAAATTGGAACAGCGTCAGCGGTGCCGCCTGGTTGTCGCCGTAACCGGTTGCAGAACTGTTCCCGGCTCCCGTCCCTGTGCCGTTCGCAACCCCCGTGCAGGTTCCACCATTCACCCCGCATCCCTCAACGGAAACAACCACATTGCCGGGGGTAAATGCCGGGGCCTCCTGCGCGTGCGCGCCCAGGGCCAGGACTGTGGACGACACAAGACACAACACGAGCGACACGGCTAGCCGCTTACTTTGATTGGGCATCGAGATGTTTTCCTTTGATGGTGCAGGATCAGCGCCCGGGGGTGGCGCCAAGGTGGATTATCTCCGCATCCGTGCGGGCCAAACATCAACAAAAGATGAATTAACTCACGATGAATTTCTATCTACCGAGCTATCTCTAAAAAGCCCCTGACCTTATGCGACCTGTCGTCCTTCTCTCTATCTCCGCCGCAACCGCCCCGTGCCCCACCCATCGAGCGCCTTCTGCTCGATGGGTGGGAAAGCACGTTGCGCATCACTTTAGTGGAACAGTCCCAGCATCCAGCAGATCAGCACAATAATCAGGATGGTCCCCAGCCCAATGCCGCCGCCACCCGCATAGCCCCAGCGGCTGTACCCGTAATAGCCGCCGCCGCCGCCAAACACCAGCAACAGAATCACAATCAAAATAATCAGTCCCATGTCCGCGTCTCCCTTCCAGCTTCAAGCGCAGCGTTTGCATGCCTGCGCCAACGGGTCGCAACCCATCCTCAGGAGTCTTCCATGATTCACACCAGGTTCGCTGATCAAATCGATACATGCGCGACGGAGCCGAGCGGCAGCGTTTCTCAGCAGATCCGCGGCAGCTGCTCGCCGATCTGCTGCGCGATCACGCGGTTTGACCCCATCGCCGTGCGCGCCACCAGCATCCCCTGGTGCTCCGCCGTCACCTGGCCGATCACCGCCGCGTTGCTGCCCAGCGGATGAGCCCGCAGCAGCGCCAACACCGCCTCCGCAGCCTCCGGCTCGACGAAGAAGACCACCTTCCCCTCGTTGGCCACATACACCGGGTCCAGTCCCAGCAGCTCGCAGGCCGACTGCACTTCAGTCCGCACCGGAAGCCGCGCTTCCTCGATCGCAATGCCCACGCCCGACGCCTGCGCAATCTCATTCAGCGTCGAAGCCAGCCCGCCCCGCGTCGGGTCGCGCATCGCATGCACCGAGCCGGGCAGCACATCCAGCACCGCACTGATCATGCCGTTCAGCGCCGCGCAGTCCGACCGGATCTGGCTCTCGAACTCCAGGCCCTCGCGCACGCTCATGATCGCCATCCCATGGTCGCCAATCGTTCCCGACACCACAATCGCATCGCCGGGCTGGGCGCGATGCGGTCCCACCGTGACGCCCGGACGAATCAACCCAATCCCGGCCGTATTGATGTAGCAGCCGTCGCCGTGCCCGCGCTCCACCACCTTGGTGTCTCCGGTCACAATCGCCACGCCGGCAATCGCCGCCGCCCTGGCCATCGCTTCCACAATGGCCGCCAGTTGCGCCAGCGGAAAACCTTCCTCCAGAATGAAGCTCGCGCTCAGATATTTCGGACTCGCGCCAGAGACGGCCAGGTCGTTCACTGTGCCGTTCACCGCCAGCTCGCCAATCGATCCGCCGGGAAAAAACAACGGCTGCACCACAAACGAGTCCGTGCTCATCGCCACTCGGCCGTGCGCCAGGCTCAGCACCGCCGCATCGCCCAGGTTCTCCAGCGCCGCATTGCGAAAGGCAGGCAGAAACAAATGCTCCACCAGCTCGTTGCCCAGCTTGCCGCCCCCGCCGTGCCCCATCACAATCGTCGGATACCCGGCCAGCGGCAGCGGGCAGCTCCAGCTCGAAAAATCCGGCGCGGCGGTCAATTCCTCACTCATTGAAAACCCCGTCAACGCAGTTTTGAAAGGGCACGGCTTCAGCCGCGCCGCTGGACGAGCAAAATGATGCGGGCTTTAGCCCCTGAGGGAATGGTTTCCTTGCTGTGACTGATTCACCCACGCACTGCCCCGCTCAACGCGCTTCCAGCCCCCGCCAATTCTTCCGCCGACAAAAACCGTCCATAGTTGAAGTACGCCGCGCACGCCCCTTCGCTTGAAACCATCGTCGCCCCCAGCGGATGCCGCGGCGTGCATTCTTTTCCAAACGCCGCGCACTCCGCAGGCTTGATTGCCCCGCGCAGCACGTCGCCCGCCCGGCACAGCGGCGACTCCTCCGTGTGAATGCCGCTGATCTGGAATCGTTCCTCGGCATCAAACTCAGCGTACGCCTCGCTCAGCCGCCAGCCGCTCTGTGGAATCACGCCAATCCCCCGCCACGCCCGGTCGGTCACTTCAAACACCTCGGCCAACAGCCGCTGCGCAGGCAGGTTTCCGGCGAAGGTCACAATGCGCTCGTACGCGTTCTCCACCTCATGCCGCCCGGCCTCAAGCTGAATCACCGCGCGCCGAATCCCATCCAGCAGATCGAGCGGCTCAAAGCCGGTCACCACCAGCGGGATGCGATACTTCTCCGCCAGCGCTGGATACTCCCAGTAGCCCATCACGCTGCACACGTGACCCGCCAGCAGAAACGCCTGCACCTTATTCCCGGGCGCGTCCAGAATCGCCGAGATCGCCGGCGGCACCAGCACATGCGACACCAGCAGCGAAAAATTCCCAATCCCCCGCCGCTTCGCCGCGTGCACGCTCATCGCATTCGCCGGAGCCGTAGTCTCAAACCCCACGCCGAAAAACACAACCTGCTTGTCAGGATTTCTTTGAGCAATTTCAACGGCGTCCAGGGGCGAGTACACCACCCGCACATCGCCGCCCTCGCCCTTGATCTGGAACAAATCCTTGTCGGTCCCCGGCACGCGCAGCATGTCGCCGAACGAGCAGAAGATCACCCCCGGCTGCGCCGCAATCGCCAGCGCCTTGTCGATGAGCTCCAGCGGGGTGACGCAAACCGGGCAGCCC
>Ga0302202_10005296_pt1 | contig 13214 bp, 10 predicted proteins | sample II_Bog_N3_3_FD_194579 | JGI IMG/M metagenome (GOLD analysis project Ga0302202, IMG submission 194579) | Peat permafrost microbial communities from Stordalen Mire near Abisko, Sweden - II_Bog_N3_3 | ecosystem: Environmental > Terrestrial > Soil > Wetlands > Peat | place: Sweden: Abisko...
CAACGTCGCCTATGGCCTCGATATGCGGCGCGTCGAACCGGTGACGCGCGACCGGATCGTCGATCATTTTCTGGAACTGACCGGGCTGGCGCGATTTGCCGACGCCTATCCGCATCAGCTTTCGGGCGGCATGAAGCAGCGCGTCAGTGTCGCGCGCGCGTTCGCCAACGATCCCGAAATCCTGTTGATGGACGAGCCGTTCGCGGCGCTCGACGAACAGACCAAGATCACGCTGCAGCAGGAATTGCTGAAACTCTGGAGCGAAACCAGAAAAACCGTGGTGTTCATCACCCATTCGATCGACGAGGCCCTGGTGCTGGCCGACCGGATCGTCGTGCTGTCGGGCCGGCCCGGAAAATTGAAGGCGGATATTGCCGTCGACTTCGCGCGCCCGCGGCTGGTGCAGGAGCTGAAGGCCGACGCCGAATTCGGGCGGCTGTGGCACGATATCTGGTCACTGCTTCGGACCCCCGGTGCGGCGTCGTGACGACGCTGGACGAAGGGCGGGTTCGTATTGTCGGGCATGCTTCCGGCACGCCGGGGCTCGCCCAGCGCCTGATGCGGTCCAGCCTGTTGAAGGCGATTGCCTCCCCGCTGCTGGTACTTGTGATCTGGGAAATCGCGGTGCGCTGCGGCCTGCTGGATTCGCGTTTCTTCCCGGCGCCGAGCTCGGTGTTCGCCGAACTGTTCAGGCTGCTGCAATCCGGCGAGTTGCTCGGCGATCTCGGCTGGACCACCCAACGGGTTGCGATCGGCTTCCTGCTGGGGGCGATTCCCGGCATTCTGCTCGGACTGGCGCTCGGCCTGTCGCCCCTGCTCAATGCGTTTCTGCTTCCGATCATCGGCGCGATCTATCCGGTTCCGAAGATTGCGCTGTTTCCGCTGGTCATGATGTTCTTCGGGCTCGGTGAAACCTCGAAATGGGCGATCGTGGCGATCGCGGTGTTTTTCCAGGTTTTTTTCAGTACGCTGGCCGGCGTCGTCAATATCGATCCGATCTATCTCGACGTCGCCAAGAACTTCGGGGCCGGCCGCTGGCAGACCTATCGATCGATCGCGCTGCCGGCCGCCATGCCCTATGTGCTGACCGGCTGTCAGCTGGGACTCGGGATGGCGCTGATCGTGGTGGTGGTCGCCGAACAGTTCGGAACCAAGAACGGCCTTGGCTTCCTGATCTGGAGATCCTGGCAGATATTCGAGGTGCGGGACATGTTCGTCGGCTTGATGAGCGTGGCGCTGCTTGGCTCGGTGCTGCAGTTCCTGATGATCAGGCTCGAGCATATGCTGGTTCGCTGGAAGTCTCGCCCGAACCCGCTCTCCCTGGTTTGACACATCAACCTGGCCGCTTGCGGGACACATGACCAGATGAGGATATCCATGGTTCGCGACCGAATTGCCGCCATCGCCTTGTCCGCAGCGATCTGCTTCCTGGCCAGCGCCGGTCATGCCAACGACCTGGTCAAGGTATCGGTCTATCAGTCGGTATCCGACGCCGGCATTTATATCGCCAACGACCGCGGCTATTTCAAAGCGGAAAATATCGATGTCGACCTGATTCAGCTCGACGCGGTGTCCTCGGTGGTGACGGCGCTGGCATCGGGGCAGGTCGATGTCGCCGGCGGCGCGCCGAGTGCCGCCATCTACAATGCCTTCCGGCAGGGCATCGGCATCCGGGTCGTCGCCGACAAGGGCAGCATGCGGGCTGGATCGGGCTATCTGGGGCTGGTGGTTCGCAAGGGTCTGGAAGGCGACATCAAGAGTTTCGCTGATCTCAGGGGCCGCAGGGTGGCATGGCCGGGTTACGGGTCCGGCACGACAAACGACGTTGCCCTCGACAAGATGCTGGCAGCGTCCAAACTCAAGGAAACCGATCTGGACCTCCAGAACCTGACGTTCAGCGACAGTCTGGCGGCGCTGGCCACCGGCAGCGTCGATGCCGCCTATCTGATCGAACCGTTGATGCAGAGCGCCGAACAGCGAAATATCGGCAAGATACTCCTGACCGGCGACCGGATGTATCTGAACCAGCAGGTCGCCGTCCTGCTCTATGGGTCGGAATTTTGCCGTCGCGCCGATCTCGCCGGGCGCTTCATGAAGGCCTATCTGCGCGGGGTGCGCGACTACAACGATGCGTTTTCAGGCAACAGGGATCGGGCGGCGGTCATCGACATTCTCAGCAGGAACACCAACGTCAAGAAGCCGGAGCTTTACGCGACCATGGTGATGCCCGGGCTCGATCCCAACGGGGTCGTCAATGTGGCGGGAATGAAGAGCGACATGGAATGGTTCTTCTCCCGGGGGTTTTTGAAACAGCAGGTCGACGTCGCCGGCGTCGTCGATACCAGTTTTGCAGAGAACGCCGTCAAGTTGCTGGGAGCCTACCCATAGGCATAATCGGCCAATCGGTATTTGCCCGCGGCGACGGGGAGGGCGTTCATGCCGAAATCGCGCTCGCCGAATCCATCTGCTGGCGCAGCACGAACTTTTGAATTTTCCCGGTCGAGGTTTTCGGAATCGGTCCGAACACCACCGATTTCGGCGTCTTGAAGCCCGGCATGTGGCTGCGGCAAAAGGCGATGAGCTCGGCCTCGGTGGCCTGCGCGTTGTCCTTCAATTCGACGAAGGCGCAGGGAACTTCGCCCCATTTTCCGTCCGGCTTTGCCACCACGGCCGCGAACAGCACTGCCGGGTGTTTGAAGAGTACGTCCTCGACCTCGACGGAGGAAACGTTTTCGCCGCCGGAAATGATGATGTCCTTGGAGCGGTCCTTGATGATGACATAGCCATTGGAATCGAGCACCCCGAGATCGCCGGTATGAAACCAGCCGCCGGCAAAGGCTTCCCGGGTGGCCTTCTCGTTCTTGAGATAACCCTTCATCACGATGTTGCCGCGGAACATGACTTCGCCGATGGTCTCGCCGTCGCGCGGCACCGGCAGCATGGTTTGGGGATCCAGCACCGTGACGGCTTCCTGCAGCGGATAGGCCACGCCCTGGCGGCGCTTGAGCTGCGCGCGCTGGTCGGCGGGCAGTTGATCCCAGCCGGGTTGCTCCGCGCACACCGAGGCAGGGCCATAGACCTCGGTCAGGCCGTAGACATGGGTCAGCTTGATGCCGATGCGCTCGGCGCCTTCCAGCACGGCGACAGGAGGGGCCGCGCCCGCGATCAATCCGACCACCGGCCGCGCCGCGGCGGCTTTCGGCGCGTCGGGTGCGTTGATCAGGGTGTTGTAGACGATCGGCGCGCCGGCCATGTGGGTGACGCCGTGCCGTGCGATCAGTTCGAAGATCCTTGCGGGTTCGACCTTGCGCAGGCACACATTGATGCCCGCCGCCGCCGCGATGGTCCAGGGAAAGCACCAGCCGTTGCAGTGGAACATCGGCAGGGTCCAGAGATAGACCGGATGCTGGCCGAGCTGGCTGGCGAGAATGTTGCTGACGGCATTGAGGTAGGCGCCACGGTGGTGGGTCACCACGCCCTTGGGATTGCCAGTGGTTCCCGAGGTATAGCTCAGCGCAATGGCGTCCCATTCGTCCGCGGGCGGGATCGCGGCGAAGCCGGGATCGCCCAGCGACAGCGCGTCCTCATATTCGAGCTCGCCGATGCGTCTGCCGCCGGCGAAGGCGGCATCGTCGACATCGATCACCAGCGGCTTCGGTCCGCTCATCAGCCCAAGCGCCTCGGCGATCACCCCGGCGAATTCCGGATCAACCAGGACGATCGCGGCGCCGCCATGGTCGAGCTGGAAGGCGATCGATGCGGCGTCGAGCCGGATGTTGAGCGCGTTGAGCACCGCGCCGGCCATCGGCACCGCAAAATGCAGCTCGTTCATCGCCGGGATGTTCGGCAGCATCGCCGCCACGGTGTCACCGCGGCCGATGCCGCGGCCGGCGAGATAGGAGGCAAAGCGCCGGCAGCGCGCTTCGGTCTGCGACCAGGTGAAGACGCGGTCCTCGTAGACCGTGCTGACCTGGTCCGGATAGACCGCGGCGGTGCGCGCCAGGAAGCTCAGCGGCGTCAGCGCGACGAAATTGGCGGGGGTCTTGTCCAGTCCGATGCTGTACTGATTCTCGTTGCCACTCATCGGCCACCTTCCATTTCATGGGCTCAGAGGAATCCGATCGAGATCCACGGAAACATCGCCACGATGATCAACCCGACCAGCAGCGCCAGCATGTAGCCCAGGATCGGCCTGATGCCCTCGGCGGGATCGACGCGGCCGATGGCGCAGGCGGCATAATAGCCTACTCCGAAGGGTGGTGCGAACAATCCGATGCCCATCGCCAGGATGATGATCATGGCATAATGCACCTCGTGCACGCCGACCGCGCGGGCGATCGGAAACAACAGCGGACCGAACAGCACGATCGCCGGAATGCCTTCGAGCACGCTGCCCAGAATCGTGAAGGCCACGATCGATACCGCGATGAAGGCGGCCGAGCCGCCGGGCAGGCCGGTCATGGCGGCGGCCAGGGCGCGGGAAAATCCGGACTGGGTCAGTCCCCAGGCCATGCCGGTCGCAGTGCCGATGATCAGCAGGATCGCGCCCGACAGGCAGGCGGTGTCGATCAGCATCGGCAGCAGCCGCCGCCAGTCGAACCGGCGGTAGACCAGTAGCCCGATCACGAAACCATAGACGATCCCGATGGTGGAGACTTCGGTGGCGGTGGCGATGCCCTCGACCACGGCGGCGCGGATCACGAAGGGCAGCGCCAGCGCGGGCAGGGCGACGAACAGCGAGCGGCCGATTTCGCCGGCGGTGGATCGCCTGACATGGCCGAGATCCTCGCGGCGATACCGCCACCACACCAGCGCCGACAGCGTCACCGCCAGCACCGCCCCCGGCAGCAGGCCGCCGGTGAACAGCGCCGAGATCGAAACCCCCGTCACCGAGCCGATGGTGATCAAGACCAGGCTGGGCGGAATGGTTTCGGTCTGCGCCCCGGTAGCCGCGAGCAGGGCGACGAGATCGCCCGGCCTGGCGCCGCGCGCCTTCATCTCCGGAAACAGCACCGGCGCTACCGCCGCCATGTCGGCGGCCTTGGAGCCGGAAATGCCGGACACCAGATACATCGCGCCGACCAGCACATAGTGCAGGCCGCCTCTGACATGGCCGAGCAGGCTGGCCAGAAAGGCCACCATGGCACGCGCCATGCCGGTCATCTCGATCAGCAGGCCGAGGAAAACGAACAGCGGCACCGCCAGCAGGATCAGGTGGCTCATGCCCTCGTCCATGCGGCCGACCAGCACCATCAGCGGCGTATGCGTGGTCAGCGCCAGATAGCCGAAAATCGCCAGGCCGAAGCCGAACGCGATCGGCACCCCGGCGAACACGCAAAAGCCGGCCACGCCGACAAAGAAGATGACGAGATTGATGTTGCCGAGCGGGCGCAGCCAGGGCTGCGCCAGCCAGAAAACCAGGATCAGCAGGGCAACCGAGAGCACCGCGCCCAGCACCATCCTGAGGTCGCCGGCCCGCGCCAGCCGCAGCAGGGCAAACAGCGCCATCAGGCCGATGCCGACCGGAAGGGCCGCGGCGCGCCAGATGTTGGGGATCTGCAGCGCCGGCGTGGTGATGAAGCTCTCTTCATAGGCGTATTGATAGGCCGGCCAGGCGACCAGCAGCAGGAAGGCCAGCGCGGCCGAGGTCGCGACCAGATCGAGATAGGCCCGCACCGCAGGTCCGACGCCGGCCACCAGCGCGGTCATGCGCATGTGCTCGGAACGGCGAAACGCCACCGCGGCGCCGAGCATCGCCAGCCACAGGAACAGGATCGAGGCCAGCTCATCCGACCAGATCAGCGGCTGGTGCAGCCCGTAGCGCGCGACCACGCCGGCGAACAGGATGACGATTTCGGCGGCGACCAGCGCCGCCGCCGGAATTTCGACCAGGGCGGCAAGGCCGGCTTCGAGCGAGCCTGCGAGCGGACGGCGGCGAGGGGAGACCGCCCCGCCGCCGGCCGCCTGGGTGAGTTCGGCATGGGCCATGAGCCGTCCCTTGCGATGCTGCCTCGAGATCCCTCGCCGCTACGACAGCTTGCCGACGGATTTCTCCAGCAGCGCCCAGGCGTCGTCGCCGTATTTTGCCTTCCACTCCGCATAGAACCCCGCCGAGCGCAGTTTTTCGCGGAACGGCGCCACGTCGGGCTGATTGAACACCAGCCCCTTGCTCTCGAGTTCGCCGCGCAACGACCCGTTCAGCTCGGCGGTATCGCGGCGTTCCTTCAGCGCCGCCGCGTTGATGTTCCTGGCCACGATGGCGCGGATGTCTTCCGGCACCTTCTCCCAGGCCCGGCGGTTGGCCAGGAACCAGAATCCGTCCCACATGTGATTGGTCAGCGAGCAGTATTTCTGCACCTCGTACAGCTTGGCGGTCGAGATCAGCGCCAGCGGATTTTCCTGGCCTTCGACGATCTTGGTCTGCAGCGCCGAGTAGACCTCGCTGAAATTGATCGAGGCGGGGGAGGCGTCGAAGGCCTTGAACATCGAGGTCCAGAGCGGGGAGACCGGCACCCGGATCTTGAAGCCCTTGTAGTCGCCGGGTCCGGTGATCGGCCTGGTCGACGACGTGGTCTGGCGAAAGCCGTTGTCCCAGATCCTGTCCATCGCCACCAGATTGGCCTTGGCGATTTCGCCGCGCACATAGGCGCCGAGATCGCCGTCCATGGCCTTCCAGACCGTGTCGTAATCCGGGAATGCGAAGCCGATGCCGTTGATCGAGGCGGCGGGCACCAGTGTGGCCAGAATCAGACCGGACAGCGTGAAGAACTCGATGCCGCCGGAGCGGATCTGGCTCAGCATGTCGGTGTCGGAGCCGAGCTGGTTGTTTGGGAACACCTGCAGGTCGAAGCGTCCGTGGGTTTCGGCCTTGATCGCCGCCGCCATCTCCCTGGCGCGCACGTTCATCGGATGGGTGTCCGGCGCATTGTTGGCGTATTTGTAGCTGAACTCGGCCTCCTCCGCGCGCGCGACGAACGGCGCAGCGACACCGCCCAGCAGCGCCGAGGCAGCGGACGCCTTCAACAGCGTGCGTCGTGAAAAGCTCATCTGGTTCTCTCCCTGATTATTCTTATGCGAGGTATCATACGGATCCGGCAGCGCCGGGGCATCAATCCCTTTGGACGGCTTTTTGCCTGCTTTCAGCGGAAATACCAAGTCTTTAGCGGTCCGGGGCATGCGGCTTTTGTGCCGCGGGATTTCGGTGCGAGGTTGCGGGTGGAAACGCCTCCGCCGGCGGCCAAGGAGCGGCAATTCAGGGATTGAGGGCAGGCCGTCATGACCGATCGCGGCGTTGTCATCGTCGACGGCGGGCGTCCGGTATTGGCCCTGCGATCGCCGTGGCCCTGCTCGGCGGCTGCTGGAACCTCATCCCCCAGCGACCCAGGAAATGGCCTGAGAGCTCGCGCCGAGGATATCCGGGTACGATCGAAACCTCTCTGATCAAGGCCATGCATGACGACGCGGTCAGCCCGACCTGGATCCCGGAAATTTCGCAGCGGAGCTGCGCCTCGCCGAGCGGCGCTGCGCCTCGCCGGACGAGCTGGCCGGCGCCGCCCGTCTTCCTGCTGGACGATCGCAAGGCCAGCTTCGGCACTGCACATCCTCAATGTCGACGGCGGTTTTCCTGCCGCCGGATCTCTGCCGAATCATGAGGTTCTGGCTATAAGTTGCTGAGATAGCGTTGGAACAAAGTATTCCATAATATACCTTATGCGAATTTGATGTATCCGGATCAAGCTTGGGCCCTTGCGTAACCCACTTCGATCTGCACGCTGTCCGACTGAATTTGCGCGCCGGCTCTAACCTGAACTGGCGTCCGCCCTACGCCCCTGCAGGCTCGGTAAAAGTCCGATCCAGCAGGAAAGCCAGCGCGGCCTCGCACGGCTGCTCGAGCTTCAACGCGAGGAGATCGTCGGCTCTGGTGCGACCGAGATTGACGGCTGCAATCGGGAGCCCGGCACGAACCGCCATCTGTACAAAGCGATAGCCGGAATAGACCATCAACGAGGAGCCGACGACCAGCATGGCGTCGGCCCGCCGCAGATGTTCTGCCGCGGTGTCGACCCGGTCCCTGGCAACGCTCTCACCAAAAAACACAACGTCGGGCTTCAGCACGCCGTCGCAATGGCCGCAGGCCGGCACGCGGAACGAGGAAAAATCCCGGGCATCCAGGTCGGCATCGCCATCGGGCGCATCGGCGGCATCCAGGGCGAGCCAGTCGGCGTTCAGCCGAGCGAGTTCGTCCTGCAGGTCGTTGCGTGTCGTCGTGCTTCCGCACCCCATGCATCGGACAAGATCGAGCCGCCCATGCAGGTCCATGACTCGGCAATTTCCCGCGGCTTGATGCAGTCGATCGACGTTCTGGGTCAGGAGCAGCTCGCATCGACCCATCCCTTCGAGCCGGGCCAGAGCACGGTGGGCGTCGTTGGGCTGCGCCCGCCCGAATCGACGCCATCCGACAAAACTGCGCGCCCAATAACGCTGGCGCGTGGCCTCGTCAGCCATGAAGGCCTGATACCTGACCGGCTGTTGGCGCTTCCAGTTGCCATGGGCGTCACGATAATCGGGGATACCCGAGTTCGTGCTGCAGCCCGCTCCCGTCAGGACGAAAAGACGCCGGTGGCGATCGACGAAGTCTTCAAGCAGGCCGGATTGGGTCATGGCCTTCCCATATCGTCGCTGAGCGAGCATTTGCCAAGTCCTTCCGCAGATCGCGCTTCCGTGGCTGGATGCCATGCGCCCTCCTCTCGTTCGACGGCTCGGCAAGCCGCTCGGCGAACGGCCCGTGCAGGTGCTTCCCAAATATCCTGCGCTCTCGATGCTTGGCATCGAGCTTGGCCGGGTTATCCTTCGGAATCGGGAGATGCCGTCATGCGCACGTGCGATGTTTCCGTAGTTGGGCTTGGGCTGATGGGCAGCGCGGCTCTCGACGCCTTGCTGAACGCCGGCGTCGATGCGCTGGGATTCGATCCCCTTGGTCCCGGCTCTCATCGCGGCTCCTCCCACGGCTCCTGCCGGGTGTTCCGACGGTTCAACTTCGAGAACGACAACTATACCGACTTGAGCGACGCGGCCCTCGCCGGCTGGATGCGGCTGGAAGCCGACAGCGGCGAAACCATTCTCATGCCGGCGCCGGTGCTGGAGGCCGGGCCGCCCGGCTCGACCATGGTGGCCGCGTCTCGCGCAGCGGCGATCGCCGCGGGTCATCCGGACCCCACGTGGTCGGCTGCGGCGGCAAATCGGGCATTCCCGGCGTTCGCCCTGCCAGCGGACTGGGATGTGGTCGTGCAGGACGGCGGGGCCATTCTGAAATCCGATGTCGCGCTCAGAATCATGCGCTCGCGCGCCGGCGATCGCGTGGTTCCGGAGGCGGCTCGGATCGATTGCCGTCCCGATGGCGTCCTGGTGCGCACCGGAACACGGGAGGTGCTCGCCCGGCGCGCCATCCTTGCGCTGGGTCCATGGCTCGGCCGCGCTCTGCCGGAGATCGCTGCCGTGATCGAGGTAACGCGGCAGGCCGTCGGTTGGTTCAGGCCTGCGCGACCCCGGATGGTGCTGCCGGGCCGGTTCCCGCTGTTCATTCTCGCGCGCAGTCCCGATGACATCGTCTATGGCTTTCCGGATTTCGAACAGCGTGGCGTGAAAGCGGCGCCGCACAATCACGGAGCGAAGGTGGGGCCCGACGATTGGGACCCGCCGGCGACGGATGCCGAGCTCCTGCCGGTCGGCAGCGCCCTCGCCGAACTGGTCCCGGGCGCTGCGGGACCGATTGTTGGTCGCGACATCTGCCTCTATACCAACACCTTGCCGGCCGACCGCCGGCCGGACAAAGGTGAGGAGTTCATCATCGATCGATGGCCGAATTCCCGCCTCATCGTCGCTTCGCCCTGCTCGGGCCATGGCGCCAAGTTTGCGCCGGCGATCGGCGAGAAGCTTGCACGCCTTGCCATCGACCCGAGCTACGAGGTCGAGCCGTTTTTCCGGTTATCCCGCTACTCTGCCTTCGCCTGATCGGGGCGCTGTCCCCCGTTTCCGACAACGATGGAACGATGGGAGCCATCAGCCCTCGCCGTCTGTTCAGGCTCGAAGACGCGGTATAAAATTTTGACCGTTAATCAAAACCGGATGCTGACCGGTTCGCCAGCGAGGCGTGACTGCCTCGATCCCCCCGGGAAGGAACGCTCCATGCGCACGCTGCTGCTTGCCGCCAGCCTCTGCTCTGTCACCGTCGCCGCCGTCGCCGCCGAGCCCCCTCGCCGCGACCCCGGTCCCCTCACCATCGCCCGCCAGGGCAGCTTCTTCGTTGGCGGACGTGACGTAAAATCCGATACGCTGTCGACGCTGCCGGCCTATGCCGCGTCCGGCACCATCACCGTCGACCAGATGTATGTGCGCTACCAGGTCCCGGTTGGCACGCCGGGTGTGCCGATTACCCTGATTCACGGCTGCTGCCTGACCGGCAAGACCTGGGAGACCACCCCGGATGGCCGCATGGGATGGGACGAGTATTTCGTCCGTCACGGTCATCCCACCTATGTCATCGATCAGGTCTGGCGCGGCCGCTCGGCGGCGGACCCGTCCGCCATCAACGCGGTCCGCAGCGGCAAGGCGGCGGTGGACCAGCTGCCGACCGTGTTCTCCGCCGGCCATGAGAGCGCCTGGGCGATCTTTCGCTTCGGCAAGGAGTATCCGCAAACGATGCCGGGCATGCGCTATCCCGTGGCGGCGCAGGCCGAGTTCTGGAAGCAAATGGTTCCGGACAGTCTGGCCAGCCTGCCGACGCCAAATCCAACCGTCCCGGCGCTCTCGGAACTGGCGCAGAAGATCGGCGGTGCTGATGAGCCATTCTCAATCCGGCATCTACCCGTTCCAGACCGCGGTCCTGAGCCGCAAGGGAATCGCCGGCGTGGTCGCCATCGAGCCCGGCGCCTGCCCCGCGCCGACCGACGACATGGCGCCCTATTCCGGCCTGCCGATCCTGGTGCTGTTCGGCGATTACGTCGACGAGTTTCCGCGCTGGGCGCCGCGCCTGAAGAACTGCCGCGCCTTCGTCGGCGCCGCCAATGCGGCCGGCGGCCATGCCGAGCTATTGGTGCTGCCCGACATCGGCATCAGGGGCAACACCCACATGCTGATGCAGGACGACAACAATCTCGATATCGCCGACATCCTGCTGGACTGGATCGGCAAGCACGTGACGGCGGTGCGGTGAACGAAACTATTGTCTGATCTCAGAAGACCGCATCTCGCCCGCTGCACATGCCGGTTCGTTGCTGCCAATCGCTGCTTGTTCGTCCCACGGGTCGCGCAGGCGGTACGCCGAACGGCGCCAGTCGCGCTCCAAAAACCCATTCTCGGCCTCGGCAGAGGACGGCAATTGAATACAATTTTACGCATATTTTTCAGGTGTCTGGCTGGCTCTTCTCGGAGTTTTCATGAAGGCTTCGTGCAGCGGTGCCAGCCAACCCAATATCAACGCCCGGTGAAGCGCGGCTTCCGCCGTTCGATGAACGCCGCCACGCCCTCCCTGTGGTCGTCGGTCAGGCTGGCCAGCGCGAACTGGTCGACGTCCATGTGGCTGGCGAGATCGTCAAGCGCGTGCGCCAGCCGGTTGACGGTCAGTTTGGTCATGGCCACCGACAGCGGCGGCTGGGCGGCGACCTTGGCGGCGAGCGCCATTGCCACATCGAAGGCCTTGCCGGGCTCGGCGACCTCCTCCACCAGCCCCCATCGATGGGCCTCCGCGGCCGGGATGCGCTGGTCGGCCAGGATCACGGCCTGCTTGGTGCGGGCCGGCCCGATCAGATGCAGCATCCGCGGGATGCTCTGCCAACTCATGTTCATGCCGAGCCCGATCTCGGGGACCCGCAGGTGGGCGTCGCGGGCCATGACGCGAAAGTCCAGCGCCACCGCCAGCGCCACGCCGCCGCCGATGCAAAACCCCTCGATGGCGCCGATGGTGATCTGCTCCATCTCCTGCCAGGCGCGGGTCAGCCGCGGTCCAAGTTTCAGGTGCCGGCGCAGCGTGCCGAGATCCATGGTCCGGCGCGAGCGGCCCTCGGTGTCCTTGAGGTCGAAGCCCGCGGAAAACGCTTTTGCATTTCCGGCGAGCACGACGACCGACGTCTCCGCGTCATCTTCGAAACTGCGCGCGGCATCGGTCAATTGCCGCAGCGCTTCCGGCGACAGCGCGTTGATGCCGTCGCCGCGGTCGAAGCGCACCACGGCAATACGGCCCTCGGGGCCGAGGCCCCGTTCGATGCCCACAAAATCAGCCAACTTCAGCCTCCCCTGCCCGCCGTTTTGCCGACGATAGCCCACAAACACGCCGACCGGCCAGATTGCGGAAAACGGCGCAGCTGCACGCCTTGACGGCGCGGCTGCAGCGGAAGCGCCTTCACCCATTGTCCCAGGATGCCATGCACCAGGTCGCGACCGCCCCGCGCCTCCGCGATGAGCTGTCCGGTTGCAACCTCAGTTGTCGGGAGCTTGGCCTGCAATCGCGCAGAAGAGCCCGCTGTCAGGCAGGCCATGAAAGCTTTTGCGAATTTCGGGATGATGCGGAACTGCTACTGATTTGCCCGACGTGTCAAATGGTTTTTGCGGGATAGGTCAAAGCATCCATGCCACACCGGCGCCACATTCTACTTTGCATGGGGTTGTTTTCGATATTTTTGGCCAGCCGGGCACATCCTCCCTTCGACAGAGGCGGATCGCGCCCTTGCCGGCCATCGGGCGGAGCCTCCGCGGACCGAAAATGGCCGGCCCCCCGGACCTGAAGAGAAAGGCCTGACCGACAGCGCAAACGTGCGGCTCCTCACGGGATTGCGCAGGGCGCGGCCGGGGCCGCACCTCGACATCGCGGCAAAACTTCGCCTATCCTCGATGGCATGAGCGATCATGACCATGACCATTCCGGGCTGTCCGAGACCGAATTGCGTGTCCGCGCGCTCGAGACGGTCCTGACCGAAAAGGGCTACGTCGACGCCGCCGCGCTCGATGCCATCATCCAGGCCTATGAAACCAAGATCGGCCCGCACAACGGCGCGCAGGTGGTGGCAAAAGCCTGGTCGGACGCTGCCTTCAAACGGGCCCTGCTGGAGGACGCCAGCAAGGCGGTGAGCACGCTCGGCCATGTCAGCCGGGTCGGCGACCATCTCGTTGCGGTCGAGAATACGCCGCAGCGCCACAACATGGTCGTGTGCACGCTGTGC
>Ga0302202_10005301_pt1 | contig 13204 bp, 8 predicted proteins | sample II_Bog_N3_3_FD_194579 | JGI IMG/M metagenome (GOLD analysis project Ga0302202, IMG submission 194579) | Peat permafrost microbial communities from Stordalen Mire near Abisko, Sweden - II_Bog_N3_3 | ecosystem: Environmental > Terrestrial > Soil > Wetlands > Peat | place: Sweden: Abisko, Stordalen...
ATGTTCGCCCCCAAGCAGGTGGCGGTGCTCTGCACCGGCACCCAGGGCGAGGAGATGAGCGCGCTGTCCCGGGTGCTGCGGGGTGAGATGAAGGGCCTGAAGATGGTGGAGGGGGACCGGCTGGTGCTCAGCTCCCGCTCCATTCCGGGCAACGAAGTGGGTATTTCCCGCATGCTGGATACCGCCGCCCGGCTCGGGGCCGAGACCACCCTGGAAGGCATCGGTCCCATCCACGCCACCGGCCACGGGCACCGGGAGGATTCCGCCGAGATGATCCGCATGGTGCGGCCCCGCTACATGGCCCCGGTGCACGGAACCTACCGCAACCTCAAATGCCACGGCCAACTGGCCCAGACCCTGGGCTATCCCAAGGACCGGGTGCTGCTCCTGGACGGAGGCGAATGCCTGCAGTTGCACCGGAACGGCAAGGCCAACCTGGCCGGCAGCGTGCCCGTGGGCAAGTGCTTCGTCGATCAGGGCGTCGACCACATGGTCGACGCCAGGGTCATCCACGACCGGTTGATCCTGCAGGAGGACGGCATCGTGGTGGCCACCCTGCAGGTGGATCCGGCAACGGGCGAGCTGGCCGGGGATCCCACCATCCTCAGCCGCGGGTTCGTCGTGCTTTCCGACGACCAGGCCTATGGCCAGTTGCTGCGGGAGACCGTGCGGACCGCCTTCGAGGAGGCGCCGCTGGAAATCCGGAAGAACAAGGACCTCCTCATCGAGCTCCTGCGCCAGTCCCTGCGGCGGATCATCCGCAAGACCACCCAGACCCGCCCCGTGGTCGTGCCCATGATTCTGGATGCGACCCAGGCCAGTTGATCCCGCTTCATCGCAGCGTGAGGCGCAAGCAGCGGTAAGGTCGCAAGGGACCTGACGGCTGCTTGGCAGGCGATGCGCCGCCTGAACCCCGGGAACGGATCGTCTCACGTTCCCATGGACGGCAAAGAATGTAGGATTATGGATCGATGATCACATTGCTGCTTATCCGCCACGGCATCGCTGAGGATCCCCGAAGGGGCCTGCGTGATGAGGACCGGGCCCTCACGGTCGAGGGCTGGGCCAAGACCCGGGCCGCCCTGCGCGGCCTGGTACTGCGCGGCTACCAGCCGGCGCGGGGCGTTTCCAGCCCCTACCGGCGCGCCGCCGAGACCTTGGCCTGCCTGAAGGAAGCCACCGCCGACGGCTTCCCCGTGGCCTGCTGGGAAGGGCTGGAGCCCGACGCCAGCACGGCCGGGGCCGAGGCCTGGCTGCTGGCCCTGGTGGCGGAGGCCCAGCCGTTCGATACCATCGCCCTGGTCAGCCACCAGCCGTTCCTTTCGGACTTGATCCTGCGCCTCACCGGACGGTCCGTGGAGATGAAGAAGGCCAGTTGCGCCGTCCTGCACTGGAACGGAGGACGGTTCGAACTGGCCGCCCACTTCGCCCCCGCCGAGCTCAGGGGTGAAGCGTGACCGCACCCGGCCGGCCCGCCGCTTCGGGCAGCCTGGCCGTCCTGCCGGGGGGGGTGAAGCTGCACTACCGGATCCAGGGGCGGCCGGGAGCGCCATGGCTGGTCCTGCTCAACGGGATGCTGGCCGACACCACCATGTGGGCGGGAACCCTGTCCGGGCTCAGCCTCCATTTCCGGGTGCTGACCTTCGACAGCCGGGGACAGGGCAAGTCGGACGCTCCGCTGGAAGGGCCCTACCCGGTGCCGCTGCTGGCCCAGGAGGCCTGGCAGCTGCTGGAGCGCCTCGATATCCGCCGTCCCTGGCTGGCCGGGTTGTCCAATGGCAGCGCCATGGGCCTGGAACTGCTGGCGAGTCATCCGGGCGCCTTCGCCGGGGCGGTGCTCACCAGCTCCGTGCCCCGCACCGACTTCGCGATGGCGCTCCGGCTGCGCCACTGGCTGCACTGCCTGGATCTGGGCGGACCGTTGATGCAGTTCGATGCCGCCGCCCCGTACCTCTGGGGCGACCGGTTCCTGGAGCCGCGGTATGCGGTCCTGAAAGAGTATTTCCTGAATCGAAAAACTATAAATGAACCTTTCCATGGTTCACGCCATCAAATAGAAGGCGTTCTGGACTGGGACATCCGTTCAAGACTGAGTGACATCCGGGATCCGGTCCTGCTTCTGGCCGGGGCGGAGGATCTTCTGACACCGGCATGGAAGTGTTTGGAAACCGCAAAACTAATAAACCATTCCAGGTTTGAGCTTGTCCCAGAAGTAGGACACGCCTTTCCGGTGGAAAATCCCAAATCTTTTTCCGAAAGGGTATATGCTTTTGCGACAATATGATTCGTTTAATTTGTAAAAAACCTTGGCGTGAGCACGCCAATTGAGTTAATGTTAACGATCCCAAAGTGATCAATCAGACACAATCCCCCCCGAGGGAAGTTCTATGCTAATTGAAACCCAAGCGCCTGCCGTTCTGAGCCTTCAGGATCTGAAGGAGCAGTCCATTGGCCGGTTGGCGGAGATGGCCAAAGCCTACGGGATCGAAAGTCCCCTCTCCATGCGCAAGCAGGAGTTGATCTTCCGGTTGCTTGAGGCGCAGGCCCAGCGTGAAGGCCTTTTCTTCGCCGAAGGCGTGCTGGAGGTCCTGCCTGAAGGGTTCGGGTTCCTGCGGGCCCCCGAGCACAACTACCTGGCCGGATCCGACGACATCTACGTCTCCCCGAGCCAGATCCGGAAGTTCAACCTGCGCTCGGGCGACACCCTCTCCGGCATGATCCGGCCGCCCAAGAACGAGGAAAAGTTCTTCGCGATGCTGCGCATTGACGCGATCAACTTCGATCCGCCCGGAGCCGCCAAAGACCGGATCCACTTCGACAACCTCATCCCCCTGTATCCCACCAGCATGTTGAAGATGGAACGGGACCCCCAGGAGCTCTCCACCCGGGTGATGGATCTCATGACGCCCCTGGGCAAGGGCCAGCGGGCGCTGATCGTCGCCCCGCCCCGCACCGGCAAGACCGTGCTCATGCAGAACATCGCCAACAGCATCACCCTGAACCATCCCGAGGTGTTCCTCATCGTGCTGCTCATCGACGAGCGGCCCGAGGAAGTCACCGACATGGAGCGCAACGTGAAGGGCGAAGTGGTCTCCAGCACCTTCGACGAGCCCGCCACCCGCCACGTGCAGGTGGCGGAGATGGTCATCGAGAAGGCCAAGCGGCTGGTGGAGCACAAGAAGGACGTGGTGATCCTGCTGGATTCGATCACCCGGCTGGCCCGGGCCTACAACACCGTGGTGCCCCTGTCGGGCAAGGTGTTGTCCGGCGGTGTGGATTCCAACGCCCTGCAGCGGCCCAAGCGGTTCTTCGGGGCGGCCCGGAACATCGAGGAGGGCGGCTCGCTCACCATCATCGCCACCGCCCTCATCGAGACCGGCTCGCGCATGGACGACGTGATCTTCGAGGAATTCAAGGGCACTGGCAACAGCGAGATCTGCCTGGACCGCAAGCTGAGCGACAAGCGGATCTTCCCGGCCATGGACATCCAGAAGTCCGGCACCCGCAAGGAGGACCTGCTGATCGAGCAGGCCCGGCTGGCCAAGATCTGGGTGCTGCGCAAGATCCTCAGCTCCAGCGGGCCGGTGGAGAGCATGGAACTGCTGCTGGATCGCCTGGGCAAGAGCCGGACCAACGACGAGTTCCTGTCCAATCTGCAGGAGGCTCCGGCCCGAAGGTAATTCATGCCTATTCGGCCCTTCTCCCTGGACCGCTATTTCGTCCGCCACGAGTTCACGGCCAAGCAATGGGCGGATGGGGTGGGCCTGGCGCCAGGGTGGACCTCCTCCCTGGCAGATGGCGGAATGCGGTCCCAGGGCGTCAAGACCAGGCTTGATGCCCCTTGCTCCGCGCCCAAACCGGCCGTACAAGCGAGCGTAAATCCCAAGACACCCCGGACGAGGCTTAATTAACCATAGCTATAGCTTGAATTGACATAATTTATATTGAAATAATATCAAATCTAACCATAATTGGCCCAACGATTCACCCAGGTGCCCTTCGAGGAGGGACCCGAACGTTGCCGGCATCTTTCGGCCGCGAGCCCAGATCTTCCGTGCGGTCCGCCAGCACGTCCGATCCCGGTCCCGCCCCCCTGGGACCTTTTGCACAAGGAAGCCTTCCATGACGCTGCCACCCCGCCAAGGTCTCTACGATCCCGCCTTTGAGCACGACGCCTGCGGACTGGGTTTTGTAGCCACCCTCAACAAGAAGGCCAGCCATGAGATCGTCTCCCAGGGCCTCGAGATCCTGGAGAAGCTGACCCACCGGGGCGCCGCCGGCAGCGATCCGCTCACCGGCGACGGCGCCGGCATCCTGCTGCAGGTGCCGCACCAGCTGTTCACCGAGGAGATGGCGGCCGAAGGTATCACCCTGCCGGCGCCCGGCGACTATGCCGTGGCCATGTGCTTCTTCTCCGCCGATCCGGCCGAGTGCCGGCATCACATGGCGATCCTGGAAGCGGCGGTGATGCATCACGGCCAGACCATCCTCGGCTGGCGCATTCCCCCCATCGACGTGTCCGCCCTCGGCCCATCGGCGCGGGAATCCATGCCTTCCTTCCGGCAGCTGTTCATCGGCCGCAACTGCTCCGCGGAGTCGTTCGAGCAGGTGCTGTGCACCATCCGCAAGCGCGGCGGGCGCCAGGCGAACTTCGACAACTTCTACATCTGCTCCTGTTCCTCCCTCACCATCGTCTACAAGGGACTGATGCTGGCCGAACAGCTGGCGGCCTTCTATCCGGACCTCGCGGACCCGCGCGCCATGAGCCGGCTCGCGCTGGTCCACTCGCGCTTCTCCACCAACACCTTCCCGTCCTGGAAGCGGGCCCATCCCTACCGCCTGCTGGCCCACAACGGGGAGATCAACACCCTGCGCGGCAACATGGCCTGGATGTCGGCCCGGGAATCCATGCTCAAGAGCGAAACCTTCAGTCATGGCGAGGTGGAGGATTTCCGTCCCATCGCCAGGCCGGACGCTTCCGATTCCCAGGCCCTGGACCAGGTAGTGGACTTCCTGCACCTGGGCGGCGGCCGCAGCCTGCCCCACGTGATGATGATGCTGGTGCCCGAGGCCTGGGGCCAGGATCCGGACATGTCCGAGGAGAAGAAGGCCTTCTACGAATACCACGGGTGCCTGCTGGAACCCTGGGACGGCCCCGCCGCGCTGGCCTTCAGCGACGGCAAGCTGATCGGCGCCACCCTGGACCGCAATGGCCTGCGCCCGGCCAAGTGGGTGGTCACCGCCGATGGTCTGGTGGTGATGGCCAGCGAATTCGGCGTGCTGGACTTCGCCCCCGGCCGGGTGGTCCAGAAGGGCCGGCTCCAGCCCGGGAAGATGTTCCTGGTGGACACCGAGGAGGGCCGGATCGTCTCCGACGAGGAGATCAAGCACAAGGTCGCCACCCGGCAACCGTACGCGGCCTGGCTGGCCGAGAACAAGATCGACCTGGCCTCGCTGCCCGAGGCGAAGGGCCTGGAACCGATCCAGCCCGGCCAGCTGCTCCGGCTGCAGCGGGCGTTCGGCTACACCGAGGAAGACCTGCGGGCGATCCTGGTGCCCATGGCCGTGGGCGGCGAGGAGCCGGTGGGCTCCATGGGGATCGACATCCCGCTGGCGGTGCTGTCCGAGAAGCCCCAGCTGCTGTTCCGCTACTTCAAGCAGCACTTCGCCCAGGTGACCAACCCGCCCATCGATCCGATCCGGGAAGAGATCGTGATGTCCCTGGCCAGCTGCGTGGGCGGCGAGGGCAACCTGCTGGAGGAGACCCCGCGCCAGTGCCGCATGGTGGAACTGCCCCACCCGTTCCTCACCGACGAGGACCTGGCCAAGCTCAAGCGCAACCACCTCCCCGACTTCCGCACCGCCACCCTGTCCATGCTGTTCCCGGTGAAGGGCGACCCGGAGCGCAACCTCTACGAGGCCATCCGCACCCTCTGCCGCGCCGCCAGCCGCGCCATCGCCGACGGGCTCAGCATCCTGATCCTCAGCGACCGCGGCATGGATGACGAATACGCGCCCATCCCCAGCCTGCTGGCCACCTCGGCGGTGCACCACCACCTGCTCCGGGAAGGCACCCGGATCCGGGTCGGCATGATCGTGGAATCGGCCGAGCCCAGGGAAGTCTCGCACATGGCCCTGCTGCTGGGCTACGGCGCCGGCGCCATCAATCCCTACCTGGCCCTGGCCAGCATCAAGGATCTCTGCGCCAACAACTTCGTCCCCGGCGATCCGGCGGCCGCCAAGGCCACCGGCAACTACATCAAGGCGCTCAAGAAGGGCCTGCTCAAGACCATGGCCAAGATGGGCATCAGCACGGTATCGAGCTACCAGGGCTCGCAGATCTTCGAGGCCATCGGCATCGACCAGCTGGTGATCGACGAATACCTCACCGGCACCGCCTCGAGGGTGCGCGGGGTGGGTCTGCGCGACATCGCCCAGGAGACCATCCAGCGCCACACCGAGGCCTTCAACCCTGACGCCAGCGATGTCCTGGACCAGGGCGGCCACCTGCAGTTCCGGGTCGATGGCGAACGCCACCTGTGGAACCCCCAGACCATCGCCAGCCTGCAGAAGGCGGTCCGGCTGGAGGACGCCGCCAGTTACCAAGAGTTCGCCCGCCAGATCAACGAGCAGAAGGAATTCCCCTCGACCCTGCGCGGCCTGTGGGACCTGGTGCCCGCCGGCGCGCCGGTGCCCCTGGCCGAGGTCGAACCGGCGGTGGACATCGTCAAGCGCTTCGCCACCGGCGCCATGTCGTTCGGCAGCATCTCCAAGGAAGCCCACGAGAACGTGGCCATCGCCATGAACCGCATCGGCGGCCGCTCCAACACCGGCGAGGGCGGCGAGGATCCGGCCCGCTTCATCAAGGACGCCAACGGCGACTCCCGCCGCAGCGCCATCAAGCAGGTGGCCTCGGGCCGGTTCGGCGTCACCGCCGAGTACCTGGTCAACGCCGACGAGATCCAGGTGAAGATGGCCCAGGGCGCCAAGCCCGGCGAGGGCGGGCAGCTGCCCGGGCGGAAAGTCGACGCCACCATCGCCCGGGTGCGGCACAGCATGCCCGGCCTGACCCTGATCTCGCCGCCGCCCCACCACGACATCTACTCCATCGAGGACCTGGCCCAGCTCATCTTCGATCTCAAGAACGTGAACCCGAGGGCGCGGATCAGCGTGAAGCTGGTGTCCGAGGCCGGGGTCGGCACCATCGCCGCCGGCGTGGTCAAGGCGCACGCGGACGTCGTCCTCATCAGCGGCGACAACGGCGGCACCGGCGCCTCGCCGCTCACCGCCATCCACCACTCGGGGGTGCCCTGGGAGCTGGGGCTGGCCGAGGCCCACCAGGTGCTGGTCATGAACGACCTGCGCAGCCGCGCCATCCTCCAGACCGACGGCAAGCTGAACACCGGCCGGGACGTGGCCATCGCCGCCCTGCTGGGGGCCGAGGAGTTCGGTTTCGCCACCGCGCCCCTGATCGCCTCGGGCTGCATCATGATGCGCAAGTGCCACCTGAACACCTGTCCGGTGGGGGTGGCCACCCAGGATCCGGAACTGCGCAAGAAGTTCGTCGGCCAGCCCGAGCACGTGATCCGCTACTTCTTCTACGTGGCCGAAGAGTTGCGTGAGCTCATGGCCAGCCTCGGCTTCCGCACGGTGAAGGAGATGGTGGGCCGTTCCGAATGCATCAGACCGCGCAAGCTCGGGCTGAACCCCAAGGCGCGCAAGGTGGACTGCTCGGAGATCCTGCACCGTCCGCACCGGGTGGCCCAGGAGCCGGGCCCCTGCGTGGCGTGCCAGGACCACAAGCTGGACGACGTGCTGGACCACATCCTCATCGCCAAGGCCGGTCCGGCGCTGGAAGCGGGCCAGGGCGTGGTCATCGCCACCGCCATCCGCAACAGCGACCGCGCCACCGGCGCCATGCTCAGCGGCCAGGTGGCGCGCCGCTACGGCAGCCTGGGCCTGCCCCAGGACACCATCCGGATCCAGGCCAAGGGCAGCGCGGGCCAAAGTTTTGGCGCTTTCGCCTCGCCCGGCATGACCCTGGAACTGGTGGGCGACGGCAACGACTACGTGGGCAAGGGCCTCTGCGGCGGGATCATCGCCGTGCGGCCGCCGGAGGGTTCCCCCTTCAAGCCCGAGGAGCAGGTCATCGTCGGCAACGTCGTGCTCTACGGCGCCACCTCGGGCCAGGCCTTCTTCAACGGCCGGGCCGGTGAGCGCTTCGCCATCCGCAACAGCGGCGCCACCACCGTGGTGGAAGGGGTGGGCGACCACGGCTGCGAGTACATGACCGGCGGACGGGTGCTGGTGCTGGGCAGCGTGGGCCGCAATTTCGCCGCCGGCATGAGCGGCGGGCTGGCCTACATCTATGACCAGGACGGCAGCTTCGGCGCCCGCTGCAACAAGGAGATGGTGGAACTGCTGCCCCTGGGGGCCGAAGACGCAGTCACGGTCAAGGCCCTGCTGGGCCAGCACCTGGAACGCACCGGCAGCCCCAAGGCCAAGGCCATCCTGGCCAACTGGGACGACGTGGCCAGCCGCTTCGTCAAGGTCTACCCCAGCGAATACCGTCAGGCCATGGAAGCCGCCAGCTCCCCGGCCACCCACTCCCTGCCGATCACGGCGCTCGCGCCGTCGCCCATGGAGCCGCCGGTGCCAGTCCTGGTCGGCGCCGAGGAGGTGAAATAATGGGAAACGTCCGCGGATTCCTCGACGTCGAACGCAGTGAGCACGGCAAGCGCCCCGTCCCGGAGCGGATCCGGGACTGGCACGAGTTCGAGCTGCTGACCCCTCTGCCAGCCCTCAAGGACCAGGCCTCCCGCTGCATGGACTGCGGCATCCCGTTCTGCCATGGCGGATGCCCCCTGGGCAACGTGATTCCCGAGTTCAACGACCTGCTTTACCGGGACCACCCCGAGCGGGCGCTGGCCATCCTGCACTCCACCAACAACTTTCCGGAGTTCACCGGCCGGATCTGCCCCGCCCCGTGCGAAGCCTCCTGCACCCTCAATATCGAGGCCCATCCCGTCACCATCAAGGACATCGAGCGCAGCATCATCGATCGGGCCTGGGAAGCGGACGCGGTGGCTCCGAGGCCTTCCATGGCCCGCACCGGCAAGAAGGTGGCCGTGGTGGGTTCCGGCCCGGCCGGGCTGGCCACGGCCCAGCAGCTGGCCCGCAAGGGCCATGACGTGACCCTGTTCGAGAAGGACGACCGGATCGGCGGGTTGCTCCGCTACGGCATCCCCGACTTCAAGCTGGAAAAGCAGCTCATCGATCGCCGCATGGCCCAGATGGCGGCCGAGGGCGTGACCTTCCGAACCGGCGTCCACGTGGGGGTGGATGTCACCGGCGAAGCCCTCCGGGCCCAGTTCGACGCCATCGTGCTCTGCGGAGGTTCCCGCCGGCCCAGGGATCTCAGCCTTCCCGGGCGGGAGCTCAAGGGGGTCCACTTCGCCCTGAGCTTCCTGGAGCAGGCCAACCGCCGGGTGGCGGGGGACCGGGTTCCGCCTGAGCTTCAGATCCTGGCCACCGGCAAGCGGGTGGTGGTGATCGGCGGCGGCGACACCGGCTCCGACTGCCTGGGCACCTCCATCCGCCAGTCGGCCGCAACCGTGGCCCAGATCGAGCTGATGCCCAAGCCGCCCGAACAGCGCGCGGACAGCAACCCCTGGCCGGCGTGGCCCCTGGTGCTGCGCACCTCTTCCTCCCAGGAGGAAGGCGGCGACCGGGACTGGGCGGTGATGACCACCGCCTTCCTGGGCGACGGCGCGGGCAACCTGCGGGCGCTCCAGGCGGTGCGGGTCGGGCCGGCACCGTCCTTTACCCCGGTTGCGGGCACCGAGTTCGAGATCCCCTGCGACCTGGCCCTGCTGGCCATGGGCTTCGTGGGCTCCGAGCGGGCCGGACTGATGGAACAGCTGGGGGTGGAAATGGACGGCCGCGGCAACGTCAAGACCACCCGCGGCCGCACCACCGTGGACGGAGTGTTCGCCGCCGGCGACCAGGCCCGAGGCCAGAGCCTCGTGGTCTGGGCCATCGCCGAGGGCCGCAAGGCCGCCGCCGAAGTGCACCAGTACCTCAGCGCCGCCAAGGGCTGAACGCCCGGCTGCATTGTCATTTACCGCTGGGCTCCAGGTGGCCCAGCGGAAGTGGCGCAGCTTCCTTGACGGTGCGGATCACGAAGTTGCTCTGGACATCCTTGACCATGGGCAGCTTCAGCAACCGCCCGAGCAGGAACGTCTCGTAGCAGGCGATATCCGGGAAGACGCATTCCAGCAGGAAATCGAACTCCCCCGATACCAGGTGGCAGGAGATCACCTCCGCCATGGCCCGGAAAGCCTCCTGGATGGCCACCGCGTTGGCGTCCCGGTGGCCGTCCACCTTGACCCCCACCATCACGGTGAGCCCCAGGCCGATCTTCTGGCGATCCAGCTGGGCCCGGTAGCCGGCGATGACCCCGGCCTGCTCCAGGGCTTTGACCCGGCGCAGGGTGGGCGTCGGGGACAGGTGGATCCGCTGGGAAAGGTCGGCGTTGCTGAGCCGTCCGTCCTGCTGCAAGGTGGCCAGGATCTGCCGGTCGAAATCATCCATGGCCAGTCTTGGCATGTTCCACCTCGGTTGAAAATATTTATAGCATAATTAACTAAAACGGACTCGATGATCGACTGGAATCGCAAGGACATGCGCCCCCCGCCAGTGTCATTCTTGGCCCAAGGAGAATGCCATGACCTTCCTTGAGGATTGCACCGTAACCATGAATGCTCTCGATGCTTATGCCAAGCGTGCCGGCGGACGTGAGGGCAAGGCCATCCGCCAGCCGCCCATGGCCGAGCTCGCCGGGCAGCTCCAGGTCGACCACTGGCTCACCCAGGGCGGCCTGCGGGGCGAGGCCTGGGCGACCTTCCTGGACTCGTACCTGGCCGCCGCCACCCGGCTGCACGACCCGCGCACCATGGCCCACCAGGTCGCGGTGCCGCACCCCATGGGCAGCCTTGGCGCCATGGTCGACGCCTTCACCAACAATGCCCCGCCTTTATACGAAATGGGGCCTTCCGGGGCCACGGTCGACCATCTGCTGCTGAACTGGATGCTGGCCAAAGTCGGCTGGACCCCGCAGGCGCTCCCAGGGGGGACTGAGAGCGCAGGCGGCCACGGCGGCGGTACGTTCACCCACGGGGGGTCCCTGGCCAACCTCACCGCGCTCATGGCCGCCCGCGGTTCGGTGGCGCCCGAGGCCTGGCAGGACGGGGTGCCCGGTGACCTGGTGCTGGTGGCTCCGGAGGTCTGCCATTACTCCATCGGCCGGGCGGCGGACATCCTGGGGTTGGGCCGGCGCCGGGTGCTGGCGCCGCCGGTGGATGGTGACGGCCGGATCCTGCCTGGAGCGCTGGGCGGTTTTCTCCGCGCCTTGCAGGACCGGGGCTCCGCCATCCTGGCGGTGGTTGCCAACGCCGGCAGTACTCCGGCCGGACTGTTCGATCCCATCCGGGCGGTGGCGGAAGCCTGCCGGGCAGCGGGCGTCTGGCTCCATGTGGATGGCGCCCATGGCGGTTCGGCCCTGCTGTCCGGGCGCTGCCGGCATCTGCTGGACGGGGTGGAACTGGCCGATTCCATGGTCTGGGATGCCCACAAGATGCTGCGCGCCCCCATCGTCGCGGCGGCGGTGCTGGTCCGGGATCACCAGTTCCTGGACCAGGCTTTCCATCAGGAGGCCAGCTACCTCTTCCACGACAAGGACCAGCCCGGAATCGACCTGCTCCACCGGAACGTGGAATGCACCAAGGGCGCCATCGGCCTGCGCACCTTCGTGGCCATCGCCTGCGAAGGGGAGCAGGCCATGGCCGCCTACCTCGACCGCCAGCTGGACCTGGCCCGGGCGGCTGCGGCCCACATCGCCGCCCAGCCGGGCCTGGAACTGGCCATCGAACCGCCATTCAACATCCTCTGCTTCCGGGTGGACGGCCCCGACCAACTGCAGCTTGACCTGCGCAAGCGACTGCTGGACCTGGGCGATTTCTACATCACCAGCACCAACTTCCGGGGGCGGCGCTGGCTCCGGCTGGCCTTGATGAATCCGGCCACGGAACTGGGGGATATCCGGCTCCTGGTTGCGGAGATCCAGAACCTGGCCGGGAGCCTGGCTGCGGGTGCCTCGGTCTGAACCAAGGCCAGATTTCCGTTCCCGCGGAGGTTCGGAGGGCCCTCGGCATCCGGCCGGGGGCGGAGCTAATCTGGGACCGGAACGAGAACGGGGACTTCGTCGTCCGGGCCAAGCGGGTCACCCTGGCCGAGCTGCATCCGTTGCTTGGACCGCCCACGGTCCAGTTGACAGACCAGGAACTCAAGGAGGCCCGGCAAGCCTTTCTGGGCTCCCGGATCCAACGGTCGGATTCGGAGAGCTGAGGTCGGCGGCTCTGAGCGGGTGTCAGCGCGCGGCCATGGCGGACACCTCGGCCAGCAGGGCTTCGGTCTGGCCGGTGCGCTCCCAGCTGAATCCGTCCCGGCCGAAATGGCCGTAGGCGGCCGTCTCCCGATAGATCGGGCGGCGCAGGTCCAACGCCTCGATGATGCCCTTGGGAGTCAGATCGAACACCTTCCGCACCGCCCGGACGATCTCCGGGCCGGGCACCTTGCCGGTGCCGAAGGTCTCCACGGCGATGGAAACCGGCTCCGCCACGCCGATGGCGTAGGCCAGCTGGAGTTCCACCCGGTCCGCCAGGCCCGCGGCCACGAGGTTCTTGGCGATATGGCGGGCGGCGTAGGCGGCGGAGCGATCCACCTTGCTCGGATCCTTGCCGGAGAAGGCGCCGCCGCCGTGGCGCCCGGTTCCGCCATAGGTGTCGACGATGATCTTCCGGCCGGTGAGGCCGGCGTCGCCGTGGGGGCCGCCGACCACGAAGCGCCCGGTGGGATTGACGTGGATGATGGTCCGGTCGTCCAGCAGTTCCCGGGGGAGGGTCGCGCGGATCACGTCCTCGGTGATGGCCCGGCGCAACTCCTCGATGGCGATCGACTCGTCGTGCTGGGTGGAGATGACCACCGTGTGGATCCGGGCCACCAGGCCATCCCGGTACTCCACCGTCACCTGGCTCTTGCCGTCCGGCCGCAGCCAGTCCAGCCGGCCGTCCTTGCGCAGCTCGGCCAACCGCCGGGTCAGCGCGTGGGCGTAGTGGATGGGCGCGGGCATGAAGGCGGGGGTTTC